>Ga0137308_102235_pt1 | contig 13770 bp, 12 predicted proteins | sample Inofrocosms_June_FD_97181 | JGI IMG/M metagenome (GOLD analysis project Ga0137308, IMG submission 97181) | Mouse cecal microbial communities from Vienna, Austria - N-Acetylneuraminic and N-Acetylglucosamine D2O microcosms_June | ecosystem: Host-associated > Mammals > Digestive system > Large...
CGCCGTATCACTCCCCAGCAGATCATAGTACACGCCGTCCTTTTCCCATGTCACATGGGTTATCTGAGAATATTCTACCTCGTCGCTCCCCTCAGAGATCTCATAGTCATCCCGCTCCAGATTTGCCAGATCCTCCTCAGTCAGTTCATAGCCCACAGGAACAAATTTATAGGTATACACATCATACCGCAGAGCAATATCACCACACTGATCTGTCATATCCGGCTCTTTCGCCTGCTCTCCTTTCTCGGGCCTCATATCAACATACAGGGAGATATCGCTTACACCATCCTTGACATAATTCACAGCCAGTTCAGGGAACGTATACACTGTCTCCCAATTTTCATCCACCGCGTGCGTGTCTCCCACCTGCATCTCCTCAAAACTGTAGCCGTTGCTGAAATTCTCCAGCACATCTGCGGAAAATCCCAGTTTCTCCTCCGCTTTATCCAGTTCAGCATAGGAATAACTCTGTGCATAACCCGAAATATATCCCATGGTCTTTCCCGCAAAAGTACCTCCCGAAATCAAAAGGCATGCCGCCGCCACGCCGATCGCAAGCTTCTTCGCACTAAAATGTTTTTTACCCTGTCCTGATTTTTTCATAGAAACCTCCTGTCCATCCGGCAGGGAGATCGGTACGATCTTTCCCTGCATACGGATCTCACTGTCAATTTTCTGTTTCAATGTCTCAGAAGCCGAAATACCGCCGCACTGCATTTCCAGCGCCATTTTTATCTTATCTTCATATCTGGTTTTCATATGGTCCTCTTTTCTGCACACGATCTACTGTGCCCTTCCCTTGATATCCATCTGGCTCTCCAGTTTCCCTTTCAGAAACTTTCTTGCCGTATGAAGTCTCGATTTTACTGTTCCCTCCCGACAGCCGAGCAGTTCCGCGATCTCACCCACGGAAAGTTCGTTATAGTAGTACAACACCACAACTGCCTTCTGCTTGATCGGCAGAGCCGCCACCGCCCGGGAGATCATCTCAGCTTCCTCCCGCTTTATCATCTGTCCCAGAGGAGAAACCAGAGTCTGACTTTCCGAAAGACGTTCTATTTCGTCATCAGGTACTTCCCTGCTTTTCTTTTTCCCTGTCCGATAAGCCGTTCTGACAAGAATCCGCATCATCCACGGTTTAAATCCGGCGTCATTTTTCAGCTCGGTAATATGAAGATAGACCTTGACAAAAGTTTCCTGCGCCACGTCTTCACTGTCCGGTTTATTGCCTGTGATCAGATATGCCGTCCGGATTACGAGATTCTTATACTTTTCATACAACAGATCGAAGGCCTCACGACTCCCTTTTTTTAACTGCTGTACCAGAATTTCATCTTCCACTGTGTTTTAACTCCTCACTTTTTTGGTGCACCTGTTATTAAGAGCCGCAAAGCCTTCTTTGGGTTCATTTTATTCTATTTTTTATTGATTTCTACTCTCCCGGCTCATTTGTATTCCGGCACATATTTTCCCGGCTGTAGATTTCATATGTCTTATCATCGAAAAGCACCCATTTTACTACATCCAGTTTTCCGGGATGCTCATTGGCAAACTTTTTCACCGTGCCGACAGCAATTTGGGCCGCCTCATCCAGCGGGAAATGATAGATGCCCGTGGAAATAGACGGAAAAGCAATGCTCTGTATCCCGTTTTCCACCGCCAGTTCAAGGCAGGATTGATAACAGGAAGCGAGAAGTTCATGTTCCCCCGATCACCCTGCCGCCACCTCAATACGCAACCGCATCATACCCCGCATTTTCCCCGCCTCTCACCGTTAAAAACAACCTGTGGGGCAGACAGCAGATGATCTCACCGTCACCGGCGATCTCCCGCATTCCCTCACAGATCTTATCGGGACAGTCCGCCTCTTTCATATACGCCCTGCCCTGTTCTATAACCACGGTATTATTTCCGTAAGAGGAAGTGACCGCTATCTCTCTATCCTCATCCAACGGAAAGTTCCCATATAACTCCCCATCTATTGTGATCTCAAGTATACCGCCTTCCGTTTCTGCTTTATTCCTTCCGCCGATCCAAAAATAAAGCCCCGAAATAACAACAGCCGCCAGTACAGCGGCTGCCAGTATCAGATCCTTCTTATATTGTTTCCGCAAAATATTCTCCGGTCTCATCTATTCCTGTCTTTCCTGCTCCTTCTCCGGAAATCAACTCATTCTCAAAATACCGTCTGCTTTTTATTTTCTTTCCTATCTTTATTTTATAAAAACAACAGTTTCTCTTAAAATGCCAGCCGATATGTACCACAGTTCCTGTGATATCAGGGTGATTATAAGGAGAAACATCCTCTCCATAAACATATTCAGGGGACTCCTGTAATTCTATGATGTCTGTCTTATTCACCTGACAATCAACTGATGGCGAAAGAATGGTCACTTTATCATTTGAGGTATCCGCAGCATACTGCACCACAGTCTGAAATAATTTAGAACCACATGCTTCTACATCAAGACATATTCCCCATTGTATATCATTCCTACCGTTTTCTGACACAAGTTTTCCTTTCCGCACTAATCTACACCAGATTCGCCGTCCGCAGCACCTGATCCTCTATCCGGCTCTCCACCTCCGCCGCATAGGGTTCCAGATAACTGTCCTTTCCTTCCGCCAGTCCCTGCCTTCTCAGTTCCGCCGCAATCATCCCGGCTATCTCCTCGATCAGCACTACTTTTTCATCTGCGGTATTTAACGAAAAACGGTACTGCTCCGGTTTTGTCAGATCCCACTTATCCTGCTGAAACGGCAGAAGTGCCAGCTTTTCCAGCTTTTTAGCCACGCCGGACAGAACCGGAAGTCCTTTCATCCTTCTGTGCATCCATTTAAAATAAGGCATGTACTGCCTCGCCAGCAAAAAGCAGCAGGATCCCGTATACTGGATAAACTCCGAAAGCGCCATATGCGCCGCCACATACTCGCCTCTTCTCATACAGCGGGCATATTGGTACTGGCCTGTCTGCGCCATTTTTCTGAGTCTCGCCGCCAGCTTTTTCTTCCGCACATCCTCCGGAAAATAAGCCAGATAAGCCTCCCTCTGCGCAGAGAAGCCTCCGCCGCAGTCTTCAAAGACCTCTCCGTTCGTCACGGTGGCAAGCCTTGTCTCCTGCAGGGAAACCCAGTCATACATCGTTTCCGGCGGCGTCTGCCGTCCCAGCAGCCTGTAATAAAAATCCGTCGTTTTGCAGACGCCGCAGCGCTGCGCCGCTTCTTGGGTCATCACGGTATCTGCATACTCCGGCACACAAACGCTCTGCCCTCTGCCCGTATCGCCGTTCGCCGCATTATCCGACGGCTCGCAGACACTCTGTTCTCCGCCCATGCCGCCATCCCAAATACAATCGCTCCACCTCTGCGGAAGTTTCTGATAAGCCGCCTGCAGTGCTTCTCCGTACTTTTCGTACGCCTCGTCGTCCAGCCAGATAAAAAACCGCGGGAAATAATCATGGTCTGCGGATATCAGGTCATCATAACCGAAGCACTCCGAACCTTCCCCCACAAGCCCTGCCGCAAAATGTCCCTGCAGTTCAGGAAACTGTGCCAGTATCGGTTTTCCGTACTGTTCATAATATGCCCTGCATCTCTCCAACGCTTTTGGCATCGCATCTGATGCTTCTAAAACCTTATCCGTGTTTTTTACTTCCCCGCTTCGTCCAGCCCTTTTACTGCTTTCTGCTTTCTCTGTTTTTTCCGCCTTTTCTGCACTATCTGTACCCGCTATTGTCTCCGCCTTTTCCTCTTTCCCTATACTTGTAACCTGTCTTCCGCCGGCTTTCGCTGCCTCCTCCGCGCTTCCCGCCTTCTCTGCATCCTCTGCGCCTCTTCCGCCGCCTGTCTTCTCCAAATCGCACCGGATCTTCTTTGCTATATGCAGATATTCCTCCGCCTGCTCCGGTTTTCCCGCCTCCCGATATGCCGTTGCCAGATTTTCACAGACAACGGCGTATGCCAGATTAAAACCGTAATGCTTTTCAATCTCTGCCAGCGTCTTTTCATACCAGACTACCGCCTGTTCATAATCTTTATCATGGTAACAGATCTCCCCCAGCGCCGAGAGCGCCGCGCTGTAATGGGATGCCGGCGTATCAAGGGCTTCAAACATACCGACCGCCTGCATCACACATTTCTTTCCGCTCTCATAGTCTCCCGTCTTTAAATAAAGAAGTCCCAGATTCGTGAAATTTGTAGCGGCCTCCATCTGCCGGTCCGGATAATTCTGCAGGATCACCAGCGCCTTCATCAGAAGTTCCAGCGCCTCCTCGTTTCTGCCCATTTTCTCCATCAGGCTGCTCATATTATTGTAGAGCCCCGCAAACAGATAGTCATTGGGATTCACCAGCAGATGATAGATCTGTTCCGCCCGCCGGTAAAACTGCAGCGCCATCTCAAAATTCTCATCAAAGCTGTATGCCGTCGCCGTATTAAGCAGTACCGTAGCAAATTCCGCGCTCTGGTCCATCTGCAGTTCTTCCATCAACAGCAGCATATCCTCGGAAATCTCATAAGCCTTCTGAAATCTGGAAATGGAGCGGTAATATCCGATCATTTCATTTCCCACCGACAGATACAGCCCGTAATCTTCTTTTTCCTTCGCCTCTTCCAGCGCGGAAAGCATAAAAGGCTCCACCTTTGTATACTCCTGTGCCGCAAAAAGTCCGTCCAGTTTCTGTATAAATTCATTTGTCGTCATACTCAGCCCTCTGTTTTACAGATCTATTTTCTTACAGATCCACTTCTTTACAAATCCACTTCTTCACAGATCCATTTCTTCGCAGATCCACTTCTTCGCAGATCCATTTTTTTACAAGCCTGTTTCTTACAAATCCTCTGCGTTCCCTGATCTGCCGGCCTGCCGCTTTAAAACACAACCGCTCTGCCGGTGCTGCATTTTCCCGTTTCCATCAGTTTCCATCAGCCGCCTTAGTCTTCATCATCCGTCTTCAGCGGCTGATACCGGCAGGTTCCTACCTCCCGCACCTCTGCCTCCACGCCGTTTACATAGACCGTCAGATAAGTTTTCGCGGACATGGCTGAAGTTTTCTTTGCCCAGAGTTTATAGGTAATACCGTTCATGTCACTCGCTTTTACATATACATTAATCGTAAGGTTTTTCCCCTCCACAACCGTCTCCAGAATCACCGGATGAGGATAGTCGTTGCGGAACTGCAGATCCTTGCTCCCCGCGGAAATGGCTGCATCCGTCCCCAGAGGCAGATAAGAGACCGGAGAACTGTGGGGATAACGCATTGTCACGGTAATGCCGGCATTCATCAGCGCATTATACGTCGTCGATGACACCTGGCAGATGCCGCCGCCGACACCCTGCACCAGCCTTCCGCCCGAATATACGCCGGCAGACTTATAACCGTTGGCAGAAGTCCTCGGCATAAAGATCGCATCCAGAGATGCCGTCGCGCCGCTTGCCAGAACATAGCCGTTCATATTCCCCGCCGCCACACGGATGTTATTGATGCGTGCAGCGCTGCTTCCGCGGAAAGATGTCGTGCAGGTTCCCGCAAGCACATAATCCACGGCATTTTTTGCCGCCTCAGCTTCCGCCTCCTCCAGCGTGATCACCTTGCATGTATTGGCATTCAGATCCACATTGATGTTATTGACCGGTCCGGTCATAAGCTGGGACTGTACCACGTTCAGATACCATGCCTCAAACCCTTCCACAAACTGATAGCAATACCCTTCCGGAACACCCGGGCTTACAAACCCTGGCGCTCGCAGATCCGCATTTACCTTTTCCAAAAAAGCATCCGCCCAATCGATCTGTACAAAACTGCAGCTGTTTAAACCGTTGTCCGGATCCGTATACAGACGCATTTCCTGCCCCATCAATTCCGAAAAAGGTTTTTCCCAGACTTTTCCGCCGCAGGAAATCGTCAGTTTCATCTGCGCCCATCCCGGATTAAAAAACGCCGCATCCGACAATGTCGTCACACCGACTTCCATCGGCGCCGCCTCACAGGTCATTTTCGCCGTAAACGGCACCGACACAAAAATGACCAGACCAAGCAATATGGATATCCATCTTTTCATAGTTCTTCCCCCGCCTCTTTTTCATACTATTATTTATTCGGGCTTCATACAAAGCCCCTCTGTTATTAACTATAAGATATTCCCGGTAAATATTCAATACCACTGCATGTTTTGTTTTTCAACAAATACAACTGTCCCCTCTTCAAATAAGCCGTTCTTCGACAAATGCATCTATTCCTTTTCCAAGAGCCGGCTGCCCGAAGCGTCCTGTTATTTTCTCCAACAAAACAGGAACCACCCTCTCCTGAAAAGATCTACAATACAAATCTTCCCCAAGATTGCCGTGGTTCCTTTTTATAATAACAGATCGGGATTAGTTGTTGATCAGCTTATCTTCTCCGTTCCAGCTGTACAGCTTTCTGATCTCCTCACCAACAATCTCAGCAGGATGCTCGGAAGCCAGTTTTCTCATTGCACGGAAATGCGCCTGTCCGCCCGCCGCAGACATATCCAGTAAGAACTCTTTCGCAAAGCTGCCGTCCTGAATGTCTTTCAGGATCTTCTTCATGGTTGCTTTGGTCTCTTCTGTAATGATCTTCGGACCTGTGATGTAATCGCCGTATTCCGCTGTATTGGAGATGGAATATCTCATGCCCGCGAAACCGGACTGATAAATCAGATCCACGATCAGCTTCATTTCATGGATACACTCAAAATATGCATTCCTCTCATCGTAGCCTGCCTCTACCAGCGTTTCAAAACCTGCCTGCATCAGCGCGCATACACCGCCGCAGAGCACTGCCTGCTCACCGAAAAGGTCTGTCTCTGTCTCTGTCCTGAAGGTAGTCTCCAGAACGCCGGCCCTTGCGCCGCCGATCGCCAGCGCATAAGCAAGCGCCATATCCTGTGCCTTGCCCGTCGCGTCCTGATGAACGGCTACCAGACAGGGAACACCCTTGCCCGCCTGATATTCGCTTCTTACGGTATGTCCCGGTCCCTTCGGCGCAACCATCGTTACGTCTACGTTTGCGGGAGGTACGATCTGACCGAAATGAATATTGAAGCCATGCGCAAACATCAGCATATTGCCCTCTTCCAGATTCGGCTCGATATCTTTCTTGTACATGGAAGCCTGCAGTTCGTCATTGATCAGGATCATAATGATATCCGCCTTCTTTGCCGCTTCCGCCGCCGTATATACTTCAAAGCCCTGTGCCTGCGCTTTTGCCCAGGATTTGGAGCCTTCATACAGACCAATAATGACGTGGCATCCGGACTCCTTTGCATTTAATGCATGTGCATGTCCCTGGCTGCCGTAGCCGATTACTGCGATTGTCTTGCCTTCCAACAGGGAAAGGTTACAATCTTCCTGGTAAAAAATCTTTGCCATCTTCTCTTCCTCCATTTTTATATTGACTTAATTTTCTATATAACTGAAAGGATTTCCCTTAGAGTTCCACTTTGCCGAACACTGTCCGGAAGCCCGGGTTTGCTGAGCAGATCCCGCAGCGTAAACAAAAGTTCACAATTTTACAGATAAGTAACGTTCTCGATCCCTCTGCCGAGTCCCGCGATACCGGTTCTGGCAAGTTCCAGGATCTCATAGCCGCTGAGCAGGCTCATAAACGCTTCAATCTTATCCTGATTGCCTGTCAGTTCAATGATCAGGCTTTCTTTCGCCACATCAATGATCTTCGCACGGAAAATATCAGCCACGGCGATCACGCCCTGCCGCTCATTTTCCCCCGCCTTTACCTTGATCATGGCAAGCTCCCTGTATACGCTGTTTTCCGGCTTCAGTTCCTTGATATCCCGCACATCCACCAGCTTCGCCACCTGCTTCTCGATCTGATCCAGAATCTCGTCGTCACCGCTGGTCACGATCGTGATCCTCGTAAAACGCGGATCTGCCGTCACACCCGCCGTAATACTCTCAATATTATAACCACGTCTGGAAAACAGCCCGGAGATCCGGCTCAATACACCAGACGTATTATCTACCAAAAGCTGAAACACTTTTTTCTGCATCGCCCTGTCCATTCCTTTTCCTTATTTTATATCCCTGCTATTTTGCCCTGAATATTATACTATACCTGCCAGAGTTTTTCAATAAAAAGCCTGTTGTTTTAAGCCCATGCATTTCTGCAGCGCCAGCGCTACGTATCAGCCTCCATGCATTTCTGCAGCGCCAGCGTTCCGGTGCGCGCCATCTCCACAATGCTCACGGAAGCCATCATACTGATAAACAGTTTGATCTTCTCCGGCTCGTCACAGATCTGTATCATCATCGTGTTCTTCGACATATCGATGATATTCGCTTTCATCACATCGCAGGTCTCCAGAATCTCTCTTCTGTTGCCCTTGTTATACTTCACCTTGATCAGCATCAGTTCCCTGCTGATACTCTGGCTCTCGGAAAACGTCTTTACCTTGATGACATCCAGTTTTTTGTTGAGCTGTTTCTCGATCTGTTCTATCGTCCGCTCATCCCCGGAACTGACGATCGTCATCACAGAAGTATCCGGTGAATCCGTCTCTCCCACTGCCAGCGAATCAATATTAAAACATCTTCTGGAAAACAGCCCCGCCACTTTACAGAGCACACCGGATCTGTTCTCCACCAGAACGGAATAGATTCTTTTCATATTAGTACCCCCTAACTCACCAGATCCATCGGATCGATCAGACATTCCATAAGCACGCTCTCGTCCTTCTCAAGGAACGCCTCCAGCGCCTCGTCCGCTTTCTCCATATTCTCAAGACGGATAAACTTCATATCATAAGCGGATACCAGTTTCTCCAGATCCGGACTTCCCGACAGATCTACCACCGAATAATGATCCTGATAATTGTAATGCTGGAACTCCCTTACCATGCCCAGATAATTGTTTTTCAGCACCACGATCTTCACCGGTATGTTATGCTGGCGCATCGTAGCAAGTTCCATCATGGACATCTGGAAAGAACCGTCCCCGCAGACCGCTATGACCTGCCTGTCCGGACAGGCGAGCTTCGCACCCATAGCCGCCGGGATCGAATACCCCATCGTGCCCATACCGCCGGAAGTCATAAACCTCCCTTCCCTGACAATATGGTACGCACAGGACCAGATCTGATTCTGTCCCACATCCGCCACATATATGCCGTCCTTCTGCATTTTCAGGGAAAGCTTCCTGATAAATTCCGCCGGGTCCACATAGGCGGGATCCGGATTTCTTTTCCTGTAAATATTCTTTTTATATTCATTTAACGTCTCTATCCAATCCTCATGATCCTCACAGGAAATCTCCTGTTCCATGAAATCCCGGAAAATACATTTCGCATCCCCCACGATCGGAATGGACGGCAGCGCATTTTTTCCGATCTCCGCGGAATCCACGTCGATATGGACGAGCACTTTATTGGTCGTAATGATATCCGGCTGGTTCACCGCCCGGTCCGCCACCCTCGCGCCGATCATAATCAGAAGATCCGCTTCATTCATCGCACGGTTTGCGCAGAGTTTTCCGTTATTTCCGACCATACCGAAATACATCGGATGCTCCGTCGGCATAGCGCCGATACCCATCATCGTAGAAACCACCGGCACGCGGTACTTTTCTGCAAAACTGCGGAGTTCTTTTCCCGCATCGGAAAGCAGCACGCCGCCCCCCGCACAGATCAGCGGCTTTTTCGCCCTTTCCAGCTCCTTTGCCACTTTCTTGATCTGTACGATATGGCCCTTTACCGTGGGTTTATAGGTGCGCATGGAAACTTCTTCCGGATATGTAAAATCCTTGATCTGCGCATTCTGGATATCGATCGGCACATCGATCAGGACAGGGCCTTTCCGCCCGGTATTTGCGATATGGAAAGCTTCCTTGAACACCCTCGGAATATCATTTACGTTTTTGATCAAATAACTGTATTTTACAAAGGACTCCACCGCCCCGGTAATATCCGCCTCCTGAAAAACATCGCTGCCGAGCAGTTCCGAATTTACCTGCCCGGTAATACACACAAGCGGAATACTGTCCGCAAAAGCCGTGGCAATACCGGTGATCACATTGGTCGCGCCGGGGCCGGAAGTCACCGCGCAGACCCCCACCTTTCCGGTCACTCTCGAAAGCCCGTTTGCCGCATGGGCTGCGTTCTGCTCCGTTCGGATCAGGATCGTCCTGATATCACTCTGTAAAATACTATTATAAAAAGGACAAATTGCAACGCCCGGATAACCGAAGACACTTCTCACGCCCTCTTCTTCCAGACATTTTACCATTGCATCCGCACCAATCATGTGGTTCCTCCTTTACCCGTTTCTATCCGAATCCGCACATTAAAAATATTTCTCATTTTCCCGCTGTCTGTTTATATCGAATTATAAACACCGCATTCTGCCGGCTGTCCTTATGTTCACATCCTTCATATCCTTATGGAAACCATGCCCTTCCATAAAAAACTTTGCCATATGGTTTCCTGAAAAACAGCCCAGCTTTGAACATAATAGCATTTTTTCAAAAGAAATACAAGTTTACTTGCTAAATTACTTTAAATGTGATACATTCATACTGTTAAACTATTACAAAATTATTACAAACGAGAAAATGAACGCAAGGGGGCGCTATTTTTGAAAAGACAAATTTTGCCATTCATTCTCTCCGCTTCTTTAGCCGTTTTTCTGTTGACCGGCTGCGGCAGCGGCAGTTCGGATGAATTGAGTGCTTATCAGGCAAGTATGAATACTTTTTGTGATAATATTTCCTATATTAATGATCAGATCAACGCTTTGGACGGAAGCGGGGAATCCGATGTGGAAACCTTATTAAATAATCTGGACACCCTGGATGATCAATTTTCCCAGATGGCAGAGTTGACTGTTCCTGATGAATTTGCCGCAATCGATAAACTCGCTGATGAAGCCAGTGAAAATATGAGCATGGCGGTCTCCTATTACCATGAAGCCTACGACTCCGGAACGTTTGCATCAAATTATGCGGATGCCGCTTATGAATACTACACCAGAGCGAATATTCGTCTGGGCTATATCCTCCAGATCCTGCACGGTGAAGAGATCGTGGACGATAATGTCAGGTACATTACAGAGGACGAAACCACTGAACCGGCATCAGATCCGGAAGTGTCACCGGAAGAATGATCTCCATCTGCCTGTGCCTAATAATGTGCACTTAATTATGCATTTAATTATATCCGCTTAATTATGTGCTTGATTATATTCACTTAATTATGTGCTTAATTATATTCACTTAATTATGTGCCTGATTATATTCGCCTGATTATATACACTAAAAAAATCTGTGGTATCGCATGCCGCAGATTTTTTAATCCTGCGCGTTCCTTTTCTGCTCCCTATTGCTCTCCTCATTGCTCTTCCAAACTCCAAAACAACCATTTAAATAAGTCTATTTTGTATTTTTCCGTATGTAAGGACTACTTTTAAAAGTTATCCCCTTTATTCAGTAATAGTATAATTTATTTATGAAAAAGGAAAAGATAACAAATCCAAAATTTGTACAGGAAAGAATTACAGAATTAAGACTTGCAAGAAATATCTCGGAATACAAATTGAGCAAGGATATGGGCTACAGTAAAGGATACATCCAATCCATCAGTTCCGGTAAGACACTACCATCCATTGCAGCACTTTATGAGATCTGTGACTATTTCAAGATCACACCGAAAGAATTCTTTGATGATGACTCGGTTCCTGATTCCGAACTGGTCCATAACCTGATCCTTGAGATTCGATGTCTTCCTGCTGAAGAACAGTATTTTCTATATCACTTTTTACTGGCAAGAAAGAAAAAGAAAATAAAAAAGGGTAAAAAATCATAGAATTCTCTGTCACTATAAACAGGCTATTGTAAAAGTCAGTTTGTCTGCCGTTACAACAGCCTGTTTATTATACGGCAAACTTCAGTTGATAGTAACCATATAGCAACCAAATAAAGCTGAAAGTACCGTAAAATCAAGGATTCCCGTTTCGATAGAGGAGGCGGCAAAGCGGGTCGTCAGTATAATCTCCATATATACCGTACACTTTATTTAATAAACTTAGCATGGACTGGTTTTCAAAGAAAACTCTATCTAAATATTGTGGACATGAAAAACCCCAGAACCCGCGCGGTTTCAGGCTATTCTCCCTTTTCTTCACGGTGGGCGCAAAATGTACCTCTGTTGCACCAACCATCAATTTTCAGTCAAAAATGCGCCGATATCGTGCATAAAAACGCCGCAATTCATAAGAATCACGGCGTTTTATCTGTCTCTTATATGCTATTTCTGCAATTTTCAGCTCAATTCAATTAGAATTTACCTGCTTTACTGGCTTCCTCGATCGAAACCGCAACAGCAACCGTAGCGCCTACCATCGGGTTGTTTCCCATACCGATCAGACCCATCATTTCTACGTGAGCCGGTACGGAAGAAGAACCTGCGAACTGCGCGTCGGAGTGCATACGGCCCAATGTATCTGTAAAGCCATAGGAAGCGGGACCTGCAGCCATGTTATCAGGATGCAGAGTACGTCCTGTACCGCCGCCGGAAGCTACGGAAAAATATTTCTTCCCTGCTTCTGTTCTTTCTTTCTTGTATGTACCTGCTACAGGGTGCTGGAATCTTGTCGGATTAGTAGAGTTACCTGTGATGGAAACGTCTACGTTCTCTTTCCACATGATCGCAACACCTTCCGGAACGGAGTTTGCGCCGTAGCAGTTAACCTTTGCACGAAGTCCCTCGGAATAAGGGGTTCTGAACAGTTCTTTTACTTCGTTTGTGTAGGGATCATATTCTGTCTCAACGAAAGTAAATCCGTTGATTCTGGAGATGATCTTTGCAGCGTCTTTTCCGAGTCCGTTTAAGATAACACGGAGCGGTTTCTGACGAACCTTGTTAGCCTTCTCTGCGATACCGATCGCGCCTTCTGCCGCAGCAAAGGACTCATGGCCTGCCAGAAATGCGAAACAGTCTGTTTCTTCTTCCAGAAGCATCTTGCCCAGATTGCCGTGGCCAAGGCCTACCTTACGGGTATCGGCAACGGAACCGGGGATACAGAAAGCCTGCAGGCCTTCACCGATCGCTGCTGCTGCGTCTGCTGCTTTACGGCAGCCTTTCTTGATCGCGATAGCAGCGCCTACTGTGTAAGCCCAGCATGCATTTTCAAAACAGATCGGCTGTATCTTCTTAACCTGATCATAAACATCCAGACCAGCGTCTTTTGTTATTTTCTCAGCTTCTTCAATAGAAGAAATGCCGTACTCATTTAAAACGGAATTGATTTTATCAATTCTTCTTTCATATGATTCAAATAATGCCATTTTTTACATTCCTCCTTATATTCTGGAAACTTCTCAATCAAGAGAGAAGCTGCGCTTCTCGCTACAATGCGATTTATCTTATAAATTGCATTGTTTCCCGTCATTCATTGAGAAGCAGCGTATAACCGCCTTACAGTTACGCTTTATTCTTTTCTCGGGTCGATAATCTTCACAGCGTCATCTACACGTCCGTACTGTCCGCTTGCCTTTTCCCATGCTGTATTAGGGTCATCACCCTTCTTGATGAAGTCAGTCATCTTGCCAAGGCTGACAAACTTGTAACCGATGATCTCATCGTTTGCATCCAGAGCAATACCTGTTACATAGCCTTCTGCCATTTCCAGATAACGGGGGCCTTTCTTTAATGTACCGTACATGGTACCAACCTGGCTTCTTAAACCTTTTCCGAGGTCTTCAAGGCCGGCGCCTACAGGCAGGCCGTCTTCAGAGAACG
>Ga0137308_102237_pt1 | contig 13762 bp, 20 predicted proteins | sample Inofrocosms_June_FD_97181 | JGI IMG/M metagenome (GOLD analysis project Ga0137308, IMG submission 97181) | Mouse cecal microbial communities from Vienna, Austria - N-Acetylneuraminic and N-Acetylglucosamine D2O microcosms_June | ecosystem: Host-associated > Mammals > Digestive system > Large...
AATGGGCTGAGATTTTGAAAAAGGTCGAGGCCGGAGAAATCCTGCTCTTTGAGACAGCAGAAGAGGAGCGGGCGTTTTGGGATAATGAGGACAACGCTGCCCTCAAGGAATCTCTGCTTTCAAAAGGGAGCAATAGTGTGAAGTGGAAATATCTCCCTATCATAGAAAGCATTCTGGCGGGAGAGGTCGAAGCAGGCACGATGCTGGGAGACGGCGCAGAATACCAAGTCAAATTGGTTGAGGGCAACGGCGTGGAGTACCAGTGGATCTCCGTGAGTGAAGTCTCCTGAGAAAAGGACAAGTATGTTCTTTATGTGAAAAACATCGGGAAAACCAGCGCGGGCTTCTCCATCAGCTACCTCATTCAATAAAGGAAGCAAAGTCCCGCCGGCCCTGCCTGTTTGGTGGAGCCGTTTATAGGAGATAAGTCCAAAAGCGCCGCCTGTGTCGCCATGACATAGGCGGCGCATCCATTCCAGCTTGCGATTTGGATGCCCTTTTGCTAAAATGGGAGCGTAACAAGAAGATGGGCACAGGCTGGCGGCGTATGAGTACAACGCCGACGGCACCATCCGCGCGGAGTCCCACGGTCCGGTCCAACGGCAGTTCCAGTACGACCTGGACAAGAATCTTACCGGCCTGCTTGTCCAGTCCGGCGGGGAGCTGCTGGCGGAGAACCAGTATCTCTATGACGGCAACGGCAACCGGACGCTGAAGCGTCAGCTTGGAGGTGATACCCTCTATCACTATGACCCGCTGAACCAACTGAAAAAGGTGGAGTATCCCTCCTACACCGAGGAGCTGTTCTACGACAGGGCGGGCAACCGCACGCGCAGGATCGCCAGCGGTGTGGAGGAGCTGTACCAGTCCCCCGAAACCGGCTGACCGCCTACACCAAGGGCGGTGTCACCACCATGTTCCAGTACGACCACGTTGGCAACCTGCTGGCAGACGGCAAGGCCCGCTACAGCTACGACGGCTTCAACCGCACGGAGAAGGTGGAGACCTTTGACGGCCATATCCAGCTCAACCGCTACGACGCCGAGGGCCTGCGGTACGAAATGGAGGAGAACGGCAGCCTGGTGCGGTTCATCTTCAACCAGAAGCGGGAGGCTGTGACAGAGGAGGACAACAGCGGCCTGAACCGCCTGATCCGGGCCTCGGAGCTGATTGCCACAAACTCCAGCGCCGACAGCGCCAGGACGTACTACCACTACGCTTCCGACGAGATGGGGTCAACCACCCATATTGTCGATGAAGCAGGAGCGGTACAAAATAGCTATGAATACGATGCCTGCGGAAATATTACGGCCCAGGAGGAGGCTGTCCCCAACCGCTTCAAGTTCACGGGGCAGCAGCTTGACCCTGTTACCCAGCGATACTATCTACGGGCGAGGTTCTATAACCCGATTGTTGCACGGTTTACACAGGAAGACAGTTATCGAAGCGATGGGCTAAATCTGTATGCCTACTGTGTAAATAATCCAGTATTTTATAAGGAGCTTAAAAATGGGAAAATATTATTTTTTAGAAAAATATCGCTTCGCTAATATGGAAGAAGCAGAAAGTGCCTTGTCCGAGGATTTTCCGCATTTCTTTATCCGAAAAGATGCTGAAAGTGTAGAAAAAGGTGTTGCGGATATAGCAGAGCAATTAAACATTGAATTGCCTCAAGAAATAGTTGAGTTTTGGAAAACCGTAGGGCCTGGACAGTTTTTCTGTGAACCGCCAGATGAATATGCCGGGCGGTATCACATAATGGCACCTGGTGAGGTGCTGGGAGTGTATATTCCAGAAATGGATAAGAATCACGCATATAATACTATTCGAGCTGACGCAAAGAGATTTTTGGACAAATATAAACTTTTAGCATTTTGTGAATTTGATGAGTATTCTGCTCTATACATTTCGCTACAATCGGATGATCATGGGTATCATCCAATCTTCTCTGCGCCAACACTTAAAATCGCGAATTCATTAGAAATGTTTGTGCTCAAATTACTTGAAGAGCCAGATTATTTCCTTGATGATGAGAACGATGATGAAGGGGAAGAATAGGCATTGATAGCGGGGTCTAGCGGAAATTATCAAATTATCAGAGATCTAGATTATGTAGTTGGAGGTATATGTGGAAAAAGGAAAGCCCCTCGGATTTATCATAGGACTTATGCTCTTTGTCTTAGCGTTGGTGCTGATGTATCTATCTGCCAAAGGACTTTTTACAATTCCAACCGCTAATAGTTACGAAGACGGTGGTACGCATACTTTTGAACCCTATCAAGTCCTCCCTGTCCAAGTCCGGAACACCTCCTCTTAGGGCCGCGACCGCCGCATGAACCTCACCAAAACCGTCTACATGGTCTACTACCGGGCCACCGACGGCAGCGGCTACCAGTGGACCGACCGGGCCATCACCTGGGAACTGGGCCAGGAGACCGTGAAAGACGGCGTACTCGTTACCCGCCGGGTGCTCAGCATCCCCAGCGACCGCACCTACATCACCGTGGAGCCGGATCAGACCGCCGAGAGCTACACCGCCGGGCTTCGGCAGAAATATGTGCTTGCCCTGGCGCTGTCGGCGGCGTACATACTGGTTTATCTCGTGATATGGGGCATGATACTGTCGAAAAAACGGCGGTAACAGCTGCGTAACAGGGCAGAACCAGCCAGCCGGTATAAATATTGATATGAGCGGCCCCAAAACCGGGGCCGCTCATATCAGGAAAAGAATGAGGTTTTAAGTAGCTTTGGATACTCTGACGCGCCATGGGCGATGTGGTAGATCACCACCGTGTCCCCCAGCAGGCGGTAAAACACAAGATATTTTCCCGCCAGAATGTACCGATACCCTGCGGCACTCAATTCATCATCCCGAACTGGAGGACCTGACAGCGGGAAACGGGTCAACTGATCCATCGCGTCATAAATCCTATCCGTTATGTTCCGGGCGGACTGCGGCCCGGAGAGGACCATGTGTACCCGCGCAATTTCCTCCAATTCCGCCTGTGCTGGCAGGAGAATGTCCAACTTACGCCTGTTGTCCATAGATGGCCTCCAGGCGTTTGCGGGATTCCTCCATAGAAACGGCTGGCTGTCCAGACAACCGGGACTGCTCCGCCGCCGCCAGCTTTGCCCGGAGCCGCCAAATTTCCTCCCGGCACTCAAAGGCTTCGATACTCATGACCACCAGATCGCCCTCTCCATTTTTAGTGATATAAATGGGGGCATCTTCCTTATGGGCCAAATCAGAAATAGTCCCGTATTCATTTCGCAGAGCGGTAGACGGCTTAATAATCATCGCAAGCCCTCCTTGCTGTTATTATTCTGATAGTATTCTATCATCATTACCCCAAAACTACAACCCCCAGATTAAAATTTGTAAAGGAGAGTGCAAATATGGGATTCTGGGTTGGGAACTGGCTGCATGATCCGCCGAGCAAGGAGTATGACAGCACCGGGAAAAGGGCTGTTATTAAGCACTTGTGCATTGGCCCCGTTGAAACGCAGACATGGTATGAGTCAGTGGATGGCCAGTACTATTGCGAGCTGCATATCATTGAGGGGTTGCAGGCAGGGGATGTATTCCTCGACCGCATCAGCAAGGCAGAGATGCTTGAAGCTATCGTTACAGAAATTGACCTCTGTAAAAGTCTTGGCGAAGCTGAGTTAGCTACTGTGTTTCAAGCAGAGAAAGATAAGGTTGAAAAGTAAATCTGTCATGTGGGCCAGCAGCCCTTATGTGTTTCAAGAATGTCCACATAAAATTCCCAGACCAGTAAGCGTAGAAATTCCGGCAGCCTATGTAAATGGAATCATGATCTTCTGTCTGCTTCATGTGGGGATCAATTTCTGCTTGTATATGCTCTATTAGCTGAAACAGAAATTGACTCGTATCATCGGCATGGATAAAAAGCTCTATGGTGTTCCCTCCCTTCAGTTTCGGCAAATCAGACTGTTAAAGCACACTTAAAATCATCACCATATTGATCCCCAAGATCACAAATGACTTCTGCCGCCGTCATCTTCAATACCCCCTATTTTCGCAAGTCGGTTCACTATTGATGTTACATCCTTACCCCATACGCTGCAAGATAGCGTTCCAGCAGTTCCAAGTGCTCCAGACCGGGGTCCAGCTTCGCCAGTGTCTTCCACTCCCTGTCGTACAGCACAATCCAGCCGATGCTTCTGGAGACGTCAGCCACATCCCGCACCGAAAACTCCGCAGGCACTCCGAACCGGGAATAGGCCCGGATTCTTTCGCCGTCCACCTCCACCCGGCATACCTTGCCCATGCGCAGGAAGATAACGCTGAGTACCAGCAAAATCAGGTCGAGCGCCACCAGGACGGCGAGCTCCGCTGGAGTCATCGGGTCATATTGGACCCACCACACCAAAACAGCAGCAAAGACGATGCCGAACAATAGTAAAAACACACCGATTCCAGTAAATCCCCGCCGTGTGGATCTCTTCAACCGAAGTGTGAATCGCTGCTGTAGTGCAGGCTGCTCTCTGGAGACGAACTGCTCCCCGGTGACAGGTTCCTCCTCTGGTGGAACACACCACCCGTCCGGGGCGTTATGGAGGGGGATGTCACGCTCCATCAGCCAGCGGAGCAGCAGATCGGAATTCTCCATGCTCCCCGCAAATTTCGCCAGCACCTGGTAGTTCTGATCGAAGATGACATTGCTGCCGCCGGAAGGCCCCAGCACCACACCCGCAATGTCCCGGCGGGCAAAGACCCGATCTCTCCGGATGGATCTGGTCCACCGCAGGGTATCGCCCTCTACCACGATTCGCTCTCCCGGGGTGAACCGGCTGGACACCGCGAAGCGTTCCGGCGGCCTGTTGTCCGGGAGCTTTTCCGGGAGCATATTGTAGGTCGCGCCGCCAGCGTTGAACCCGGCTATGTACCACGGCCCCTTCCGCCAATCCACATAGGCCAGCAGCCGTCCCCGGCTGAAAAAGAGTCCAATCAGCCCCAGTCCGGCAAAAAGCAGCGGCAGCTTCCCGAACCGGCTCCACAGCTCAGCCCAGGCTTCCACCGGCATTTGCGCCAATCTGGAAAGTGGGATCTCGCAGCTCAAATGGACTGCCACCAGCACCGGCATCCAAAGCAGGCAGGTCAGCATGGTGCAGACGCCCACAATGGCATAAGCGGCGGGCTTGGATCGGCGGCCATGAAACAGGCGGTAGAACCATCCAATCACCGCTCCCACAAGCAACTGGAGCAGGATCGTAAGTCTATTAAAGTCCACCAGCCAGCACAGCAGCAGTACCAGTACGCAGACGGACATTCCAACGATGCTCCCCAGGATGTCCCGCAGGACGCTGCCTTGAAACTCCGGGCTGTCTATGTCCAGCGGTGTTTTAATATAGTCTGACATTTGGCACGCTCCTTTTCTGCTGCAAATTGGTTAGAACAATTTATCCTTTGAGCTTGCTTCTCAATGGCGCAAAATAGGGGAGTGCTCCCTGCGGCGGCTCTCCCAAATATTGCTTAACTTTGTTAAATATTTTCTTTGTTTCTGGCTGCATGAGCATTTCGGAATTGCGCTGCAAAATATGCCAGCTGCGCAGATATTCCAACACAGTTACTTGCAGTAAGTCCCTGACATCCGCATCATCGCTGGAGGCCATATTTTCCAAAAAATCAAATACTCTTTCCAGCTGTCTATTGTCTGTACTTTCCGCTGCCAGCAACTGCCCAAGAAAATCACAGAAACAGTGGTCAAAATAGAGGCTTTGGCCCCTGGTGCTGTTCCCTTGAAAAGTTTCGCTGATCCAGCGGATTTCCTTCGTGTATCGCTCTCGTATTTCTGGAAATGCCTCCAGCATTGTGTCAGATATTACAGGATAATGATATTTGTTTTGTAAATTCAACTCCCATTCACTCCTCAAATTAGGTGCTAACTTTTACGACTATAACGCTTCTCCCTGATGGTTCATCCCTGCTTCATGTTCTCCATATAACTGTTTCGTCCACTAACTCAATCTTTGAGGGCAGATTTTCTACGGAAACCTCTGTCAATGAATTTAATGAATTTACCGCCAGGGGACTGTTGCTCAAATTCCTTACAATTCTTTTTACAAGAACGGCGCAGGCGTAAAATTCCTGGTACTGTTCCTCGTCCATTTCTGCGCCATTGTCAGTTTCATAGATTGTATCCAGAGTTCCCTCAATGACTACTTTTCCAAAGTCCCAGCTGATTCTTAAAAAGGTTCCGTTAGGGTGGGTACTAAGCTGCTGCATCATTTTGTCCATATCCATAGGTCTATCCCATCCATAGCGGTTTAATTTTTCAAATCAGCTATGCGTCCCTGCACATAAGATTCGATTGAATTTGCCTCGACCGGCGTAAGCTCTCCCGTTACAGGCCCGCGTCCATGCTGATCGTTGAATTTCAGATATAACCCTGTACTGTCCTTGCCCCGACGCTCGATTTGCTTAATATTTTCTAAACGGACCACAAGCTGTCCCATTGAATTTGGAACAACCAGCCACTCCCGTCCAATCAGAATCTTCCCATTAGCGTATTTCTGAGCATATGTCAGATCCTGATCTACCAAGGCAATCATTTCTTTTCCCGTCAAATGTTCTTCCTCTGGCCGGAGTTGGCTGCGGATGGCCTTGCATACGTCGGTGGATTTCAGATGGATCAAACCTTGAAGGCCATGAAACAGCAGGTATGCACCACCTAGAATGAGAAAGAGACTGACGCATATAAAGACAAAATTCTTGCCCAGATTGTCTAATACCTCCAGGAGCGGTCCTGAGAAAAATTTCCCGAAGTAAAAGCTAAGTGTCCCAGCCACCAGAGATGCAGAGCCCACCAATAGGCCCTGCCTGATTTCTTTTCGCGCTTTCGCAGCACAGATGTTTTTCATCATATCATTTAGAGCCTCCCACCGTTGGGGTCGCAGAGCTTTCCAACCCCATAGTCAATTCGATAGACCAGAAATGCAAGCGCGTCAAATAGTAAAATACAGGCAAGCAAATAAGGATAGAGCGTGGCAAGGGCGTGTATGAGTTTTGAGTCCGTATCTGTCACATCGCTGACAATGGTGCAAATGCTCGAAATATAAAGTGCTCCCAGCAAAATTGATGCGACTATGTAGTATGAGGCGCCAATAATCGGCAGCTTGTCCCGGTCTGCAAGTCGCGTTTTTGTATTCGAGGAACGGTTCAGCCGGTCGGAAATCAGCAATTTTCGAAGTATCGAATTTTTTATCACCACATAGTGTTTGGCTGACAGCAGGAAGGGATAATAGCAGGACAGTCCTCGTCCACAAACCCAAGTTATAAAGCTCAACCAAAGGACAGTAAGCATGAGAGCGCAATTACGATTCATATGTTCCTCCCAAAATCATATCGAGCAAACTGGAGACTTGCAATTATTTTGCCAGTAGATATCCGCAATACATCATCCATGGAACGACAAGGACTACACCCAGGGGAATGGTAAGGAAATAATTTAATCTCTCTATTTTCTTGCGGAACACGAAAATTGACGGCCTTGTCTCGTTCACAAAAATTGTATAAGTTTCTCCGGCCCGGAGCTGGGCGCGGTATTTTTCCATGCTGCATGGCTGGGAGGTTTCTCGGTACTGCTGTTTGCCAACTTTATAGGTGAAAACAGGCATCATTCCCAACGCAGGCGAAAAGTGAGAAAACACACCGCGTACTTCCAGCTTGCAGGAGCGCAATCTATGTATATCCCGAAATGACCCATACAAAAGCAGGACGCCCATCTCAGCCAACCATGTTAGAGTGTCCAACATGGAATTTTGAAGGCTGGTCAATGCACAAATCAGGATCGAGAAACAGCCGCACCCAATAAAGACAAAACTGAGGGAATAGAGTCCTTTTATTTTCTGATGAAGAGGAAGACGGCTTAATTTTGCGCCGGTCCATAGTTCGTACAGGCCAAGCAGTATTTCTGCAATGCCTATTACAATGCCCATAATATCGGTCTCTCCATTCCAAAACTAAAACCAAATTGCCATGGCTGCAAGATGAAAAGTTATGCCGGCCATGGTACACAGCAGGGCAATCAGCCATCCCTTTGCCTCTTTTTCGTTGCTTTTCTCCAATTTTTCTAGCAACCGAATTGAGCCTGCGTCCGGCTTTTCTGATTTTTCCATCTGACGTTTTATCTCCCGGCGGTCAATCATTTGCCCACGAGCGGCAAAAGACTTAAAGCAAAAGAACAACGCCATCAAAACAAGTTGCAGCAGGAATAAAAGCTCCATGCCCAGCCGGTGTTGAAAAGGAGGTCCATCCCAACTGGAAAACACAGTAAAATACTGCATTTTTCCATAAGGATATAAGACATAGCCTAAAATAAGCCAACTTAGAAACAAAATCTTTTCGATAGCCCAAACCGCCCGCCAATGCCCACTCCACTTTAGCCGCTTATTTCGTTTTAGGTCATCTCTCTGCTTGTTGCGCTGCTGCTCCGCAATAAAGTCCCTCAGTTCTCTTTTTTGGTGTTCGCTCAAATCGGCGCTGTGCCTGTCCAATAATTTCTCGGCAGTTGTAAAGTCGTTCCTGGAAATCAGGGCTTTAATCTTATCGTACATAGATTATTTCCCCTCTGAAGTATTGGCTCTCGTATCAAACGGAATGAACCAGATCATACGGGTAGTACGGCCATTTTTCGCTGTCAGGTACACTATATATTTTCGCAACGGCGGCAACTTCAAAGCTCCAGCAGCCAGCGTAGATATTTGCGGTAGATTTGTGGCTATCGTACCAGGAGGCATCTTTATGGGCCCGATACCATTTCTTTGTGATGTAACTTTTCAGATATGCGGCCCTTTTATCAGAGGAGCATTTCAAAAACTCGGAAAACCATGCGCAGCGTCGGTCCAGGTCTGACACATCCCAAGTGGAATCGAGGGTGAACAGCAGAGAATCCGTCAACTTATTGCGCATATTGGTTTGCTGCAATATCGTTTTCAAATCGGGCAAGCATTCCCAGGCTTCAAGCAACGTACAGAGAGAAACTGCATCAATTACATCAAAATAGCCCTCCTGCGGTTTGACTGCTTGGGCAAGGTACTTGACATACTGTGGGCATAAATCTCTGATTGCGTTCATGTCCGAACCGGAGGAATACAGAGCGCAGATCCTGCTCCGACAGAGGCTTGCGATAAATGCGGCGCACCCCTGTCGGCCTGGAATATCTTCGACAGGAAGATCTTGCAGCTGGTTTTGGAACCGTTCCATCCGTTTTTCGTTTACTTCTAAGTATTCCTCAAAATATGCTCTGTTTTTGATTGTGTCTCGCATAGCAGTGCATCCTTTCGCCTCTGTGTTTCTGGCTGCTGAAATACAGAAATCCCCATGTTCTCCCGTCCCCAGGTGCAGTATTTAAACTGAAAAAATCCACCCCTCACTATATACAACGCAGTGAAGGGACGGATTCTCACAGAAAAATGAAGATTTTTTGAAAAATTTTACCCAGAACTTTCTATCCATGCTTCCCTGCACGTTGTTCATTCCTCAACTGCATTCATTTGTGATTTGTTACCACATGAGTATATCATGTTTTTATCAAACAGTCCATCTCACCTTTAGCTTTGCCGAAAATTTAAGCAGGCGGTCTGGAACACACGCTCCAGACCGCCTGCCCTTTATTCTGCCCTGACCGTTATGGATGTCAAAACAAAAGCCCCACGGTGAGACCGCCGCTCCCTGACCGGGAACCCGCCTTACCGCAAGACCTACGCCTTCGTGATCCATCCAATAAACAGCGATACCTTTTCCAGATCCTCGTCACTCAGCTCCCGCAGCTTTTCTGTCAGCGCCGCCCGCAGAGTATTTGTTCCTTGCAGGCCGGAGAAGAACTCCGCGGGGCTGACCTCAAAATAAGCCATGATGTTGAACAGCTCTTTCACGGAGGGCATCGTGGCCCCGCTGGTGATGGAGCGGATATAGGAACCGCTTTTCCCCAGCTCCAGGCTCAGTCGGTGCTCCGACACCCCTTTTTGACTTCGTAACGCTGTGATCCGCTCACGCAGATACCGCTCGTATTGCTGAACCTCGTCCATACTGCGCCGCCTCCTCTCTGGCTGTTCATTATTGTACCTTGAATTGTCAGAGAGTATCAGCGGTCAAATTATCAATTTTTCCTTTTACTTCCTTTATATTGGTAGTATAATTATTAAGTTGGAAAGAAAATTGGTTTTTGTACTATTCAAGCGGAGGATTCACTATGAGAAGTCATACCTGCTGCTTCACCGGTCACCGGGAGATACCGCCAGAAAAACGGGCGGAGATTGCCGGACGGCTGGAGCAGGTCATCGTCAATCTGTACCAAAGAGGCGTTCGGTTTTACGGGGCTGGGGGCGCCCGTGGCTTCGACTGCCTCGCCGCCCAGACCGTGCTTCGCCTACGGGAGAGCTACCCTGACATGAAGCTGATCCTTGTCCTGCCCTGCCTGACGCAGACACGGGGCTGGAGGCCGGAGGACATAGCGGAGTATGAGCGCATCAAGGCCCAGGCGGATAAGGTGGTCTATACCGCCCAGCAGTACACCAGGGGCTGTATGCACAAACGGAACCGCCATCTGGTGAATCACAGCAGCGTGTGTGTCTGCTACCTCAACAGGGAGAGCGGCGGGACGGCCTACACCGTCAGATATGCCAGGAAGAAAGGGCTGGAGATCATCAACCTTGCCACTTGACAGCAAAAAGCCCCCCATATAGAGCAGGGATTGTTTCCAGCGGGGAGGTGTGCTATACTTGAATTAAAGACAGACGGGGTCAAGGAGAGGTAGGAAATGTCGTATAATTCTATCAGTTGTGACTGCAAAATTTACATGAACTATATGAAACAAAAGTCGGTTGATGTAGATATGACTGCTACTACCAAAGCAGATGTAAAATTCATACATCTTCACAACTATGGGGGCAGTGCTGATTTTTCATTGCTGGAAGGATACCCCAATCTGGGATTTGCACCGAAAATTTTTACGGTTGATGGACACATAGATGAAAGAATTAGCTGCTTTCTCTCTGACAATCTTTTGCGGATGACTATTCGTGAAAACCGAAAAATCCAAGACCTTTCTTTTTTGGAAAAAGCACCGCATCTGCAAATGCTTAATTTATACAATCTATCGGGAATTACAACACTACCGTTTTCAAAATTGCCGCAGCTTTCCGTTCTTAGTATCAGTGGATTGCATAAGTTGACAGATATGGAATCTTTGGCTCAATCCAATGTTCAATATTTGAATATTAAGCTTTCCGCTGACAAGGTTTCTGCTACTCGTATGGCAGATGTATTGTTACGGATGCCTTCACTAAAAGCGTTAAACATTGGTCCCTTTAGTCGGGTACAGTGTAAAAAAACTCCTATTATTCGCAGGCAATTTGAAAAAGCCGGACGAAGCGATGTTATAACTCTTTGTTCCTTGTCTCGCCTTTTGGAAGAGGCCGGGGACGCGGGGGCAGAGTTACCGCAGAACCTACCGTCAGTTGCCGAAGTAGTGCAGAAATGGGAGACTGACGAAAATACAAAATAAGGCGGCGGTGGCTATCCCCGCCGCGCTGTCCGTTATCGCTCCATATCCCACGCCCGCCGGTGACGCACCTGCCCTTATTCTGTTCTTTGGGAAAGGCCGAGGTGTGGGGGCAGAGCCACCGCAAAACCTACCGTCAGCCGCCGCAGTAGTGCGGACGGTTTTGCCGTTAAAATGGAACGGACATAGAGCGAGGATTGTCTTAGGGGAGAAGATGTTCTATACTTTGGGTCAATAAACTAACTGATAAAGCGAGGTACATGATGAGTTATTCCCTAATGATTGCACCTTTTGATTTTGCAAATCACAATAGAATTGCGGCACGGCAGTTTTTTGATAACTATGCGTTTTTTGAACTGACACCAAAGCAAGCCAAAGAATATTTCCTGTGGTACACAAGTGAAATTCCGAACCGGATTGCCCTACTGTGGGAGTATATGAAGCAGGAATGCCCAGAAACGGAGCCGTTTGATTATTCCCCAGAGTCGCTGATTCCACTGTGGGAATGGTATGAGCCTAAAATTCAACAGGTTCCTATGAGTAAAAAAGAAATTGAATATCAAGTGGCACAATATCCAAAATGGATAGAGAATGAAATCAGAAAAGAAGTTATATTAAAATATACTGATGAAACACTCTCCCTTGCCTTGGATATTTCTATTTATCTTGGAGAAACGGTACTAAAGAACTATCAAAACTTATATTGGGGATACAGGACAAAACCCAAAAATGAATTTTCCGCTAACAGACCAGTAATCTTAAAATTAGCGAGCAAAAGGCCCTACTTTAATCCTTCAAGGATAGTTTTTGTTTTGATGGTTGAATTTAGTAAAGGGGATAATGAAAATTCATTGTATGACCTTTATCGGTATTGGGAACAGGAGTATTTTATTCCGTCAAAGCCGCAAGAATAAAACAGGTTATCTATTTATCGCTCCATATCCCACACGCCGGTTACGCATTTGCCCTTATCCTGTTCTTTGGGAGAGGCCGGGGGCGCGGGGGCAGAGCCACCGCAAAACCTACCGACAGCCGCCGCAGTAGTGCGGACGGTTTTGCCGTTAAAATGGAACGGACATAGAGCGAGGATTGTTTTCAGCGGGAAGATGTGCTATACTGGGGTCAGCAAGCTAACCGACAAGTTGGATTTTCAGAGGAGGGTTTCTTAATGGAGATGGAAGGTATTGTATCTGTATGGGCGGGTGTATTTGAAACGGACAAGGCATTAAGGGAATATTTTGATTATATGCCTGGGCGTGACATTCCTCCTTTTAGCCAGGATTTTTTTGATGGGTGCGACATCTATCCTTTTGACATAGATTTTTCAGAACGAAGTGTTCATGAATTTACAGTAGACCCAGAAGTGTTGGTATGCCATAATTCTGAAGGTACAGATATAGGGCTGGAATTGAAAAAACTCTTTCCGCAGGGTTTGGAAAAGCCCTGCAATGCAGCAATTTTGGTCTACAACTACAAGTATGACCCAGAAGACGGCACTCCCAACCCCAATGCACCAGTGACTTTTTTAGGTGCGGTTCCATGTGATTTGGATTGATACATACCAGCTTATCGGGCTGACAAAAGTACAAAACCGTGCGGCGGTGATTATCCCACCGCGCTGTCTATTATTGCCCCATATCCTGCCCTTGTCGGTCAAGCACTTGCCCTTATCCTGTTCTTTGGGAGAGGCCGGGGGCGCGGGGGCAGAGCCACCGCAAAACCTACCGGCAGCCGCCGCAGTAGTGCAGACGGTTTTGCCGTTAAAATGAAGCGGACGAAAGCGGGGGGCAGGGTTGTCAAATCCTGTTCCCCGTTTTCGGCGGGGAGATGTGCTATACTTGAGCCAAACGAATGCTGCATAGAAAAACGGAAGGTGGACTAACAGATGGGTGGATTACTCCGAACAGACGGTAAGACTGGATTATACCGAGCACAAACAGAAGACTATACACATATATTGGTATGGTCTGGAACTGGAAACATCTTCGATAATTTTGAGGATGATGCGGAACGCGTTTCTGTTTTTGTCGGCATTTGTAAATCAGAGGAATTGTTTGAGCAATACTGGGACGATGAAGTCTTAGCATATGATTTTGGATTTTGCTATGATGAGGATTTTGCGGTGATCAAGTTTAGAGATGAACCACTGAAACAAATTGATAAGCTGTTCGACGATGCGGAAATTTTTGATTTGGGAGAATTGGAAAAAATGTATCCTAATGGACTCGACAAAG
>Ga0137308_102240_pt1 | contig 13719 bp, 15 predicted proteins | sample Inofrocosms_June_FD_97181 | JGI IMG/M metagenome (GOLD analysis project Ga0137308, IMG submission 97181) | Mouse cecal microbial communities from Vienna, Austria - N-Acetylneuraminic and N-Acetylglucosamine D2O microcosms_June | ecosystem: Host-associated > Mammals > Digestive system > Large...
CGTTTATAGAGAGATTGCATTTTGTACATTTATTATTTGTATGGTGATCGCTATCTGTACGCATATTACTATTTCTCATATAAAAAGGTAGCGTTACAAAAAGGAAATGGCCGCTTACAAGTCCTTTACTTGAGCGGTCATTTCCTTTTTACTAACCCATTAGATGCTCCGCAAGCATCAAGCTGAAACTTTGTTGGAAAAGCTCTTGATCCTCACCATAATCATGGGGGAAATATCGCCCTGATGCCCGAAGGACAGCTGAATGCTCCCGTCATTCTCCAGGGACAATGCCAGTATATGTCCTGGCCCTGGATCCATCCACCCGTCATCATCCATACTCATACCGCCTGCAAAAAACAGCTCTGTCCCAGGAGCAACATGCGCAGAAAAATCCAGAATATAAACCAGATACCGCGCATCGTCTTTGCAAAAGACACCGGCAGGTTCCAAATTATCAATCCGGCTGTCCTGATAGAAGGTGTCTCCGATTTTGGTTCCTCCATACTCCGCATGTCCGTAACTGGTCCGAAAACCCTGTTTTAGTTCGGCAAAATCTGTTGTCCTGCTTTGGTTCCCCTTCATAGCCAGGCCGCATATGATCTCCATTAGCCTCTTCTTGCCTTTGTTTATTTTTTAGATTTGCTCATTTAGAGTATTTTACATTATGATTGGCAGTTTCGACGATGACTGCCTTAAGTTGATGGCAGTGAATTCTCAAGTTGCAGTCCTGAAACACATTCAAATTCACAGGTACTTTCTGACATTATTCATAATCTTCATCCTCTTCATCCCACTCAGGATATTGCTCTATGGAACCTTTTTGTTTAATCACAGTTGGAGAAACCCTCTCCGCTGTCACTGCTATTTTTTGGACTGCTATGGTAAACATCCAATCGTCTCCAAAGTCATAATGCAATGAGAATTTCTGCTTTAGCTCCAAATCCAGCTTATCCAGCTTTACTCTCGTGGAAGGCTCATCATCTTCCGGATTCGACTGATAACTGTTATCGCTGTACATCCTGTTATCCATGCAAAATTCATACAAATGCTCATGTATAAAATCAAACGCTGATAGGATCGCTTCACATAAATCATCCAGTGTGTATTCACCGGATACTTCAATAATCCGGTAAACATCCCTTCCCAAACCAGAAGGGAATACTTTCAAAGTATACAGATTCCTCACTTTACAGCCCATCTCCCTCTTTGCTATCCCATTTGCTGAACTCATCCGGCACCTGGAGGTTCCCTTTTGCTATCCCAATTCTTTGAGAACCCGGTTTTCTTTTTACCGTCAGCAGGTCAATCCAATTACGCTTGCCATATAACACTCTGGAAATATTGACCTCGCTTTTACTATAATCCACAGTATAAAAAATCAAGTACTTCTTAACCACAACCATACGGATTCCACATGATGCCAAGTATTCATCCGTAACCAGCGCATATTTTTCCGGCATTGTCTCCAGGGAGGCAACCGTCTCGTCAATGCGGTCAAGCATCTGCTCCGCTGTCGATAGTTCCCGCAATTCTTTCGCGATATACCGCACAATCTCTCGAATATCCTCCCTTGCTTCCAGAGATAAGATCACGTTATAGCGTTCCATTCTCCAAGTCCTTCCTGATCTCAGAGAGTGCAGTTCTCGCCGGAACGGTGCGTCCCTGCCGAATGTCCTCCATTCCCTTTTCCAGCAACGCATACAGTTCAAACTTTCCTGCAAGCCGCTCATAGGTTTCGATGCTCATAACGGCCAAATCCCCTGTACCGTTTTTGGTAATATAGACTGGTTCCCCATATTGGTGGCAAAACTCAGAAATCTCATTATAGCTGTTTCGTAAATCGGAACTCGGTCTAATCTGCGGCATAGGATTACCCCCCTTTTTAATATATCAATATCTTATCACAATTTCGATATATCGTCAAGTAGCCTCTGTTGATCGCATCCGCTGTAACACCTCGCCCAACGGAAGCCCCTGCCCCGCCATCATAGCATCAAATGCCGATGTGTCCATTTCATCGGGGGCCATAGGAGCCTGTGGGAGTGACAGCGGAAAGGGGATGCTTCGGGTCATAACGATCTGCTTATAGAGCATATTCATAACGGTCGAGGCCGGAACGCCCAGCTTTGCCATGATCGTAGAAAGACCACAGAGAACAGAACGGCGGACAGCGGTTTGATGTAGCCGCAGATTGCCACGGTTTGTACAGACAGCCGTCCAATCGATGAGAAGCGGAGGCTTTGATTTGTAAGCCGTCGTGCGGCAGTTTTTCAGATATCGGCTATAAGGCAATTTCCCGATTGGATATTATTGTAAAAAATTGAGAACCAGGGCAAAGGCGGCAATCCCCAGCATCATTAGCGCCAGCGCCACACTGATTAGCGTGGACATGATGTTGATGGCGCTTCGGCTTTCCTCGCTCTTTACGCAGATCACGGAGAGCAGGAGGCCCGCCAGCGCAAGGACGATGTTGCAGACCGCCCAAACCGTGCGCGCGCCATCCGGCAGAGTGATTTTCAGAAACACCGGGACAAGGGTTGCCAGCGGCAGCAGACTGACGATCAGCGCCGCCAGACTGAGCTTTTGAAGTTTTTTTGTGACCTCCATAAGATTACCTCATTTCCTTTTTTCCAAATTGTGTGATTGACAGGGCAATCAGAGCAGCGAATACAGCGAGTGCACAAGGTAGGAATGGCATCAACGCAAATGCGGCGTCAGATGTTTCCGCCGTAAAGTCGTGCAGGGAGCAGGACACCAGATAGCCGCTGTAACAGTAGGGATAAGCAATCCAGAGCGGCGTGTTGGCGACCAGTATACCAGGGATAACCAGCAGCAGGTTTAGCCCTACGGAAAGCAAAGGCTTTTCAAATAACACCGTGGTTGCCCACATCGCCGCCAAACATGGGAGCATTGTCAGAAACAGCCACACGCACCATTTCAGAAGATAGAGAACGGGCAATGTTTCTGTAATTCCCATTGTCGAAGCAGCCGCCATACCGGCAACTAAGAACACCGACAGAAAGACAACCATTTCCATGAACAGGTAGAACATCAGGACACAAAATTTTGCCAGAGAAAGGGCCTTTCGGCTCACCGGCAGAGCCAGCATTTTCAGGATGCCATTGTTCTGCGTTTCCCGCCCCGCAATCATCACGCATACCACGATCATGCTGAACGGCAGCAGATAGTAGGCGTAGACCAGGGCGCTTTGAATAAACATAGCGGGCCATGCGTTGGTGTACTCCGGCGTGAAGTACCGGCTTAATGCCGCCACCCCGGAGGCCACTACCAGCAGCGGGGCAATAAAAATCAGCGGAACGATCTTTGAGCGTTTCACTTTCATAAACTCAATGCCAAGCAAATCTAAAAAGTTCATGCGGCTCCTCCCTTACTCATAGCGTAGATTTTTTGCCATCCACAGCCCAAGGCCAAGGGAAAGGAGCGTTTCGACCAGCGCAAACATGACCGCCGGCATATCAGGCTGTGCGCTCATAGCCACCGCAGGCTTGAACATCACAATAAACGGATGCACCATCAGGACTGCCGCGCCTGACGAGGCCAGGGCCATGCCGCTCAAAAAACCGGCAACTCCCACGCCGAGGGGAACCCACATATTTTCAAAGCGGGAGGAAATCAGCACCATAAAGGACAGCGCCGGCATAGATGTAATGAACGAATAACCCATAAAGCGGAGCAGCGTTCCCATCTCAAATGTTCCTTGGGGCAAATCGTTCATGCCAATCTGCATCAACGCCAGGTTTTCCAGCGCAACAGCGATAAAAAGCATGACGGTCAAGATTAGAAATTTACAGAGATATATCTCCGGTACGCTCATGGGGAGCATATACATTTTTTTGATTGCGCTGCCCTTAAACTCCATGTTGTAGACCATACAGGCCGCGACAACGATACCGAACAGGTTCAGTATCATAATCATGCCGTAAAGCTGGGTCAGCAGCACATCCATTGGGGCCAAAGGAAGATTGAGCAGGGTATCTTTCCGAACAAGGAAGTTGACAAAGGCATAGGCTGCGCCTAAAATACCAACAGCCAGCAGCGCCGGGATCACCCCTGTCCGCTTCTCTTTCCGCAGTTCGATCACAAGCGCCCTCATAGCTTTGCCCTCTGCTTTCTGTCGGCGTTATCCTGCTCCACGATGGAGAGAAACGTATCTTCCAGATTATCAGCGGACATTCCCGCCTGCCTTGCGCTGTGCCGCAGATCATCCAAGCTGCCCTCAAACAGCAGCCTCCCATGATTGAGGATACCAATGTCGTCCGCCGTCAGCTCAATTTCCGACAACATATGAGAGGAAATGAGGATGGTGCAGTCGTACAGGCCAGGCAGGGACTTCACCAGATTGCGTATCTCGTGGATGCCGGAGGGGTCAAGGCCGTTGGTCGGTTCATCCAGAATGAGGATAGGCGGACGGCCCAGCAACGCCCCGGCCAGGCCAAGCCGCTGTTTCATACCCAGGGAATACTTCTTTGCGAGGCGGTCTCCAAATTCGGACAGCCCTACCAGCTCCAAGGCGTCCTCAACGGTGTTTTTCCGCAGCCCTAAAATCCGGCGTATCACATCCAGGTTTTCCCAGCCCGTCAGGTTGGCATAGAACGAGGGGGCCTCAATAAAAGAACCGATCTCCCGCAGGATTTTCAGCCGGTCATTGGGGAACTGCTTCCCGTCAATGGTGAAATGGCCCTTTGTGGGGGCGGTCAGCCCCAGGAGCATCTTCATGGTGGTGGATTTGCCTGCTCCATTGGGGCCTAAAAGTGCGTAAATACTGCCCCGGCGGACGTGGAGGGAAACGTTGTTGACGGAGGTAAAATTTTTGTATTTTTTCGTCAACTGTTCTGTAGCGATGATATAGTCCATAGACACATCTCCTTTCTGACCCTATGGTACAGCATCAACCTGACTTCTACATTCTCGTGTCCTTACTTTTGCCTTACTTTTTCATGGTAACGTTTACAGGGTAAATTTGCCGTGTTATAATTGGGCTGACAAATCATTATTTAGGGAGAACGAATATGAAAAATTTTTCTATGCCAGAGCAAGTTTCTCCGACATTAGAAACAGATGAGTTCATGAGGTTGAAACATAGTTTGGAAAAGAATGTATCAAGGGAAGTTGCAGAAAGCATCCTAAAGGAAATTCCATTATCTATAAATTCGACACCAGATATTCGAGCCGAGTGGGTAGAAAAGCTATCTGCTGTTCTTGAAAATAGAGTTTATTAAAGATAATCAATTGTATACAAAAATGTTTTCTTGCGAATGTCCTATGTTAGGAAACGCAAAAAAATCAAATTCATTAACATGGTGTTACTGCACTGCTGGATATAACAAAAAATTATTTGAGATTGTTTTTGAAAAACCTGTCTATGTAGAAATTGTGCAAAGCATACGGCAAGGGTTTGATTTTTGCCGTTTGAGAATTACATTTCAATAAATCCTGATTTGTTGGAGAGATGTCACGATGGACCATTCATTTTTACACAGCAAAAAGCTCCTGCTGGTCGATGACGAGCCTGAGCTTTTGAAAATGGTATCGGCTATTTTAGCGGACGAGGGCTTTGGGCGCCTCGTGACCGCCGCCAATATGAAAGCGGGAATTGCCGCCGCCAAAGCGGAAAAGCCTGATCTGGCGATTTTAGATGTGATGCTCCCGGACGGCGGCGGCTTTGCTCTGATGGAGCAGATGCGCGCATGGACGGATATTCCCGTGATTTTTCTGACGGCCCGTGACGAGGCGGCGGACAAGCTGGCAGGGCTGGGTCTTGGAGCGGACGATTATATCGCAAAACCCTTTCTGCCCCAGGAATTTCTACTGCGGGTTTACGCCGTTCTGCGCCGGTGCTACAAAGAGGATTCAGGCATTTTGAACCTGGACGCCTGTACGGTGGATTTCAGCCGGGCTGAAGTGGACAAGGGCGGTGAGATACTTCCTTTGACAGCGATGGAGCACAGGATGCTGGAAACCCTTGCGAGGAATGAGGGCCGGATTGTGACCGTGGACACGCTCTGCGAGGCCCTATGGGGCGACAATCCTTTTGGTTATGAAAACAGCTTGAACGCCCATGTGCGGCGGGTCCGGGAGAAGATCGAGGCAGACCCGTCAAAGCCGGTTTCCCTGCTGACAGTCAAAGGGCTGGGCTATAAGCTGCTGGCGAGGAAATAACCGATGAAAGCATTTGGAAAATATATATCAAAGTATCTACTCTCCTTTTTTGTGTTTGCGCTTATTCTCCTGCTTATCAATATTCTTGCGTTTGCCTTGACGTTCGGGGGTATCGTATTCAGGGAATACGGTTCGGCATCACCGGCAAATATGTTAGAGGCCGTGGCCGCTGATCTGTCGGTATCCGGCATATCAGAAGAAAGGTCGCAGGAATTAACCCGCAATCAAATTTGGGCTATGCTTTTGGATGCAAGCGGACACCGTATTTGGGAGGCATCTTTGCCGGAGGAAATACCGACACAGTACACCATTCAGGATGTGGCTGTGTTCTCAAAAGGATATCTGCAAAACTATCCTGTTTTTGTGCGGAACACAGATAATGGCCTGCTGGTGCTGGGCTACCCAAAGAACAGCTTTATGAAGCTGACGGGAAACTATTTCCCGATACGGGCGATCAGGCTTTTTCCGCTTTTTATAACCGGCATTTTAGCAATAGACATAGCGCTTTTGTTTTTGGTCTACTATTTCTCTAAAAGAAAAATCTCCAAAAATACGGAGCCGATTATGGCCTCTATCAAAACACTGTCCACAGGAAAACCTGTTGATTTGTCCATTCGAGGCGAGTTATCGGAAATTGCGGATAGCGTCAATCAGGCGTCCCAGGTGTTGAGCAGGCAAAACCAGGCCCGCGCCAACTGGATCAGCGGCGTTTCTCACGACATCCGCACACCGCTCTCCATGATTATGGGATATGCCCAGCGGATTGCCGGAGATCACGGGGCCAGTGGGAATATTCAGCAGGAGGCAGAAATCATCCGGGCGCAGAGCGCAAAGATCAAAGACTTGGTGCAGGACTTGAATTTGGTATCGCAGTTGGAATATGAAATGCAGCCGCTCCATAAGGAGCCGGTGCGCCTGTCTAAACTGCTGCGCGCCTATGCGGCAGATTTGCTCAACGCAGGTATCGGTGAGAAGTATTCTATTGCGGTTGAAATATCTCCCGAAGCGGAAACCGCAGTTATAGACTGCGACGCTCGGTTGATTTCGCGGGCTATCGGTAACTTGGCGCAGAACAGCATCAACCACAATCCGCAGGGGTGCAATATTTTCCTGTCCCTTGATTGTTCATCGGAAAATGTTTCTATCACAGTTGCGGACAATGGCGCGGGTATGTCCGCTGAAAAATTGCGAGAACTGGAAGAAAAACCGCATTACATGGAAAGCGCCGATGAACGGCTGGACTTGCGGCATGGGCTGGGGATGTTGTTGGTAAGGCAAATTATGGAGGTACATGGTGGAGTAATGGAGATAAATACTACTCGAATATGTGGATTGGCAGTAATTCTATCCTTTCAAAAAAGCTCACAGTAAATGTATTGCAACAGGCCAGCTGGGTTATTTGTCCATCTGGCCTGGACTGCTCCATTACCTATATCACCGCTTGGGGGTTGTTTACTACGCCGCATATCCAAGAAATCATGCCATAAAAATTGAAGATCTTTAATCAAAAGAGGCGTCCAGAAGCTACACCCTGGCATAGCGATATGCTGCCGGGGAACTTCTGGACAGTTCTTCTCTGGCCTTTTTTGCCAGCTCTGACCGCCTCATCTTTTCCGCGCTTTTGCCCATACTAACAGCACAGACAAAACGAATTGAGGAGAGCTTGCAGCATGAATGATACCATAATAACTGCCGCCGGATGCAACCGGCTGCATAAAGAAAAATCTCCCTATCTCCTCCAGCACGCCCTCGATCCTGTCCACTGGCAGAGCTGGGGCGAGGAGGCGTTTGCAGCAGCGCGGCAGGAGGATAAGCCGGTTTTTCTTTCCATCGGCTACTCCACCTGCCACTGGTGCCATGTGATGGGCCGGGATACTTTCCGTGATCCGGAGACGGCGGAAGCGTTGAACCGAGCCTTTATCTCGATTAAGGTGGACCGGGAAGAACGACCGGATATTGACGCCGTGTATATGGCGGCCTGTCAAGCTCTGACCGGTTCCGGCGGCTGGCCGCTGAGCATCCTCATGACGCCGGACCAGAAGCCCTTTTGGGCGGGAACGTATCTGCCGCCCAGAAGCCGGGACGGAATGCTGGGACTGGTGGAGCTGTTGGACGAAATCGAACGGCTGTGGCGGCTGGACCGCAGCCGCCTGCTGGAGCTGGGGCAGCGGGTGACGGATCACATCGCCCGCCGGGAGGAGCGCATGGCAGAAGAACCGGCTCCACTGCTGCTGCAAAAGGCTGTAGAGCAGTGTCGAGAAAGTTTTGACAAGCAAAACGGCGGTTTCGGCGGCGCACCGAAATTTCCAACACCCCATGAGCTGCTGTTCCTGATGGCATACGCCGCCCATGAAAACAACTGCGAGGCGTTAAACATGGCGGAAACGACCTTGACACAAATATCGCGGGGCGGCATCTTTGACCAGATTGGCGGCGGCTTCTGCCGGTACAGTACCGATGGGGAGTGGAAAACGCCACACTTTGAAAAAATGCTCTACGACAACGCGCTGTTGGCGTACACCTACCTCCAGGCCCATGTGCAGACGGGCCGGGCCTGGTACAGAACCATTGCCGGCCAAACGTTGGAATACGCGCTGCGGGAACTGCGTCTTCCAGGAGGCGGTTTTGCCTGCGGCCAGGATGCGGACAGCGGTGGAGAGGAGGGCCGCTACTATCTGCTGACGCCAAAGGATATCTGCTGCGCGCTGGAGGACGGGGAAACCGGAAACCGTTTTTGCCGCTGGTACGGTATGGACGGCAAAGGGGAGCAAATCCCAAACCTGCTGAAAAACGGACAATATGAGCTGTCCAATGCCGTGTTTGTAACGGAACGCGAGAAACTGGCGGACTTCCGCCGCCGCCGTCACCCGCTTCATCGCGACAGCAAGGCCGTCGTCAGCTGGAATGCGATGATGACGGCGGCGCTGGCAAAAGCCTACCGGGTATCCGGTGAGAAACGCTGCCTGCGGGCGGCGGAAAGCGCCAGAATGTTTTTACGCACCAGGCTGACCGCGCCGGATGGAACGCTGTATCACTGCTGGCGGGAGGGCGAAGCGGCAGCAGACGGATTGCTGGAGGACTATGCCTACTGCTGCTGGGCTTTGCTGGAGTTATACGAAGCGAATTTCTCCACCTCCTGCCTATGGGAAGCGGTAAAACTGGCCAATCAGATGGCGGCTCTGTTCCAGGACCAGGAAAAGGGCGGTTTCTACTCCACCGCCGTAGACAGCGAGCGGCTCATCGCCCGGCAAAAGGAACCGTGGGACGGACCGTACGCATCGGGCAACAGCATCGCTGCACTGGCGTTGGGCCGGTTATGGCGGCTGACCGGAGAGGAGCGTTTCCGCAGTCTGTGGAAGCGCCAGCTGGACTGGCTGGCCGGGCAAATCCAGGACGCTCCGGCAGGCGGCTGCGGCAGTCTGCTGGCGATGCTGGAGGCGCGGCATCTGGCCGGGGAGCTGGTATGCGTGACGGCTGAGCGTATACCGCCTTGGCTGGCGGGGACAGCTGAGGAATACGGCTTGCTGGCAGCCGCAAAAACAAGGGACAACAGCCATGCGTTGGAACAGTTGATTCCACATACAGCGGCGTTTCCCATACCAGACAAAGGGCATATGCTGTACCTGTGCAGAGACGGGTCCTGCAGCGCGCCGGTGAAGACGCTGGAGGAGCTGCGCGCCATAGCGGTCCCCGCCCAAGTGCGTTGACTTTCGACTATTGAGGATAACGTGCAATGAGCGCCCAACAACCGCACTATAGTTCCGTACACCCCGCTGATTGACCAGACTCCTGACGGCCCAACAGCATAAATAGAGCGGACAGACTGTCGGAATCGTCGCGTAAACAAAACAAAAAAATACCCCGTAGGGCCGGGTTTGGGGTGGAACCCCAACGGCGTTTTGGTTACTTTGCCGCTGCTGGCAAAGTAACCCGCCGTCCGGGGGCGGGACCCCGGTCTGCCGTAATGCAGACGCTCAAATCCACAAATACATATTGACCTGAAGGCGATTTCGAAGTATACTAATTGTGTGCCAATAAGGAGCAGAGCGCAAGGAGGCTATCTATGGCAAATACCGTCAAAAAAACGGAAAAATCCGCAATACCACTCTATGGCGCGGCAGCGGCCTGGGCTGCGTACGCAATTTTCTTCAACCTGTACAGAGCAGGGGACTTTGCGTTCATCACGCTGCTGAGCGGGGGCGTCTACCTGCTGCTGCAGGCGGTATGCCCGGAGGAACCTGCGAATATGGAGGAAGCGTCCGAGGCTCCGGAGAAGGAGTCCGGCAATCCGGAGCTGGACAAGATGATCCGGGAAGGGCAACTGGCCATCAGCGAAATGCGGCGTCTGGACAGCAACATTGCGGACGAAAAAATTTCGGCAGATATCCGGCGTCTGGAGACAGTGAGCAACAGCATTTTCCAGCAGGTCAAGGCAGACCCCGGCAAGCTGCCGCAAATCCGTAAATTCATGGACTACTACCTGCCGGCTGCGCTCAAGATTCTCAACGCCTATGACCGTATGTCCGCGGCAGGCGTCAGCGGAGAAAATATCGACGGCACGAAGCGGCGGGTGGAGGACATCATGACCACCATCGTAAAAGCCTTTGAAAAGCAGTTAGACAGCCTTTTCGGCAGCGATGCGCTGGATATCTCGACGGATATCTCCGTACTGGAGTCCATGCTGATCCAAGAGGGTCTGGCCGGGGAGCAGATGCAGGCCGGCAGCGACGGCATCCGGCTCGACCTGTAAACAACCATGTATGCAACAATTTTTGTTTGCAATATTTCAGGAGGTGCGTTATGTTAAAAATCGGTGCAGTAGTGAATCTTATCCTGGCAGTTTCAGAGAGTTTCCTCAGCTGCAGATGGTTCTGCCAAGCAAAGAGAAACGACTGGGAGCCAAAGCGGGTTTTCTACGGTGTGGTGTGGTTCCTCAACGCCGTGATGCAGTGCATGATGGCCGCCCAGCTGTGGACAGCGGCGGAGGAAGAAAAAAACGCTGCGTGGGACGACTTTGAGGACTATGAGGACTGATGGGGCGTCATAAGGAAGTCTAAACTGCAAACGGAGGATAAAAAGACATGAGCGATACAGAAAACATGATGCCTGAGCTGACCCTCAACGCTGACGCGGCAAAGGTAGAGGCTCCGGTACTGACGCTGGGGGGCGAGCCGGAGGCCCCCCCGGCAGCGCCGGAAGAGAAAAAAATCGAGCCGGTGAAAATCGACGACAGTATGCTGAGCGAGGCGGAGCGGAAGCAGGTGGATGAATTTTCCAAAAAAATCGACATCTCCGACTCCCAGCTGGTGCTGAACTACGGCGTAGCCGCTCAAAAAAGCGTGGCCGGTTTTTCAGAGAGCGCACTGAAAAGCGTGCGGACGAAGGACTTGGGCGAGGTGGGCGAAGCGCTGTCCAGCCTGGTCATCGAGCTGAAAAATTTCGGCCAGGAGGAAGAGGATAAGGGCGGTATTTTCGGCTTTTTCAAGAAGGCCGGGAATAAAATGGAAACAATGAAGGCCCAGTACAGCAAGGCGGAAGTGAACGTGGACAAAATCGTTCGGGAGCTGGAGCAGCATCAGGTTGTCCTCATGAAAGATATCGCCATGTTCGACCAGATGTATGAGCTGAACCTGAAATACTATAAAGAACTGACCATGTACATTATCGCCGGGAAAAAGCGTCTGGCCCAGGTGCAGGCGGAGGACCTGGAGGAGCTGCGGAAAAAGGCCGAGCGCACGGGCGCGCAGGAGGACGCGCAGGCGTACAATGACCTTGTCCAAATGTGCAACCGCTTTGAGAAAAAGCTCCACGACCTGGAGCTGACGCGGATGGTATCCATCCAGATGGGCCCCCAGACGCGGATGCTCCAGAACAACGACACGCTGATGGTGGAAAAAATCCAGACGTCCCTGGTGAACACCATCCCCCTGTGGAAAAGCCAGATGGTTCTGGCTCTGGGCATGGAGAACAGCCGCAAAGCCACAGCAGCCCAGGCGGCGGTGACAAACACCACCAACGAGCTGCTGCGCAAAAACGCGGAGATGCTGAAAATGGGTACCATCTCCGCGGCGAAAGAGGCGGAGCGGAGTATCATTGACATTGAAACCCTTCAGCACACCAACCAGCAGCTGATTTCCACTCTGGACGAGGTCATCCAAATCCAGAAGGAGGGCGCACAGAAACGCCGGGAAGCCGAGGTGGAACTGGGCCGCATTGAGGGTGAGCTGAAACAGAAATTGATGGAGCTACGGAGATAAATCATTGAAATTGCTGAAAAACAGGGGATTTGCCGCCGCGGTACTGGTCCTGACCATTGCGCTGTCCTCTTTATACGGCCTGTCAAAAGGACCGGGCGGAGGTGTTCCGGAAGCTCCTGAACCGGGACCGAATCTGAACACCAATCTTGTCACCGCCGCCTTTGCCCAGTATATCGTTGATGAGGCAAATATTCTCTCCAGCAGTACGGAAGAAAAGATGAGCTTTTTTAATGCCAACTGGGACAGTCTGGAGGGCAGTATTCTGGCTGTCGTCACCGTGCGGGACGCCGGTGATCTGGAAGCCGCCGCCTGGGATTGGGCGGAGACAATGGAGCTGGGAGAAAACGACGCGATTCTAGTGATGGACCCAGGCGCGGCGGACTGTTTTCTGCAGACCAACGGTAGTTTCGCAGACCGCTTTAACGGCAGAGAAAACGCTTATTTGATCCAATACCTCTATGAAGATTTCCAGGCCGGACAGTACGACAGGGGCGTTATGGCGTTGTTTGAACGGATTCATTCTGATCTGTTTCATACCTCTGCCAGTCAGACGCCTGCGGCCTATGGCGGTACAGGTATGCTTGCGGCCATCTCAGCCGTTATACCGGTTATTGTACTGCTTATCGTCATGGCGGTCCTGTTCAGCACAATCGACCGGCTCCGCTATACCAGCTGGAACCAGCGTTACGGCGCAATGGGCGTGCCGCCGGTGGTCTACCGCCCAATTTTCTGGTGGCACCGTCCCGGCAGCGCGTGGTACCGCCGCCGCAGGAACCCCATGCCTCCACCGCCGCCCAGACCCCGCCCGCCCGCTGGCGGCCCCAGACCGCCGGTGGGCGGAGGCCTCAGGCCGCCAATGAGCAGCAGCTCCAGACCGCCGAGACCTCCCAGAACCGGCAGCGGCAGCTTCGGACGGGGCGGCGGCTTCGGCAGAGGCTCCTCCGGCAGCGGTGGATTCAGCTCCCGCGGCGGCGGCTTCGGAAGCGGGTCGCGGGGCAGCGGAAGCTTCCGGGGAAGAGGCGGCGGATTTGGTGGGAGAAGATAAAGCGTTATCTTTTCCGCGTGGAAGGAGGCGTATATGATTCTATATATCGTTGCACTGGCAGTTGCAGGAGGCGTTTTGGCTATAAATCCAGGCCTTCCCCACCATATGGATGAGAAAATCAACGACCTGATTCCTATGTATACCACCATTGGAAAGCCTACAAAATGGAATCTGATCTTAATACGGATATTCGGCGTTCTGCTTTTGGGTACAGCGGCGTTTTTGTCCTGTGTTGAG
>Ga0137308_102241_pt1 | contig 13706 bp, 11 predicted proteins | sample Inofrocosms_June_FD_97181 | JGI IMG/M metagenome (GOLD analysis project Ga0137308, IMG submission 97181) | Mouse cecal microbial communities from Vienna, Austria - N-Acetylneuraminic and N-Acetylglucosamine D2O microcosms_June | ecosystem: Host-associated > Mammals > Digestive system > Large...
TTTAGCCGGAATAATTTCTCCATCTTTTACAACATCAACTACCACGGAAAGAAGGTATTTGGAACGACCACGTCTCTTTTTATTCCGGTGATAGATTGTAATAAGAGACATATCTTCACCATTGTACCGAAAGAACATTTTGGGACTCTTTTTCACCATGCCAATGACATCATAGCCGATTGATTTTACAGCATGGAGCGTGCTTGGAGAAGAAAACCAACTGTCAAAAAGAACGTATTTGGCCGGAATATTAGCTTTTTTAGTGGCTTTTAAGAGTTCAAGCATCGCCTGCGTTCCTTTTTGCATGGAAAGCATTCTTCTTTTGTATCCGACAGTTCGTTTATCAACCTCCGAAGCTTCGTTGACCCTGTTCTTTTTGTTTTCAGATGAGAGAAGGACGCTATTGACGGGAAGAAATGTGTTTCCATCTGACCATCCAAGTGTAAGCATACGAAATCCGAAACGGTATCTGTGATTAGCGTGATCATAAGCTTTTGCAAGAAGTTCTACTTTCTTAGAGCGATTGCGTTCAAACATGGAATCATCAATGATCAATACATTTGCGCGATCCCGTGAATCTAAAGGCACAATGGCATCCTTGATAATTCGTGAAGCTAACAGAGTCGTAAAGTGAAGCCAGTTAATCTGGATCATCTTCATAAATCGGTACACAGTATCCTTTGCAAACCCAGGAGAATTTTTTCCGGTAATCAGACTCATGTACATACTTCTGTTAGAAAAAATCAGCAAAAAAAGATACTGAAAAACCTCAACAACAGGAAATCCTTTTTTCTTATAAGCGTTAGAAGCCTTCAATGCAGAAGAAATATGGAATCTTGTAAAAAATCTTTTGATAGATTTCGAAATCTGCTTATCATTCTGGTTTGCTTGTGTTATACTTTTATTCATAGCATGAGCCTCCGGTTTTAATTGTTTTTTGACAACTCAATTATACCAAACCAGACGGTTTCATGCTATTATATTGCCAGTTTTTATTGAATTTTCAAGGTGCATCTGTGCTTATTCAAATGCGAAGTTTGAGTAAATAAAATTAAAGGTCTGATTGACAGGGATCAAAAGAGAAAAATTCCTCTGGTATTGTTACTGATGGCAATAGGTGCGATATTGGAGACATTAAGTGTTTCAATGTTAGTTCCGATGATAAGTATCATTATGGATACAGAGTCTGTACAGAAAAATAAAGTGTATCTGATGGCTGACTCTCTTTTTCATATGGATGATCCTCACTTTTTCGTGCAGATATTATTCTTTGTGATTGCAGGGATATTCATATGTAAAAATCTTTTTCTGTACGTTCAGATATCATATCAGTCAAGATACGCCAGTGATGTCAGGCAGAGGATACAGAATAAACTTTACGAGGACTGTATTCATAAACCATATGAGTTTTATTTAGGTACAAATACAGGAGATATCCTTCGGAACATTTACGTAGATTCTATGGGGGTATATAATTCATTGCTGTCTATCATGAGTGTACTGATGGAGGGAGTGGTGAGTATAGCCTTGGTAATTACTGTTTTAATTATTAATCCCTTTATTTCTTTGGTTTGTATCGGGATCATAGCGGTGATTGCGATCATAATATATGTTTGCATAAAACCCAAAATGCAAAGGATTGGAAGGACATACAGCGAGCTTTCCGGAAATATCAATCAGTGGATATTGCAGTCTACAGATAATATCAAGGAAATCAAAGTGATGCAGCGAGAGGATTTCTTTGTAAATGAATTCCGAAGGCAATCGAAGATTTATAATGATGCAAGCTGTAAAAACCAGGTGATAAGCAATATTCCGAGGCTTTTGATTGAGGCAGGGACGATATCAGGTATCATTGTGATGCTTGGAATAAGCTATGCCGGCGGTGCACAATTGAATGGGATCATACCACAGCTGTCAGCATTCGCTGTTGCTGCCGTCAGGCTTCTGCCAAGTATAAATCGATTAAATACGGCGTTGAATGCGGTGCTGTTTAACGAAGCATCGGTAGATCATGTTATCGAGGCATTGTCTTATATAGGCAGGAATCCTGGCAGTTCGGAAATACAGAGTGTTGATGCAGGAATGATCGAATTGTCCAGGCTTCATAAAGGAATCTTTATAAGAAATGTTTCCTATTCATATCCAGATGCCGACCGGAATGTTTTTACCGATATCAGCTTGGATATCAAAAAAGGCGAAACCATCGGTCTGATCGGTGAGTCAGGCGCTGGGAAAACCACATTTGTTAATTTGGTTTTGGGGCTCTTAAATAGTGCAAAGGGGGACGTGCTATGGGATGATACAAAGATTAATGGAAGAAATCAGATGTATCACCTAAATATTGGCTATATACCGCAGCAGATTTCACTTTTGGATGATACGATTGGAGCTAATATTGTATTTGGGGCAGAAAAAATTGATCATGAGCAAATAGAAAGGGCAATAAAGCAATCGCAATTAGAGGAGTTTGTGTCGTCATTACCGAAAGGAATCAACACTGAAGTGGGGGATCGGGGAGTAAGGCTGTCCGGGGGCCAACGACAGAGGATCGGAATAGCAAGGGCATTATATATGAACCCTGATTTTATAGTCCTTGATGAAGCTACATCCGCATTGGACAACAAAACGGAAGCAGAGCTGATGAAATCTATCAATTCGCTTAGAGGGGACAAGACAATGATTATTATTGCACATAGGTTATCGACCCTCGATTCCTGTGATCGAATATATAAGTTGGATAATGGAGTGCTTAAATTAGAGAGGCAGAGTATTTAAGACTGTGAAACTAATAAAAAAATTAACAGAATTTAGAAAACAGAAATATGGATATGCATCGGGAGCAGGATGGGATAAAATCCTGAAAGAGAATCTGGATTTTTTCGATGAAAACCCGTATGCAGAGATTGTTTTGTCTGAAATGAGTGACAGGAGAAATACCGGAATCAATGTAAAAACACTCAAAAGTATTGGGAAAATCATTGTTTATCCTATTTTAAGCGTGATAAATCACAATAAGAAAGATAAAGAATGGACGAAAGAAGAGGGAATAATAATCTCATATCTCGACAGAGAAAATGATTGGGGATTAATTTGGCCAGTTGCACAAGAATTAGAAAACAAAAAGATATATTATTACTTTTTTGTCGAAAAGGATGTCTATAAAGCGCATAAAGCACAATTAAAGGGGTTATCGTATGCAACCGTATATTCCACAGAAAGACTGGGAGATAAAAGAAATATTCTTCTTACCAAATCGGATTTTGCGGATGTATTTAAAAATGCGAAGGTTATTTCAGATATTATTTCGAGATATAGTTTGGGGAATTATTTGGAATATGTGAGTGAATTCATTTCTTATAGGGCATTATCAAATGGATTTTACAGGAGATATTTTCAAAATTGTAGATTTTCTTACAGCCTTGGAAACCGTATCTTTGGTTTTTTATATCAAAAGTATGGAATTCGGCATTTTGCTATGCAGCACGGCGAGCATAACGAAGCCAGTCTGCGGGTTTGGTCTGCACTTACAAAGTCCAATGTATACCTTGCTTTTACGTATGGGGCAGTCCACGAAACACTTTTTAAGAAAGGATATGGAACAAATGCTGTTGCAGTTGGGAGTATGCTGACAAGAAAAAAAGTGGAGATAGTAAAAAAGAATAAAATTGTATACTTTGCGTATAGCGCAAGGCTTATTTCAATACTGTATGACAAGGAAATAAAAAGATCATTAGACGAATTTATCGCATTATATAATAGAAATAAACATAATTATATATTCTCTTTAAAGATACATCCTAATGATAGTGAAGGATACTTTAAGGAATATAATCCTTTGTTTGGAAACGAGATTATTATAGAGCCTGTTGGGCGCTCTGCAACCGATGTGCTGGCAGAGACAGATATATGTATATCGCTGGGCAGTACTGTAAGTATCCAGGCAATAAAAATGGGGGTTATCGCGGTACAGCTAATGAGAGAATGGGACATTTTTCCAGAACAGCCGTATGCGTATAAGGTAAAAAGTCTGGATGAGATTGACAGGGTGATTTTGAATGCAGAATTTCGGAACGATATTATTAGAAATCAACAGGAAAAAATCATGGAATATGATAAAAATATAGAGCATCCGGAAGAGGAAGTAGTCAGGATCATTATGAATGATATAAATTGCAATGAACGGAGGATGGAATACAATGCTTAATAACAAAATAATACTGGTGACAGGTGGTACAGGTTCCTTTGGGCACCATTTCGTGGAATATATCTTGAAACATTATCATCCAAAGAAAATCATTATTTATTCCAGAGATGAATACAAGCAGTTTGTCATGAGCAATCGTTACAGGGAGTACGAAGATGTACTCCGTTTTTTTATTGGAGATGTCCGAGACGAAGGAAGGCTTCGGATGGCAATGAAAGGGGTTGATTATATCATCCACGCTGCGGCTTTAAAGCAAGTACCGGCTTGTGAATACAACCCGAATGAGGCAATTAAGACAAATGTCAATGGTGCAATGAATATCATTAATGCATCGCTGGAAGCCGGGGTTAGAAAGGTTATTGCTTTAAGTACGGATAAAGCTGTAAATCCGATTAATCTCTATGGCGGAACAAAGCTTGTATCAGATAAGTTGTTCTGTGCGGCAAATTCCTATGGTGGGTCAGATGGGACAAGGTTTGCTGTTGTAAGGTATGGCAATGTGGCAGGAAGCAGGGGGAGCGTTATCCCGTTTTTCCAGAACATCATTGATAATGGAGGTAAAGAGCTGCCTATTACGGATAATCGCATGACACGCTTCTGGATTAGTCTTGAACAAGGCGTTGAACTGGTAATCAAAGCTCTTGAAGAAGCGCATGGAGGAGAGACATTTATCTCAAAGATCCCGTCATTCAGGATAACGGATCTAGCGGAGGCAATGCTTCCGGGATGTGAAAAAAAAGAGGTAGGTATCCGCGAAGGAGAGAAGCTTCACGAAATCATGTTGACGAGGGAAGATTCTTTGCATACCTATGAGTATGAGAAACACTTTATCGTATATCCCCACTATAACTGGTGGGGAAAGAAAGACATTATACCAGGAGGAAAACTGGTTGCACCAGAGTTTGAATATAGTTCCGGTACAAATTCGGAATGGCTGAGTGTAGAGGATCTAAGGGAAAAGCTGAGGACAGATTTGGACGAGCATTAATTTTTTGTGAAAGGCAGAGAGTAGGCTTATGGAAAGATTGGCAATAGACGGGGGGATACCTGTACGGAATGAAAAAATCTATTATGGAAAACAATGGATTGATAATGATGATGTCCAAACTGTCAGCCAGGTATTGACAAGTGAATTTATTACCTGTGGACCCAAAGTTGAGGAGCTTGAGCGTGTCTTAGCTGAGCAGGTTGGGGCAAAATATGCGGTGGCTGTAAGTAACGGAACTGCCGCGCTTCATTGTGCCTGTATTGCAGCAGGAATCGGTGCAGGGGATGAGATTATAACTACCCCGCTGACATTCGCGGCAAGTGCGAACTGTGCATTTTATTGTGGAGCGAAGCCGGTATTTGCAGACGTAGATCCTGAAACTTACAATATAGACCCGGCCAGCATCGAAGCGCATATCACAGGTAAGACGAAAGCTGTTGTGGCTGTTGATTTCACAGGACAGGCTGTAAAGATAAAAGAAATCCGAGAAATTTGCGACAGGCATCATCTTGTTTTTATTGAAGATGCGGCACATGCGATCGGAACAAAATATTGCGGCAGACCGATAGGAAGTCTTGCAGATATGACCTGCTTTTCTTTTCATCCGGTTAAGACTGTGACATCCGGTGAAGGAGGTGCCGTAACTACAAATCATAGGGAGTTTTATAAAAAGCTTGTATTGGCACATACTCATGGCATTACTCGTGATGAAAATTTGATGGAGGAAGCAGACCATGAGGGGGCCTGGTATTATGAACAGGTTTCATTGGGATATAATTACCGTATGACAGATTTTCAGGCAGCGCTGCTGCTTAGCCAGCTGAATAAATTGGAGCAATTTTCAGCAAGGAGAAAAGAAATTGTCAATCAGTATAATGAAGCATTTTCGCAAATTCCAGAGATCATAATTCAGAAAGAAATCCCAGAGTCGGATAGTTGCCACCATTTATATATCATCAGATTAGATTTAGAAAAACTCTCTTGTACCAGAAGAGAGTTTTTTGATGCAATGGCAGCGGAAAATGTTCAGTGTCAGGTTCATTATATACCTGTTTACTGGTTTCCTTATTACAAAAGGCAAGGCTATAAAAAAGGATTATGTCCAGTAGCAGAAGAAATATATCAAAGCATCATGAGTATTCCGCTGTATCCGAGGATGACGGATCAGGATGTTACAGATGTGATCCATGCAGTGAAGAAGGTTACAGAGAAGTATAGGAAGTAGGAGCGTATGCCAAGTATAGCAATTATAACTGCCCGTGGTGGGAGCAAGAGAATCCCCAAAAAGAATATCAAAGATTTCTGTGGGAAACCAATTATTGTATATAGTATTGATGCTGCGATTAAGAGCGGTACATTTGATGAGATTATGGTTTCCACAGACAGTGAGGAAATTGCAGATATAGCGAAACAGTATGGTGCAAAAGTTCCTTTCATGCGCAGCGAAAAGACAAGTAATGATTTTGCGACAACTGCTGATGTGATTGCCGAGGTTTTGGAAAGATATAAAACAGGGGGACAGAATTATGACTATTTTGCATGCATTTATCCCACAGCACCCTTTGTTACAGCATCTAAATTAGCAGACGCAATGAGCTCTTTAAAAGAAAAAGGAGCAGATGCGCTTGTTTCAGTAGTGCGTTATAGTTTCCCGCCTCAAAGAGGATTTGTGATAAAAAATGAATACATAAAATATCAACATCCGCAGTATGAGCGAACAAGAAGCCAGGATCTAGAACCGATATATCATGATTGCGGTCAATTTTATATATGTTCCTGTGAGAAGTTTTTAGATATGCATACTTTAATCCTGCCGAGAACGATACCATATATAGTTAATGAGGAAGAGGTTCAGGATATAGATACAGATTCAGATTGGAATATTGCGGAAGCGAAATATACAGTTCTTCATCGGTACGATCACAAAAATAAGGAGTAAGGGGAAAAGTATTTACTGGTAGCAGATTTTCACTATTAAAAAAATTAACTGAAAGCCCCAAAAAACTTGTATTTAGGGCTTGATATAATAGGATGGGAGGAAAATATGAGATTTTTTATAAGGCAAGTAAAAGATATATTTTGGTCGCCGAATATTATAATCCCACACCAGTGGAAGTAAAGTATAGGGACCATGAGGGGAAATTTTTAAAAAGAGATTTTGCTGGAGAATTATTAGATAAATATCATTCGTTACAATTAATTGATTATGGTTTTTTCTATCATCGTGATAATAATTTCCCGGCAGATGACATTACATACTTTCTTATGGAAAAAAGAAATGGAGCTTTATGACAAAATTAAATAATATGTATTTAACAATTGGAGTGATCATATGTTTCGGTTATATGACAAAATGAACAACAATGAAGTTTATGTCATTGCGGAGATGAGCGCAAACCACGGGGGAAGTATTGAAAATGCGCTGGAGCTTGTAAGGCAGTCTGTGGAAGCAGGCGCAGATTGCGTAAAAATACAGACCTATACGGCAGACTCTTTGACGATTGACTGTGATAATCAGTATTTTCGGATTCAGGGAGGGATATGGGATGGCTATAAGCTCTATGACCTGTATCAGGAAGCCGAGACACCGTATGAGTGGCAGGACAGGATCAAAGAGGAATGCGAAAAATGCGGTGTTGATTTTTTGTCCACTCCGTTTGACAACGATGCGGTAGATTTTCTTGAAAGCTTAGGCGCTGAGGCATATAAGATCGCCAGCTTTGAGCTGGTGGACATTCCTCTGATTGAATATACCGCATCAAAGGGAAAGCCTATGATCATATCCACGGGGATGGGAAGCCTAGAGGAGATACAGGATGCCATAGATGCGTGTCAGCGTGTTGGCAACGGTCAAATCGTATTGCTGAAATGTTGCAGTGAATATCCTGCTCCATGGGAAGATATGCACTTGGGGAATATTCCGGATATGAAACAGCGCTTTTGTTTGCCTGTCGGTTTGTCCGACCATAGTGCAGGAAGCCTTGGCGCAGTCGTGGGAGTGACTCTTGGAGCATGTGTGGTAGAAAAGCATATAAAATTGCCGAATGTTGAGAGTGCGGACAGCAGATTCAGTATGGAAATATCAGACTTTGCACAGATGGTAAAAGATGTCCGACATGCCAAACTGATAGCGAAAGGCCCGGACTATTCGCTGACTGCAGGAGAAAAAGCATCAACGGTGTTCCGCAGGAGCCTTTTCGCAGTAAATGATATCAAAGCCGGAGAACAGATGTCGGTGGAAAATGTAAGGAGCATTCGCCCGGGATATGGTATAAAGCCAAAATATATGGAAAAAGTAGCAGGCGGGAAAAGCTGTATAAATATAAAAAGGGGAGAGCCGATTACCGAGGAGCTCCTGAAAGCAATACAAACGTATTGACTACATTAATAATGTGTAATGAAGTCAGGATATTACTGGAATCAAATATATAATCTTTTATGAGGGAATATAGAAAATAATTGGAAAACTAAAGGATGGTTTTATGGAAGGTATATTTTTACGTGATGCAGTTCAAGAAGATGCGGAATTTCTATTTAATCTAGTAAATGATAGCGAATGCAGGGGGAATTCATTAAATCCTCAGAAGATTACCTGGAATGAGCATATGGATTGGTTCAGGGGAACTCTGCTTTCCAGAACACAGAAACAATACATACTGATGGATGGAATCACACCCATTGGACAAGGTAGGCTGGAAGCCAGTGGTGAGACATGCAGGATCAGCTATAGCATCATTCCGGAACGCCGGGGATGTGGATATGGAAAGGCCTTAATCAAACTGCTCAACAATGCTGCTGTAAAAGACTTTCAGGAGTGCAATCGTTGTTTTGGTGAGGTGCTCAAAGAGAATATTGCTTCTCAGAAAATATTTGAAGAATTGGGTTTCACAGCAGAAGAGAGGGAGAAATTTTTTTGGTACAATAAACGGATCGAATACTGCAAAATAGACCAGGAGTTTAACCAAAAAATCGGGGGGGGGGTATTGCTATTAAGCAATAATCGAAATTCATATGCCCTCTGTCAATGGCTGAGAGAACAGGGAGAGCAGGTTTATTTTTACAGCGGAAAGCTTACGGAAGAACAGATTATATTTATATCCCCTGAACTGGTAGTCAGTTATAATTACAGCTATTTGATTCCAAATAATATGATTCAGTTAGTAAAAGAAAGAATCATAAATCTACATATCTCATATCTGCCATGGAATAAAGGATCTGATCCAAATTTTTGGAGTTTTATTGAGGATACGCCAAAAGGGGTTACGATTCATCAATTATCTGAGAAATTGGATAAGGGAGATATTTTATTACAAAAAGAGCTTTTCTTTAATGAAAAAGAAGAGACATTCCGCTCAACATATGAATCACTGAACCGGGAGATAGTAGAGATGTTTACACAACATTTCCAGGAGATTAAAAAGCAGACGTTGATACCATATGTACAGCGGGGAGAAGGGACATATCACCGAAGAAAAGACATGGCTGATTTTATGAATGGAAAAGTAATGGACTGGAACGAAACAATATATGAGTTTAAACAGAGGGTTAGGAACTATAGAACAAGTGGGAAGGGGAAATTGTGATAATATTTTTCCGTTGTGATGGCAACATGGATATCGGGTCAGGGCATATCATGAGATGTTTATCAATTGCAGATAGTACGGCGGATCATGGGGAAGAATGCTGGTTTTTGACTTCTGACAATGCATTTGAAAATCTAATCCACGTGCATGACCATAGAAATATTATTTTAAATACGGATTATAAAGAAATGAATAGTGATTTAGAATTTACAAAAAAATTGGTCCAAAAATATAAGCCATCAGTTTTTTTCGTAGATTCGTATTATGCAACTGAGTTTTACCTTTTCTCACTGCATGGCACATGTTCGCTTGCTGGTACAAAGCTGGTTTATATAGATGATATACTTTCTTTTCCATATTCATGCGATGTATTGATTAATTATAATATTTATGGTCCGGAGAAAGAGCGGGAATATAAAGAATTATATAAAAAAGCTAAAAATCAGAAGACTCCTAATTTGCTTTTGGGCACAGTCTACGCTCCTCTGAGAAAGGAATTTCAAAATATACCAAAGCGTATTGTAAAGCGAGATGCTGCCAATATTTTGATTTCTACGGGCGGCGCTGATAGTGCGCATTTGGGATTAGCTTTAGTGCACGCAGTCATAAACAACGGTGAAAGTTTCGGAGCATATCAATTTAAGTTTGTTATCGGACCTATGAACGGAGATGCGGAAAAAATAACATTTCTTGCATCAAAAGTTCCAAACATAACGATTCATAAAAATGTGACATCCATGAGTGCCTTTATGCAGAAATGTGATGTCGCTGTCAGTGCGGCAGGAAGTACTCTATATGAACTCTGTGCAACACAGACCCCAACCATAACATATATTTTGGCTGACAATCAGGTCCTGGGAGCAGAAGGATTTGAACGTCAGGGTATTTTGAAAAATATTGGAGACGTGAGGGTAAAAGGCTGTGAAAATCTGGCGGAGGAGTTGATTAGGAGTGCTGTGAGATTGAGTTGCGAATACGAAGAACGAAAAAGAATTGCTATGTTACAACGCACACTCATTGACGGAATGGGGACGAAAAGAATAATGGAGGTACTCAGTTGCTAAACATTTTTAGAAATGTAGGTGTATAAAATGAATTATTCACATGCCAATTTTCAGTAATACACAGTTAAATTTACAGTCTTAAGATAAGGAGTGAATAAGATGATCTCTCAATCCACTAAAGCAAAGACAATCCTGCTGGTCTTCGGTACTCGTCCTGAAGCGATTAAAATGTGCCCGCTTGTAAAACAGCTTCAATCAAGGCAGTCCTTCCGTACAATTGTAGCTGTCACCGGCCAGCATAGAACGATGTTAGATCAAGTCCTGGAGGCATTCGGTATTATCCCGGACTATGATTTTTCAATTATGAAAAATAAACAGACACTTTATGACATCACAACTTCTGTTCTGAACGGCATGAAGGAAGTCCTGGAAAATGTCCGTCCGGATGTTGTTCTCGTACATGGCGATACATCTACTACATTTGCTGCCGCTCTCGCAGCTTTCTATCTGCAGATTCCTGTTGGACATGTGGAAGCAGGTCTTAGAACCTATAATATCTATAGCCCATACCCGGAAGAATTTAACAGAGAAGCAGTAGGAATTATCTCCTCATTTAATTTCGCTCCGACGGAGATATCAAAAGCAAATCTTATCCAGGAGGGCAAATGTCCGGAGTCTATTTTTGTTACAGGCAACACGGCAATTGATGCTCTTAAAACAACTGTACGGGCTGACTACACACATCCAGAGCTGAATTGGGCACAGGATAGCCGCCTGATTCTTATCACGGCCCATCGACGGGAGAATCTGGGAGAACCCATGTATCAGATGTTCCGGGCTATCAAGCGTGTGCTGGATGAACATGACGATGTGAAGGCAATCTATCCCATTCATCTGAATCCTGTGGTAAGGGCTACAGCGGCAGAAGTTTTCGGCAGCGATGACAGAATCCGGTTGATCGAACCTCTGGATGTCATTGATTTTCATAATTTTCTTAGCAGATCCTATTTGATCCTCACGGACTCCGGTGGCATCCAGGAAGAGGCTCCATCGTTAGGAAAACCGGTACTTGTTATGCGTGATACGACAGAAAGGCCGGAAGGAATTGAAGCTGGAACGCTGAAGCTTGTTGGTACGGATGAGGAAGTGATTTATTCTTCCTTTACAAAATTGTTGAATGACAATGCAGCGTACAATGCAATGGCGCATGCGTCGAATCCATATGGTGACGGTCAGGCTTGTGCAAGGATTGCGGATATTTTGGAGTTTGGACATATGAAACGGTGAGAGAGCGATCACTCTTCCTGTATGAAAAGAAAAAAACGGAATGGCCGTTTTAGCGTTCTGTTCCTGAAGTCGGGCACAAAAGACAGGCTGGTGGCTTACAGATGATTATAATGCCCTGCTCCAGAAAGTGGTGGTTTTACACAGGGAAAATATAAAATCATGGTGTCAGTCAAAAAAGTGTTGGTAGTTTATTATACTGCACGTCGAAAACATTTACAGTAGTAAAGCTGCGATTTTTTCTTTCTTCTTAGCATAAACAATGGTGTTTTCCAAAATAGAGATGTGACCATGGAAAAGCTGAACACACTTGCCGATCAGTTTGTCGATTTTAGGCTTGTTTTTCTTATCGCCTTACGACCATTACCAGATTTTATGACCATCAGTTCCCGCACATAGGTCTCCCGTACATCCTTTTTCAAAGTCCACATGCTTTTTTCACACAGGCTTGTCAGCACTACGGCATTTTTAAAGGGAATTCCGATGGCAAGCAGAAGGATTGCTACAAGCCTTTTAACTAAAGTTGCTGGCAAAAACATCTGTAGAAATTCTATCACCTGCCCCAAAATATCGTTTGTGTTGTCGGAAAGTTTTATTTCCAAGGCGTTGGTTTTTTGTGCGGACTCTTTTTTCATACATCTGTACCTCCAGAACTTTTCTGGCTTTGAACGTAAAATGAGGCTTCCCCTCATACTTACACTTGCACATTCCATTATCAAAAAAATAGGGCTAACAGAATACATTGACAGTACCGTTTTATGGGATCCTGCCCATTGGGATGTTTCGCCTGGAAACCTGGCGTTACTTCTTGTCCTGTCTACATTTTCAGATATACGGACACCGCTCACACATCTTGAAGACCGCTTCGAAGGGATTGATCTGGAGTTTTTCTTAAGCACTGCTTCCCGATCCGCTTCTATCAATTCTTTTAAAGCCGGACGCGCCCTGGAACGGATTGGAAAAGCAAATACTGAAAAGACGTATGAGACTCTGGCGCTTTCCGCAGTCGCGCAGGCAGGGATCCCTACGGAAAGGCTCCATGCGGATACTACGACCATTTCTTTCTATGGGGAATATGATGTGGAACAGCTAAATCTGACGAAAGAAGAGCGGGAAGAACTTCTTCAGATTGAACGTGGGTACAATAAAGATGGCAGGCCGGAATGTAAGCAGGTGGTAGTGGGACAGATTGTCAATGAATCCGGAATTCCAATCCTTCAAAAAGTCCAAGATGGTTCCACGCCGGATGTGAATTGGAACGCCGCGGCAGTCTCGTATTTAAAAGAAATCCAGGAGAAAGGCTTCCAGTACGGGATCTTTGTGGCAGACAGCAGGCTGGTCACCCACAGCCTGGTGGAATCCATGATTGAGCCTGGGAGCCGGATTCCCTTTGTATCGCGATGCCCGTCAAACTTTGAAGGGAAGCTGGCGGAGCGCTGTATCCTGCAGGCTTATGAAAAAGATTCCTGGGAGGAATTCGGAACATTCCAGGAAGGGAAAAAAGCGGCTTCTTACCGTGGGCAATGTTTTCAGGAGGAAGTATGCGGGGCGCCGATGCGTCTGCTAGTGCTGGAAAGCTCGGCCTTAAAAGAAAAGGCGGCAGCCGCATTGGAAAAAAGCCGTGACATGCTAAAGCCGGA
>Ga0137308_102242_pt1 | contig 13704 bp, 6 predicted proteins | sample Inofrocosms_June_FD_97181 | JGI IMG/M metagenome (GOLD analysis project Ga0137308, IMG submission 97181) | Mouse cecal microbial communities from Vienna, Austria - N-Acetylneuraminic and N-Acetylglucosamine D2O microcosms_June | ecosystem: Host-associated > Mammals > Digestive system > Large...
GCTTCAGCTTGATTTTGAGCGTCTAAAAAAGGAAAGCGCAAGGAAAAAAGGCATTCTTTTGCGCATCGGCGTAGATAATTTTAAAGAAATCAACGAGCGCTATGGCATGAATACTGGCGACATAGTGTTGAAAATGATTGCCGAGTGCATGAAGCAAGTTGCTGAGGGCGACCATTGTTATCGGGTGGACGGCGATGAGTTTGTGATGCTCATAGATGAAGAAGATGAGCAGAAGGCGAGGAAGAAATACCACAGGACAAGAATTCTCATTGAAGAAAAGCGCAAAGAGCAGGGCTATCAGAATTTCTATACCATCTCTGCCGGCGTGGTGGGATTTTTGTATGAAGAGATAGATTTTGAACGCTTGTGTACGTATTCTGAATTTGCACTTGGCGTCGCTAAGAAGAATGGCAAGAATTGCTCGTATGTTTTTACAGATGAAGATTATCAGGCATATCTCAAAAACATTAAGATTCAAGAGAAGCTTCGTTATAGTGTCAATCATGGTTTTCAGGGGTTTGAGGTCTATTATCAGCCGATTGTGTCGGCGAAAACGGAACAGGTTGTAGGTGCGGAGGCGCTGCTGCGTTTTTCTTCCAGGGAATATGGAATGCTTTCACCGGGTATATTTATCCCCATCTTAGAGGAGAGTGGATTGATTATTCCAGTGGGAGAGTGGGTATATCGTACGGCGATGCGCCAGTCCATGGAATGGCAGAAGCTGATGCCCAAGTTTCGGATTAATATTAATCTGTCTTTTATTCAAATCTGCAAATCAGATGTGGTAAATGAAATTATGTCGTCTATTGAAGAGTTTGGTATTCAGCCGTCAACCGTCTTGTTCGAGTTTACGGAGAGCGGCATGATCTCTTATGACGATTCCGTGCAGCGGCTTTTGGACGTACTCAATGAGAATGAAGTTAAGATTGCGCTGGACGACTTTGGGACAGGTTATTCTGCGCTGGCTTATTTGCAGAATCTCAAGGTGAACTTGCTGAAATTAGACAGAGGATTTACGGCCAAAGCGGTTGTTAATGATTTTGATTATAATTTGATCGGGCATATTGTGGATATGGCGCACAGTATCGGTATGCAGGTCTGTTTTGAGGGAATTGAGACAGAGAAGGAACTGCATAAATTAAGAAAGCTGGAACCAGACTATATACAAGGATATTATTATGGACGTCCGGTTGATAAGGAAACGTTTTACGAGGAGAATTTGAGGAAATTTGAGGCGTAACATGGAATTTTGCGTTTGCGTGAAATAAAAAAAACTGGTAAATTAGGGTTTGCGTGAGATAGAATGAACAGCTATACATAAATAAGGGCTGCTGTAAAAGCTGGAACATACAGATAGATAAGTCGATTCGGCATTGTATGTTTCAAGATTTTACAGCAGCCTTTTACCTTATAGCAGGAAAAATCTTGTCACGCGAAGAGGTGATGTTGGTTTCCAAAGCGTGAAAATAATATGCGCGCGAAAACGAGAGCTGAGTCTATATATATTTCTTTACGATTTCCATAAACTTGTCATGGTGTTTGGCGGTAAACTGCTCGTAAGTCATATTCCTAGAAGCAATTTCATTCCCGAGCTCTGCCAAGAATTCGGGGATTTCCGATTCGAGCATGACGCCCAAATCTTCTCCGAAAGCTTCCTCACCTTCAATCTCACAGCCGCTTTCAAATACGGCGAAGGCCGGTTTCGGGCCGTCCGGTGTCTGGCGTACGCCGCCGCGGAAGCCCAAAGGCGCGATTTGATGCGCAGAACAGGAAGAGGGACAGCCGGAAATATGGATTTTAGGCAAGACGCCGTCCGGGAGGTTTTCTTTACGCACTCTCTCAACACAGGCATGCAGCAGGCTTTGAGAATCTCTTGCGCCGACCTGGCAGATGGAGGCGCCGATGCAGGCGATAGACGACTCAAATGTGTTGTTTGCGCTGTCTGCTGTAAGTGAAAGGATCTTCTCAGCCTCAGAGGCGGTGAGGTTGATAATATACAAGCTTTCGTCCGGGGAGAGGCGTACCAGCACATCCTCCATAGACAGGATGGCGTCATATAGCTTGCGCCAGAACTCAGGCTTTGGACTGCCGCCGATGGGATGGTAGGAGACTGCATAGAGACCCGGCTGTTTCTGCGGAATAGCTCTTGGGTTATCTAAGGTTTTGCCATCTCCCTGTTTCGCTGACTCAGGAAGCGTTATGGATAAATCAAGATTTTCTTCTGCCAGGACTTTTTTAAGCTTGTCTCGATAGGCTTTGATATATCCTTCTGTACCCAAGGTATCCTGCATAAAACGCGTGCGTGCTTTTCCACGGTTTTCGTAATTACCGTGTGCGGTAAAAGTATCGACCATGGCTTTGATATAGTAGAGAATTTTATCAGGGGCTACATCGGAAGCCACCAGTGCCCCCATGCGTGGTTCGCGGCCAAGACCGCCGGCGCTGTAAACATCGAAAGAGCCGTTCTCTTTGGCGGTAAAGCCCAAATCACGGAAGGTTGCGTGCGTGACATTCTCTTCACAGTTGGAAAAGCAGACTTTTAATTTGCGGGGCAGTTTAACCGTCTTGATAAAGCCGAGAAGATAATCGGCGGCTTCCTTTGCATATGGAAGAACGTCAAAGTATTCGCCCTGCTGAACGCCGGAGAGGGGGGAACACATTACATTGCGCGGGAAGTCGCCGCCGCCTCCCCGGGTGATAATTCCATAATCAAAAGATTCCTGTATAAGCGCGCAAACTTGCGCGGCAGATAGGTTGTGAAGCTGTAAGCTCTGGCAGGTTGTAATATGCGTGAGGGAAATGTCATATTTTTCTACGCTGTCTGCGATAAACTTTAAATCGTCTTTGGTAATCTCACCGCCGCTCAGTCGCAGACGCAGCATACTTGCGGAGCCGCCTCTTTGGGCATAACTGCCGAAACCACCGGAAAACCCTTTGTATTGCGCGACGTTTATTTCTTTTTTGTAAAATTTGTCCGTCATTTCGTCAAATTCTTTTAAATCTTCACGAAATTCTTCTACGTGATTTCTCATGATAACCTCCTGATAAACTGCTTGTGGGTATTTTCATTCAGTCTATAAGATACCCTCAATTGCCATAAATTATTTATTAATTGTCTGCCATTGTTATTTCGGCAGTTTTTGTTATTGCAAATTATACTATATTTTACTTTTGAATGGAAGGAAAATTATGGGTCTTGTTACTGAAATTTGCTTCAGGACAACGTGAGTGGAACTTATAAACCCTAGGATAATTGTGTGGAAGTTAGAGGAAAAGTGTGGTACAATGGGAAAGCATTTCGGCAAATGTCCAGGTTTATTACATAGAAAAATGGAGATGAGATAATATGAAAAAAGCATTGTTTTTCGATATCGACGGTACGATTTGGGATGACAGCCATTGCATTCCAGACAGCACGAGGGAAGCGTTTCGGCGAATGAAAGAGCAGGGGCATTACCTGTTTATCAGCAGCGGCAGAACCAGGGTGTTTATCCCGGACCAGGAACTGATGCCGCTTGGATTTGACGGCATACTGGCAGGCTGCGGCACATATGGGGAGTTTCATGGGGAAGTGAAATTTTATCATCAGATTCCGCAGGAGGAAATCTGCCGTGTCAATGATTTCTTGCGGAGCGTGAATGCTGCTTATATCCTGGAGGGCAGGTATTTCTTGTATTTGGACGAAGAACGATTTCCCGAAGAGTCGGTTTTTCCTCAGAAATTGAGAAAGAGTATGGGTGAGAAACTTGTGCGTGTTACCGGAAATGAACAGAAGCTTGAAGTCAGCAAGTTTTGCGCCAATTATCTGCAAGAGAAAGAAAAACAGAAGGAGTTAGAGCGCGTCTTGGCGCCTGATTACACGGTGATTCACCGGGGAGGGGATTTTATGGAGATTGTGCCCAAGGGCTTTAACAAGGCTACCGGTATACAGGAAATTTGCAGGCTGCTGGGCATTGCCCATGAAGATACTTATTCTTTCGGTGACAGCACCAATGATCTTGATATGCTCGCGTATACGGCGCATTCCGTTGCCATGGGTGATGGGATGCAGGAGGCAAAGGACGCTGCGGAGTATGTGACTTCGCCGCTTAGGGAAGACGGCATATTAAAAGCATGTGAACATTATGGACTGGTATAATTCTGCAATGCATTTTCGCTGCATTGGTGAGAACGGCTGAATAGTTTATAGAAATTTTAGAATGTTTAAGATTTGCATTATTGACAAATACTGGTAAAAAGAATAGCATGAACGGAAAACGATAGAAGAGGGATGAATGCATGGGAAAGATAATGAAATATTTGGGCGAGCACAAAGCGGCGGTATTTATTATTTTTGTGCTGTTAGTTGTGCAGGCGTACTGTGATTTGTCGCTTCCCCAATATATGTCCGATATCGTGGATATCGGCATTCAGCAGAGTGGAATTGAATATGCCGTGCCGGAGGAAATGCGGGCGGAAACGTTTGAAGGGCTTGGCTTGTTTTTGCCCAAAGAGGATGAGGCTAAACTGCGGGATTCCTATGAGAAGGCAGATAATGGGAATTATAAGTTAAAAGCGCTGGATGAAGAAGAGATGAAGGAAATGGAGGCGCTTCTTGGTATGCCTATGATGGCTATGTCTTCCATGACAGAAGAGACTGGAATGGAAATCAATGATCTCAAAGCCATGATAGAGAGCGGGCAGATGACGAAGGAGCAGATTTTGCAGGCACAGCAGGCGGCAAAAGAGAATATGGGCGATATGAGCGAATCCATTGTTTCCCAGCGTGCCCGGCTTATGGTACGTGAAGAATATGAAGCTTTGGGCTATCATATGGTAGATTATCAGAACCGCTATATGCTGCGCACCGGTGGGAAAATGCTTGCGGTCTCTATTATCATGATGCTTGCCGCCATTGTGGTAGGTTTTTTTGCTTCGCGTACGTCTGCGAAGATTGGCATGTCGCTCAGAGGCAGGGTGTTTCAGAAAGTAGTACGGTTTTCAAATAGTGAGATTGAGACGTTTTCTACGGCTTCCCTGATCACCAGGAGCACAAATGATATCCAGCAGGTGCAGATGGTGGCGGTACTCTTGCTGCGTATGATTTTATATGCGCCCATTATCGGTATCGGCGGCGTGTTGAAAGTTACGAACACGAAGACGGGGATGGGCTGGATTATCGGCATCGCTGTGGGCAGTATTATGCTTTTGGTGGGAGTGCTGATGTCAGTCACTATGCCAAAGTTTAAGAAAATGCAGACCTTGGTGGACCGTTTGAACCTTGTTTCGAGGGAGATTTTGACCGGTGTGCCGGTTATCCGCGCATTTTCAAGGGAGAAATTTGAGGAGAAAAGATTTGCGGGCGCGAATGAAGATTTGATGCGTACACAGCTTTTTACCAGCCGGGTAATGTCCATGATGATGCCGGCAATGATGCTGATTATGAACTGTATTACGGTGATGATTGTCTGGTTTGGCGCCAAGGGCGTGGATTTGGGGAATCTCCAGGTCGGAGATATGATGGCGTTTATTACTTATACGATGCAGATTGTAATGGCATTTTTGATGATTACGATGGTCTCTGTCATGCTGCCGCGTGCCGGTGTTGCTGCCGACCGTATTGAGGAAGTAATTCGCACGCAAGAGACGATCTTAGATCCCGAGAAGCCGGAAGACGACAGCAGGAAGCAGTGGCGCGGGGAGGTGGCATTTGAGGATGTCTCCTTCCGTTATCCAGGCGCAGATGAAGATGCAATTTGCCATATTTCTTTCCAGGCGAAGCCGGGGCAGACGACAGCTATCATTGGAAGTACCGGCTGTGGGAAGTCCACCGTATTGAATCTGATTCCAAGGTTTTATGATGTGACGTCGGGGCGGGTTACCATGGACGGCGTGGATATCCGTCAGATGAGCCAAAGAAAGCTGCGCAGCCTTATCGGTTATGTGCCGCAAAAGGGAGTGTTGTTTTCTGGAACGATTGCGTCTAATATCGGGTTTGCGGGTCATGTATCGAAAGCGCAGATACAGGAGGCGGCCGGCATTGCACAAGCGCAGGAATTTATATTGGCGAAAGAGGAGCAGTATGACAGCGCAATCGCCCAGGGAGGTACGAATGTCTCCGGCGGCCAGAAACAGAGGCTTTCCATCGCCAGGGCGATTGCCAAAAATCCCAAAGTATATCTGTTTGACGACAGTTTTTCCGCGCTGGATTATAAGACGGACGTGGCGCTGCGCAAGGCCTTGGGAGAGAAGACGAAAGAGGCGTCTGTTATTATTGTTGCGCAGCGGATTAGCACAATTCTGCATGCGGATCAGATTATTGTTCTTGAGGAAGGTGCGGTTGCAGGCATAGGGACGCATAGGGAACTGATGGAGAAGTGTGAGACGTATCAGGAAATTGCGAAATCCCAGCTTTCCGAGGAGGAGCTTGTGAGTCAAGGAGGTGCAGGCCAATGAGTGAACAGAAAAGACCAAGAAGAATGGGGCACGGTCCCGGACACGGTCCGGGAGGGATGATGCCGGGAGAGAAAGCGAAGAATTTTCGGGGAACAGCGAAAAAACTTTTGCAATATATGGGGCGTTATAAGATTGGCGTTTTTGCAGTACTTATTTTTGCGATAGCCTCCACTGTATTTGGCATTACCGGGCCTAAAATTTTGGGCAATGCGACGACAGAGCTTTTCAACGGATTGGTGGAGAAGGTGACAGGCACGGGAGAAATCAATTTTGGCAGAATCGGGGAGATTTTGCTGTTTCTGCTTGCTATTTATTTGTTCAGTGCACTCTGTTCTTTTATCCAGAGTTATATCATGACCGGAATCACGCAGAAGATTTGTTTCCGTTTCCGCGAGGATATTTCCCAAAAGATTAACCGGATGCCTATGAAATATTTTGAGTCGCGGACTGTGGGAGAGGTGCTTTCCAGAATTACCAATGATGTGGATACTTTGGGGCAGGGGCTGAATCAGAGTGTTACACAGCTTATAACATCTGTAACGATGTTAATTGGGATTCTTGTGATGATGCTCAGTATTAGTCCAGTCATGACTTTGATTGCCCTTGTGATTTTGCCGGTTTCCGGTATTTTGATTGCGGTTGTAGTGAAATTTTCACAGAAATACTTTGTGGCGCAGCAAGAGTACCTGGGCAAGATCAATGGACAGGTGGAGGAGGTCTACAGCGGACATAATATTGTAAAAGCCTTCAATAAAGAAGACGATATGCTCAAAGAGTTTCATGAGACGAATGACGTTTTGTATCAGTCGGCATGGAAGTCGCAGTTTTTATCCGGCATGATGCAGCCGATTATGAATTTCGTAGGAAATCTCGGCTATGTGGCCGTGGCGGTTGTGGGCGGCATACTTGCCATTCAGGGCACGATTGAGGTGGGGGAGATTCAGTCTTTTATTCAGTATGTACGCCAATTTACCCAGCCAATCGCTCAGGTGGCGCAAGTTTCCAATATGTTGCAGGCAACGGCGGCAGCTGCGGAGCGTGTTTTTGAATTTTTAGAAGAGGAAGAAGAGGCGCCGGTTGAACATCCCGTCGAGGCGGCAAAAATGCAGGGCAAGGTATCTTTTGCCCATGTACAGTTTGGATATGACAAAGAGAAAGTGATTATTCATGACTTTAACTGCGAAGTAGAACCTGGGCAGATGGTGGCGATTGTCGGGCCTACAGGTGCAGGCAAGACAACGATGGTAAAGCTTTTGATGCGTTTTTACGATGTGATGGGCGGAAGTATACGTGTGGACGGCAGGGACATCAGAGAATTTGAGCGCAGCAGCCTCAGGGAGAACTTTGGCATGGTGTTACAGGACACCTGGCTGTTTAAGGGCACCATCATGGAGAATATACGTTACGGCAGGCTGGACGCTACGGATGAGGAGGTTATTGCCGCAGCAAAGGCGGCGCACGCGCACCGTTTTATTTCCACATTGCCCGGCGGTTATCAGATGGAATTAAATGAGGATGCAAGCAACGTCTCTCAGGGACAGAAGCAGCTATTGACGATTGCCCGGGCAATCCTTGCCGACAATCCTATTCTGATCTTGGACGAGGCGACTTCCTCTGTGGATACTAGGACGGAGGAACGGATTCAGAAGGCAATGAATAACCTTATGAAAGGGAGAACGAGCTTTGTGATTGCTCATCGTCTTTCTACAATTAAAGATGCAGATTTGATTCTGGTCATGAAAGACGGAGATATTATCGAGCAGGGAAATCACAAAGAACTGCTGGAAAAGGGCGGATTCTATGCAGAATTATATAATTCACAGTTTGATGCGGCATAAACATTCCGATGTGACAATCGCGTAAATATGGAAGAATTTGTTTTAACATTGTAGACAAAGAGCAAAATTGTTGATAACATACAATGAGATAATCTTTGTGGGGTGATGTCGGGTTATGAGTACCGTGTTTTTTGGTCTGGGAATATTTGCAATTTTCATGATAGCAATTGCATTACTGCTTCTGCTCAAGGAGGATGGCTCAAGTGAGCAGAAGCTGATGCAGTACTTTCTGGTAGGCTCGCTGATACAGAACGCCGGGTATCTGTTAGAGTTGACGGCATCTGGGATGGAGGCGGCTCTTGTAGCTGTCAAGGTGCAGTATCTGGGCTCTCTTGCGGTTCCAATCTGTTATTGTTATTTTATGTTTAGTTACTGCTATAAGAAAAAGCCGGTAATTATTTTAAATTTGTTAAAGATAGTTGATGTATTTATTTTGGGGCTTGTGTTTACCTGTGATATACATAACCTTTATTACCGTCAGATAAGGTGGATGATAGCGAAAGACGGACATGGCTATTTGAACCTGGATTACGGATGGGGATATTGGGTGTTTCTGCTGTGCGGCCTGGGTGTGCCCTATGCTCTTTCGATATATGTTCTGATCCGCGCCTGTGTGAAGCATCCTGAGTATGCAGCGGAACGTAAATACAGGCTGATTCTTGTACTCTCTTTTCTGCCGGTGGTAGCGCTTGGTTCTTACAGTTTGAAGATGACTTACATATATGATCCGACGCCGTTTACACTGGGGATCATTTTATCAGTTGTGGTGATTCTTATTTGGAGCAGAAAAGTCTATGATTTCAGCGGTCTGGCCGCGGGTATTTTACTTAACAGCATGAGTGACGGCGTGATTGCACTGGATGAGCAGAGGAGGATTGTCAGCTATAATCCCGCCGCTGCACATATTTTTTCTGATTTGGGCGGCCGCATGATAGGGAAAGACATTGAAGAGCTAAATGGATTTCCCCATAATATGCTGGGCGGGGATGTGAGGCAGGAATTCTGCTTGAATAGCTCTTTTTATCAGGGGCATGTGGAACAGATTCCAGACAGGTTTGGCAGGAATAAGGGTTATGTTGTCCTGATTTTGGATGTGACAGAGACAAGGAATTATATAGATGAAATAAAACGCGTGCGGGAGCAGGCGGAGCAGGCAAATATTGCGAAAAGTGCGTTTCTTGCCAATATGTCCCATGAAATCAGAACGCCAATGAATGCGATTGTGGGCTTAAGCGACATTATCATGGAGGAGAGCAGAGGGCGCAAGGTTTACGGATATGCGCGCGATATCAAGTCGTCTTCTCACAATCTTTTAATGTTAATTAATGATATTCTTGATTTGTCTAAGGTGGAAGCGGGAAAAATGGAGTTGGTGCCTGTAGAATACCATTTGAAGACGCTTGTCAATGAAGTGTTGAATATGATGGATATTATGGCGTCTAAACGTGGGCTTAGGCTGCAAAGTGAGTTTGATATGTCTATTCCCTGTCGGTATCTTGGCGATGAAGGAAGGATCAAGCAGATTTTGATAAACATCTTAAACAATGCCCTCAAGTTTACAAAAGAAGGCTATGTAAAGATTTCCGTAGCCGGCGTACAGGGAGATACGGAAGATGTGGAATGTTTGTCATTTCGGATAGAAGATACCGGCTGCGGCATCCGTGAAGAAGACATTGCGGGAATATTTGAAAATTTCAGACAGGTGGATTCTAAGAGAAACCGCAGTGTGGAAGGGACGGGACTTGGCTTATCTATCACCAAACATTTGGTTGAGTTGATGCAGGGAACGGTTGAGGTAGAGAGCGTATATGGCGAAGGAACTGTTTTTACGGTAAAGATACCGCAAAAAATCATAGACCCAAGACCGCTTCTGGAAGTACCGGAGGCAGATATCCCTCAAGAAGAAAAGATAGAGCCTTTTACAGTAGAGGGTTATAAAGTATTGGTGGTAGACGATAATTTGATTAACCGGAGAGTGGCGAGAACCTTTTTGTTATCGTATGGTTTTGAGATTGATGAAGCGGAAAGCGGCAAAGAGGCGATTGCCCTTGTCGATCATGTATGTTATGATATCATCTTTATGGATCACATGATGCCAAAGATGGATGGGTTAGAAACGGTACAGATTATAAGAAATGAGTGTGGGGAAAACGGTAAACGGCCGCTGATAATAGCCTTGACAGCCAATGCTATGGGGGGCGTACGGGAGATTTTTCTGCAGAATGGGTTTGAAGATTTTATTGCCAAACCGCTGGATAGAAAGATGCTCCACGCAACCTTAAAGAAATGGATTCCAGAAGAAAAGAGGACGGCAAGTAAAAGATGGATGACAAGCGCACGTGCCGACAATGCCAAGTATGTAGAATTTAAAGATATCTTTATTGAGGGCATTGATACAGATGAGCTTGTAGGGCGTTATTCCGGCAGCGTTGAAGATTATCAGGAACTGTTAGATCTCTACTGTCTCGATGGGAAACGCAAGCTTACGCTTTTGCGTGAACTCTGGGAAAAGAGAGACTATAAGACTTATGGCATTGAAGTGCATGCGTTAAAGAGCGCGTCGGCAAATGTGGGCGCCATGAAGCTTTCCGAGAGCGCCAGAGAGCAGGAAAGAGCGGTAGATAGAGGAGATGAGACGTTTGTCGACAGACATGTAATGCAGCTTCTTTCTGAGTATGAAGAACAGATAGAATGTATCAGGGAATTTCTGTCAGGGTGCCGGGGGGAAGAAGGTGGAAAAAGGGACAGCAGAGCAATAGATAAGTCAGAGTTGGCGCGGGAAATCGGGGAGGCGCTTGAGCGATTGGAAAATTTCCGCGCCAAACAGTGTGCGGGAAAATTGGAGGAAATCTTGCAGTATCGTCTGACGGATGGCATAGAATCAAAAATCATTGGGATAAAGGAACAACTCAGATTGTATGAGGATGATGTAGCGGAACAGATGCTGAGGGAATTGATAGCACAAATAGAAAAGGAGGATTTATAACAAATGAGTGAGAAGCAAATGATATTAGCTGTGGATGATAATAGTATCAGCCTTGCAACGATTGAACAGGAATTAGAAGGAGAGTACGAGGTAATTCCGCTGAACTCTGGTATTCGCGCGCTGCAATTTCTGAAAAAGGAGGAACGGAAGCCAGATTTGATTCTTTTGGACATTCAGATGGCGATTAAAGATGGGATTGAGACTTTGAAAGATATTCGTGAGATGAAGGCGTGTAAGGATATTCCAGTAATTATGCTCACATCAAATGCGGATAAGAGAATGGTTCTTGAGAGTTCTAAATTTAATATTTATGATTATGTCCTCAAACCATTTAAGAAGCGGGAACTGTGTGAGCGGATTGACGCTGTTCTCAAAAAAGTATCTGAGAAACAGCCGGCGGGAGCTGTTGTAAAAGAGACACGCAGCCTTTTGGAGCTGGAACAGGAGGAGAAAAAATAAGCTGGGTAAAATTTTTATTTATTGACTTTGTGGTGATATCGTGTTAGGATATGATACAAACACTAGATATTGTTGTTGCTGGCGAGTGTGAAACCTAAATATGGTATAATGGCGGAGGAGAGTTATCTTTTATGCCAGCGTCAGCGCCGGCAGACAATGAGGAAAAGAGGAGCAGGCGAAGTGAAAAAAGATTGCAAGGTCATCAAAAAGGATGGGACAAAGGAAGATTTTAATGTACAGAAAGTAATCGTTGCTGTAAATAAGTCGGCATACCGTGCACTCATCAAATTTACAGATGAAGAATTGAAATTTATCTGTCAGTTTGTGGAGGAAAAGGTGGATTCTATGGGGCTTCATGAGGTTCAGATTGCCCAGATGCACAACATTGTGGAGGGAGCTTTGGAGAAAGTTAATCCAGTGGTGGCAAAGAGCTATCGCGACTACCGCAATTACAAGCAGGATTTCGTGCAGATGCTTGACGAGGTATATAAGAAGAGCCAGTCGATTATGTATATCGGGGATAAGGAGAATTCCAATACGGACAGCGCCCTGGTATCAACCAAGCGCAGCTTGATTTTTAACCAGTTGAATAAGGAATTGTACCAGAAGTTCTTTATGACGACGGAAGAAATTCAGGCATGCAGGGACGGCTATCTCTATGTGCATGATATGTCGGCTAGGCGCGATACTATGAATTGCTGCCTGTTTGACGTACAAAATGTGCTGCGCGGCGGTTTTGAGATGGGGAATCTGTGGTACAATGAGCCCAAGACGTTAGACGTTGCCTTTGACGTGATCGGCGATATTGTGTTGAGCGCTGCGAGCCAGCAGTATGGTGGGTTTACGGTGCCGAGTGTAGAGAAAATCCTTGAACCGTATGCTGAGAAATCTTACATAAAATATAAAAAGCGCTATCGCGATCTGGGCTTGGATGAAGAGCGCGCGGAGCAAGAGACCATCAAGGATATTGAGCGGGATTTTGAGCAAGGCGTGCAGGGATGGGAATATAAATTTAACTCGGTTTCTTCGAGCCGTGGGGATTATCCTTTTATCACGATGACATTTGGCACAGGAACCGGACGTTTTGCGAAAATGGCGTCCATTGCCATGCTGAATGTGCGAAGAATCGGACAAGGGAAAGCAGAGTGCAAGAAGCCGGTGCTTTTTCCTAAGCTGGTATTTCTGTATGATGAGAACCTTCACGGACCGGGAAAAGAATTGGAGGATGTTTTTGAGGCGGGTATTGAATGCTCCAGGAAAACCATGTACCCGGACTGGTTGAGCCTGACCGGTAAAGGGTATATTGCCAGTATGTATAAACAGTATGGGGAGATAATCAGCCCTATGGGCTGCCGGGCTTTTCTGTCCCCTTGGTATGAGAGGGGAGGCATGAATCCGGCGGATGAAAACGACCGCCCGGTATTTGTAGGCCGCTTTAATATTGGCGTAGTGAGCCTGCATCTGCCGATGATTCTGGCGAAATCCAGGCAGGAGGGCAAAGATTTCTATGAAGTGCTGGATTATTATCTGGAACTGATTCGACAACTCCATATCCGCACATATGCTTATCTGGGAGAAATGCGGGCCAGCACCAATCCTCTTGCCTACTGTGAAGGCGGCTTTTATGGCGGACATTTGGGAATTCATGACAAGATTAAACCTTTGCTGAAAGCGGCGACGTCATCGTTTGGGATTACGGCATTTAATGAATTACAACAGTTGTACAATGGCAAATCTTTGGTGGAAGACGGGCAGTTTGCCATTGAAGTTTTAGAACATATCAATGAGAAAATTAATCAATATAAAGAGGAGGACGGGAACCTGTATGCCATCTATGCTACGCCGGCAGAGAATCTCTGTGGCTTACAGGTCAAACAGTTCCGTGAGAAATATGGAATTGTGGAGAATGTTTCGGATAGGGAGTATGTCAGCAACGGTTTTCACTGTCATGTGACGGAGGATATCACCCCCATTCAGAAACAGGAT
>Ga0137308_102243_pt1 | contig 13702 bp, 9 predicted proteins | sample Inofrocosms_June_FD_97181 | JGI IMG/M metagenome (GOLD analysis project Ga0137308, IMG submission 97181) | Mouse cecal microbial communities from Vienna, Austria - N-Acetylneuraminic and N-Acetylglucosamine D2O microcosms_June | ecosystem: Host-associated > Mammals > Digestive system > Large...
CAGAGAATCGATATCCCCTTTCATCGGGATCGACGCCGTCATATCGCAGTTTTCCCTTACCAGACGGCCGACGCCCTCCCCTTCGCTTCCGATCACAAGTCCGATAGGGCCTTTCAAATTCAGATCATACATCTTCTCTCCGCCCATATCCGCGCATACCATCCACAGTCCGCGCTTTTTCAGTTCGTCCATCGTCCGCACCAGATTGGTCACTCTGACGACCGGTGTATAGTTCAGCGCTCCTGCCGAAGTACGCGCCACCGCCGCAGTCAGTCCCACCGCCCGATTCTTCGGAATGATCACGCCGTGGGCTCCCGCCAGATTAGCCGTTCGGATAATAGCACCCAGATTATGCGGATCTTCGATATTATCCAGAAGAAGGAAAAAAGGATCTTCGCCCTTTTCCCGCGCCGCCTGAAACAGATCTTCCAGTTCCGCATACTCGTAAGCCGCCGCCATCGCGATCACGCCCTGATGATGCCCTGTCTCGGAAAGCTGATCAAGCCGATCCTTTGCCACATACTTCACAAAACAGTCCTGCCTCTTCGCTTCCCGTCTAATCGTCATCACCGGCCCGTCCTGACAGCCGTCCAGAATATACAGCTTGTCAATGGGCTTTTTGCTCCGCAGCGCCTCCAGCACCGCGTTTCTGCCTTCTATTGTAAATTCATGATATGCCATATTACACCATACTTCTGCGCTGCCTTCCGCATATAACAGGTTCGCGACAGGCAGCGCGGACACAAATTCCGAGATTGAACATTTTCATGTTCCATCTTTTCCTCTTTGTACTTATACTTCATCTTCTCCGGCAATATTATATGAAAGCGCGCTTTTTTCTCTCACACAATATCAAATCCGCACTTCTCAAGCCCCAGCTTCAAGAGCTCCAGCACCCGTTCCATCCGTCCCGTCAGATACAGATACCCGAACAAAGCCTCCAGTGCCGTTGCGTTCTTATATTCGGAAAGGGTTGCGTTTTTTGCCTTGCTGTGGGAATTGGCATTTCTGCCCCTTTTCAGAATATCCCTCTCCTCCTCGGATACCTCCTCAAGCAGCGCCTTATAAAGCCCGGACTGCGTGCCCGCTTTGGAAAACCCCGCCGCCTCCTTATGCAGTTTCTGAGGCTGCCTGTTCCCTTTTTCCACGATCACCGTGCGGATGATCAGCTCATACACACAATCCCCGATATAGGCAAGCGCCAGCGGAGAATAGTTTCTGATATCCTGCTCCCTGCACCCGAAACTCTCCCGGATGATTTCGGGCAAAGCCGGCAGCGTTACGCCTTTTTCCATTTTACGCCCTCTCTTGTATCTTCCAGTATGATACCCTTTTCCAGAAGTTCATTTCTGATCTCATCTGCGCGGGCAAAGTTTCTTGCTTTTCTCGCATCCTGCCTTTCCTGAATCAGCGCCTCGATATCCCCCGGCAGAAGTTCCTGTTTTTTCTCCACGATCAGCCCGCAGATATCGGCGAGCACCGTGATCTCTTTCTTAAGCGCCTGCAGATAAGCCTTTGTGTGTTCGCCGTCTGTATTGGTATTGACAAATTTCACCAGTTCAAAGATCGCGGCAAGGGCGTCCGCCGTGTTGAAATCATCCTCCATGGCTTCCTCGAATTTTGCCGCAAAAGCTTTTGCCTGCTCCTCCAGCTCCTTCTCCTGTGCGGTTTCCTCTCCTTCTTTCGCGTTCCCTATCAGGAAATTTAAATTTTCCACCGCAGTCACGATCCTGTCATAGCCGTTCTGGGCCGCCTGCATCAGTTCCGCGCTGAAATTCAAGGGACTTCTGTAGTGCGCGGAAAGCATAAAGAAGCGCAGCACCTGCAGATCATATTTCCCGGAAATGTCCCGCACGGTGAAGAAATTCCCTGCGGATTTGGACATTTTGTGATTGTCGATATTCAGGAAAGCATTGTGCATCCAGTAATGGGCAAAGGGTTTGCCGTTCGCCGCCTCGGACTGGGCAATCTCGTTTTCATGGTGGGGGAAGATCAGATCCTCGCCGCCCGCATGGATATCGATCTCTTCGCCGAGATATTTTTTGCTCATCACAGAGCATTCGATATGCCATCCCGGCCTTCCGTCGCACCAGGGAGACTCCCAGTAGGGCTCCCCTTCTTTTTTCGGTTTCCAGAGTACAAAATCCAGCGGATCCTCCTTCTGATCCTCTCCCGAAACAAGAAGAGATCTGTTTCCGCCCTGCAGATCGTCCAGATTTTTGTGGGAAAGCTTGCCGTATCCTTTAAAACTTCTTGTACGGAAATATACCGTACCATCCGCTCCCCGATAAGCATGTCCCTTTTCGATCAGGGTTTCGATCATTTCCAGCATGCCGCCGATCTCCTGCGTCGCCAAAGGATGGGTTGTAGCAGGTTTTACATTCATGCCTTCCATATCTTTTTTACACTCCGCGATATATCTTTCGGAAATTACGGAAGCATCCACACCCTCTTCCACGGCTTTTTTGATGATCTTGTCATCCACATCCGTAAAATTGGATACAAAGTTTACCTCAAACCCCTTATATTCCATATACCGGCGCACCGTGTCAAACACAAGCATCGGACGTGCGTTGCCGATATGAATCAGATTGTAAACCGTAGGGCCGCATACGTACATGCTCACTTTTCCCTCTTCAATCGGCACAAACTCTTCTTTTCTGCCTGATAATGTATTATATATTTTCATAATCGCCGTCCTCCTTCTTTCAATTCCGTATCATTCTCGCCGGCTCATCTATCCTTTACTGTTTTGTGTATTTACTCTCCTCCGCAGTTCCCGCAGCTCATCCTCCAGCTTCAGCAGATGGTTTGTCAGCTCCGCGTTGGATCTCTTTAAGCTGGTGATATCCTCCTGTACCGGGTCCGGAAGACTTACCTGATCCAGTTCCTCCTGCGGGAAGTTCTGTTTCTTCCGCTTCACCACATGTCCCGGCACGCCCACCACCGTAGAGCCCGGCGGCACCTCCTCCAGTACCACGCTGCCTGCGCCGATCTTGGAATTATCCCCGATCGTAAAGGACCCCAGCACCTTGGCTCCGGCGCTGATCATCACATTGTTCCCCACCGTGGGATGCCTTTTTCCCTGTTCCTTACCGGTTCCGCCCAGAGTCACGCCCTGATAAAGCGTTACGTTATCGCCCAGTATAGCGGTCTCCCCGATGATCACACCGTTTCCGTGGTCAATAAACAGTCCTTTTCCTATCTTCGCGCCGGGATGGATCTCAATACCGGTCTTCCTTACGCCCCGCTGGGATACCCATCTTGCAAGAAAATAGTGCTTTTTTATGTAAAGCTTATGCGCAAACCGGTAATGCAGCATCACCTTAAAACTGGGATACAAAAGTACCTCCCAGTTGCTGTGGATTGCCGGGTCTCTCTCTCGTATGATCCTGATTTCATCCTGTATGTTTCTGATAAAACCCATACTGCATCTCCCTTAAGATATAGTTTATACACTGTATAATCTTATACCCGCACCGCTGCGTCTCTCTGTCCGGCAGACCGGACATCTGTCTGCTGCCATGTACCTGATGATAAACAAATATCTTATTTATTTTTCCATATCATTACATTATATGCCAAACTGATAAAAGTGCCTCTGCAAAATACGGATTCTCTTACGCATGCGCACAGTTCAGATTACTGAGGCACGCTATGATCTCTTCCCGGTATTTTGTGTGGTTCGGCATACCGCCGCCTATCCCGCCGCGCTTTGGCAGCATCAGTTTAAGCTGACTGCCGTTTTTCATAGTGATTTGACATTTCACAGATCCCATCCATCCTTTTTTGACCACACATCTTGAAATCTCTGAAAGCAGAAAACAGGTACCGACATAATCCAATGGAATGCAGCCGCTGACCTCCTCGACAACAGTCCCCGCCGGATCCGGGTTCTCATTGAAATCATACAGATGTTTATATATGTCGCACTCGGAAAGAATCAGATAACGTTGGGTAATACCGATATACACATCGTAATTCGAGTATTTACGTTTACTCACTTCAAGCAGGCCGCCGTTTTCTCTTGGAACAATCTCCTCCCCGACAAGGCTGCAGTTTCCGAAAACCTGCCTGACCTCCGTCTCAAGCCCGATCCCGTGTATACCGGCTCTCAGCACTTCTCCGTCAGGAATATATCTGTCCAAAAACTTTGTCATTCTTTTTTCGTCAAAAACACCCGACATAAATGCGTCTCCTTTCATCGATCGTAAGTCTTACCGTTCTGATTTTATCACAGCCGTCTGTACGATACAAGAGAAGGAGCAGATTATGCCCTTTCCAAAGCAACAATCCACATCCTTTACTTCAGCTTTGGACAGCCGCTGCAGTTTCCGCAGCCCGAAACATTTTCCGCATGGAGTTCCATAGGCGTCGTCAGAAGGCAGACGGCATGCGCGGAGATACCCTCACCGCTTCCGGTAAAGCCGAGCCCTTCTTCGGTCGTCGCCTTCACGTTGACCTGGGAAAGTTCGATCTGCAGCGCATCAGCAATATTCTCCCGCATTTTATCAATATGCGGACGCATTTTCGGTGCCTGGGCAATAATCGTGGCATCAATATTTTCCACCAGAAAAGTATGCTCTTCCAGCAGATCCCCAACCTTTTTCAAAAGTTCTACGGAAGAGATCCCCAGATAGGCTTCCTCCGTGTCCGGGAAATGCTTCCCGATATCCCCGAGAGCCGCCGCGCCCAGCAGCGCGTCCATAATGGCATGGAGCAGCACATCCGCGTCCGAATGCCCGAGAAGTCCCCTCTCATAAGGGATCTCCACACCACCGATTATACATTTCCTGCCTTCCACAAGCCTGTGGACATCGTAGCCTGTTCCTATCCTCATACGCTTCCCCCCGCTGATCTTTTGCCCCCGGCGGCTTTCCCAGCCTTTCTTCAGCTTTTGCCCCCGGCGGCTTTCCCAGCTTTCTCCGGCTTTAGCCCCCAGCATCTTTCCCGCCCTTCTCCGGCTTTTACCGCCGGCAGTGAATCAGCCTTCCTTACCTTCCGCCTCTGCGCCCGCCTGTTTCGGCCTGCGCCGCCTTCTGTGGCTTCCGCCGGGCTTTTTCATTTCTTTTTCAGGCTTTTGTGCCTTTCTGTGCCGCTCCTGTTCCCTGCCGTTCTCACCGCTTCCGCCTTTCCTTCGTCCTAACAGTGAAAACTTCCTGCCGCCTCTGTGGCATTCCTCACAGACCGTAAACCCGTAGCCGAAGGGCAGCGGCTTTCCGCAGTATTTACACTTTTGAATATAGTCTTTTTTATTTTTCACCAGATACCGCATAATGGTATCTTCCGTTTTTTCCCGCTCTCTGGCAAGGCGCTCAGCATCCATCTCCTTACCCAGCCTGGTGGAAAACTGATGATACAGATCCAGCATCTTGTAGAATGTCTCATATTTCATAATGCCCTTATCGGTACACATGGAAAGGGCGGGGAAATGGAGCGATACGTCCGCCGTATAGGTCTCGCAGTAATAAAGCCAGAGTTCCACGATATCCCTGTTCTTAATGTCAATGGAACAGGTCAGCATCCGATAGAGTGTACGCTTGTCGTCAAAACCGTCGATATCCTTCCGCTCCTTATAGGCCCGCTCATAAAGAAACAGCATCTCATCGATACTGACCTTCTCAAAGGGCGGCGAAGGCTCCACCGATTTCCAGACCTTCAGGATCGTATCAAGGGGATCTTCCATATCCAGCAGCACATGGGGAAAGCCCAGGCTCACCCGGCTGATCGGTTCCTCCTCCTTCGCGTAGCGCTCCCTGACATATTCCAGTTCTTCCTCTCCCGCCGCGCTCACATAGCCGGTCTCATAAATACCGTACCGCCCGGCGCGTCCGGCAATCTGCTTGATCTCCGGTATCTCCAGTTTCCGTTTCTGATGTCCGTCATATTTTTCGGTCTGGACAAAAACGATCCGCCGCACCGGAAGATTGAGCCCCATGCCGATGGCATCGGTGGAAACCACCACCTTGCTCTCCTTCTCGGTAAACAGCCTGATCTGGCGCCTTCTGATCTCCGGCGGAAGCGAGCCGTAGATCACGCTGGTGCGGATGCCCTCCCGCTCCAGACGCCCCGCAATATCCAGCACCGCACGCTTGGTAAACAGGATCAGCGCATCCCCGTCCTGTACATCCTCCGGAAAACGAAATGCCTCTTCCTCACAGACCAGCTTTGTCATCCTTTCATAATGGTTGATCTCACTGCTGTCCCCGCAGAGGGAGATCAGATGGGTCACTACATTCTGTGCCGCCGGACTCATGCAGATATGGATCTCTTTCGCTTTCACGCCCAGTATCGCCCTTGTCCAGGAATGCCCCCTGTCCTCGTCGGCTATCATCTGTGCCTCGTCAATGACGACAATGTCATATTCCTTTTCAATATCCAGCATCTCGATCGTGGAGGAGATCACGCGGCTGTTTTCCTCAAAAATATACTCTTCCCCCGTGAGCATGCTGCAGGGTATGCCCGCCTCCATCATCCGCTCATATACTTCCAGCGCAAGAAGACGCAGCGGCCCCAGATAGGTACCGTTCTGCGACGTTTTCAAACGTTCCAGCGCCTGATAGGTCTTCCCGCAGTTGGTGGGTCCCACATGCAGGATAAAATGCCGTTTCATGGCAAGCGCTTCCTGAAACTCCGTCTCCGGATTCATCGGAACCATATCGATGATCTCTCCCCGGATTCCCACATCCGCGTAGCTTCTCGACAACTCCTTGATCGTCCTTCTGCAGATCTCAAAGGGCAGTTCCGTCCTTAAATATTCCAGAAACTTTCCTGTGATGATCTCCGCCTCCGACTCCGTCAGTTCCGCCATATCCAGCCGTACCAGTTCAGGCAGCAGCATATCCCTGATCTCCATCATGGCTATCTGGTTTTTTTCGCGGAACGCATAATAGCTGACGTTCCTGATCTGCCTGTGGTAATCCTCCAGCTTCGCTTTCTTTATTTTTGCCGAACCTGTCCTTTTTAATTCCTGAAAAAGTGATCTGATCCGTTTTTCATAGACACTTTTCCCGTCGTTCTTTTTCTTTTTTAATTTCAACGCACTGTCTCTGTACTGCGTGAAGTAAAACTGTACCAGCTTATCCTGTTGTACCATATGCTCCTGCTTTCTGTTTTTTGTTGCCTCCCAAAGATACATGAAAACCGGCCGCTCCGCCCTTCGGGCTCCCGCAACCGACGACGGTATTCGCGATTCGGATCCCCGCCCTCCCTGCTCATATCGTCTTACTCATGCGATGCCCATGAATCAGTGCATGCAGGCATGCTCTCTTTATGACCGCGCATGGGGTTTTCATCGTAAAAAAGCCTTGAAAAATTCAAGGCTTTACAGTAGCGAGAGAGAGACTTGAACTCTCAACCTCCCGGGTATGAACCGGACGCTCTAGCCAGTTGAGCCATCTCGCCAAATATCATACAAATTTTTCGTTTAAAATGGGACCTATAGGGCTCGAACCTATGACCCTCTGCTTGTAAGGCAGATGCTCTCCCAGCTGAGCTAAGATCCCATCGAACTTGGTTCGCTGCAGTGTAATAATCTGAAATTATCTGACTGCCTTGCTAGTATACAATTAAATGTACCTGCTTGTCAACATTTTTTTTCAGAAAATCATAAAAAATTACTTCCCCCCGCTTTTAAACCGTTATAAAAGCATTCCGTACGGATATAAACGCTGCCGCCGGCATGATAAATCGTCCTGCCCATCCTTTTCCGACCAGTAAATAATGCGTTCCCACTTATACATCCGAAGCCCCCGAAATATACTTCTTTACATCCTCTCCGGCGCCGAAAATCCAAGCACCGAGATACACTCCTCCATTACCCGCAGCGTCAGCGCAATCAGCGCAATATAAGCCCCTTTCTTCGCCTCATCCTCCTGCGTCAGTATCTTTGTCTCATGGTAGAAATGGTTAAACGCATTCGCCAGATCATACATATAAGCGCAGACCTTGTGGGGCGCGGTCTCCAGATAGGCAGTCTCCATCATCGCGCCAAAGCCTGCAACGGCTTTCATCAGTTCCTTAGCGGATTCATTGCCCGTCACGGCAATCTGCGCCTCCTCTGTGCTGCCACCCTGTTCCCGATACTTATTCAGTATAGATTTTATACGCACCATTGTATAGAGCAGATACACGCCGGTATTGCCCTCCGAGGAAGTAAACCTCTGGATATCAAACACATAATCTTTAGAAGCCTGATTGGAGAGATCACCGTATTTCACGGCGCTGAGCGCCACGATCTCCGCCGTATTTTTCGCTTCCACCTCCGGCATCTCCCTGTTTTCGGAAATTTTCTGATACATCTCATCGTAAACTTCCTCCAGCAGGTACTCAAGGCGCATCACACCGCCGTCCCTTGTCTTAAAAGGCTTGCCGTCCCTGCCGTTCATCGTGCCGAAACCCAGAAACTTCAGTTCTGTCTCCGGCGCCACAAGCTTTGTCTTTCTTGCGCAGCGGAATACCTGTTCAAAATGGAGTTCCTGCCGCTTATCCACCACATAAATGATCTCGTCCGGCGCGATCTCCTCCATCCGCTCCTGAATCGTTGCAAGATCCGTTGTATCATACAGGGCTGCCCCGTCCGATTTCAGGATCATACAGGGCGGGATCTCCTTCGTATCATCCTCCCTTGCCACATCCACCACAAGGGCGCCTTCGCTCTCATGGGCATAGCCTTCCTGCTTCATATATTCCACCATGCCGGGAATCCGCTCCTGTACATCGGCTTCCCCCTTCCAGAGTTCAAAATGCACCTGCAGGCGGTCATAATTTTTCTTCAGATCCGCCACGGATACCCGCATAATATGATTCCAGAGTGCGCGATACCCCCTCTCGCCGTTTTGCAGCTTAAAAGTCGCTTCCATCGCCTTTTCTTTATATGCCTCATCCGTTTTGGATTTTCCGCTTGCCGTAGGGTAGATCTCCTCCAGTTCGGAGATCGTAAACGGAGCCTCCTCCGGATATTCTCCGGAAAAATTCTCATCAAAATAAGGCAGCCCGGGCTCTCTTAAGGACAGTTCATAAATGATCAGCCCCATCTGCAGCCCCCAGTCTCCCAGATGGATATCGCCGACAACCTCCGCTCCCGCATAGCGGCAGATCCGCTTTACGCTTTCGCCTATGATCCCGGAACGCAGATGCCCTACATGAAGGGGCTTCGCCACATTGGGCCCGCCGTAGTCCACCACGATCTTCTTTCCGCGCCCCGGCTCCCCTGCGCCGAATTTTTCCGCCTTTTCCATCTCTTTTACATAATCCGCCAGAAACGCTTCTTTGACCTTCAGATTTAAAAAGCCCGGCGCCACAGCCTCCACCCCGGAAAATATCGCGCTCTCCTGCAGTTTCTCCGCCACTTCCTTCGCGATCATAATCGGCGCTTTATGATACTTCTTTGCTCCCGCCATCGCGCCGTTGCACTGATATTCACAAAGGTCCGGCCTGTTGGAAACCGTTACCTTTCCCAGTTCTTCCTCATATCCCGCCTCTCCAAAGGCTTTTTTTACTTCGTCCGAAATAAGTTCCAGTAATTTTTTCATAGGTTCTCCTCACCTTTCATTCATCTGCTTCCTGCAATAACTCAGTACCTGTCATGATACATCGTATTCTTTCACCGCTTTATCAAGCAATTTTCCCAATATTGCTATATAATCCGATCCCATACTCTTAACTTTCCTGACCGTCCAACTCTCCAATAACCGGATAGTGCCATTATTATATACTAAACTCAATATATAAATCAACCGGCACTTTCATACGCCAATATCATATTGTATCCGTAAGCCCCCCGGCTAAACCATTACATCATCCCTTTCCCCTTCTGGAAAAAACGCACCCGCAATAATCCTGTCTGTACAGATCATACTCCTTCGACAACTCTATGGACCGCTGGTACCCGCCCCGCTTCTTAAAATCAGAGGGAAGCCAGATAACGCCGTATTCCTTTGCCAGCCTCTCCCCGATCTCATTCAGCTTCGCCGCATTTTTTAAAGGACTGATAGTCAGCGTCGTCGTAAAATAATCAAATCCCCGCTGCAGCGCCAGCTCTGCCGTTTTCCGAAGCCGCAGCTCATAGCACCGAAAACAGCGCTCGCCGCCCTCGGCACACTGCTCGAGCCCCTTCGCCATATCCCAAAAACGCTCCGGCTCATAATCACCTTCTATGATCCCGATCTTCTGCGGTTCCCCTTTTTTCAATACGTTTTTTTCCGATACACTTTCATCCGATACCTGTCCCTTTACGGAAAAGGCTCTCTGTCCTTCCCTTCCCTTCCGCTGCTCTTGCGCCTGCCGGTTATACGCCTCGATCAGCCGTATCTCCTCCTGTACCCGCTTTCTGTACTCTTCCTGCTCCGTGATGTTCGGATTATAGTAAAAAACAGTGATCCGGAAATACTGCCGCAGGTATTCCATACAGTAACTGCTGCAGGGTGCGCAGCAGCTGTGCAGCAAAAGCGTGGGCAAGGCGGGCGCCGCATACTCCAGCCTGCCTATTATTTTTTCCAGTTCTCTCTGATAATTCCGTGGTGTCTGCATTTCCCCACCTGTCCCTTTCCGCCCTTATGATAACAAAAGCACAACCTGCCGTAAATCTGCCATAACTGCACACTGCCATAAACTACACTGCTATAAAACTGCGGCGCATCCGTCACATATTCCTTTTCTGCCCGCCTATCTATTATAATTGCAAAAACATACCTGCGAAAATTTTGACCGAAAAGTCAGATCCTTAAGATTCCGAAAAAAGAAATACAGGGGCAGTAGGAATCGAACCCACATCGATGGTTTTGGAGACCACTGTTCTACCTTTGAACTATGCCCCTATCTGCGTATCAACTGTTTTTCTTGCTGACACGCATATGATTATAACACACTATCCTGCTTTTTAGCAAGCCTAAATTTAAAATAGTTTTTTATATGTTTTTTATATAGTTTTGTTTATAAATAATTTTTTCCGGACAATTATGTTACACCAGCTCACTTCGAAGTAATACTCGAAAAATCAAGCACCTCCGCAAACGCCCCTGCAAACGCGCTGCATTCCTCTTCGGATATGCCCTCTTTTTTGTCCGTATCTATTATATTACGGAAAATACCGGCAAAGTCGCCAAATTCCACCTTCCCGCCGCCGCTGATCTCCGGACAGTCAAGCGTCCCGAAGCCGTCCTTGCAAAGTTCCAAAAGAAATGCCGGCGTTATTTTGTCTTTCATCCGCACAATATAGTCATAAACGGACCGGAATGCCGTCTGCATGCAGAGCAGCGCAAACAACATCAGCCTCCTGTTTTTACTCTGAAACATCTCCCCGTCTGCCATATTCTTAAGAAGCAGATAGGAATTAAACAGGCGGTTCATACTTCCGGGTTCGCTTCCTATGGAATATTTGATCAGATCCGCATAAACTTCCTGTTCCGCCCCGTCATCCGCATGGATCTCCATCTGCTCCAGTTTATCTTTTACATAATTTAATATATTGTAACCGGATACCGGCACCCGGAAGGACACCTGGAACAATTTATCGAAAAAGTCCTTTCCTTTATTGTCGTCAAAATTCGATCTGTATTTTTCCCTTGCCCCGCTGATGATAAAATCATAATCCGCCGCTATGACAAATACGCATCCCCTGCACCAGAAATAATTTTTTATCCCTTCCAGCAGTTCCACACTCTGAGCGGGTGTGAACCTGTCCAGATCGTCCACAAAAATAATGACCTTATTCTTTTCGCCGCCGCACCGCTCCCTCACCTGGTCCGAAAAAACACCGGCAAGCTTCCGGGCGGAATCCGGGGAATGCTCTCCGAACAACGCGTCCGTAAGGTTCTGCCCGTCCGTACCGCCCTGGGAAATAAAGCCTGAAACAATATTGATAACACCCTTTGCCATCTTGACGGCACGGTCGCTGGTTCCGGCGCCGTCCGTTCCGGCAAGCTGGCTCACCAGCCTGTTTCCCGCTATCATCGGCAGTTCCGCGCCGAAATCAGCCTGCGTAAACTCCCAGGTATTGAACCATACCAGATTTTCCTGATATTCCTGCTCCAGTCCGGAGAAAAGCATTCTCATAATATCATTCTCTCCGCTTCCGCCGCTTCCCTGTATTGCAATCATCATAGGCGTCTCGCAGGAACGGATAAATCCGGACACGCCTTCTATATACTTTCCGATCCCGAACTGATCTTTTTGAAGAGCCGTATCCGGAAGCATCAGGGTCTCCTTTTCGACGGCAATATCCGCAGAAACCTCCGCCGGTTCCTCTTCAGGCGCCGGCAGAGCCGGCACCTGAGGCACCTTTGGTATGATCAGTTCACACGCCGGATAATTACTGCCGAGATAATCCATAAACCCGGATACCTCCGCGCTGTACCTGTCATATTTTTTGTTTGTCCTGCTCATTCCCAGAGAAAAATCACCGAATCTGACCCCTTCCGTCCACAATCCCTGCTGTGTGCGGATAGTCAGCAATACGCCCATATAATTGATCTTGTCGTCTATGCCCGGCGCTTCCTGTACCCCGGCGCCTCCTGCCGCCCCGTTTACGATCCCTATACCGCCCGAGAGAACGCCGCCCAATACACTGCCCGGCGCGCCGCATTCCGTGCGCTCACAGGTTACGATATCCGACACGGGATATTCAGCCGTGATCATCCTGCCGCCCTGACGGATAATATGGAAAACCGCCCTCTCTTCATTGATCTCTATTTTCTCATCTACGCCGAAGACCGTCTCAAACCCGGCGGTCCTCTCCGTCTCATAGGGCCTGACTGCCTCTTCAATAAAGGATAACACCTCATCCCGGACCTCTTTATCGGCCGCAAAGGTCCTCACCATGCCGTTGGTCAGCGAAAGTTCAACTCCGCCCATGACCGGCCGGGCCGTCCTGACATCCTGAAAGAAAACGCTCTCGCTCTGCCCGGAGCCGAATTTATATTCCACTCTGTCCTTCAAAATATCCACCGTTCCGCTGTTTACTCCCTGCCCGTTCAGAAAAGAGTAATAGATCCCCATGGATAAAAGCGCCTCTTTCCTTTCCGAAAGATAAGGCGCCACCGCCCCTTCCACAAAGGAAAGCACTTCGTCCCGGATATCCTTGTCAACCGAAAACGACCTTGATGTCCCGTCAAACAGCGAAAACTGCAGAAGGCCCATGGAAATGCAGACGGATTTGACATCCCTGTAGCTGACGATCTCGTTCTGTCCTGATTTTTGCCTGAACTGCACCCTATCGTTCCCAATATCGAGAACGCCGCCGTTTAATCCCTGACTGCTGACAAAAGAATAGTGGATCCCGTTTGCCAAAAGACGGTTTTTCCTTTCGGCAATATACGGCCTCACTGCCTGATCGATATATACAAACGCCTCATGGATATTTTTCCTGCTCACGGCGCAGGGTACAGTCTGCCCGTCCTCCATGATGAAATTAATACGATCCAGCCCCTTCTTCACCGATATAAGGGCGGAATACTGAAATACCGTTTTCTGGATATTGTTTGTGATAAGCTCCGTCCTGTCAGGATAAACAATCAGTCTTCCTGATCTCAACATGCCTTTCACCTCTGCCTCGTAGATCGGTTTTTCCTCCGCCGCTGTGATCTGCCCGATCTTTTCTCCGCAATATGGACAGAACTTGGCTCTCTGGGCTGCTTCGCGCCCGCATTTCACACACACCATATCTCTGTACGCCCCCCTTTTTAAATATGTTCAGTTTATCACA
>Ga0137308_102245_pt1 | contig 13678 bp, 12 predicted proteins | sample Inofrocosms_June_FD_97181 | JGI IMG/M metagenome (GOLD analysis project Ga0137308, IMG submission 97181) | Mouse cecal microbial communities from Vienna, Austria - N-Acetylneuraminic and N-Acetylglucosamine D2O microcosms_June | ecosystem: Host-associated > Mammals > Digestive system > Large...
CATCTTGTAGATGAATTTCAATAATTTCCATGCGAGAGTCTCGGCCTTTCGCAATCTCGAAGTTTTCATCAAGTGTTACTTGAAAATCAAACCCTCTATCTTCTGTTACAATAGAACATAGCTCGCAAACCAGTTCACTGCTTTTGTTGCAATTAGAGACGAGTATTCACCGATATGTGATGTGTAAAGATTTTCTGAACCTACACGCCCAAATCCGTTAAATGGGATTTGATAATATTTCGCTACATTCCAGCCCATCCATTAAAGCCCTATATTTTGCTTCATTGAACGGTTCAACAGATGGGCTTACCGAAAAAAACTCAGACCTTAAATGCTTTAATCGAATAGTTCTAAGCATTTCGCGCAAGGCAGGAGTTGTTCGCAATGATTGCGCAATATCCTCTGCCACAATGCGGATGTCAGGATTGTCATTTGCAGCAAGATCATCAAACAATTCTTCCGGGTATTGATTGCAAGCCAAAAGCTGCTTAATTTGTTTCTGTTTATCCAGAGAGGGTAGACGTCTGCTTTTTTCTATATCAGTAATAAATGGTGGTGACACACCAAGTAAGGTTGCCAATTCTTTAGAAGAAATCGGGGGATCATGGTAACATCGTGCTTCTTTGATTAATTGTCCATATGTTTGCGCCACCTCATCACCCCACTATAATTAACATAAAAGCTAATTAGCTTTTATGTTAATTATAGTGAAAAAATCATCCGCTGTCAACATCTAATTTCTTGTAATCTCCCATCATAACCTAACGTAACACACAAAATAACAAGAGGAGGCTTGCCGGTATAGAGAGTCTCCTCCTGTTATTCATACTGTTGCGCCTGTGCATATGCCGAAGTTTTGAACCTATTAAGCGTTGATTATCTCACTCCTGATGATTTCCTCGGCGCGATTTGCGATGCTGTTCATGACCTTGACCCACTCCCATTGCGACCGCCGTTTCAAGTCCTCAGTCACGCCTTCATTCTCCGCCATTTGGCGGACGATGAGCCGATAGCGATCTTCTGCCTGTTCGTCCAAATCAGCGAGGTAGGTGTGTAGCTTGCCCGTCAAAATCAAGTGATTGAGCAGAAACGGATTTGCTTCTTCCAGATACGCTTTGTGCATCCGCCCCCACTTTCCGATTGGACGGTCATCGTCCTCCAGTAGTTCGATAGCGGGAATGTAGTAATCCCCGGCAAGGATATAATCAAGGCCGCTTGTTTCGTCATAAATTCTTGATTCCAATTCGTTCATTGTGTTGCCCTCCGTTATTTTTGGTAGCCGCTACCGATAATATGGTGTTTAGTATAAAACAGCTTTGTCGGAGGTAACAGGGATGCTATGTCCTGCAGTAATATCATTCTTTATGAGAGAGTGTCGTTAAAAATGTTCCTTGTGTGGGGGAAAAAGATGCAGAGTCAAGAGTGCATGTATGCAAGCACTTTTGGCTTCTTTTTTCGCCATTTTCTTAAATTATATGCAAAATCTAGATTGTTAACGCCCTATCCTCTCAGTGACAACGAATAGTAACAGTTTTTGTTGATATTGCCGAATTGCAAAATGATTATGGCATATTTTGAGGTATTGTGGTATGATATTCCAAAATGAAAGTAAGGATAATACCTAATTATCCGCGGCCCAGTCCATGGGATAATCTGGAATTATCCACCACTTCGGTTAATTTTTCCTCCAATTATTACTGCCCCACTTTACAACGTTTCTGAACTTCAGTTAATGCGATTGCCGAAAGGAGGAGGATATATGGAACACGTCGTGCTGTCCCTTACCAGCTATTTACCGCGCTTTCCAACCTTATCGCTCTGTTTGTCGCGCGTCTTCTCTCAAACAGCGAAACCGGACAAAATTATTCTCTACTTGGACAAGGATGTTTCCCCAGGCCAATTGCCGATCCAAGTTCTTTCTTTTCAAGAAAGAGGTTTGGAAATAAAGTTCACACCATATTGTTTGAAGAGTCATGCCAAATATTTCTTCGCCATGCAGGAATATCCGAACAGTATCATCATTACCGTAGACGACGACGCTTTTTATGAACATGATTGGCTGGAAAATTTAATCCATTCATATCAAAAACACTCCCAAGCTGTCTCCGCTAGCCGCGTACACAGGATTCGTTTGGCGCCAGATGGCCGCCCGGCCCCTTACCTAGAGTGGCAGCATGAATGCACAGACATTCGTGAGCCTTCTCACAAGTTGCTCGCTACAGGCGTTGGCGGTGTTTTATATCCTCCAGGGTGCTTTGGTCGCGAGGCCTTTGATCAGGAGCTCTTGATGCGTTTGAGCCCGTATGCGGATGATCTCTGGCTTAAGGTGATGGAGCTTCGGTATGATATTCCTGTTGTATATGCTGAACAGAGCCGGAGACATCCAGAGACCATTCCGGGAAGCCAAGAAAACGCACTTTATCTGAAAAACAGAAACAAAGGTTATAACGATTGGTTTTTTCGCCAGCTTCTAGATCACTATAAAATAAACTTAACGGAATTCCTTTCAACATGACCATGACATAGAGAGGAGAGAAATTTATGGCAGCCAATCCCACTATTAGCGTCATCGTTCCTGTGCACAATACAAAAGAATGTCTCCCGACATGTTTGGATACTCTAATTTCTCAGACTATTTCCTCTTTGGAAGTGCTTATCATTGATGACTGTTCCGACCAGAATATCAGCGAAATCGCCGCCCCTTATTTAGCCGACCCCAGATTTCGTTATTACCGGTTAGACCAGTGCCTTGGTCCTGGCGGAGCTCGTAATGCCGGCCTGGATGCCGCATCAGGAAAGTATATTGGTTTTTGCGACAGTGACGATTGGGTAGATCTGGACTTCTATGAGACAGCTGTAGAATTTATGGAGCGCTCGGAAGCAGACATTGGCATGTGCTCCCTTATCCGGGAAACGGACGGGGCCCCTGGAAACCACATCTATAAATGCAAATACGACCGCCTCGTCAATTTGTCCCCAGATATGGCTATCAAAATCATGACATACCAGTATGATGCCGGAATTAAAATCATTCCACCCTGTACCAACAAAATATACAAAAAAGCGTTTCTCGATGGGCTGCACGCCAAGTTCCAGAACCATATGTATTTTCAGGATGTCTTTTTTGCCTTCCAAACATTTCTGCAAGCAAACAAGCTAATCTGCATCCCAAATGTGCGGTATCACCACTTCCGGCGTCCTGATTCCATTATTCAGTCCTTCAGTCCAAAGCACATTGGAGACTTTGCCCAGCTATTTTCACTGATTTCTGCCTTTCTTAAAGATATAGGCCTCTATGAACGATATCAGCATAACTACTACAGGCTGTGCGAGCATTTTTACAATATTATCATAAGAGAGATTTTCCAGTTCGTTCAAACAGAGGACGAGAAAAAGCAATACATCCGTGCCTCTTTTTCCGCCCTGAAGCAAGTAGTAAACTTGGACGAGTATCTAGAATACGCCACAGCCGAAAATCTGCGCCAGCATATACAGCCCCATATTCAGGACACTACACTTTACTAAGGCTTTTGTCTGTGAATAGGCCGATAGCCCCTGGGTCTACCAGGCAGATCTGGGATCCGCGTAATAAATATGGTCCTCCAGCGTGCCGCCGCAATAAAATTTTGCGGACTGAGGTCGGATCTCACTGGCATCCAGCAGACGCAGGTTGTGCCTTGTAATAGCCAAGTAGTCTGGCAGCTGCGCGAAGATTTTTTCCGCCTTGCGCAGGGCGTTCCGCGCCTCATCCAGTGAACCGTACAGGCTCTCATATAGGGCAACGGTCTCATAGTAAAACGCTTTTTGCCGGGGACGGAGATCTCGCTCAAAATGGACCTCATGAAATAGCAGATGATTTCCCAACTCCACCTGATGAATGCAGTAATAGAATGCTGCAAGGCCAAAAATCTTTTTGCGGTAATCGTTATAAAAATTTTTTTTCAATCTTTCGTGGAAGGCCAGTGTCTGTGAAAGCTCACTGGGATCGTTTCCCTGCACCAACTTAAGGTAATGCAGGGTAAAGCCTGCCCACAGGTAGTAGCGATCCTCTTGGCCCCGGGATTCTTCCAACCCCTTCATGCATTCATCCATCAGCATGCAGGCTTGTTGCGTGTCGCGTATAGCCAAAGTGAGTCCATAGCGCACCTTGAAGGTCTGATAACGATATTGAAAACCATAATCCAGTGCCGCTTGACTTCGCAGAGTATAATGCTCTTCTGAGGACGGCAGATTTTGTTCCGACTCAATCAATGTACGGATTACTTCGGCATCATGATAGCGAATGCACTTTTTCAGTTCGGGCTCTCTCCTGCCTAAAAGCTGAAGGCGGCAGACGACATCTATCAGTAAATCCGCGCAGATCAGAGCTTGATCAAACTCCAGCCATTCATATAAGCTGTTCAGCAGCTCCCATGTTGCGTTTTCACAGACATCCAGCAAAACTGGGTCACTGCTGTCCTTGGTTTCATCCCGGATCAGCTGGAACAGCTCCCGCCCGGACTGTACCGCGCTAACATTCGTAGCAGCCACGGCGTAACACATATAGAGCACGTAGTAGATCTGCGTGCCCAGCCGGGCCCGCAAAGCATCCAGTTCCCCACCGCGAAAGCTGCCCTCTAATACATACATCACCGAATAAAATTTGTGCTGCTCTAGCATATCCGCAATCTCATTTACAACACGCCAAAGGCACTCTCTATCTGTCTCCTGCCACAGGGTGCCGCACATCACCTGCAAAGGGGTTTCGTCTTCCGGCGAAAATGTTTTCGGACGGCTGAAATGCTTCCTATAACAGCGCTTATAGATGTCGTGATATGGAACGGCCCGGTTGTCATCATCGTATTGAATCAGCCCTACCTGTAGCAGCTTCTTTGTATTCAGGATGGTTTCTGCGTTCTGAACAGATAGAGACACCCCATTTTCAGACCAATAGATGCTGTCACACAGGGTCCGCAACGGTTCCTGATCAAGCAGGACCTGGTTAAATCGATTTAACATGCACTGCTCTAAAAGCTGGGTGGAGCAAAATGACTTGCACGCTAAGAGAAACTCGTCCAAACCGCGTACTTCATGACCCAGGTCATTCAGGTACCGCGCAAAAAGAAATAGCTCAATTAGATTTGGAAACAGGTTTCGAAAGGTGTGCTGATCCGGACGGAACTGGAGAAAATTGCGGGTTTGCAGATAGTCCTCAATGTCACGCGCCGTCAAAACGCACTCACGCATCTGCATAGCGATCCTCTGGCGGACAAGCGCGAACTCACCACCGAAGAAGTCTGGTTGCCCACTTAAAATGAAGATTGCGGGTAGTTCGCTCTTTTTTGCGTTCAGCAGTACATACAGCACAAAGTGCTTTGCTGCTTCATTCAGACATTGCAGGTTATCCAAAATCACGTAGCGCGCATTGATAGAAAGCCGCACTGGAAAGAGGGCATCCTCATCGCGAAGGGCCGTAAATAGTTGGTTAATCATGTCCAACGAGTTACGATTCACAACCAGCTCACGGATAAAGGATGAGACATAACAGCCGGTCAGGCTGTTGATGTAATCCGCATCCACTGTTTCCGGATCCAGATAGGGGAACAGGATAAACAGGACCATATCCAGTAAGATGCGGGAATTGTCAATGGAGGAAGACGTGAAGCTAACGTAAAACAGCGGCTCTCGTTTTTCGGAGATCGTTCGTGCGATTTGATTCAGCAAATAAGTCTTTCCAGAGCCGGAAACACCGCTGACGCAGTATAAAGATAGTTGATTTCGTAACCGGAACTCAGCAATCAGAGCCCCTATTTCTTTTCGAATCTGTTCCTGTGACCTGAGCCTGATCTCTATCTCCGCACCATCTACAACCTCGGCGTATTTCGGGAGTGCTTGGGACTTCCCTAAAAGAAACACAGGAGCGCTGTGCTCATTCGCTCCGCTCCCCCCTTTATAGTCTGATTCCAGCCGAAAAGAGATTCGTATGTGATTCTCCCCAGGATGAAGCGTCATCTGTGCCGGGCTCAGCAGCGTCAGCCCTTGAACATCTTTTTTTATCCGGATTTTCCGAACGCATTCCTTTGCACTGAAAACGCTGAAGCAGGCATTGTACTGCTGATTGCGCCGCAGAATGTGAAGATTTTCCCGAAACGCGAGACCTCGGTCAATCTCAGAGTAAAACTCGGGATCTTCCGTTATAAACAAATCGGGAAGTTCAAAACAGAACGCAGTATCTTCAAAAAACTCCAACAGGATCTCCGGGTTTTTCTGCAGCCAAAATTCCAACGTATACTTCGTGCAGAATGCGACATCTCTGCAGTTTACAGCTTTTTTGAGCGCTACGCGTATGTCTTGCACTGTCTTTGCGCTGATTAAAATGTTCGTTACAAAAATGACCTTTGAAACACTTCCGTTCAAAATCGCGCTTACAATTGTAGCATCCAGTTTATAGCGGGTCAATTTTTGGACCTCAGTGGAATATTTTGCCTCCATCCACCACTGCTCTTCTTTCGCTGGATAAGGCTGATAGCCTAAAATGATCGTATACGCATCCCGGTTTCCATCCCGGGTTTTCTTTGTTTGCTTCCATGGGCGAGAAGCGGGGTACTGATCATTGACAAAACGGACTGCCAGCTTTTCAAAGCCTGAGAATCCATTTTTGATTTTTCCCCAATCAAATGCATTCATAGCCGCCCTCCTGGTACGTCGTAATTTGAGCCTTTCTGCCCCTGCAACAGCATCCCAAAAGGCTGACCGTAGTTTGGCGGAAACAGGTGGTCCATAACCATACTAGTCTCCTTTGCAGGTAGTCATTCGTTTGCAGCGTTTTTCTTTAGGGTATACCACTCCTATCATTATTTCTAAATGTTGCCTCAAGCTATGTTCCGCCCCGCAGAAAGCCCCTTTTCAAATGTAACCAGACTGAAAGGCGGAATGATTTTAACTTAAAGGAGGTCCCTATATGAAAATGACCGTAGTTGGTGCGGGCTATGTCGGCATATCTACCGCACTTTGCTTTGCGCATGCGGGACATAAAACGGTTTTGCTGGAATGTGCCGCAGAACGCCTTACAGAACTCCAGGCCGGTCGTTGCCCGTTTTATGAGCCCCTGGTTCAGGAGTGGCTGAGTGAACTGTCTGGTTCTGGGATGATATCGGTGACTTCTTCCCCCGCGCAGGCCATTCCATTTGGCGATATCGTTTGGATCGCCGTTAACACTCCGGCAGGCTTAGAGCACCAATTGGACTTGTGTGCGTTAGAAACGGTAATGGCTGACATTGTAAAATATGGTTCTCCAAAGACCGTGGTTGCAGTGAAGTCCACGGTTACCGCAGGTACCTGCCGCTGGCTTCTTCGCAGGATGCGGGAAGAACTGACTTTTTTTGACATACCTCTGGTATTCAGCCCGGAATTTTTAAGAGAAGGTCATGCGATTAGCGATTTTTTAAATCCAAGTCGGGTAATCCTCGGTACAGAAAACGGCGAAATACCTAAGCTGGTTAGTGAGGCATATCAGAGTTTGGGCATTCCGAGTACGCGTATCATTTCCACCACATTTGAGAATGCGGAGGTAATCAAGCAGGCATCAAACAGCTTCCTCGCGGTAAAACTTACCTATGTCAACGAGCTAGCTAGTTACTGCCGCCGGGTCTCGGCGGATATCCATACAGTTGTGTATGGTATGGGGCTTGATACGCGGATTGCACCGGGGTACATGGAAACTGGCCTGGGCTATGGAGGAGCGTGCCTACCAAAGGACACGGAAGCTCTCGCTGCTGACGCGTTCCAAAAAGGGACACCTCTGACTGTACTACAACAGGCAATTTCCGCAAATGACGCCCAAATAAAATACGCTGCCGATGCGGTTCGCAGACATATGCCGGTAGGAAGCACATTAGCGGTCTGGGGGGTAGCCTTCAAACCGGAATCAGGCGATTTGCGGTGTTCTCCCGCCTGGCATGTTTTGAGCATTTTAATGGAGAACCCAACTTACTATTTTCAACTGTACGATCCCTACTTCAAGAATTGGCAAATGGAGGACTTTCCCGATCCTGACTGCATCCGCATATGCCCCAATGCCAATGAAGCCGCGGAAAACGCGGACGGACTCTTAATCCTCACAGCACACGAGTTCTTTCGCAAGGCCGATCTGAAAGCGATCAGGCCGCAGATGCGCGGTCATTTCTTGTTTGATTTTTTCAATTTCGTCTCTGATCAGAGTGCAAAAACAGCCGGATTGATTCGTATTACAAAAGTTGATTAGGCCCAGATACCCTTTTTCGAGTGATATATCGTAGATAATTCCAGATTATCCCATGGACTGGGCCGCGGATAATTAGGTATTATCCTTTGTTCGCCTCACAATTAAGACGGGTATGCCAAGTCTGTGGCATACCCGTCTTTTCTCATATAGTTTCTCATATAGAATGTATCTTGTTCCTGGGGTGCTTCTCCGAAAGGATGTCTCGCTGTTTCTTGCCTGTTACATGAGTATAAATTTGCGTTGTCACAATAGAGCTATGTCCAAGCAGCTGCTGGATATACCGAATATCAACACCCTCATCCAACAGCAACGTTGCAAAAGAGTGCCGGAACATATGTGGTGTGATATGGCTTTCTACGCCAGCCAGCTTGCAGTATTTATTGACAATGGCTCGAACTGACTGGGTTGAAAGCGGCCTTTGAGCTCTGTTGACAAAAAACGTACCTGCCTGTTCTATAGCATCCTTATAGTTTTCCCTGTAATGGCAAAGCGCATTCAGAACATCCTGATTTGCGATCTGCACAAATCGCTCCTTTGCCCCTTTCCCATAGATTTTGATCTCACCTTCTTCCAGTCTCATGTCCCCGTATTGAAGCGCGCACAGTTCGGACACTCGAACTCCCGTCGCAAACAGCAACTCCAACACGGCAATATCCCGAAGGACGGATTTTTGCTGTTCGGATGTTCTCGCTTCTTCCCTCGCCTGATATGCGGCTGTCAGGATTGCTTCAATCACTGGCAGCGGAATTGTTCTGGGCAAAATCAAAGGCGGGTTCAGCTTCAGCCGAAGTCGAGAAAACGGATTTTCTTCAACGAACTCTTCGTACTCTAAGTAGCCGCAGAATGCCTTGACGCTGGCAATCTTGCGTTTGACGGTTCTTGGCTTATACCGCTGGTGCAAATCGGAGATATACTCCATAAGTCCCTTACGAGTCAACTTCAAATTGTTTTGAGAGATAAGCGCGAAAAACTGCTCCAGATCAATTCGATAAGCCTTTAATGTCTTTGAATCCAGGTCTTTTTGGTACTTGCAGTCCAGCAGATACCGCGAGATCCAGTCTTGCAGGTCTTGCATTTTCGATGCCTCCTTATGTGTGATGGAAACATCATAAGTGCATAAACCGGTCTTGTCGAATCCTAACGGCACTGCAGACAAAAGAAATCCCATCTGTAGCCAAGTAGTTTGCCAGCTTACAGATGGGAAAAAATCTCTAAATTTAGCCGTGCATGATTTCGACTTGATTTATTTGTGTGAAAAGACGTAGCTTTGAACGTAAGAAGCACCTGTTTTTTGAGTTCAATTTTCTGCATAAATGATGGCCGCATGATTAAAGTCCACATGAAACATGTCTAATTGCCCTATATTTTTGACCTGCTTGTGTTCCAAATAATTCTCAACAAATGTCTTTTGCAGAGAAACACAGCCTCTGTACTTTTCATTTCTGAGAATCTTCCGCAGAGTTTCCTTGCTCCAGATGCTTTTACCTCTTGGCGAAGGAATCCCCATATCCTCCAGATGCGCAGATATCCTCGCAAGGCTGACTCCTGATGCTGACATCTCATAAATCAATCGAAAAATTTTAGCCTGCTCCTCATGAATAATGAGCTTGCCTTCTTGATTATGGGTATATCCATAGCATACTCGCTGATAGTACTTGTAATCTGGATTTTGAAATGACTTACGCAGACCCCATTTGATATCCTCACTTTTGGAGTAACTCTCATCCTGTGCCAGGGCACAGATCAGCATCAGCATAAACTCGGAGGTTTCATAGAGAGAATGGATATTCTCGCGCTCAAAATGAATATCAACATTCCGGCGTCTCAACATTCGAATCGTTTTCAAAGCGTCTACTGTATTTCTTGCAAAGCGATGGGCCGATTTCGTCAGGATCATATCCACCTTGCCGCGCCGGCAGGCAGAGAGCAGCGCTTTAAATCTACTTCTTCCCTTTACCCTCGTTCCACTGCCAACGTCGGAATATACTCCCGCAAAAATCCAGTCTGGGTTTTGCTTTATATGTTTCTCGTAATATTGTTCCTGCATTGCCAGACTTGACAGTTGTTCAGCGGCGTTAGTGCTGACCCGGCAATATGCCGCTACCCTTAATTTCGATTTCGGTGGGAAATTGGCTTTGGGGGGTATCATTTTGACAGTACCCATACGGCCCCTTTTCACATTTTTCTATCTCTCGCGCGAACGATGCCTGCGGCTTCTTTCTTTTTGAACGGAATCGAACAGTTCCTTTGAAATGATTGCAGGATGACGGTCCGTTAAAGTAGTCTTGGTTGAAAGGTCAATGGTTTTGATTTGTACACCATTTTTAACCTGGGTTTTACCCAAGGTAACATCTCCGGTGTATTTTTCATTGCTAAGGATTTTCGAAATGGTTTCTTTGCTCCAGATTTCCTTTCCGGTAGGAGAGGGAATATCCATCAAAAACAGTGCATCGGATATTTTCCCAAGACTGTCACCAGCGGCAAACCTCTCAAAAATGTAAAGCACATGAGCGCCTCCGCAGGATAGCTCTGAAGCTTGCCTTTGGAATCTACTCTGTACCCATAACATACGATAGATGCTTTGGCTGATTTGCCGCTCTGAAAACTCCTTTGCAAGCCCGCTTTGATTTTGTCACTTCTTTCCAAATCCATGATATCATATTCCTCCCAAAATTTCAATCCATATAGAAAATATATAAAAATGAGCAGCTTTTGGCTGCTCATGAGTACACATTGTTAAATTACCTAATAAATGATGGGTGCGATTTTACTCCATTGGTCATACTAGATATCTCGAAAAAGTCTTAAAATTCAGCGGAACTAAATTCTTATAAATTGATTTAAAGCCATGCGTTTTTCTACATTTTTACAACTTTTTGATGAAATATTTCGTCAACTTAACATTGATGAAGGGGGCGAACTCGCTGGTTCCGGGGGCCTCGCTGTCGATGCCGTTTCCGATGGCGATAAACCGCACATGGTTCTGCCGAAATACGATCTCGGCAAAATAGCCGACTTGCAGATAATCTCTGCCAATTCGACTCATATCCTTGGCCAAAACACAGCCGACTTTCCCGATCTCAATGTCCGCAATCAGCCGTTTCCAACTCGGACGGTCAAAATTGCCCCCGGACCATCCATCGTCCGTATAATGGACGCAGTTTGTAAAGCCCTGGCGGGCAGCGTATTCCTCTAACTGAATTTTTTGATTGATGACCGAATTGCTGTCCCCGTTTAGTTCATCGTCACGGCTGAGGCGTTCGTATAACGCTGTGATCTTCGTCTCCGTCTGTCTGGCGCTCATGACGCGCTCCTTTCAGACTAACGGTTCATTTGTGGCACATTCATCATACCACATTCTGGCGGTGATGCCAACCCTTCACGCCGGATCAGCCGTAAAATTTTGTCCTCCATAGTTTCGCTGCCGTCCTCTTTTGTAAAAATATTCACTTTGAAAACTGTGCTTCCGATTCGCCGGGTCATGCTAGTGCAGGTGTTTTTCGTCATTGTACCTCTCTTTCCTTGTTTGTAGGGGGATTCCCCCCCGTTATGCCGTTGCCCCTATTCAGTTGTAGGCGCAAAAACGCCGCCCCGACAACTTGGGGCGGCGTTTCCGCAAATTCTGCTATAACATCCGCTTCTCCTTTCCACATTGATTTGAGGCGTTTTACCCTCTGATACCAATATACGGAGAAAATGGTGCAGACTGAAAAAATATGGCGTTATTGCAAGTCGAAACCGTTTCAGCCGTGGAAATTGCAAAAATGCAAGATACAAAATTCGACTTAAATTTTGGTGTGGAATGTAGTATAATCAGGTATCATGGGGGAGGGTGTCGAAATGGAGCAGGCATACTTACCGGGAACCGTCCGGCAGCGCATACAAGAGCTTATCAAGGAGCGGAAAATCACTCAGGCTGAACTCGCTGCGAAAATTGGTATGGCAGAAAGTACCCTTAGCCGGTTCCTGAGTGAGAAAATAGATAAAATCGGGGATGAGTACATCATCAAGATTGCGGACTTCTTAGGGGTGTCCACCGACTTCATTCTTGGACAGACCGATTTCCCGGAGCGGCGCAACTATGATATAGAGGAATTGGGCTTATCCTACAAAGCAGCAATGGCACTATATACAAGAGAAGTGGACACTGTTGTGGTCAACCGTATTCTGGAGAATCCCCAATTCCCGGCGGTCACGCGCATGATCGCCCGGTATTTTAAGGACAGCAATGCCGAAGGCCCTGCGGGACTGAACGCCATGTGGGACACTATGCAGCAGATGATTGGCACATTGGACCCCAGCCATCTGGCAAACCCGCAGGAGGGGACAGAAGCCGCGATGCAGATTCTCGGTATGATGAAAGCCGCTCCCCACGAAAAGGATATTGAGAGTATCCAATTCGCTCTAATGGCAATGCTTCGGGACATTAAGGCCGGTATTCAGACGCAGACACCAACAACGGAACTGGCTACAAAGCAGATCACTCAATCTATGATGCAAAGCATGGTCAAAGGTGAAAGTGCTGTTCCAGCATTGCAATCTATCTCGCTGGAACAGCTTGCTGGGGCCTACTCTACGCTCCCAGGTGCAACACCAGAACTGGGTGCGCAGTTTTCCGAGTTAATCAAAAACTTTATCAAAGACTTCATAAATATTGCACAGAAGCAGGGCCTGACAAATGAAAGACCTGACGAATGAACAGCTTTGCGCATTGGCACAGGCCGGAGACGAACAGGCTGTGTCCATACTTATCAAGGCCAATCTCCCGTTTGTTCGGAAAATTGCAAATCAAATTGTAGGGAACCCGGTACGCCAGGAGCATCTTTCCGCCTGCGGTGTGGGCTTTGATGGTCTTGTGCAGGTCGGCTCCATCGGGCTGTGGAGAGCAATTGACAGCTACGAACTCTCCAGCGGGGTCAAATTTCTGACTTATGCCGCTCCCACAACTAAACGCTCCATGAGTGACCTGATTCGCCAGTACAGCCGAGACACGGTATGGCAGTTGAGGCACGATAATTGAACAGCAGTGGTATGATTATCATGCGGCGGCGTATCGGGAGATCGCCATTCGCTGGTGCCGGGACGAGGAAATTGAGTACATAGAAACAGAATAAAAAACGGGGAGCGGCTATGCTTCATGAGCACAGCCATTCCCATTATAATTTTCATGCGTAGACCAGTTCGTGGAGTATGATTTCCTCCGCTCGGTTGCGGATATTATTCATCCGTCCAACCCATTCCATTTGGTTGGATGCTTTCAGGGCTTCGGTCACGCCCTCCTGCTTCGCCATGGCTGGAATTAAAAAATCCATGCGCTCATGGCAAGCGGTGTCAATTTCAGCGAGGTGTTTCCACAATTCCCCATAGAGAAGCATCCCATTGTAAACGCCAGGGTGATGCTCTTTTAGGAACTTCTCTCGCATCCGGCCATATATG
>Ga0137308_102246_pt1 | contig 13667 bp, 13 predicted proteins | sample Inofrocosms_June_FD_97181 | JGI IMG/M metagenome (GOLD analysis project Ga0137308, IMG submission 97181) | Mouse cecal microbial communities from Vienna, Austria - N-Acetylneuraminic and N-Acetylglucosamine D2O microcosms_June | ecosystem: Host-associated > Mammals > Digestive system > Large...
CAGCTGGGAAAAATTGCCTGTTGTTCCGCCTATCATTTTCAAAGAATGTTTACGTACATGGCGGGGGTTCCCTTATCAGAATATATCCGCAGAAGAAAAATGTCTCTGGCCGCTGTGGATATACAGGGGAGCGGGGAGAAGATTGTGGATATCGCGTTAAAATATGGCTATCACTCGCCCACTGCTTTCAACCGGGCATTTCAGTCAATACACGGCGCCGCGCCTTCTGCAGTGAGAAATGAAGGAGCTTCCATAAAATCGTTTCCTCCGCTTCACTTTAAACTGATTGTGAAAGGAGCAGAAGAAATGAACTATCGCATTGAAAAAAGGGATGCTTTCCGAGTAATGGGGGTGTCTCATCCACTGGAGTGGGATATTGAGAAAAACTTTGAGGTGGTGCCAGGTATGTGGCAGAAGGTTTCCACTGATGGGACCATACAGAAGCTGGTGCAGATGATGGACAGCCAGCCCATGGGGATTATGGGGATAAGCGTCTGTAATGATGAAGAGCAGTGGAAATATTTTATCGCCGTTTCCAGCTCGAAGACAGACGAAAATCTGGAAGAATATACTGTTGGCGCTTTTACCTGGGCTGTTTTCGACGGGGAGGGAGCCTGTCCCCAGGCCATTCAGGAACTGGAGCAGCGCATTGTCACAGAATGGCTGCCCACGTCAGGATATGAGTATGCCAGCGGGCCGGACATTGAACTGTATCTGAATGCAGACCCTCAAAATGCCAAGTTCCAGGTCTGGATTCCCGTTATGAAAAAATAAACAAGACAAGGATGCCTTTCAACAGAAAAAAGTTACGCACAGTTTACCGGCGGCAGGGAGAAATCTTTGCCGTCTTATTTGCGTGTCAAATTCCCCATACTATAAAATCATGATTTCGTGATTTTATTTTTGTATTCTTACAATTATATTGAGTTTCCAACATAAATATGTTATGATAAAAGCAGAAATTGATTTGGAGGCATAGTATGAAAGTTTGTTATGATAAGCTTTGGAAGCTTTTGATTGATAAGAAAATGAAAAAAACCGACTTGATTCGAGATGCAAAAATCAGCTCGAATGTATTGGCTAAAATGGGAAAAGAGGAGTCTGTGTCTTTAGAAAGTATAGGGAAAATATGTTCCCTGTTCGGCTGCAGTGTTGATGATATATTAGAATTTAAGTTACCAGAACAGACAGCAGACAACGGGGAGAACAAATGAGATACTTGGGAAATAAAGAGTCCATACTGACAGAAATCAGGGATTTGCTTGAATCACAAAATTTATTACAGGAAGGATACACATTTTTTGATGCATTTTGCGGCTCTGGTTCTGTATCAGATTATTTTAAAGCATATTATAACATTATCATAAACGATAATTTAACATGGTCTGTAATATATACAAAAGGAAGGGTCTGTGCACCTGTCTGTACATTTGACCAATTAGGGTTTGACCCCTTTGAATACCTGAATGGAAATGATTTTACAGTTCAAGGGTTTATGTATAAAAATTATGCCCCCACAGAAAGTGCCAGAATGTATTTTACCCCCGAAAATGCCGAAAGAATCGATTACTTCCGAAAGCAGATTGAGGACTGGAAAAATGACGGACTGCTTTCGGAAGAAGAATATTGTTATTTAATCGCATGCCTGATTGAGTCTGTTTCGGATGTTTCCAACACAGCAGGCGTATATGGTGCTTTTCTGAAAAAATGGGATTCCAGAGCAACCAAGAAAATTATATTCAGTCAAGTTGATTTCTGCCAGGACAACTATAAGTCAATCAAAACATATAATGCCAAAATTGAAGATATTATTGAAAATGTTGCGTGCGATATTCTGTATTTAGACCCGCCTTATACACAGAATCAGTATGGAACTCAGTATCATTTGCTGGAGACACTGGTGCTTGATGATAACCCTTCTATAAGCAAAGTGACTGGTTCCAGAAGCACAGCGCCCATGCGCTCTAATTGGTCAAAAGAATATAAGGCAAACATTCTATTCGACCGCATTCTTGCAAAAACAAAGTCCAAATACATTATTTTGAGCTATAACAACGATGGTTTCATGTCTAAAGAATATATTGAAGCAGCCATGAAACGTTATGGAAAACCTGAGACATATGTATGCAGAAAAATCGCATATAAAAAATATCAAAACTGGAAGTCGCAAAATGAGAACAAACATTTCGAGTACCTTTTCTTTGTTGAAAAGAAAGAGATTCGTGATGTGGTTTTTGAGTGTCCCCTAAATTATATTGGCAGTAAGGCAAAGATTGTTCCTGACATTCTGAGATACCAGCCCAGAGATTATGATACATTTATCGATGGCTTTGGCGGGGGATTTAATGTGGGCATTAACATATCCCATAAGAAAGTAATCTATAATGATTTGAATTATTTGATTACAGATTTGATTCGTTCCTTTAAGGAGCACGATACCTATGACTATCTGCTCTATATGAAGCGGATCATTAAAAAGTTTGGTCTTGAAAAAGCCAACAGGCCGGCATATTTAGAAGCAAGGAGTTATTATAATTCCCTTCCGGCAGAAAAAAGGGACTCCAGATTACTGTTTACCATTATCTTGTATGGATTCCAGCAGCAGATAAGATTTAACAGCCAGCATGATTTTAATAATCCGGTGGGTATGCGGTGGTTCAATGATAAGATATTAGAGAAAATGATTAGTTTTTCAAGACAGATTAAAGAAGGAAATTATGAATTCTACAGTCAGAGTTATAAAGAATTAATAGACCAGATGACTCCCTCCACATTCGTGTATTTCGATCCACCTTATCATTTAACTACAGGGTCCTATAATGATGGAAAGAGAGGATTTGACGGATGGAATAAAACGCTGGAATCTGAGTTGTTTGCGTTTGCAGATGGTCTTCATCAGGCAGGCGTTCCTTTTATGTTGTCGTATGTAATTGAACATAAAGGGAAAACCAACCAGGAACTTTTGGATTGGATAGATAAACAGGGTTATCAGGTGATTCATCTGGGTGACATTATTGGCATTTCCGGCAGCCGCAGGAAGGAGGTTTTGATTATTAATTATGGAACGTAGAAGCATACCACATTTTATAATCAAAGCAAATCTTCAAAAATCAAAAATTACAGGAATATATTTTAGTGACCATGTAACCCCTGAAGTGCTGCGTGATGTATGCCGCCGAATCACCGGGCAGACTGATTTTACACACGAGTATGTAGATAATGACTACCAGGATGAGTTCCTGGAAAAATCTTACAATAAAGGGCGTATGGCTGTTATGCAGTATGAAGATGCTGTCAGCTATATCAGTTTTTCTGAACTTGAAATCAGCGGAAGAAATTCAAGTGTTCAGAGTGTACCAACCGCATACAATATGTTTTTCAGCAATCCATACCCGGAAAAACGCCTGTATTACTATTTTCTGAATGTATCAGGCAATGCTGAAACGGATTATCAGATATTAATCTATCGTCTGATGAATACAATCGGGTTTCAATTTCTCAATGCAAGTCCGGATTTGTTGAGAAGAATAACTGCATTTCATTCGGTAGAAGATATCATTTTCAACCGGAGAATTAATGCAGGAAGAAACCGAAGCAATAATTCTACTTTTATCACCAGGGGAAACGCGGGGGAAATTGAGATTTATGGAAAAACTTATGGAGCCAATAAATACGAAACCAGTTTGATTTGTTATGCTCTTGCTCAATTATGGCAGTCAGGGCAGAGCATGAAACTGTATGAAGTTCTGGAAGGTGATTTAAAAGAATTGCCGGAGTCCAGTTTAAAGGTGATCAGGCATATGGGGGTCATTGATATTATTCCCACAGACATGACTCTGGAAAAAAGAATATACGAAAAGGAGAATAGTTTACGTTCCCCCCGCTATACATATAATCTGTTCAATAAGCTTGGCAATAAGCACTGTGCCCTTTGTAACTGCCAGATACCTGAGTTGATTCAAGGTGCGCATATTCTTCCGGTTGCTGCCATAAAGAAGATGCACGGCCTGTCACTGGAACAGCGTTTGAATCTGGCTCTGGATGGGGATAATGGTTTGTGGCTGTGTGAAAACCATCATAAAATGTTCGATGAAGGGATGGTTTCTTTTGACAGCAGCGGACGTCTTTTGGTGGAGAATGACATTGACCAGCGCCACAAGAGATTTATCGATGAAATAACAACCAATAGAAAGCTGCCGTCTGAATTCCTGACGGACAGGTTTTTATGGTATCTTCAGCAAAGAAAGATGGCTGGATAAAGAATCTCAAAAAATATTTGACAAAGCTCTCTATAAATGTTACCCTAATTCTATCTTATAAAGATCAAAAGCGATGAGAAGGAGTATTACATATGATTCCCGACTTCAGAAAGCTGTTGGATGATGCGAAACAGCGGAGGGTGCATATGGAACTGACCTTTGAGCAGCTGCCCGAAATCTTCTTCCAGACAGGTTCTGCCGCATGAGAACGCAGACAGAGACGGGAAAATGAGAGTAGACGCAGACGGCAGTCCGGCCGTTATCCCGGAGAGGTATAAGACCGCGTATCAAAAGGGTGCAGGTCCGTATCTTACTGAGTGTATGAACCAGTGTACTGATTCATAAAATTAAGAGTGGTACCGCGTGGGATAATAGATTGAACATTGTCCCCCGTCTCTTACGGCTGTAGAAGCTGTATTAGATGGGGGATTTTTTATCGTATAGGAAACTTTGTCTCCTGTACGATAAAACCCCTCCGGGGGATCACACTGGAGCGTGTCTTAAAATTTATTCCCGCTCTGGAATCATAATCTGAAATTCAAGTAAAAGGAGGACTAGAAAAAATGATGAATCACAAAAAATATACCAGGCAGTATTTCATGCCTCCGGTAAAATCAATGAAATGGACGGAAAAAGAATATGTTGATAAAGCCCCTGTATGGTGCAGTGTGGACCTGCGGGACGGAAATCAGGCCCTGGTGATTCCCATGAGTCTGGAACAGAAAGTGGATTTTTTCAAACTTTTAGTGGAAATAGGCTTTAAGGAAATCGAAGTGGGTTTCCCCGCCGCCTCAGAGACAGAGTACCAGTTCCTGAGAAAACTCATTGAGGACGACCTGATTCCCGATGATGTGACCATCCAGGTGCTTACCCAGGCACGGGAGCACATTATCCGCAAAACCTTTGAGGCGCTGGAGGGGGCGAAAAAAGCGGTTGTCCATGTGTACAATTCCACCTCTCTGGCACAGAGAGAACAGGTATTTAAAAAATCAAAAGAAGAGATCCTGCAGATTGCCGTGGACGGAGCGGCACTGCTGAAAAAGCTCACCGACGAGACCAACGGAAATTATTTATTTGAATACAGTCCGGAAAGTTTCACAGGGACGGAGCCAGAGTATGCCCTTGAGGTGTGCAATGCGGTTCTGGATGTGTGGAAGCCCACCCCTGAGAAGAAGGCTATCATCAATCTTCCCGTGACGGTACAGCATTCCCTTCCTCACGTTTATGCCAGCCAGATCGAGTATATGTGTGAAAATATGAATTACAGGGAAAATGTGGTGGTATCTCTGCATCCCCACAATGACAGGGGATGCGGCGTGGCCGATGCGGAGCTGGGTCTTCTGGCCGGAGCAGACAGAATCGAGGGCACTTTGTTCGGCAACGGCGAACGCACCGGCAATGTGGACATCGTGACCCTGGCTATGAATATGTATTCCCAGGGTGTGGATCCAGGACTGGACTTTTCCGATATGCCTCACGTGTGTGAATGTTATGAAAAATACACGGGGATGCGGATTGATGAGCGGAGTCCTTACAGCGGGGCACTGGTATTTGCCGCCTTCTCCGGCTCCCATCAGGATGCTATCGCCAAGGGTATGCACTGGCTGGAGGAAAAACAGCCCCCTCACTGGACCATTCCCTATCTGCCCATTGACCCTAAGGATGTGGGGAGAAGTTACGATGCAGATGTGATCCGCATTAACAGCCAGTCCGGCAAGGGCGGTGTGGGCTACATTCTGGAAACCAGGTATGGCCTGAATCTGCCTGCAAAAATGCGGGAGGCCATGGGTTATGCATCGAAAGCCGTATCCGACCATACCCACAAGGAGCTGCTCCCGGAGGAAATCTTTGAACTGTTCAAGAAGAAATTCGAGGACGTGGTGGAGCCATACAGCATTCACGGTGTCCATTTCCAGCAGGTAAACGGCATCACTACCCAGGTTACCTCCACCTTCCAGAACGAGACGGTCACCACAGAAGCTACCGGAAACGGACGTCTGGACGCAGTGAGCAATGCGCTGAAAAAGGCATACGGCCTGGATTACCAGCTGGTGACTTACCAGGAACACGCCCTGGAACAAAGCTCCAGTTCCAGAGCCATCGCCTATGTGGGCATCAGCAGTCCGTCAGGAGAACTGTTCTGGGGAGCAGCTGTAGACCCGGATATTATCCGCGCCAGCATCGACGCCCTGGTAACTGCCATCAACAATATGGCAAGAAGCTGAACCTATGCGGGTAAGAATGAGTACTCTGTGCTATATTGAGCAGGACGGCAGATACCTGATGATGCACAGAACGAAAAAAGAAAAAGATATCAACAAAGACAAATGGATCGGCGTGGGCGGACATTTCGAAGAAGGGGAGAGCCCGGAGGAATGTCTGCTCCGGGAGGTTTGGGAAGAAACAGGATATCATCTGACCTCATACCGGTTCCGGGGAATTGTCACATTTATATCCGGAAAAGGCGAAATCGAATATATGCACTTATTTACCGCCGACGGTTTTACCGGGACAGCCGTTTCCTGCAATGAAGGGGAACTGGTCTGGATGGATAAAAAGGAAATCTGGAAGCTGAATATCTGGGAAGGGGACAAAATCTTCTTCCGGCTTCTGGAGGATGAGCTTCCTTTTTTCTCTCTGAAACTGGTATATAACCAACAGGACCAGATGACAGAAGCAGTGCTAAACGGCAGGAAAATGGAACTTTTTGATGTGTTGAATCCGGACGGTACCAGGTCAGGAGTGGTCAGCGAACGGGGCGTAGTACACCGGGAGGGAAGTATCCATCCGGTTTCCCATGTGTGGGTGATACGGATGAGAGAAGACGGCGGCTATGATCTGCTTTTGCAGAAACGAAGCCGGGAGAAAGATTCCTTCCCCGGCTGTTACGACATTTCTTCCGCCGGCCATGTGGAGGCGGGGGACGATTATCTGGACACGGCGGTGCGGGAATTAAAGGAAGAACTGGGAATCACTGCCTCAGAAGAACAGCTGCGGTATGCTGGCACCTGCCGGACAACATACCGGGGAGAGTTTTACGGAAGTCCGTTTCTAAACTGTGAATACAGCAATGTCTATTTATATCTGGAGCCGGTGGACATGGAAGCGTTGTCTCTACAGGAATCAGAAGTGGAAGAAGTGTGCTGGATGGATGCTGGCTGCTGTCTGGAGGGTGTGAGAAACGGAACCTTTCCCAACTGCATCGAGGAAGATGAACTGCTTATGATCCATGATTTTATGAAGAAAACAAGAAACGTTGATTTTTTCCATTACACTTCAGAAAAGGAGTAGGATTTCATGATAGAAATACCAGGTCTGGACGAATATATTGCCCAATATCCCGTGTATGAATACCGGATTATTTCCACAGATAACCTTCCCGTAGAACCCCGGGTGCGCACTGTGTGCCAGCAGGAATGTGAGCGGTACGGCACCACCTGGGCGTGTCCGCCGGGGGTGGGGGAGCTGGACGAATGCCAGCAGTTCTGCCACACCTATCCCTGCGGTGTGTTCTTTTCCTCCGTGGCAGAGGTGCGGGACGTGCTGAATATGGAGGAAATGCTGCAGACTCGAAGCGCTCATGAAGAAATCACAAACCAGATCAACCAGTATATGTCCAAAAAAGGACTGGATACTTTCGTGCTCTCCACCGAATCCTGTGAAATCTGCCAGGAATGCTCTTACCCAAAAGGCCCCTGTCGTTTTCCTGACCAGATGCACCCCTGTCTGGAAGCATATGGTATTGTAGTGCCTGAGATTGTGGAGCGGGAGAAGATGGAGTACTATCTGGGCGGCAACACGGTTCTGTGGTTTTCGCTGATCTTATTCCGGTCTGTCTGAAGCATAAACATAAATCCCTCACTCTTGTCATATACTAGGGAATAAAAGCCTGGAGCATCTATGAAAGAGACATACACCCGTTTCCGGGAGGGACTGATGAACACCCTGGAGGTGCCGGAAGATCTGGCAGCCCAGGAGTCCCTGCTGACCATCACCGGCAACAGCAGTCTGTATATTGAAAATTATAAGAGCATACAGTTTTATTCCCAGAACAGCATACGGATACTTACGAAAAGAGGCCGGATCAGAATCTGCGGAAAATCTTTGAAAATCCAGTTTTACACCTGTGACGAAATGGGAATCAGCGGGAATTTCCAGGAAATAGTATTTGAATCGTAACCAGGAGGATTTTCTGTGATTAATCAAATTGTCCGATTCTTAAAAGGATATGTGCGTATACGAATCAGCAGTCAGGAGCCGGAACGTTTTTTAAACCTCTGCGCAAAAAACAACCTGCTTTTATTCCAAATTGAAGAGAAGAACGGTACTTGTGAGATGGATATCAGTCTGTCTGGCTTTTTTAAACTGCAGCCTATCTGCCGTAAAACCCATACCCGCATACATATTCTCCGAAAAAGAGGCATCCCCTTTTTCTTCCTCAGAAACAGAAAAAGAAAAGCACTTTTCATGGGCCTGGCACTTTGCTTTGTTCTGGTGTACTTGCTGTCCACAAGAATCTGGAATATTCATGTGGACGGCAATTATTCTTACAGCACCCAGTCCATCCTTGCGTATCTGGAGGGACAGGATATCCGCCACGGTATCGCCAAGAGAAAACTGTCCTGCGCTGATATTTCAGCAGGAATTCGTGAAAACTTTCCCGACATGATCTGGGTGGCAGCCAGAATCCGCGGAACCAGGCTGCTGATTGCTGTGCAGGAAAACATGGATTCCATGCCCCAGGAGGAAGATACATCTGACCCGAAACCCAGCGATTTGGTAGCTACCAAAAGCGGGGAGATCATGCAGATGGTTACCCGGCAGGGTATTCCCCAGGCCCAGGTGGGCGACACATGCGAAAAGGGCCAGATATTAATCAGGGGCGTGGTGGATATTATCAACGACGACGGACAGCTGGTGCGCCAGGAACTGGTTCCTGCAGATGGGGACGTATATATCAAAACTGCCTATTCCTATTATAAAGAATTCCCATTGGCTTATGAAAAACGGGTTTACACGGGAAAAACCAGAAAAAATCTGGTTCTGCAGATACACTCGCTGGAATTCCAGGCAGGGCTTCCTGGCCATCCTTTTGACCATTTTGACCAGGTTGGAAAATTTCACACATTAAAATTAACAGAAAATTTTTATCTTCCCATTATATATGGAAGGAATACGGTATATGAGTATCAAATTGTCAAAAAAAAATACTCTAAGGAACAGGCGGAAGCACTGGCCAGGGACTATATTTTACGTTTTTTGGACGAAATTATGGAAAAAGGGGTAGAAATATTAGAAAACGGTGTTAAAATAGAAGTAACCAAAGACCGCTGCATAAGCAGAGGAACCATTTATGGGCTGGAGAAAAACGGGGACCGTGTTCCTCTATCCGGCCGACAGGAAACTTCAAAAGCCGAAAAATCAGAGGAACAGTAATGTAAAATTGGCGGAAAGGATAGCGGATGAGCAATATCTTAGAGGCATTGATCGAGCTGCCTGTGGAACACGAGAAAAATGTGGCTGGTACTTTTGACGAACATTTGAAGTCAATAGAAAAAACGTTAAATGTGACTTTGGTCAGCAGAGACGGCCTGCTGAAGATACTGGGTGCACCGGAACGGGTGGAGAGAGCCCGCAGACTGCTGGAACAGCTTCTGGCGTTATCCAGACGGGGCACTGCCATTACCGCCCAGAGTGTGAATTATGCCCTGGCCCTGGCTATGGAGGAAAAGGAAACATATCTCACACAGATGGACCAGGACATTATCTGTCATACCATACAGGGACGCCCCATCCGCCCGAAAACCCTGGGACAGAAACAGTACGTAGAGCTGATCCGGAAAAATATGATTGTGTTTGGAATCGGCCCTGCAGGCACCGGAAAGACCTATCTGGCCATGGCTATGGCAGTGACTGCGTTCAAAAGCGATGAAGTCAGCCGGATTATCCTTACCCGTCCGGCCATAGAAGCCGGGGAGAAGCTGGGGTTTCTGCCGGGTGATATGCAGAGTAAAGTAGACCCGTATCTGCGTCCTCTTTACGACGCCTTGTATCAAATCATGGGACCGGACAGCTTTGCAAAGAATATGGAGCGTGGATTGATCGAGGTGGCTCCCCTGGCCTATATGCGCGGGCGTACCCTGGATAATGCCTTCATCATTCTGGACGAGGCTCAGAACACCACTCCGGCCCAAATGAAGATGTTCCTCACCAGAATCGGCTTTGGGTCAAAGGTGATTGTGACGGGAGATGCCTCACAGAAAGATCTGCCTGTTGATTCTGTTTCTGGTCTGGATATTGCCAGCCGGATTCTGAAAAAGATCGACGGCATCGGATTTTGTCAGCTGACCAGCCGGGACGTTGTGCGTCATCCGCTGGTGCAGAAAATTGTACAGGCTTACGATAATTATGAGATGAAAAACAAAAATGCCAAGGGCAGGAGAACTTCATGAAATTATATGTGACATACGAGGCGGAAGAACAGCTGGACTTTGATTATACCAAGCTGGCCGCTGCCGTGGGTGAGGCCATTCTGGAGACAGAACATTTTCCCAGTGAGACGGAAGTGAATCTGGTTCTCACTTCTGATGAAGAAATCCACCGGGTCAACCGGGAATTCAGGGATATTGACTCCCCCACAGATGTGCTCTCATTCCCGGCTGTGGACTTTGAAAACCCCGGAGACTACCCAGAATATCCAGATTGGAAAAATACTTATAAAAATCCGGATACTGGAAATATTATATTGGGAGACATCATGATTTCTGTGCCGAAATCCATCAGTCAGGCCGGTCTGTATGGCCACAGTGTGAAAAGAGAGTATTCCTTTCTCTTTGCCCACAGCATGCTTCATCTGCTGGGATATGACCATATGGAACCGGATCAGGCCCGGGTGATGGAAGAAAAACAGGAAAAAATACTGCAGAATTTAGGAATTAGCCGATAGGGGAAACGTATGAAGAAAAAATTGATTCGAAACGCAGCAGTCATTCTGGCAGCAGTCTGTATGCTTTCAGGATGCAGCAAAAAAGAGGAACCTGCCCCAGCACCACCGGAGCCGGACATCCATACATCAAAAGACGAAACCTCAACACCTGTGCCGGAGCCCACGCCTACAGAAGAACTCCTCCCGGAAGGTATGGTAAACAGCTATCTGTCCGGACAGGAAGTTCCAGAAGAAATCGGCCGCCGCAGGCCGGTAGCTGTGATGCTGAACAACATTCAGGCCGCCGTACCTCAGACGGGAATTGCCAAGGCCGATGTGGTATACGAGGCGCCGGTGGAAGGAAATATCACACGGTTGATGGGAATTTTCGAAAACTATGAGGGCATGGAAAAAATCGGTTCTGTTCGCAGCTGCCGGGAATACTATATTTTCTTTGCACAGGAATTTGAAGCCATTTATGCCCACTATGGACAGGCCATCTATGCGAAACCGTTTCTGGCACAGGATTTCATCCACAATCTGAGCGGTCTGGATCAGTACGGTTCTGACATTTATTACCGCAGTACCGACCGGGTGGCGCCTCATAATGCATACACCAGTTTCGACGGCATCCAGCGGGGAATCAAAGATTATGGATACACCCAGGAATACAGTGAGGATTACCCGGGACATTATGTATTTGCAGAAAAGGACACCGAAGAAAATCTGGATAATGGTGCCACAGCCAATGTAGTACGCCTGAACTGTTACCCCACTAACCAGCCCTGGTTTGAATACGATGGGGAGAGTAAAAAATACAAACGGTTCCAGTACGGAGGCCCCCAGATAGACAGCGAAGGCGGAGAGCAGCTGGTGTACGACAATATATTGATTCAATATCATAGTTATGAGCCCTATGATCAGAACGGATATCTGAATATTGACGCCATCTCCGGCGGAAACGGAAAGTTTGTAACCCATGGGAAAGCCATTGACATCCGCTGGGAGAAGAACGAACCTTGGGGGCAGACTCATTATTTTGATGAGAACAACCAGGAGATTCATCTGAACCGTGGGAAAACCTGGGTGTCAATTGTACTTGATGATAAGATTGACGGAGTGATTGTGGAATAGGACTTGGGGTGAAATCCTCCTGGAAGGATATGGATATATTTGAAAGTGGTCTGGGCCATTTTGATCCGGACCATTTTTCCATTTTTTCTGATTGCTTATTCGCGTTTTCGATATTTCTGATTTTTGCTGTTCGGTCTGTCTGGAATCGTGCGTTCAATTAGTTTCTGCTCCAAAGCGGGATTCAGATAGTTTTTACGGAAGGTCGGTCTGTGAGAAAGACCGAGCCGTTCCATAATCTCAGCAGCGGAAAGCATATCATTACCGAGAACGGAGAGTAGACGGTCAACTGGGGTTTTATCTTGGCCGGTTACTTGGTCGCTATCTTGGCCGGTGGAGCGACCAACAACTGTGACTTCTTTCAGACTGTCTCTGATGATTTCAAGCATCAGTTCAACAAATCCTGCGCTGTCTGCCTGCTTGTCAGCCGCACCGAGAGCATCGTAGTATTCTTTCTGCCGGAACCGGATCAGTTCCTCAATCGGGAGCCAGAAGAACAGTTCTTTCCATTTACCGAGGAGGAGACTGTGCCACATTCGTCCCATGCGACCGTTGCCGTCTGTGAAAGGATGAATGAATTCAAATTCATAGTGGAAAACCGCACTCTTGATCAGTGGATGAAGCTCTGAGTGCTGATACCAGGCAAACAGGTTATGGATATGCTCCGGCACAAATTCTGCCGGAGGAGCCATATGAATCAGCACTTCGCCGTCAAACACACCTACGCCGCCGGAGCGAAACTTACCATTTTCCGGAACAAGCCCATTCATCACCAGTTTATGCGCTTTCAGAAGATCGTCCACGGAGGACGGGTCTAACCGCAGCATAAGCTCGTATGCCTCGTAAGCGTTCTGTACCTCTTTGATTTCATTTGGATTGCCAAGGACGCGCTTGCCATCGAGTATTGCTGTCACCTGTTCCAACGAGAGAGAATTGTGCTCGATTGCAAGAGAGGAGTGGATTGTCCGAATGCGGTTCTCCCGCCGTAGGTGCGGACTTATCGTTCCTTCCTGCAAAACCGTGATGCGACCGACCTGTTCGCTGATCTCCGCAATCAGGGATGTCATTTTATCTGTCATTTGAAACGGCGGTTTGTAATCGCTCATTGAGTTCCCTCCTTTTAGTCTACAAAAATCTCCGTCATATTATACTGTATATCTGCCGATTCTCGTGCGGATCCGACATTCCGGTTTTGAGCTCCGCACTCCTTTTTTATCTATCTGCTTACAGTATATATAAGCAGGTGCAGAAAGTCAATTATACGAACCGAACAGGTGCGAAATAATGATATTCATGAGCGTTCATATCTGCTAGGTCATATCTGCTAGAGCGTGTTTGAAAATTAAAAATTG
>Ga0137308_102250_pt1 | contig 13616 bp, 33 predicted proteins | sample Inofrocosms_June_FD_97181 | JGI IMG/M metagenome (GOLD analysis project Ga0137308, IMG submission 97181) | Mouse cecal microbial communities from Vienna, Austria - N-Acetylneuraminic and N-Acetylglucosamine D2O microcosms_June | ecosystem: Host-associated > Mammals > Digestive system > Large...
ACGGCATTTTTGATCGTTATAAACTTGAATTTACTTCAAGTTTACTTCAATTTTTTACAAATGATTTTGAATAGAGTGTTGCAAGCGGTTCTTTTAAAAATATGAATACGTGTCCATTACGCACCCATTATCGAGCCTATAACCGACTGTTATAGGTCTTTTTTTATTTTATAATAAATTCATAGGAGGTATTTCTATGAATTTAAGTTTTTTATCAAAAGAGCAGTCGGAAGAATACAAGCGAAAGATGAATTTGACGGAAGATGAAGAACAGATTTTTGATATGCTGACAAAGAATTATTCTGTTGTCAAGATTGCTGGCGTTATGCAAATGTCAACTCGGACAGTTGATAGGCGCATTAAAAATATAAAAATAAAGATGGATATGGTTTCAACTTTATAATAAAAGAGCGGCTCACTGCCGCCCCTCTGGATCCTTCATTTTCTTAAATTTTGCAACACATTTTTTACAGAAATATTCTGGATGTGTATCAATGTCCTTTTCTCCGTAATCCGTAGTTTGAAAATTCCTAGGAACCATCCAATATCTAGGGGAACATAATGCATATCCGTTGTGGTAGCAATGTATCTTTGCGTTTCCATGTATTCTATACCCTGTTCCATTCAAAACATCATCTGTCACTGGAAGTTGCCATTCAATAATCTATTTGCTCATATCGCTCCTTTCACTTCCGACCCTTGTCGTGGGAGATATATTCCTCAATCGCTCTTATAATATAGGCATTTAGACTCATATCTTCCATTTCTGCCAAAGCCCTATATCTTTCTTTATCTCCTTTTTGCATGGTCAATAGAAACTGGTCATAATTCTTTTTGTTCCATTTATTCTTTGCCTTAGTTGCCGGAGCTCCTTTATTTTCCATACCGCACCGCCTTTCTTTTTAATGGTAACATAATAGATATACTTATACAAGTATAAGTTTTACACAAAACATAGTTATATAAGTATGGTAATTTTTGTGAAGTATTCCGTCTTGCGGATATACTTATATAAGTATATAATTAGACTTATCAAGGGAACGGAGGATATGGGATATGACAAGAACGGCATTAGCAAGAAACAGCGCAACAAGAAATCTTAAGATTTTCCGCTCAAATGAATATAGAACACAGTCTGAATTTGCGCAGGATTTAAGAGGAAACGGATTTCGAGTTTTGAAAATCTGGAACGGAAATAAGACAGATTCAGAAGTTGGCAGATGGGAGCTCTTGAACAGGAAATAATCACACCACCCACCCGGCGGGGTTGCGCCGGGAGAAAGAAGGGAAGATATGAAAAAATTAGTAAATGCTTTAAGCAGACTTACTGAAAGAGACGTAAAATGCGTATTTGCATATGATTTGAAAGTGGGTGGATATATTGATTATACCTATTATGATTCATGCGACAACATTGTAAGCGGAACATATCTCATAAATAATCCTGTTTCACTTGCAATTTTAACCGAGTAATTTCAGCGATTCAAAAATATCCCGTCCCTGCCGGGTAATGCAGGGAGAAAGTGAGAAGGATATGACAATTAAATCATTTGAGAAAAAGGGTTTTATCATAAATAAACCGTTTGAGGTAAACGGAAAGAAATTTGAGGTTTCCCCCACTATGCACGGTTTTCACTATCGCTTATATTGTAACGGAGAATGTATCTTTACAAGAGCAAATCTTGACACTTGTTATAGCAAAATCATAGAATTAGTAGAACAGGCGGCAGGATAACACCTACCACCCTTTTTCAGAAAAAATAATATATGTCGTAGATAAGTCGTAAACATGGCGTTTTCGGCTTATTTTTTTATGCGAAAATTTAAGCATAAGGAGGCAACAGCCTATGTTTAACGATTTGATTTTAGAGAAAGTCTTCGCACATGAGGAAATGCAGAAAATTCCTATCGGTTGCCAGAGTACAGCTGTCCATGTGTTTGAAGAAATCTTAGAAGATATATTGGAGGAAAACCCTTATGGCTCAATATCCGACCTATTCATTTCAACAACCGCAGATGAATCCATATCAGAATAGCTATCAGCCTATACAAAATCCTTATATGGCGCAGATGAACCAGTACCAACAGGGGGCACAGATGTTCCCGGTGCAGTCTCAAAACTCGAATATGGTTCAGCAACCGCCTGGGCTTATAGGGAAAATGGTAAATGACGTGTCCACGGTTTCCCCAAATGATGTTCCTATGGATGGCAACATCGCCATTTTCCCGAAGAATGATATGTCTGAAATCTACTGCAAACAGTGGAAACAGGACGGAACCATTCAGACGGTCGTGTATAAGCCGATTTTAGACCAAAACCAGTCAGAGGGTACAAATATACCGCAGATGGATTTTAATGCCTTAAACGAGGATGTAAGGGCACTTAGAGAGGATATAAAAGGCGTTCGGGATATGATTGAGAAATCTATGGCAGTTTCGGCGGCCAAAACATCCCAAAGAGGGAAGAAAGCAGAGGTAAATGCTGATGAATAGACAGGCGCAGATACAGCAGATGATGGGGAACCCGCAGTTTCAACAGCAGTATCAACAGAGATTAAGAGGGATGAACCCGTCGCAGATTCTAGACCAAGTAGCAAGCAATCCGCAGATGATGGATAATCCAATCGTACAGAATGTGATGAAAATGCGGAAAGCAAACGATACAGAAGGCTTGACAGGTCTTGCAGAAAACATATTTGGAGAAAAAGGACAGAACTATTCTGACTTTGAGAAGAACGCAAAGCAGTTTTTGGGGTTTAATTAACCGGACCAGAAAACGGTCATTTTTGACGGTCAATCCATGAAAAACCTTGATTTTATGCGGGTTTTTGACCGGACCATAACTTTGAACATATTGGGTTGTGCGCACAGAAAACCTAGGTTTCCCCTTTATGGAAAATAAAGGAGGAAAATAATATGTTTAACAGTGGAAATTCTACGCCTTTCACCATGCCAGTGACTCCTGCTTATGGAAATGGCGGCGGCATGGGCGGCTGGGGAAATGATTGGATTGCACTCGCAATCTTAGCCCTTATCTTCGGCGATGGCTGGGGAATGGGTGGCATGGGCGGTATGGGAATGTTCTGGCCGTTTATGATGATGAATGGAGGCTTCGGTGGATTTGGCGGCAATGGCTGTGGTTGCGGAAATGGCAATTCCAACGCAATTCAGGCTGATATTCAGCGTGGATTTGATACCCAGTCCATTATCGGAAAGTTAGACGGCATCAACAACGGCTTATGTGACGGCTTCTATGCAGTCAACACGTCCATTCTGAACGCACAAAGTGGCATCCAGAACAGTTTGTGTCAGGGCTTTAACGGCGTGAATACAAACATCATGCAGGGCAACTTTGGCTTACAGCAGGCTATCAACAACGCTTCTGTTGCTAATATGCAGGGACAGAACGCTTTGCAGAGCCAGTTAGCAAGCTGCTGCTGCGAAACGCAGAGAGCCATTGACGGTGTAAACTACAATATGGCTACGAATACCTGCTCTATTACCAATCAGATGAACAACAACACGAGAGACATTATCGAAAGCAACAACGCAGGTACAAGGGCAATCCTTGACTATCTGTGTCAGGATAAGATTTCTACGCTCCAAAGCGAGAATCAGGCTCTTAGGCTTGCGGCAAGTCAGGCGAACCAGAACAACGTTCTTATGGCGGCTATGGATTCCAACAAAGCAGAAATCCTTAGAAAGACTGGGGCAGAATGTCCGACCGCAGCTTATATCGTTCAGCCTCCGCAGCCTGTCACATTCCCGACAAACTGCTGCGGCGGTGTAAATTACGCTGGATATGGCAATAACGGATGTGGCTGCAACAGCGGCTGCTGCTAATGGCTGCGAAAGAAACTGATACTCTTGCCATTCTTGACGAGATTATCAGAAATCAGGAAGAAATACTAAGAAAACTCGCCAACATAAGTTAGGCTGATTATTCCCCGCAACAAAGGCGGGTTGATTATAAGCGGAGGGGCGAGATGTAACAGTCTTGCCCTTTTGCGTTGCAAGTAAATGAATTTGAAATGGAGGTTAAACATTATGGGAAGATGTAAAAATACCTGCCGTCTTTGCCCGAATCTGATTATATCGACAGCAGTAACCTTTACAGCCGGTACAGGTCTTGTGATTACAATTCCGGCAGGAAGTTACAACAATAACTGTAAATACTGCATTGTCGTGGGGCAGAACATTCCGGCAGAAACAACAATAACAGCACCAGTGTTTATTCAGATTGGAACAGGAGCAGTATTGTACCAGTTGACACAGCCTTGCTGTGAGCAGGTTACGGCTTGCGGAATTAAGACACGTACAAAGTATTGTACGAGGGTACACACAAGCGGCGATGCTGGCACATTTAGGCTTTTAGAAAGAGTTTGCTGTGTTACGGATAACTTGAAGGCATTAAACGGTGATGGTACGCCTGTTACGCCGACACCGGGAGCATAGAGAGGAGGTAAAAGTATGCATATTAAAAGAATCCATGAGATGGTCGAGGAATTAACAGAATGTACACTTTCTGCTATTAAAGCAAATGAAAGCCGTGTGGGTGATTTTGCGATTCCTGATGTGATTGATATGATAAAAGACTTGTGTTGCGCAGAAAAGGACGCAAGAGAAGCTAAGGAAAAGGAAAAAGAAGAGGAAGATGAAAAGAAAGAAAACGAATACTTTCTGAAAATGCTGAAAGAGGAATACGGGGACGAAGAAGGAGAAAAAAGATTTTACAGCAGACAGCCGAGGAGCCGTACATCTGGTCGGTTTATGAGCCGCGGCGACGGTCGAAGAAGCAACAGCGGCAGGCGTGGGTACGAGGAAATGATGCCTATGGATTACCGTATGGACATTGAGGGCTACAAGATGTACCCGGCCGAATATTGGCGTGATGTTGATCGTGCATCAGGGCGCATGTATTTTAGCGGTGGCGGCTCTAGTGGCTCATCGGTCAATAGCGGTGGCACAAGCGGTCAGTCTGGAAGTTCTGGCATGAGTGGCGGAAATTCTGGCGGCAACTCTGGCGGTTCTTCCCGTGGTTACAGTGAGGGTTACTCTGACGGGCAGTCACACGGATATGAAGAAGGAAACCGAAGGGGATACAGCGAAGGATATGAGCAAGGCAACCGTGACGGCAGAAGTCAGGGCGGCAATTCCCGTTATGACAGAGCAAAACGAGGATATGAGGAATCAAAAGAAAAACATAAGGGGAATACGCCACAAGATAATTCGGAAAACATGAAAAACCTTGAAGAATTATTAAATTCGACAGGGGATGTTATTGTCAAGGATTACGCTCCTAAAATGTCTCAATCCGAAAAGGCTATGGCGGCGCAGAAATTTGATACATGGTCTAAGATGTTGAAACAACAGTAACTTGCGATAATAAAACGGATTAGGGGCAGAAATGCCCCCTTTTCCTGAATGTTCCTTGACAACCGAATATGGCTGATAGTTCGTGAGATTTATTTGCTCTTTTGAGAAAGGTATTCCCTTAACAGTCTTTCTATCAATGCAGATAGGTTTGTCCGTTCGTCAATCGCCTGTTTTCTGGACGAAATGAGAACTTCTGGATTGAGCGATATTGTGACTTTTTCTTTCTTGACCTTTTCCATAAATACACCTCCTGTTTATACCACTATACCACAATTAGCACTTGACTGCAAGCAGAAAATGTGGTAGTATATATGTAAAGTGGTATAAATGAAAGGAGATTTTGATATGTTTGAATGGAAAGTTGAAGAAATGGTGCTGATGAATAACCATGCAGATGTGTATGGCGGTAGATACAAAACTACTGTATACGCTTGTGAAAATTCCGCATCAAGGGAAGATAAGATTGCTTTTGTTGACAGCATGACAGATGGAAAATTGAGTTATCTTCTTTCTTTGATTGAAAAATTCAATGCAGACAAAGGTAGTCTTCCAAAGAAAGATAGTATGTTCGGAGAACCGGAAGTAAAAACCACATCTTTGAAAGCATGGATAAAGCGGAATGACACGAATTATTCGCAAAAATTGATTGATGATTGGTTTAAGTATGGAAAATACAATCTTTTAGGTTGCGAGAGAAATATTCAGTCAAATACCAAAGGAACTTATGATTACTATGACGATTTGGTTGATGAAGTATTCCGCAGGCAGCTTATAGAGTGCGAAAGAGAAGAACATAAATATTTCCACGACCATGACGAATATAGCATTTTGAAAAAGAAATTTGAAGAAAAGCAGAATCAATATCACACAACATTTGGGGCGGAAATTTGGATAGGTAGCGGCGGCGTACAAGTTGGAGATTCTGAAAAAAGAAGGAAACTGACTATTGACGAACTGAAAGAGCTTCTTTCCAAGTACGAACAGATTGACGCTCTTGTGGAAAAACTCACAAAAGAAACCCACATTGTGTATTGAGGTATTCCGCATGACAATATGGAGAATCCGAGCATTGACCGGCTTATCGCAAGTGAAATTCTGCGAAAAATACCACATTCCGCTAAACACATTCGCAAGGTGGGAGCAGGGCAAGCGTGAGCCGCCGGATTATTTGGTGGAACTGTTGGAATTTAAGGTTAGAAAAGACATGGAGGAAAGCCAATGAAGAAAAAAGAGGATATATTAAAAGATTTGTATGCAACACTGGCAGAATTACAGGGGACTAACTGGACAGAAGAAAACAAAGGTCTTATGGAGTACCTGAAAATAAAATTATCTGTACTCTACGATATTTTAGGAGAAGAAGTTCCGGAGGAATATTGGGAACAGATAGAAGAATGGGCTGTATGAATTTAAAAATATGGAGGATTTGAAGAATGATAAATCTTAGAAACTATCAGCTAAACGGTTGGTAGTTTCTTTTATTTAACGGAAAGTTGGTGAGGGTATGTTTGAAATTAATGGTGTTCGGTGGGATATTGTCTTTGTACCTCCAAATAGCCAAAATTTAAGACGTTCGGACGGGTCAATCACATTTGGGGTAACAGATTGGAATGATAAGTGCGTGTACTTGTCACGAGCCATTCATGGGGCGTTTTTGGAGCGTGTATTGTGCCATGAGCTGACACATTGCGTCTGCTTTGCGTGGAATATATCAATACCAATCGAAACCGAAGAATGGCTTTGTAATTTTATGGCAGACCACGGGAAAGAAGTGATTTACATTCTGGACGATTTACTTAGGGGAATGGTAAGGAGGATAGCATGAGCATTGAATACATATTGGAATGTGTGAAAAAGACTAATCCAACCATGACAAGGGATAAGCTGATCGAGGAATTATTGAAGTGCCAATATTCTGCGATTGCGCTTTATATGGTGTGTGAGAGCGATAAGAAGTCTGCTTGCAAATAGTGGGCGGGCTTTTTATTATGCCCATACGCTTTCATATATGCCCTAAATTCGCATTGAAATTGATTTGACGATAATTTATAGGTTGAGAAGGCAAAACGCCTTAAATCGCAAAATACGAGGTCAGAGAGTGTTTCGGCACTCTTTTTTATTTTTTTGAAATTAGGGGTTGACATTAGCTAGCTAACATGATATATTTTAGCTAGCAACACAAAGGAGGTGTTGAGTTGGTTGCGAAAAGAAACACTTCCGATTACTTCAAAGAACGCCGAAAAACAATAGGTCAATTCAGTGTATCTGTAAAAAGAGAAAAGTTAGAATTACTGGATAAAGCACTGAAAAAGCAAGGGAAAACTAAGACCGCATGGCTTAACGAAAAGATTGATGAAGAAATCGGAAAGTAATAAAAGCGGTAGCTGTGCCGACTGGTCATCTAATCAGTTACCGCAATATCAAAACAAAATACATAAATATTACGCACTGTGTATATTTTTTTGGAAATTAGGAGGTGATTTCACTGGAAAACAAACTTTCAGTAAAGACGGTTGACTTCATGGGCGACGGATTGTTAGCGGCGCAGGACAGCAAGGGCGTTATATGGACTGGCATAAATTCATTCTGTCAAGGAATTGGATTGAATAAGAATGAACGAGATAGACAAGTAAAGAATGTACAGTCTGATGAAGTGCTGAAAATGGGGTGCGTCAAATTTGACGCAGGGGTATTTGACCCCAACAATGAAACTCTTGCACTGCAACTTGACTATGTTCCTCTTTGGCTTGCTAAAATCTCCATCACGCCAAACATGAAAGAGAACAATCCAGAATTAGTTGACAAACTAGTGAAATATCAGTTAAAAGCCAAAGACGTATTGGCACAGGCTTTCTTACCACAAACAAAACCAATCAGAAGAAATTCCAAGCGGATAGGCAAAAAGAAAACAAAAATCACGCTTTACCGAGGGGAAAACTCGTATATTTTAATGATTGGAGATGATGTGTACGATTTGGAAGAAGATGAATATACAGAAATTGATTCACTTATTCCAGAACTCGTGTTTATGAATGTGTCGCAAATAGCAAGTGTGGTAAAGGCACATCTTTCCATACACGAAAATAAAATCCAAAAATTAGAACGAGAGCAGACCATTGAATGTGATGAATAACAAAAATAGAGCAATCGCTAGATTTGACGGTCAGACGATTGCCCTAACAATTAACCTAAGCCAACTTAGGTACACAAATATTATAGCACTGTGTACCTTTGTTTGGCAACCAAAAATCAAATGGAGGTATATTTTTATGACATTTTTCAGAAAGAAAAAGGAACTCAAAGACAAGTTACAGAGTATTGACAAGGAATTTAAGAGCAGGACAGCCGAGGTATCAGACGATATTTGGGATTTAGGGGATTTCCTCATGCTTCTCAATATTGCGGAATATTCCAAACCGTTAGGAAAATCAAAGGCTATTGTTTACGCCCTTAAAATCGGGTATCTGGCAGGAAGGGGCGGTGTCAATCATGAGTAATGATGGGAAAAGGGTAATGGAAAGCATTGTTAAGAGAATGTCTGATATCGAGAATGAAAATGTCATTAAAAGCATTGGTCTAATCATTGGGGATTGTGCGGTTGATGATAATGGAAACGAAAGGGCAGACTGGATATTTCACATTATTTATCAGCTTGTAACAAATGCAGGAATGAACGAACTGAAAGCAATCTACTCTTTTTCGAGAGGACTTTGCAAAGCCGAGGAGGTATCGGCATGAGCGAGGAAGCAAAACAAGCCAACGAGCAGTACCGCAAGGAAATCCGCAGGATGATTGACAAGACGGAGGACACCCATGCTTTATGCTGTACCTACACCACGATATTGACGCACTTAAAAATTCTTGCAGAGAAAGGCGGTGTTTCTGATGAATGACGTTCAAACCGCAACCATGCAGACACCGATTGAAATTGCGTTAGGCATTGACGAAAACGGTATGGCAACAGCTAAGAAACTGTATGAGTTTCTTGAACTTAATCCTAAAAACTATTCTCATTGGTGCAAAAGAAACATAACAGAGAATGAATTTGCAGAAGAAAATGTTGATTATTGGGCATTCGTCTTAAATGACGAATGGGGCGGACAGGCTACAACAGATTATAAATTAACTGCCCACTTTGCAAAGAAATTATCATGCAAAGGCAACGGAGAACGTGCGGAGCAGGCAAGGGAATATTTTTCCACTCTTGATGATAAAGTCAAAGAGATTGCCATAAACCGCAGTCAGCTTTCCCGAAGCACACAAGCATTGTTCGGTATCATTGAAAGCATGGCAAAGCAGGAGCTAGAACAGAAACGCCAAGCGGAGCAATTAAACCGTATTGAGCAAAAGCAGGAGGTCATATCTGATACCTTTACCCACACTTCGGATAATGAAGATTTCAAAGCGTGGGTAAACCGCTGTATTGCCAAGATTGCCGAAAGTCCGAATTATGCGAACGGTTCTGGCAGGTCGGAAAGGTATCAGAATGTCCGTACCGAGAGTTACGACAGATTAAGGAAGAAATGGAACTGTAACCTCAATGATAGGGTTGCAAGGGCTAAAGGTCGGGCATTGGAAAACAAACCCAACATTACCAAAAAGGAACTCGATTCCATCAACAAGTTATCTGTGATTTCAGAAGATAAGAGCCTTAAACCTGTCTATGAAACAGTCATCAAGGAAATGATGATTTGCTATTGCGTAAACATTTCTTGACGCATTTCTAACTCTCTACATCATTTAGGGCGGTAGTGGTCGGCTACTGCCCTTTATTCTGTTTTCAAGGTACGGAATTTGCGTTAGTCGGATTTGCACCAACTACAAGGCGACTAACACGCAAGTTTTAGTGGTAGCCTGCGGTTGCAGGCTTAATCTTCTTCCATTCCCTTCCCTTCAATGCGGCTTCTGTAACTGTCCAATCGAACCTATCAGAAACCTTTTTTCAGCAATGCTTCTTTGTAGGTTTCCAAAGAATCTGTCATATGGATGTCGCAAAGTTCGATTGTTTCGTTAAGTTCCACAAAAATTTTTCCTTCTGACTTGTATAATTTCAAAATATCGCCTCCATTTCAAAAATTATAATTCCGTTTCTGGCGCGCGTCAAGGCGGAAAGGGCGTGTTGACTTTTAAATCAGCCCATACTGCTCACAGATATATTCGAGCCATGATGTGTATTCCCTTATCCATTTTTGGGTGGTATTTTTTACCATTTTCCCCTTGCTGTTCATCTTTTTAAGTGACACTTCGGAAAATTTAGTCCTCTTTTCGTCTAATTTTTCTATCCTTGCAGATACTCTTACATGGTCGTTTACCGCCGTATAAATTCCGTTGTTTTTATCTAAATGCAAAATCAACCTCTTTCCGTCATAAACATTTACATTGTTTCCGTTTCTTTTTATTTCCATATCCTTTTCTTTCTCCCCTTATCCCTGGGGGCTGGGAATTTTGAGAACTCCCGCCGGGACTTGCACCCGGCTGACCGCTTGACGGTGGTAGTTATGCGGGTTAAATGTTAAACATAACGATTTTTCCGTTATCATCGTAGATGTTTCCGCAAGTTCCCATGATAAAATATTTTCTGCCGTTTTCGATTCCCCTAACAGCGAAATGATACCCTTTTTCTTTTGCTTCTTTTTCGGACAATTCAGAAAAGGTTGTGTTCTCTCCCAATCCGTCATTGATAAAAAATCTTGTGATTTCCTCTGCATTGTTAAATTTAGCCATTTTTATATCCTCCTTAAATTTTATTGATAAATGGCAGTCAAGGGGCTTGCACCATTGCGCCGCTGGTCTGCCTACCACGCAAATTTTAACTGCGGGAAAATATTTCGAGAGCAACGGGATCAGCGAAAACATAATCCCCGATCATGCGCCCGTCCTTCCAAATGTTACCCCGGTACTCCCCATCGTTGGGATAAAAAGAAATGTCGATTTTGTCGGCATCCTCTTTTTTATCCCCATACCACATATCAATCATAATCTTTGCCATCCTCTTTTCCTCCTTGTACTTTCTGTCCTCTGCATCTTCCAGGCTTGGAACCGGCTGTGGCTGCATTACATGGGCGGAACGTGTCCGCCTATGCCAAAATCGCCTTTACTGAAGTGTAAACATAATACCTGTTATGGCTGTGTGTGAGCCAATTTCCATTATTTACGATTGTATTATAGCTGTTTGGGTATTTCAGCTTAAAAACTGTTAAATAATCGTTCATTTCCTCGTCCGTTGCCTCAAGGCACTTTATAGCGCCCTCGATAATAGCCTTGTTGTCGTTCCAACCGATTTTCCCGCTAAATGTTTCGATTTTGCACATTTTCTTTTCTGCAAGCAGTTCCTCTAATTTCTTCATCAAATCTTTCTTTGTCATACTTTCCACCTTTTGAACTTTCTTTTTTGTTTCCCTTTCGGGCAGAGCCTGCGGCGGAATCGAACCGCCGTACACCGTTCAGGCTGCTCTTGTTAAATCGCAATGTTCAAACGCCTTGCGACCGAACGTGTGGATTTTATCAGAAATTTTGTTGCTCCCAAGTAAAACTCTGTATGTCACAATATTTTCGTTTGCTGATAAAATTTCAAAACAAACATTGTTTACATTGCCCTTAAAAATCATTCCTTTTTCAATTGTCATAATATTTTCCTCCATTTTTATTTGTTCCAACCCCGGCATTTCTGCCGGACGCTCCCAACTTAATGGACTTTTTAGAGCCGTTGGGACGGCTTTATATCGCGTCTTGCGCATAAACACCTTCCCAAAGCATTCTAAGATATTCACTTCCATTCCTCTCTTCTATCTTTTTCCGTTCCTGCTTCCCCCAATACTCAACAGTCGCAAATTTTTCTGTCCTTTTTACGATTTTTACGGTATCTCTGACCTCCCCGCTCAGTTTTGCCTGGTACTCTTTTCCTGCTTCGAATTTTATCATATCCGCGCCCTCCTGTTTGGTTTGTTGTTTGCTTGTTTCTATGCTCTTATTATATATCATGTTATATATAATGTCAATAGGGAGTTTGAAAATATTTATATAATTTTTTATATGATGATTTATATATACATTTATATATGAAAACGCCCAAACGAAAACTTGACAAGATATATAAAATGTTATATATTAAAAGAAATAAATCAGAAATGGAGGTTCTAAAAATGGGAAAGACGCCAGAATACACAAAGAAGGCTGTGAATAACTATCGTGATAAGTTTGATTTTATACAAGTCAGATTTCCAAAAGGAACAAGGGAAAGATTAGCAGACAAAGGAAATATAAATGATTATATATGCGGTCTTGTGCTGGATGATTTAGGGGAAGAAGCAGCCGAAAAAGAACAGAAAAAAACTAGCGCAGAATGTCCGTTTTAATTGCAAAAAGTTCTAATTCCCTATTGACAATTTATATAACATGATTTGAAGCTGTTAGACACCATAGCAAGAGCAAAGGGAGTTGAATAAACCAACTCCCCACACAACAGAACGGGCGGCGTAAAAACCGCCCCAACTGTAAAGCAGATTATAGCACATAAGCCGCATGGATTTCAAGGGCGGTTTTTTGATGCAATAATATATCAACAAGAATTAAATACATATTGAATTACAGTAATGCAATATGATTGATATAGGTATATAAATACATTAACTAAATAAGTATTGCAATCTGCAACGCAATATTATATAATTTCAGTACATCAATATGCAATAAGGAGGCGTTATATTATGGCAAAAACAGACCAAGAATTATTGGAATCATATAAAGCGAGGATAAAACGGCAAAACAACAGGATAAAAAAGAATTACGACAAGGTAACAGCGGCACTTCCAAAGGGCACCGTAGACCGAATCAGGGCATTAGGATTGACGGTAAACGGCGCAATTAACGAAAGCCTTATAGCGTTTTTGGAATGTCTGGAAGAACAAGACAAAACAGAATCTTCCCAGACCATCCACAACGTCCATGCAAGTTCAAAAACAGAAAAGCCGGAGAAACACACGCCGACACCGACAAAAGCCGAAATTGGGGCAAATACAACGCCATACCAGGGCGGAAAGGCAGAAGAATCGGGTTCCAACGAGAATAATCCTGTAAAAGCCGGATTTGACGGGCTGAAAGCCTGTGAATGGAACACGGAAGATCATAGCGGAGTTGTGCCGCATCCGCCAATGGGAACCCCAAATAATGCGATATGGGATTCCAGTATGGGCGAATGGTATGAGCCGCTGCCCTTTTAAGGGATCCTGGAACCATAGTTA
>Ga0137308_102252_pt1 | contig 13613 bp, 16 predicted proteins | sample Inofrocosms_June_FD_97181 | JGI IMG/M metagenome (GOLD analysis project Ga0137308, IMG submission 97181) | Mouse cecal microbial communities from Vienna, Austria - N-Acetylneuraminic and N-Acetylglucosamine D2O microcosms_June | ecosystem: Host-associated > Mammals > Digestive system > Large...
GGGTGGTTCAGGTGATGTACGAAGTAAATTTAACAAGCTATTAAATAGTGATTATTATAAAACAGATTTTGGCTATGACTGTTCTGAGATTGCACAGGATTTTTACGATGCGGCAGGACAGAAGGGTAAAATATATCGTATAGAGGGGAAGGGTGGATATATAAATGGTTATGAATACAATTATAAAGCAGAATATATTTATCACGAAGTATATTCAGACGGAACATTTATTTATGATCCAAGATACAAAAATGTCCCTGTACTAAAAGAGAACTACTTTAGAGCATTACGAGAAATTAACCCAGATGGTTTTGATGTGTTTGAAAAATAGAGTAGGTGAGCATATGAATAAAAATGAAACATGTATAGGAAAAATCATTTATTCCAAGTTACCTATTGAATGGATGCGGTATAATATGTATATCGAAAGCGACAAGTATCGAAACATACCGATGCTTGTATTCAGGGTGCAGGAATCTTGTCCAGAAAATTTAGTTGATACTCTTAAAGAGTGCATTGATAGTTTTGAGGGTAAAATATGTTGGAAGTTATTTGAAAATCCTATGACAAGAAAAACTAATTATGTGCTTTCTATTTCTGAACTAGAAGATTTGTACAAGCAAAGTTGTTCGGAACAGATTCAATATAATCAAATAGATTATTTTGGGGCTGAAAAGTATAAAAAATTCTGTGATGATGCAATATTAGAAATTCCGATGCTGGCAAAACACATTGTAGAAATTTTATAAAAAACAAATTATTACCCAAAGTATGTAATGATTTTGTGACTTTTTTCTTGACACTTTCAAATCTTCCCTATTATGATGACATGTAATAGGGGGAACAAGGTGGTTGATCGATTTTGGGAGACAAAACTAGATGCAAAAAGGATAAAACAGAGATAGGAAAAGGTATACAGTTGGCAGTGCTTATTCAAAATTAATAAAGAAATGTATCTGATATAGTATAGCTGCGATAGAGGGAAACCGCTATTAATGCGTTTGGAAAACAAGCACCTGAAGGTTCATTGTATGTTGAATTTGATGTTCCTAGCAATACTATTTCAAAAGGTGGAGCAGACGGTTGGGGAATTATAAATGGACCAGGGTCTTTGCTTGATAGATTATATGATAAAAAAGGATTACCTAGAATTACAGAGATGCCAAAGGCTACAAATATAACGATAGTAGGGCGTAAATAATATGAGCGATTATAATTATGAGACTATTAAAGCATCTGTTATACGATGGTATGAGAAAGTCTTATATGAACTAACAGGTAAAGATGAAATATTTTTGTCAAAAAATAGTGAAAAAGCATTAATTATTGATTTTGATTTTCAAAATTGTTTAGCTCAGCTTTCGGTGACTGATTCAAAGTTTGTACCATACCAATTTGTGTATTTTGAGGCAATGGATATAGAAACATTAAATCAAATATATTGTTTTTATGATGATGATACCAGACAAGAGAGAGATGTGATTAGTGCATTGAATGAAGCATTGATATTTTGCTTGAGTTATAAAGTGAAGTAGTTTTTGTAAGTTCGTTATAAGCGAGAGGGAAACCCTGTATATCCATGAAGATGTGATGGGCAATACCCGGTATTACACGAAGGCAAACGGCCAGAGTTTTGCAGAGTTGACCTACGATGCATGATAAGCGGGGCAACCGTACAGCGGAGATCGGGAAGAAGGCAAGCCGCTTCTACCTGTATGATGAGACAAACCGCATGGTGGAAGGAACAAACTGGAAAGGGGATAAATCCGCCTACACCTACAACGGATTAGGCCTGCGTGTCAATAACACCCATACCACACAATGTTGGGAAAATTAGTTTAAACGATTATTATCCTGAACCATATAAATGGAATGGAAAAGCGACATGGATGGAGGATTAGAAGTGAATATTTTTGATTTACAAAATATCAGCAGGTGGGAGTATATGGAACGAGTTATGGAAAACATAAATTTAGCTGAAGTTTCTATAATTCAGAATAATTGTATGGTATTTAGGTTTTTGAATTCTTATAATGGAGAGTTCTATAAATGCTTGAAATGTAATCATATCTTAAAGTGCTGTATAGACAATGAATCCTTAAACAATGAATCATTTGCTTATTTTATAACAGATATTTATGTTAAAGAATTAAGTAAAGAAGAAGTGGAAAGTGCCTTAGAATATTATAAGTACGGATATAATTTTGATTTTTCTAAGTTAAATAGGTTATATTTAATTTTGATTATCGGTAATGAAATTTGTATCGATATTATTTGCGGGTCATTTGAAATAACAACTTGAAATGTTTAAGACATACCAAAATAATTAAATAAAATGTAGGATATGATTGCCACTCTGTTTCAAGCGGAGTGGCAATTTCGTAGTAATTACCTTGAAGAAGGTGGTTAAGGTGGCTCAATAGAAAATATAATTCCAAAATAAAGAAGAATACAGAAGCTTATTCCCCGGAAGTTAATGCTTCACAGTAAAAAGAAAGGTTATGGCAGCTTGAGGGAATGTCAATGTTTTTTGGAGATGTTCCCCATTGATTTAGCATGCTCTCCGCCCCATCATGAAGCAAAATTTCTGTTTCGTGTTGCCTGAAATAGCGGGCCCTATTTTTTGGCCTGCGTTCAATATTACATAACTCAAACTTCCCATATCAAAAATGGGATTCGCACCTTGAAAAATCAAAAAACACCTCTATGTCCCATCTTTTTCCATAAATGCGAATGATTTCTTCCTCCGAAATGGAAACGTCCGTACTCACCAGTACCAGCCACTCCTTCCGTTTGCTCTTATTGCGGACGAATACCAGGCAAAAAGTTTAAGGGCGCTCGTTGCGAAATACGGTCTGAAAGATGCGGTCAGGACTTCCATGTCAAATTACAGGGTGCAGGACTGGATGGTAAATGTGCCGTTGTTTGAGGTGAGCGGATATTTGAGGAAAATATGATCAGGGGCGGCAGTTATGTGCTGATATATTTTGGCTGATCTTGCATATGATTAAAAAACAGCCGGAATATGTTTTGCCGGATAGGTTACCGGAACCGGCGATGGAGAAGGAAAAGATACATGAAGGATATCGTAAAATGCGAATTGCCTTTACCGGTAGATATAAAAAGAAAACTGGTCTTAGCGGTAATGATTCCTGTTCTGATCATGGTGTCGGTCCTGCTGATATTTTTGAGGGGTTATGCCAATGCCGCGAAGAAATATGAGGACAGGATAGGTGAGCTGGAGCAGGAGGTTGACAGGCTTTCAGAGCCGGTGGCGGTTTATGAGGAGGCCGCAAAAGAAGTGAATATCCGCACGATAAATGCGGAGATCCAGAATATCGGGGAGCTTGCCACGGTAGAGTATTTATATACGGATGCCGGGAAATTTGAAGATCAGGGGGAGTTGTTTGGGCAAGAGCTCCCGTTTTCACTTACAACCAAGTCATTCATCGTGAAGTGGGACGGTTCCATCAAGGCGGGAGTGGATATCAGCAGGGTTAGGGCGGAGGTAAATGAAGCGGAGAAGGAGATCATTGTGTATATTCCTAAAGCTGAAATCCTGTCCCATGAGATAAAAACCGGAAGTGTTGAGACGCTGGATGAAAAGAACGGGCTGTTTAATAAAATCAGCGTGGAGGATATCCGGGAGTTCGGGACGGCCGGCAGGGAGGCTATGGAACAGAGGGCAGTCGAAAACGGGCTTCTGGATCAGGCTTTTGAGAATGCGGAAGGGATTATTTTGGGATTGATGGAGGTAGCAACGGCAGAAGAAGCGGGATATCGCATCCGGTTTGAAATGATAGAATGATCATAAAAAGCAAAAGGCACGGTCCGTTGCGGAAAGTGTCTTTTTTAATGGACAAATGAGAGCGGTTTAAGGGCGTTTGCTGCACTCAAGAAGCATTTCACTGCAAATAGGTTGTTTAAATGATTTAGACAAACTATAATATCTGTTATTTCCATGATAACAAGGAGGTATTTATGAAGCTGAAAAAAGTAATGATATTACTCGGTACTGTCTGCATATTGAACACAATGGTTACAGGATGTGGTTCTGGTTCTGTTGCTAAAACAGAAGAAAACCAGACAGACGAAGCATTATCAGAGGAATTGAATGATGCACCGCCAAAAGAGATTGATGGGAACACGGATGGGTTTCAGGAAAATACGGCAGGTAAATGGAAGGGAATCGAGCCGGATGTCGCTGCTGCTGTTGATGCGGATTTTCTGGGGAAGGGCTGGAAGATTGAAGAAGATTCATTTTTCATTGTCGAAAAGAAAGTAAAAATTCTTGATGACGGTTCCTTATCATACAGTTCCCCAAGTTCCAATGCTGATATCCCTGATTCCCGGTTGATTCATGTGATTTTGGAAGATGATACCCGTTTTTACTTAAAAACCACTGATGGAAATGGGGAAAGCTATGAGGACAAAGAGGCTGAATTTCAGGACCTGAAGGTACATGCGTCTGTTGAGATGAAGGGCAGCTTTAAAAATGATGAATTTTATGCCACGGAAATACGATTCTTTTAGAAAGTGAGGGGAAAGATTGTGAAAAGGAAATTGATATTGATATTAACGATAGCTTTAACTATGGTGATGACCGGATGCTCACCGGAACCAAAAGAAGATGAAATATCTGTGGGGAATGATTCCCCGAAGGAAACGGTTCAGGAAGAAGCAGCGGATGTAAAAACCGTAGATGCGCAATCGACAGAAACAGAAGAAAAATCTACGGAATCGTCAAAGCCGGAGATTACGGAAGAGACCGGAAAAACTGCTTCGGAAACCGAAGAAATTCCGGTCGAAGAAATTCCGGCGGGCGATCCCATGGCCGGAATTGTTGAAAAGTATGGAGGAAGCATACTTACACTCAGGACTCCGGAGGACGATATGCTCTATTATTTTTTCACGGAGAATGCCCCGATATTAGAAGGGTATTCCACGGAGAGTGCCCATGAGGCAGAAGGAGGTTCCACGATTGCCGTAGGCGATAAAGTGGAGATCAGTTATCGGGGGACACTTGACGATGAGGAACATCCGACTCAAGCTGTGAAAATTGTAATAATCACAGGTGAATAATTCTGCAAAATTATTGTGTATTCACGGCTGAATCCGAAAGAAGCTGTAAAAAACGGTCCCGGTACACAGGAGGAATTTTAAAACTGCCGTCACTTTGCTGCGGGGTATTCATTGCAGAGATAGCGGTAAATTGGAACGTCTTCTTCTATGGTAGAGAATCTTCCCATTTTTTCCAGAAAACGGTTGTCCGCGTTATCATCATTACATTTGCTAACTTCACCGATCAGGCATTTTCCGCAGCCTTTTTTAGCCTGGAAAGAATGGTAAATGCCCAGCATAAGTGTAATGCTTTCTCCGGGAGCAAGTTCCAAGATGGTATCCGCCGGAATACTCTTTTCCACGCCGTCAGATACAAAGTGTACATCATTTATTTTATCTAATTCCTCATCTGCCGTGGAATTATAGAGCTGCATACATAAAATTCCGCCGCCTCGATTGATGATATCTTCCTGCTTATTCCAATGGAAATGCATGGTGCAGACCTGCTCTTCTTCACTGATCAGCAGTTTTTCGGCATAAGGTTTTGTATATTTCGGATTATTCTGATTGCCGTTACGGATAGTGATTAAAATCATACCATACGTCTCAAACTTACCAAGCCCGTAGTCGGTAATATCCCAACCTAACATATTGTCCCGTATCTCGTCACATTCATGGCCTTTTGTTTTCCAGTCTTCAGGACTCCAGTTACAAAAAGGAGGCAAAGCAAACTGGAAAGAAGCGATAAAAGCCTCACTTTTTTTGATCAAAGCGTTAATTTCACTGCGTTTCATAAAATATTTCCCCCGTTTCTTTTTTGATTTTATCTGAATATTAACATTATTTCATGAAAAATGGGAAAAGTATATGAACAATTCTGGCATTATATATACCGGGATGCAGTATAGCGCCATGCTGATCATTCTTGCCGGTTTAACGTCGATTCCGACAGACCCTTTTGAATCGGCTATGATCGATGGAGCAAATCGTTGGCAGACACTGACGAAAATTACACTACCGCTTCTGATGCCGACAATTTTTACAGCGGTGCTGCTGAGGCTGATCGATGTGATGAAGACTTTTGATATTATTTATTCTATGACGCAGGGAGGCCCCGGTTTTGCGACGGAAACAATGAATATTCTTTCTTTCCGGCAGGCATTTGAGTTTATGCAGTTTGGCCAGTCCGGTGCAACACTTGTACTGTTCTTCTTTGTGGTAATGGCGATCGCCGCGCTTACGATCAAACTGAAAAGTAAAACGGAGGTGGATTTCTGATGCTGGACCATGTAGCTGTTTCTAAGAGAAAAAGGATCATACAAACGACCCTGTTTTACCTGCTTGTCATTATCATGTTAACGATAGTACTTTTCCCGTTTTTCTGGATGATACTGGCATCTTTTAAGGTCAATGCGGATATTTTAAATATTGAAAAATTATTTAGTTTTGTACCGACATTTAAAAATTATATCAGTGTATTTATAGATTATAATTTTGTAAAACCGTTGGTCAACAGCTTTATTATCAGTTTTGTTTCTACAATGCTGGCTCTGCTGTTAGGGCTTCCGGCTGCCTATGCCATCGGGCGTCACAGGATGCATTTGTTTTCCGGGATCATTTTGATGATCCGTATCATACCGGCTATTTCATTTCTGGTGCCCTGGTATCTGCTTTTTACAAAACTGAAACTGACAGGAACTTATACTTCGTTGATCATTTGCCATTTGATCGTTTCGTTGCCGACGATTATCTGGATCATGATACCGTATTTTGAATCAATACCGCGTGATCTGGAAATGGCGGCAAAAATTGACGGGGCATCTAATATGGGAACCTTCTGCAAGGTAATGATGCCGCTTGCGACACCCGGTATCCTTACGGCGGGAATTTTGGCATTTATTTTTTCCTGGAACAATTTTATGTTTGCGCTGATTCTCTGCTCTAATAAAACAACAACTCTGCCGATAGCGATCTACCAGTTTATCTCTTACTCAAATGTAAACTGGGGAGGGATCATGGCTGCGTCGGTGATCATCACATTGCCGATCATCATTATTTCATTTTTCCTGCAGCGGTATATTATTACGGGGCTGACAGCCGGCGCTGTAAAGGGATGATGTATCAGGCGTATTATTATTTTAGTTGGATAAGGAGATTATTTATAATATGAAGAAACAGGTTTTATCTACAATTCCGTTGTTTGATGAAAGATGTAAAAAGGCAAAGGAACTGCTTATTGAAAACGGATATGAAATTATAGAATATCAGGGCGATACGGTTATGACGTCCGAGGAGATAAAAGCTGCAGGAAGCGGTATCTGTGCGGCTATCGTAGGGTGTGAGGCCTGGGACGAAGAATTATATGAAGCGTGTCCGGAACTGAAGGTGTTGGCACGATTTGGCGTTGGTGTGGACTGTATCGATCTTGAAGGTGCCAGAAGGCATGGTATTAAAGTGTGTAATGCCAGAGGAATGAATTGTAAAGCGGTAGGAGAGGCTACGGTTATGTTTGCGCTGGCGTCTTTGAGAAATCTGGTGGAACTGACAGACACAACTAAGGAAGGAAAGTGGATCCGCTATACGGGCAGAACACTGGGCGGAAAGACTTACGGGCTGGTAGGATTCGGCGCGGTGGCGCGCTATGTGGCAAAGCTGTTACAAAGTTTCGGTGTGGAGAAGATCCTTGCTTATGATATATATCAGGATCAGGAAGCAGCGAAGGATCTTGGGGTAACGTTTACAGATATGGATACACTGCTGAAAAGCAGCGATGTGATTTCTTTACATATCCCGGGTACAGCCGAGACAAGGGGACTTATCGGAGAGAGAGAAATTTCCCTGATGAAGAGGCAGGCGGTTTTGATCAATGCGGCAAGGGGATGCGTGGTTGACGAAAAAGCCTTATACCATGGCCTGAAAGAAGGCAAGATTGCAGCGGCGGCACTGGATGTATTTGAGGATGAACCTGTGAAAGCCGATAATCCGCTGCTTAAGCTGAAGAATCTGATCTGCATGCCGCATCAGGCGGCGGATACATATGAAACTTTTGAATCGGTGGCATATTTTGACGCAGAGGTGATTCTGGATGTTATGAACGGTAAAGAGCCGCGAAACTGGCTGAACCCATAAAAATAAAAAGAAAAGTTCTCTGTATGACCGTCTGATCTATGGTCATGCAGAGAACTTTTTGGAAGCATAAAGCATTTGCAGAGAGTAAAACTGCAGGCAGGCATAAAGCTTGCCGGCGGGACGTGTGCTCGTCAGCCGTTTACCAGCGATTAAATCCGCGCAGAGTAAGGGTCTGGCTGTTCATTCCCTCGGAAAGAGAAGAAGCCAGATAAAGAACGGCGTTTGCTGCGGTTTCAGGAGAGAAAACATCTCCACCGCCTGTCAGGATAAAATCGCGGACGGCGGATTTTTTAAACATTTCCGTATCGATAGGACCGGGACAGATGACGTTTGTCCTGATACCATATTTGCGGATCTCATCGCCAAGTGTCTGTGTAAAACAGACAACGCCGGCTTTTGAGACTGCATAGGGAATACTGCCTGGGAGCCCCCTCAGGGCGGCACCGGAGCCGATATTGACAATATTGCCGCTCTGATGTTTTACCATAGAGGGTAAAAAAGCCTTTGTCAGAAGCATAACGGAACGTAGATTGACCTGATAGATTTCATCCCAGACTTCCACAGGCATATCCAGAAGCGTATACTCTTTTGATATGCCGGCATTATTTACTAAAATATCAAGACGGGAGAGATCTTCTAAAACCTGAGATGCCAGATCACGGACCTGAGCATCCACAACAAGGTCTGCAATATAGGAATGAGTCTTACCGCCATTGCTGCGGATAATAGTTTCTGTTTCGGCCAAAGCTTCTTTTTTTCGTCCTGTAAGCAGTACGATGGCGCCTTCGCTGGAAAGTTTCTTTGCGATAGCCTGTCCGAGGCCGCTGCCGGAGTTATAAAATATAAAAGACCTCTTAATCAAAATGAATACAAAAGAGCCATAGCATTTATGCGGTACTGGCGGAAAGGAGGGAATTGATTATGAGTCACGATTTAACAGCATTATACAAGAGGTTGAGCCATGATGATGTGGTGTACTGCAAGTATTATGAAGTGGTCTACATCCTTTTCCATACAGGCATGAGGATTTCGGAATTCTGCGGCTTGACGCTTTCAGACATTGATATGGAAAACAAGATAATCAACATCGACCATCAACTGCAGCGTTCATCGAAAATGGAGTACATTATTGAAAGCACCAAGACCAGTGCAGGGACCAGGAAACTGCCGATGACGGATGATGTGGCGCAGTGCTTCCGGGCAATCATGGAGGACAGGGAGCCGCCGGAACATGAGCGTATCATAGACGGGTATGGCGGATTCCTTTTTACAGACAAGAAAGGATATCCGGAAGTGGCGATGCATTGGGAGCATCGCTTCAAACATATGCTGAACCGCTACAATGAGATTTACCGGGTGCAGATGCCGAAGATCACGCCCCATGTCTGCAGGCATACCTATTGCAGCAATATGGCAAAGGCAGGGATGAATCCGAAGACTCTGCAGTATTTAATGGGGCATAGTGATATCGGAGTCACGCTGAACACATATACGCCCCTTGGACTGGAGGATGCAGAGGGAGAACTGAAAAGGGTGCAAGGATTGGAAGATGCGAGGAAGGAGATAGATAAGGCAAAAGGGAAAAAGCGGTATCGCAGAAAATGTTCCGGGCAATTTAATATTAGGAAAGCGAGAAAAACGTTCTGTTTCGGCAGGGCGTTTTTCTGTAACTGCTGTAATTTGTGTGTGATATTTTACGACGGATATGGTATAACTAATTTTTAATAATGGTATATCAGTCAGAAAAAGATTTTTGGAAAAAGAGTAAAAAATATTTGAGTGATGTATGTGACTGATTACAAAAGGAAATTATTAAGGAGCAGGTTATTTATTATGAGAAAAATAGCAGATAATTTTTGCGGTTATCTAAAGGTAGGAGATGACAAATATACATACTATATATCAGACAATATAGTTACTTTGCTTCCGGCTCAAAGTGATAATAGAAAGATATATGAATCTTTTGATAGAATACGCAATCGTGATATAGAGCGACCGGAGTATCTGTTTGGTGAAGATAATGGTGGTATGATTGCAATATTGCGCAATGGGAAATTTAGTACCAGTGGTATGGGTTTTAGTCCTGTTATTAAGTTTGCAACTCCTATCATAATAAAGGCAAGTGGTAATGCATTTGCAAAATTTTTGACCGCTATGATAATTACTCTACGAGAAAATGTCATAATGTGATACCGATATTTAGTATTTTTGATTATATACCGAATTTATATGTATGGGGAAAATCTTATCGTTAAATAATGCACCCCCTAAATGCACCCGCCAATCGGGAGAATGCACCCGTTTCCGTAAAAAGCGGAGTAGTTTTGCACCCCCTGTCCGACTACGGAAAGACTACGAATGAGGGCTGTGAATTGCCACGATTTGCCCCATTTTGCAAAAAGTGTAGTAAAACGAGGGTGCTGATATTAAAAATTTGAAGTCCGCAAAACGTGCCAAAACACGGCATTTTCGGGCATTTTGAGAAAGGAATAAATTATGATAAAAATACTTTTCATCTGCCACGGCAGCAGGTTGGATAGCCGGGAATCAGTGGCAGTTGTGGGGCAGAACGGGGCAAAGTGCGACATTGGAGAAAGTAGTAGACTACGGTTTTACTACGAGTGAGGGAACGAAAGGAGAGCCTTGCATATTTTTCTAAACAAGATTGACAATAGGATATATTTTCATTAATATTAAAATATAAATAAGCTGGTAGCGCAACACTGGTTGGGCTGGTCGAAAGACCCTAGTTCATCGAACGGCGGGGAATTTCCCCGTTATTTTTATATTACTTCAACACTAAGTCATGGAGGTGATTTGGCATGCCAGATATTAGTGAAATTCAGAAAATTGTTGTTCCTATCGCACATGCCTATGGGGTAAAGAGATTATATCTGTTTGGCTCATATGCAAAAGGTACGGCAAATGAGAAAAGCGATGTAGATTTACTTGTGGAAAAAGGAAAGTCTATGTCGTTGCTTAAACTTTCCGGGATGCGCCAGATGGTTCAGGAGGCATTGAACCTTTCAGTTGATTTGGTTACCACTGCAGGCATTGAGGATGATTTCAGGAAAGAAATAGACGGAACGGAGATATTATTGTATGAAGAATAAAGATATAATTATCCTCAAAAAAATTTTGGACTATTGTAGTCAGTTAGATGAAGCATGTGATATGTTTGATAACGATTACAATAATTTTTTGAGCAAATCGGTTTTTCAAAATGCCTGCTGTATGTGTATTTTGCAGATAGGGGAGTTATGCAAAGTAATATCAGAGGAGTTGAGAATGCAGGAAAAAGTTGTTCCGTGGAAAGAATGGTGTGGAATCAGGGATATTTTTGCACATCAGTATTCAAATCTGGACTGTTAGTCAGCATGGGAAACTATACAGCATGATCTTCCGGAATTGAAAACAGAAATAGCAAGAATCTTAAAGAAGAATGATGAATAGCAAAAAAATGAATTTTGAGATAATAAATCAGGAGGCAATGGAAAGAGATATTGCGGACTATGCGAAAGACAGTAGGTTGACAGAGCCATCAGATGGCAAATGCAAAGTATGGTATGCCTTATAAAAGCGCAATTTGCCGATTGGCTGAATTGAGACTTGGGCTGAATAAATTTCTCATAGGTTGGGGTAAAAGAAGTAAATCGCCTACCTCGGGGTAAAAGTCCACTAAGTCTAATTGCGGCACAGGCGGCTATTCAAAAATAATGCCATAGGAATTTGGGTACTCGCAGGCAAAAGTATTGAAGAATGGCTTAAAATCAAAGGTTTTTGAGTGTAGAGGGGTTCACCGGAGTGGTTGGTGAGCCTCTCTTTTTTGCGTTTTTGATGCCGCTGATAGCGGGGCGATTGGGGAGAAATTATACTATCACGCAAAAGTCGGCAGTTTCCGTGATAGTATCCGAGTTTTGCGTGAAAGTATAAGAGTTTCCGTGATAGTATGAAGTTTCGCCTGTTTGTAGAAAAATGCTGTTGAAATATGGGGGATATTATCGAATTTTGTCAGGGTGTCTTAGTTTCCGGCAGATACGGACACGGAAAGCCGAGAAAGCCCGTAAATCCGCCACTTTTGGCACTACATAGGTTTCAAAGTTACATTATTTTTGTGTGCTTTTAGGGGCATTTTTACATTAGTTAGAGTACGAACGGTTGTTCTGGGGTTCTTTTGCCTGATAGTTTATACTCGTAGGCAAAAGTCGGATATTATCACGGAAACTCGGATACTCGCACGGAAACTGCTGTACTATCAGGCAAAAGTCGATACTATCAGGCAAAACCCTTTATACGAACACGGAAACTGCCAGCGAGTTTTCGTGATAATATAAGGGTTTCCGTGATTTTATAAGCAGTTTTCGTGATAGTGTATGGGTAAAGCGGTAAAAAATAAATGGATAAGTGATAAATGAGAAAAGGGCTGTTTGATGGCTCTTTTATTTTGTAAGTATGTATGCTATAATACATTTTGTATGTGAAAACAAACACAAGGAGGAATCATGGAGCAGGTTTCATTGAAGATAGGAGAGCGGCTGAAAGAAATCCGAAATACAAGGCAGCTCACGCTGGATGATGTTGCGGAGCTGACTGGCGTGAGCAAACCCATGTTAGGACAGATCGAGCGTGGCCAGTCATCGCCCACCATCAACATATTATGGAAGATTTCAACGGGGCTGAAAATACCGTTGTCCTTTTTCTGCAAACAGGAGGAAGCGGAGTACACGGTGGCCGGGCTTGACGAAAAGGATGTGATCACGGAAGAAGACGGAGGAATGAGAGCATACCCGCTGTTTCCTTTTGATCCGGTAAGGAACGTAGAAGTGTTTTATATTGAGTTTGACGCAGGGGTGCGTCATGATTCACTCCCTCATGTGACTGGTGTGGAGGAATATATATTTTTGGTGCATGGGACGCTGAAAATGGTGATAGGCGGGAAGGAAGTATTATTGCAGGAAAAGCAGTCCATACGGTTTGGTGCAGACATTTCCCACGTATACCATAATATTTCAGATAAATCTTGCGCCGCTTATAATGTGATATTTTACCCGAACAATTGAAGGAGGAAACGAAAAATGTATGAATTGGTACAAGTCAGTGAGAAATGCTATTACATAAACTGTCCGGCAAAGATCGGTGTCTATGTGGCGGACAAGGAGAATGTCTATCTGGTTGACAGTGGGAATGATAAGGATGCTGGAAGGAAGGTCAGGCAGATACTGGAAAAGAATGGCTGGCATCTGACCGCCATACTGAATACCCATTCCAACGCAGACCATATCGGCGGAAACAAATACCTGCAGGGGCAGACGGGATGTAAGGTTTATTCCAGCGGTATTGAAGCGGCATTCACGAAATACCCGGTCTTGGAGTCGTCCTTTCTTTACGGCGGTTATCCATGCAAGGACTTGCGGCACAAATTC
>Ga0137308_102253_pt1 | contig 13611 bp, 17 predicted proteins | sample Inofrocosms_June_FD_97181 | JGI IMG/M metagenome (GOLD analysis project Ga0137308, IMG submission 97181) | Mouse cecal microbial communities from Vienna, Austria - N-Acetylneuraminic and N-Acetylglucosamine D2O microcosms_June | ecosystem: Host-associated > Mammals > Digestive system > Large...
TGCCAAACTCATCCATGAGTGCGCCTCGTCCATTCTCTTGATAAAAAAGGACTGACACATACTAAAATATGATTGTGACTCATGTCTGAATTTAAAATACTGGCAATGTTGTGACGTTCAAACTCAATGATATCTAAAACATTCGAGAATAGATGGATTACCGTATCAGATTGCGGGCGTATATAGTCTTCTGTCAATTGTCCGGCAGAGACATTATATGCTGTTATTTTAGAGTTTTCATAGAACTGCTCCAAATATTGTAATCCTAGCGTCAGTGAAGCTTTACTTGGTTCGATTACAGTGAAATCGGATATTTTACGTTGTCAATATAATGGCTCTTAAGAAAGTCAGACAACACCATTTCTGCAATACATTGGCCACAACCATAGTCAACGACAGAGATACTTCCTTCTGACCATACCTTATGCGGGATGCGGTCATACGCTATCTGAAGCTTTTGTCTATGTATTTCTCCGTAAGAAGATATATACATGTCAAGCTGCTCTTTAGTCGTGAGGTTGGCGAGGCCGTTGTCCAACTCATCTTTCAGCTTCTTTTGTTTATTCTCTGAAAGTGAGTTGATATGTTGTTTCACAGACTCCACAACATCGTCAAACGATAATCGAGAGGCATTGAATTGTGGGATAAAATGAAATGCTGATGTCTGTTTCATATAATTGAATCGTTGTCGGGGAGCTGTTGGTGCATAAGGTAATTCTGACGGGCGGAAAAAGGGGACGTGTTGGCGTAGCAGTATGCACATCCGTGCGGGCAGGTATTGTAAGTCCCAATATCCTTTGATGTGATACAACCGCAGAGTGAGCGTTGACCTTTGTCTGTTTTAGAATTGCGTATCAAAGGTTCTAATTCCGGCGATAATCGGCATATCAGCTCCGGGTCTATGCAGCGGTTGTGACTGATTCCAAATTCTGACAGATCAACTTTTTCGGCGCAGGTCGCAAGTTCGAGACCGAGCTTCATATCTGCCAGTCTGCGTGAAAATTCAACCATTTCGTCCTCCGACCACTCATGATAGTTTATCCCTGCATCGGAAAGATTCCGACCGACTTTGCGATACGAGGATATATCAGCAAAACTAAACACCAGTTTCTCGACATATCCGCGTAATTCGCCTGCTATATTGCTGATTTTATGCAATAAATCCTCTGCCGAAATTCTGTCTGTCAGAATCAACGGGTCGAATCGCCAAACGACTGAACCTAAGCCCAATTCATCAACCAGACGTTTGAATGTTTTAATTCGCCCGTGCAAAGGTGGAACACTCGGCTCTAATCCCTCGGCCTCGTAGTCATTAAGTGTATATTGGACGTAACAACCAATCTCTTTTTGTTTCAAGATTGGCAGGAACGGAAATAGCGGCGCAGGATTCTTCGACCAGAATACGATGAATTTGGTATTGTCAAAAGAAACGTATGAATCCTTGCCATTGTAGGGGTTACGCCATCTTACATGCCCTTTGCCGAGACGATTGAAAAACCAGTTACTGTAGAATGCCGGAATATCGGTAGCACGACTTGCCGAAACAATCAGCGGAGCCTGCGCATCGACAATATTGCCGTCATCTAATGTAAGTTTTTGCTTTTCGTTTTTCATGGTGCAAATTTAATTATTACTGTCCGCTAAACATTTTTGAGCGATTGAAAAATGTTTAGCGGACAGTAATAATATGATAACCTCTCAGAAACTCTCAGACAAGGATTCATTTGACACGTTCGGTTATCTTCAGCTTGTGGCAAGCACCACATTTTTATTGCCAAAAGGGTTTAACCTTACGATGAGTTGCTTCTACAACTCCAAAATGAAGATTGGCAACATCACTGTATTCCCGATTCTGAATCTCAATCCGACATTACAGAAACAGTTTGGCAAGCACTGGTCGGTATCGGTCGGTCTTGAAAACATAATGCAACGGAAAAGTAAAATCAGAACTGAATCATCAGGTTACAACCGTTTTACTTTCACGAAAACATATATGTCGGCAAAAATTGGCGTGACATACAAATTCAACTCGGGAAAAGGATTCAGCTCCCCGAATATTGAAAAAAAACACAGACAATTCAAGATTCAGCACGGAATGAAACGGTTATCAAACAGACAAGAACAGGTAATGTCACTCATTTGGGAATACGGACCTATGACAGTTAGTCGACTTATTCCACTGATTGACGAGAGCCTGCATTTCAACACAATATCGACAGTAGTAAGAGAACTTGACCGTATAGGATTTCTTTCCCACGAAAGCGAGTTCCGACCCTTTCTGTACTATCCCCAAGTATCGAAAGAGGATTATATCAAGGAACTGATAGAATCCATCTCTGTCAGATTTTTCGATAGTGATAAAAAGAAATTCGCCGAGGCGATAACAATTCAATAGTTGTCGAAACTCTATACACTAATCATGCAGTCCTCGGCATTTTTGTCGGGGACTATTAATTAATAAATATCAATGTTAAATTAATTTTACGATGAACAAGGTACTCATTGTTGATGCCTACGAATCCGACCGTCGGCTTATGGCGGGCTTGCTTGTCAAGTCCGGCTATGAGCCAATAACCGTTGAGACGATGGAGGCTGCAAAGGACGAGGTGGCGTAATCGGCTTGCCGCTCTCGAAGAGAGAAACTGCCCCCGGCGCAGTGATTGTCGCGGATTGCAAACTCCCAGACGGCTCTGCCAAAGAGGAGTTCCTTGAGCCGTAGGGCGAAAAAATCAACTGGCAGAAGACTGAGGGATTCACGTTCCCGGTCATCGCCATAGTAAACAACCTGAACGGGCCAGACCTTCTTGAAGTGATGAAAGATGGCGGAGCGGTAGATGTCGTGCAACGAGCCGGCATTGACAAGCAGCTCATTGAAACGGTCGGTAGGTATGCCAAGCCAGAACACGTCGTGCTTCAGCTTGACCACACGCTTATCCCTCGAAAGAGCCAAAAGTTCGGGGAGATACAGCAGGACATTGCCGGCGCACTCGGAGCGAGAACCATCGACGAGGGTGCAATGGACGAGAAGAATGGTATGAACTTCGTCAACGCTTTGGAGAAGATACCCGGCATCATTGCCCAATATGAGGAACGAACCGCCAAGCTCAAAGCCGACGTTCCCCAGCTCGAAGCCATCGTCGCCAAGACGTGGGGTAAGGAGAACGAATTGAAGCAACTCAAATATAAGACAAGGAAGGCACAATTTCTAAATGGAGATGATGTAGTAGAAATGATAAGATTTCTATCATAAAGCTTATTGAGGAGAATACATTCAGAGGATTGGTTCTCTATTTTTACATTTGTTAAATGCTTTGAAGAAGGTTATGCGTATCTTTGCATATGATTTATTTTGATAACGATTATATGGTTGGGGCGCATCCGAATGTTATGAAACGCCTCAATGAGACCAACGGACTTCACACCGTTGGGTATGGACGTGATGAGTTCACTAAAACGGCTGAACAGCTAATACTCTCGAAATGCGATTTATATAACGGTGCCGTGTATTTTCTTGAAGGAGGCACTCAGGCAAATGCCGTGGTGATAGACCGTTTGCTTGACCATAACGATGGTGTCTTGGCTACCGACACCGCACATATCAATGTCCATGAAGCCGGTGCCATAGAAGCCAATGGCCACAAGATTATAACTCTTCCGAATCACGACGGTAAATTGTCGGCATCCGATATAAGGGAATACATAAGAAATTTTTACAATGACGATACTCACAGGTATATGGTGAGGCCGGCAATGGTATATCTCTCATTCCCTACCGAGCTTGGCACAGTATATACGCGCGATGAACTTATTGAAATTTCATCCCTCTGCAAAGAGGCTGAAATCCCTTTGTATATTGACGGGGCGCGTCTTGCCTACGGCCTTGCCGCCGAGGGAGGAAATGTATTATTGAGTGATATTGCTGCACTTAGCGATGTCTTTTGTATTGGAGGTACAAAATGCGGTGCTTTGTTTGGTGAGGCAATTGTGACACGGCGTCCGGAATTGTTACCCAGATTTGATTCGCTCATAAAATTGCATGGGGCAACCCTTGCCAAAGGGAGATTGCTTGGCGTCCAATTCACACAACTCTTTACTGACAACTTGTATTTGTCCATAGGGAAACATGCTGTTTCTCTTGCGATGAGATTGAAATCCGGGTTTATAAACAGAGGATATCAATTGTACATCGATTCTCCTACAAATCAGCAGTTCGTTATATTGCCGAATGATAAGATAGAGCAACTGAGAGCAATTGCGTCATTTGAATTTTGGGGACCAAAGGGGGAAAAGGAAACACCTGTTAGATTCGTAACAGATTGGTCAATAACAAATGAAGATGTAGATACTCTATTATCAGCAATATGACATGAACACTGAACTGATAATGATTGGAACAGGGAGTGCATTCCCTAAACACTCCTACAACAGTTGCTTTGCAATAAAATCTGAATCATTTTTGCTTTTAGTTGATGCAGGCGGGGGCAATGGTATTTTTGCGGCTCTTCAGAAATCCGGGATAGCGGTTGTCGATATTCATCATCTATTTACTACACACGTACATACAGATCATGTGTTTGGTGCAATATGGCTTATCAGAAAGGTCGTCAATATGGCTAAAGAATCATTGTATTCCGGCAAATTAAATATATATGGTAATAAATCTGTTCTTAATACAATCTGGCAGATATGCCAATTAACATTTTTGAATGCTGACTATGATAAGATGGCCGACTGCATAAAATTTGTAGAAGTCTGCAATGATGATATATTTCAGATACAGAATGTTTCTTTCAAGTGCTTTGACGTTGGCTCCGCCAATGTAGAACAGACTGGGTTCAGAATGACTTTGGCAAGAGGAAAAGAAATTGTGTGCCTGGGTGATGAATCATTGACATTGCGCAATGCACAGAACGCAGCTAACTGCAACATCCTTATTTGCGGTGCTTTTTGCCGTTATGCCGACAAGGAAATTTATCAGCCCTATGAGAAGCATCATTCGACAGTGCGCGATGTTGCCGTATTGGCGGAAAGGTTTAATATTAGAAACTTGGTTCTTATTCATTGTGAGGATGATGATGTTGCTCACAGGCAAGAACTCTATCAAGATGAAGCGGCGGCTTATTACAGCGGAAAAGTTACTGTTCCCACTGACGGCGAAAGATTACCACTCTAAATAGATTGTTTATTTCCTTTGGCAATTGAAGCCCTTATACGACTTAGACTGACCTGCGTAATGCCGAGATATGAGGCAATGCATCCCAACGGCAGTCGTTGTAATAAATCAGACTGGTTATCCAACAGATCACGATAACGTTCGGTCGCTGTTGCAAGAAGCAAAGTTATAACCCGTACCTCAGCATCTAAAAGTTCTGTTTCCGCAAACCTCCGACCCCAATTGGCAATATGTATATCCTCATTGTACAGTTGCTGCAATTTTGCTCTCTTGATTACATAAAGTTCAGAATCCTCCATTAATTCCATTGTTTCATAGCCGGGTTCATTTTTTACATATCCCATCATTGATACAATTGTCGCGCCCTCTTTGCCAACCCAGAATGTCACTTCTTTACCATCTACAAGAGTGAATGCCCGCACTATACCCTTGGAAATAAAGTAAATGTCCCGTTCAATTTTGCCGATTTCAAGCACATGGTGACCTTTCGGATAATGAACCAGTTCCATTGACCGACAAAGAAGAGCCAATGAGTCTTCAGGCAAGATATGCCTACGGTTTATGATTTCCTTAATTTCCATAACAATTTTGTGCAAAGTTACAAATTTTATGAATGTGTATCGCTATTTATCATATGTAAAAAGTCTTATCTCGAAAACTGTGTAACTTTGCGCCAAAAAAAAATATTATAAATAATATGGGTACTGTAATAACAATCTTATTCCCCAATTCGATAGAGAGCCGAAGAATAAATGTCGCCCTGTTAGCACTCAGACTCCTTTTTGGAATTCTCTTTATGGTGCATGGTCTGTCAAAACTAAATGATTTCAGCCAAATATCATCGTCGTTCCCAGACCCATTTGGAATAGGAAGTGAGGCCTCTCTTATTCTCGCAATATTTAGCGAAGTAGGTTGCTCCATTATGTTAATCTTGGGTTTGCTGACAAGATTGGCACTTATTCCTATGGTGTTCACCATGTGTATTGCATTTTTCGTGATTCATTCCGGAGACCCGTTCTCCGCCAAAGAATCAGCCTTCACTTTCCTGCTTACATTCATGATATTATGGATTTCCGGAGCTGGTAAGTATTCATTGGATTACATAATCAGAAATAAAATTAGAACAAGATGTTGAATTGGATATTGCTTTTCCTTGCCGGCTTATTTGAGGTAAGCCTCGCATTCTGTTTAGGCAAAACTAAGGTAAGTACTGGAACGGAATTTTATATGTGGGGAGTAGGTTTCCTATTGTCCACCGTATTGAGTATGTACCTATTGGCTAAAGCCATTCAGTCACTGCCAATCGGTACAGCCTATGCCATATGGACAGGCATAGGGGCTGTTGGTACGGTAATTATCGGAATATTGTTTTTTAAGGAACCGGCCACACCATTGCGTCTATTTTTCATATTCACATTGATTGCGTCCATTATTGGCTTGAAGCTGGTAACAAATTAACCGCAATAAAATGTCTTACACTCTAAAAGAGGATCAAGGCATCCCTACAATTCTTTTAATAGTAATGGCGTTGGCTACTGGATTTTCAGTAGCCAACTGCTATTATAATCAACCCTTGTTGGATAGCATAACTTCGGATTTGTCTATTCCGGAATATGAAGGGAGCATTATAAGTGCTTTAACACAGCTCGGTTATGTTATAGGTCTTGGACTTATTATCCCAATGGGAGAAGTGATTTCCAAGAAAAGGATTATTATTGCAGATTATATATGCTGTATAATATCTTTATTGGCTTTGTCGATATCAAAATCATTGGCCATAATTAAAATATCATCTTTCGTATTAGGCGTGAGTTCTGTTCTGCCACAGTTCTTCATCCCAATGGTTGCATTATACTCTTCTCCCACTACTGTCCACTAAAAATGGACGGGGTTAAAAATTAAATAAATTCGGTTCACTTGAATCACAGAGGACATTGACATTTTTGAAATTCGATTTGTCGAAGAGGTCACGCAGATGGGTCTTGTCTGTCAGCGATATCCCAAGTATCTGAAGGACTTCATAGATGCTGCGCTCCAGTCTCATGTCATGCTGCGCTATCGCCACGAGGCAATAAGTAATTATGGCACAATAGATTTGGATGCGAACGGCATTCTCGGATGTGCCCCGGAACTTCTTGATGCGCAGGTGCTGTTTGATCCATTTGAAGAACAGCTCCACACTCCATCGGTTATGGTAAAGCTCGGCGATTGTCTCAGCAGAAGACGTCAGATTGTTGGTCAGAAAGATGTATCTGGTGCCGTCCTCCGGGTCGATGCAGACTACCTTCCGTAGCTTTTCCGGATAATCCTTCGCGCTTTTATAAACCGTGAAGTAACCGATTGCATCAGAAACCACATTTGGAGGAAGCCTCCGTTTCCAAGTCTCAGGCTTGAATCTGACATTGGTTTTCGCTCGGACGACAAAGAACGCGCCGATACGGTGGATAGTGTACAGATTACCGAAATCGTTGTAGCCACGGTCGAAGATATAGTGCGCTCCAGCTTCGTAAGGTATCTCGGGCATTGCTTTTGTGTCATGCACTTTTGCGGGAGTAATATGCACGAATGCAGGAACTTGCGCTTCCACGTCATAGAGCGTGTGCATCTTGACTCCGCCCTTGTGCTTACGGAATTTATCCCACCCGAATACCGACAGACAAAGGTCTATGGTGGTTGAGTCAAAGGCGTAGATATGGCCGTCAAGTTCGAAGATTTTCTGTATTCGTCGCCTGCGGGCTTCCGCTATCATGAAGAAGGCAAACTCTTCGAAGATGTGGTAATCCCGCTGCTCGTTGGCTTTGCTAAGATTGCTCCTGGTCACAGACTTCCCGATGCCGGGATGGTAGAGCTTTCCCGCATGGGCCCCCATCGCAACGATGAGATCACGCAGGCTCTCGCGATTCGACAACTGCCCGAACATCAGCGTAAGCAGTTGATTCCAACAAGTATAACTCTTTACATACTTGTCGCCATCATACTTCTTCACGATGCGCAAGAACTTGAAGTTGTCAAGAAAGCCGACTAATTGGGCGAAAACGTACTTGTCTTTATTCATAACAGTCTGATTCTGACTGCAAAAATAATTTCAAATCGTTGCACCTAAAAATCTTTTACAACAAATTGAATTTCAATGATTTCAAAGTACTCTTATGATTTTTTAGTGGACACTAATGATGGCAATTACTTTCAGTGTCCCATGTCTTCAAGAGATAGGGCAGTATATTCAATATGCCAGCCTTTGCGCTTTGACACGATATTCTGCGATTTTTGCTCCAGACCATGAAGGTCGATACGTCGCGGATTACGTTTGACTTCACCGATTACAATCTCACGGTCGGCCTCGTTGACAGCGATAAGGTCAATCTCATTGCCGCCGTCTTTCTCCCAATAGTTTGTCACAATGTTATAGAGACCTGTCTCACGGTACATCTGCCTGAACCAGCGTTCAAGAATCCAGCCCGAGAAGGTAGAATAATCGGCAAGCACCTTTTCCTTTACATAGGCAAGATTTCCAATCTCCACTGCACTTCGGTATTTATATATGAATCTGAACCAGAAATTGAGGAAGTTGTCCTTGATACCGTATTTTACATTGCGGCTATTCTCACTTGCGAGATAAGGTCGGTAACGATACACAAGATCGTATGTATTCTCCAGCTTGTCGAGATAGCCTCCCGCTTCCACGCCGGTATAGGATTTGATTTCCCCGCGCCCATTGAAACCTTCGGCGATTGCAGACAGAATGGAAAAATAATTTCCATAGTCTTTGCCGAACTCATCGGAGAGCAACTCCTTTCCCTCGTCAATGAAGTAGGAGCCGAATGACAGTACGGATTCTATTATCTTCTCTTTTGTGAATGCCTTCTGCATATGGAGCTGTTCCACATATTTTGCAACTCCGCCCGTAATCATATACATTGCAAGCAGGTCATCGGGAGTGTAATCGGGATTATTGTCCCGCATTATCTCACGAAGTGTTGAAAGTGGAAATTCACGAAGTCGGATGCGTGAGGTTGCCCTGCCGTAAAGAGGTTCCTTTTTATCATCGAATATCTTGGTCATCATTGAATACAATGAGCCACATATCACCAGATTTATACATGCCTCATTCTTGTTGCTGTCCCACACATTCTGCATTTCACTGAAGAATGACTCGTTGACATATTTGAAATTCTGAAACTCGTCAAAAACGAGTGTGAAATGCCGACGCTTGGCAATCTGCATGATAGACGCGAACAATCGGGCCATACTCGAAAAGTCACCCAAATCCTCGCCAAGCACATCACGCATCGTATCGGAGAGTTCCTGACACAATAAAGCCTCGCTCTTACGCGCCACAAAGAAATATATCATCTCTTTGCCTTCGTAGGCGTGTTTTATAAGCGTTGTCTTTCCGATACGTCTTCGTCCGGTTATGACGGTCATTTGGGCGTATTCCTTGGATGTCGTCTCGATACGCCTCAATGTCTCAGTCTCTATCTCTCTGTCGTAGAATTTCATATTATAGTAACGGCCGTTACAGTAACCGCTGTTGCAAAGATAGTGGGTTTATTTTGATTGAGCAACAGATTGCTTATTTAGGGTTTCGATCGGGGCGAAAAACGGTATTGCACTATATCGTCCCTGCAAATATCCTTTCTGCACATTTTCACGGGGCTTATGCTCTGCAAGAGACACAAGGCGGGATGCTCCGTCCTTGTCTTTCTCTACAAACCAGACCTCATCGGAGCGAATCATGTCAAGATTGAGAAGATTGCACTCATGGGTGGATATAATAAGTTGGGTATCTTTTCCCGATGAAAGTTCGTGGAGATAGCACTCTATCAGTTTTTGCGACAACAAGGGGTGCATACTGCGGTCAAGCTCATCAATCATATAATCTACTTCACTCTGCCCCAAGTCGATAAGCATAGGGATGAAATCAAGAAGCCTGATTGAACCGTCTGATTCCTCATCCATTTCAAAAACGACTTCGTCATCGGCATCATTACGATGTACCGCCTTTTGCTTGTATATAGTGTATGTGCCGTCCTCCTTGAAATCAAAGAAGAAGCACTCGTTGTTTTCAGGAGCTGCCACAAGAGCCGTGCGTCCCGGAGTTGAACTGCTTATGATTTTGTCAAGCAGACGGTCGGGTAGGTTGGTCTCCTCTTTTGACCGGATAGGGAAACGCCGAATATCCACAATGCCTGTGTTGAAATATTGGAGTAGGCGACGTGTGGCCTCATGGAAATCCTCATCCTGTTCCGCATTGAATGATATGCCGCGGAACCGTGTACCGGGAAATATTATGCGCAGCCCGGAGGTAAACCATGAATAGGCAGTCTTTATCGCGCACATTCCTTTTCCGTTGCGCTCTATGTATTCCGAAAGGAAACTCTTTTTAGCCGGAGTGCCTTCACCAAGGAATTTCACGAACTGGGCTACTGATGAATCGTCATGAATGTCGCCGAATTCAAACTCGTTTCCATCCTGATTGGATTTTCGTGTGAATATCATTTTGTCGCTGCGACTGTTGATCTCATAGAGCCATTCCTCCCTGATGCCGACGATGGAAAATTCCACGCCGTAAGCGAAATACCGCCCCCTGGTCTTGAATTCAATTTCAAGCTTTGAGACAGGATTAATCGGTTTTGCAAGTTTGAAGGGCTCGAAATCTCCGGTAGGAAATCTGCCCGTTGCAATTTGCTGGAGCAAAGCAACTGATTTGATTACATTGCTCTTGCCTGAGGCATTTGCACCGTAAATCACACCGATTTTCAACGCTGATATATCGTCACGTTTCTGCGCCCTGCTGACATGAGCAGGGTGAACCGTTCCCTTTCCGGCAACGAAACTGATTGAAGTCTCTTCCTTGAAAGAGTATATGTTTTCAAATGTGGCTCTAAGAATCATTGTCTGTCGTATGATTACATTGTTTATGCAAAGCTACGACAAATATATCAATTCATCAAACGTGTGGAATGTGTTTTTTACTGAAATAATGCTTTGTCTCGACGAATCGCTTATTTGTTTTCAATGCACAATGCAATCTTTCAACCGCGGCTATAGCAACAGCCGTTACTGTAACAGCTGTTGCTGAAAGGCTAATTTGGCATAAGCGACCGGATAGAAACAATCACTGCGAAAGCGGCAAGAGAGGGAGCGGTCTTCGGGGTTTTCGGCAGGATGCCGTCAAAAGGTGACGGTGGACGAGCCACTGACACCCATTGACCGCCTCCCACCTATGGCACCGGCGGAACACCGATGAACGGCAACGCCTCCGAGGCAAGCATCGGGAACTCTGCTTTTACCTCTGAGACTATCTGCCGTTCATCCGTGTTCTTGTCGCCATTGCTTGTAAGGACTTTTACGACCGCTCCCTCACTTACCGCTTAAGAGCAGTCCACGAGCCGAGACAGTGATGTGCCGCCTTCCTGCGTTGCCGGCATATCACAGACTCGTCTTTCCGGGACAGGTCAGTACCATTATAAATCTAAAGAGTACAATTTGTGTTCTTTCAACCAGTGACCTTCGGCTAATGCCGGGTGCATGAACAGTCCTTCAAAAGACATTCCTATTCGCTTCATGACATTCTCTGAAGTAATATTAGGTACGGCTGTAAAAGAGTATATTCTATTGCATAATTTTTTCTCCCGTGCATACTTTATACACGCCATCGCCGCTTCCGTAGCATATCCTTTATTCCAGAATTTATCTGATATTCGCCAGCCTATTTCCCATCCCGGTGAAAAAGGAGCATCAAAAGCAAATCGGTGGAACCCGACATAACCGATAAATTCACCTGTCTCCTTAATTTCAACGGCATACAATCCGAAACCGGTTTCCTCAAATTCAGAATTTATCCTGTCAACAAAGCCATTGGATTCTTCTATAGATAATGGTTTCGGAAAGTATTTCATGACATTATCATTGCTGTTCATTTCTGCAAAGACATCCCTATCGGACATTTTCCATGAACGCAAAATCAGTCTGGCAGTTTCGATATAGGTTGTATCCATATTGCAAATTTAGTCTTTTTCAGTGAGTTTTCAGTGCGAATATGCTGTCATTCGTTTTCACCGTCACGGAGTCTTAGCTCCAGATTATGCGGTAATATCAACTCAAGAAGCCTTGCTTGCTCGGATTTATAAACGTGCAGAGCAGGGCTATTCTTTTGCCTTTTGGTTGAAAAATCTCCAGACACAAAATGGTATTGCCAACGGAGTCTGCGAATATGCAGAGCAGATAGCCGGTATCATCAACGCTAACAAGAAGATGATTGCAGAAAGAACTGAAAGTCGACGAGTTTCCGCTTAAGGTAACAATGACGAGTCAAAAAGAGCATAGTCAAACCCATATCAGTGATGAAGGTGGCGGAGCATAAGACCCCGTCACCTTCATTTTGACAAAAATTTTGGCCGCCAAAAGGCGGCGTTGAGGCTTTAGCTATTGCATCCGCAGGTACAATTATCATCGCATTCGCAATTGGCTATCACCATACCTTCACGGAGTGCCTTCTCCATATCCGGACCCTTTGCCTTGCGAACAATGGCAAGTGCGAATTCGAGGGTTGTTCCGGGACCCTTGGATGTTATCAGGCGGTCACCAATTACCACTGACTCCTCGGAGTATATCCCACCTCTATTTTCAAAGTCATCTTTGAGGAAAGGATAACCGGTGGCTTTTACCCCTTTTATGATACCGAGCGGACCAAGCACCAGAGCCGGCGCTGCGCATATAGCGGCGATGTTGCCTCCTTTTTCCCAGTGGGCTTTCACAAGCTCGCTGAGCTTTTCGTCAAGGTTTACCGCATCCTCCGATTTGTCTGCACCGGGGAATATGAGCCAGTCTATCCGGTCGGGGGACAAATCGGAAACACTCATGTCTGCAACGATGAGGTTGCCTGTGGCTCCTTTTACAAGACGGTTATCTGTCATGGAGACGGTGAATACCTCCATCCCGGCACGTCGCATGACATCGACGGGAGCCAGAGCCTCGATTTCATCGAAGCCTGTTCCAAGCATCACGAACACTGCCTTGCCAGAAGGCTGGACCGATGGAGGAATGCTGATACTGATTTCAGTCATAATTTGTGGGTTTATGTTGTTTTAGTTAACTTTGCAAAGGGTAACTGCTACCCTTTGGATAGCGCAAAGTTATATATCAAAATATTGCCATGCAAGAGGTTACTTCCAAAGTAGCCACTTACTTCAAACTCACTTTTAGTCAATATCAGACAGATGAAGACCGAAAAAATTTCAGAAAAATATTCATGTGTCGCCACATGCCCCATGAGGAACGTGATAGCACATTTCGCAAATAAGTGGTCGATGCTCCTACTTGTCATATTTGACGAGTTCGGCGTAATGCGTTTCAACGAATTGTCGAGGGCAATCCCCGACATATCACCGAAGGTATTGTCAGGACATCTGAAAACACTTGAATCAGTCGGACTG
>Ga0137308_102254_pt1 | contig 13608 bp, 11 predicted proteins | sample Inofrocosms_June_FD_97181 | JGI IMG/M metagenome (GOLD analysis project Ga0137308, IMG submission 97181) | Mouse cecal microbial communities from Vienna, Austria - N-Acetylneuraminic and N-Acetylglucosamine D2O microcosms_June | ecosystem: Host-associated > Mammals > Digestive system > Large...
AACCGATTTTGAAATGTCTGACAAAGGATGCGGCAAAAGAGGGAAGCAGTATCCTGCTGTATGCCGCTGCAGGCGCCGTGCTTCTGATTCTGGAACAGACAGTGGTGAAGCTGATGGAACTCTGGAATGAGACATTGTATTTGTACCTGATCACAATCGTCAGCTTCGCCGTACAGACCGTCTTTGCCGTTACCGCTTTCAAGGCGTTTGACCTCGGGGTATCGGGCATAATGTTCGGCGGGATGCTGCAGGCGATTTTGTTTGTCATTTTTTTCTTTGTGAAATTTTCAAGACGGCTGAAGCTTTCCGGAATGCAGCTTCAAAAGCTGGTGATGGCGCTGATCCTTGCGATGGGAGGGGCGCTGATCATGCTGGTGATCTATCTGGCGGTCGGGAAAAAGCTTTCGGCGGGAATCGCGGTGGCTGTTTCCGTGGTTCCGGGATTATTGCTGTATCTGGCTGTTGTGACGATATTGCGGATCGTCAGCGACAAAGATGCGGCATGTATGCCGGGCGGAGAATTATTTTTATGGTTAAACAGAATATTGCACAGATAATCCGGAATAAATCCTGCAGAATGCATGGATTTCCTGATCGGGTGTATTGTGATAATAATTATATAGAATAAAAACAGAAAAAAAGCTGATACTGATAACGAAGGTTCTGCGTGGAAAATGCAGTTTTTCACCTGTGATGTTGATCCGTTTACACGGTAGAATGAGGGAAAGATGAAACTTTTGAAAGGTATCAGCCTGTTTATTCTGGCAATAGGTTTATTTTCTATAGGATGTTTTTTAGGGTTCGAGGGGCGGGGCTTTTTTTATCCCGGAACAAATACGGGATCAGGCAGGGAGATCAGTGCGTCTGACGGAGAAGAAAAAACAGTGCAGGCCGCCGCGCAGAAGGAAAATGTGATCAGCGCCGATACATCCTTTGTCGTGATAGAAGTCAATCTGGCAGACCGGTCGGAAAAGGCGGAGGAAATCCCCGTTCCGACTTATTATATGGGAATGGACAGGGAAGATTTCGAAAAACAGATTCAGACCTATGACAGTTCGCCTTCTCTCAATGAACTGCAGAAAGGGTTTCAGGGCTCTGAGATCAGAAGTTTTTCCGGAAGTATGGTGGAACTTTGCAAATTTTATCAGATTCTGGCGGAAGAAACCGATGAATACTATTATCTTGCAATTTTCAAAAATAAAGTAGTGGTTTATAAATCGGACGGAAAGACGATTTACATGGAAACGGACATTCCGGCGGAAGATCTGCCGCCGGAGGTTATGCAGGAGCTGATCCAGACAAGGGTGGTCAATACGGAGGAGGATCTGTATGATTTTCTGGAGTCTTATTCGAGCTGACTGGACAGATCTGTTGAAAAACTGTATTATGATATCCATAATATAATATCGTGCGATATAATTTATACTTATATATATAATTTCGGTTTTAATCATTTAAATTTTAAATAAAAGTCAGGTCGGTACGGATGGAAAATGAGGAAAGAAAAATGGCAAAGGAGCGATATCAGGTTATTGTGATCGGCGGCGGCGCTTCCGGGATGGCGGCGGCGATAGCGGCGCTGGAAGAAGGGATGGCGGGAAAAGCAGCGCCGGAAGTGAGGATGCCAAAAGAAGCGGTGTCGGAAGTGGGGGTACCGGAAAAAGCGGCGTGTGGAGAAGGGGGACGGCAGAAGCCGGGAAAAAAACAGGCCGGGGTACTTCTTCTTGAGAGCAATGACAGAGTCGGGAAAAAAATTCTGGCGACAGGGAACGGAAAATGTAACTTTACCAATAAGAATGTCAGTCCGGCGCACTATAATACGGACGACAGGGCTGTGCTGGAAGCCGTTCTGGCAGGTTTTCCGACTGAGGAGGCGTTACGTTTTTTTGAAAAACTGGGGATGCTTTCGAGAGAGAAAAACGGTTATTTTTATCCTATGCCCGAGACGGCTTCCACGGTGCTGGATGTACTGCGGCTGCGGCTTTCGGAACTGGGCTGCGATATACTGTGCGGTATTTATGTGGAGAAAATAGAGAAAAGTAAAGAAGGGTTTCAGATCAGCTTTCGGGAACAGGGGCAGCTGCACCGCGAGCAGTGCGGCAGTGTTATTCTGTCGACGGGTTCCAAAGCCGGCGGGTTTTTACATAATAAGCAGGAAGATCCGCTGCGGCTCGCCAAATCACTGGGATTACATAGTACGGCGCTTTATCCGGCCCTGACAAAGTGCATCTGCCGGGAAGGATATTATTACAGGCAGCTTGCGGGTGTACGGGCACAGGTAAAACTCTCCCTCTATGCGGAAAATAATTCGGGAAAAAAAACAGGCGGAAAAATAAAGAATGGCTGGGAATTGCTGAAACGCGAATCGGGAGAGCTGCAGCTCACGAAGGAAGGGATATCGGGAATTGCGGTGTTTCAGCTTTCCGGGATGATCGCTCAGAAATTGGCTGAAAATAGGCGGGTGAACGTTGAGGTTAATTTTCTGCCGGATTTTCGGGAGGATGCGCTGGAGGACTGGGCGGAAAAGAGGCTGTCCCTGCTGCCGGGGCGGACGCTGGAAGAGTTCTTTTTAGGGATATTACATAAGAAGGTGCTCGGTGTATGCCTGCAGGCGGAAGGGTTTTTGGGAACGATGAAAATTCCCGCTGTAGGCGATAATGCAAGGCCGGGCAGAAAGACAGAAGATTGCCCTGCGGAGAGAAGAGCTGTTATGATGATCCTGTCCGTTATGAAACGCGCCATGCATTTTACCACAGAAGTGACGGCAGTGTCAGATATGAAACAGGCGCAGGTATGCCGGGGAGGACTGTCCCTTTCGCAGTTTAATGAAAGACTGGAATGTAAAAAGATACCGGGACTTTTTGCCTGCGGGGAAGTGCTAAACGTGGACGGGGAATGCGGCGGCTATAATCTGCATTTTGCGTGGGCGTCCGGCGTTTTGGCTGGAAAGGAGGCGATGCGGAGACGCAACACACGGTCTCAGTCCTCGTTTTGGCAGGAGAAGGGAGATGCAGAGATCTAACATGCAGTCCCCGTCTTAGTTTCAGCAGGAGAAGGGAGATGCAGAGATCTAACATGCAGTCCCCGTCTTAGTTTCAGCAGGAAAAGGGAGATGCAGAGATCTAACATGCAGTCCCCGTCTTAGTTTCAGCAGGAAAAGAGGAGATATCAGGGATGATATAAGGCACCGATCTCCTCCGCGGTTTTTATACCGTCCATAGCGGCGGAAGTGATACCGCCGGCGTAGCCTGCGCCTTCCCCGCAGGGATAGATTCCCTCTATATTACTCTGCAGGGAATGATCCCGGTTGATGCGGACAGGGGAGGAGGTTCTGCTTTCTATGCCGCAGAGCCAGACTTCTCCCGAAGCAAATCCGTGTATTTTCTGATCCATTTCGCTCATGCCCTCTATAAACGCCGTATTCAGCGTGGGCGGTAAAATGCGGGTGATATCCGCCTCCTGATAAAGCCCCTTCAGCGCAGGCGAAAAAGGAGCAAGCAGCTCGGAACAGGTGGTTTTTGGTAAAAGCCCCTGCAGGACCAGTTCCGTCTGAAAATCTCTGTATTTTTGTATCGGGATTTTTCCCCGGGCGGCTTCATAAGCCCTTTTTTCCAGTTCCCGCTGAAAGGTGATCCCGGAAAGCGGAAGATCGGGAGAGCCGTAATCTTCCGGTGATACGGATACAATAATGGCGCTGTTGGCGTTGTCGCCGTCCCTTTTGCTGTAACTCATGCCGTTTACGGCAAGGAGCCCTTTTTCCGAGGAAGCATTCACCACAAAGCCGCCCGGACACATGCAAAAGGAATACACACCTCTGCCGTCCTTTGCCTTCGCGGTCAGTTTATAGGGTGCCGCACCCGGAAGGGATGCCGCATCTTCTGCAGAACCGGTATTCCCGTTTTGGTCTGTCCGCCCCTCCCATGTACCATATTGTGTCTCATTGATAAAAGCCTGGGGATGCTGTACCCGGAATCCTACGGCGAAAGGCTTTGCCTCCATATCCAGCCGTTTTTCATATAACATGGAGATAGTGTCCCTTGCGCTGTGCCCGATAGCAAGTACCAGAATATCCGTTTCGATCCATTCCCTGTTGTTGATCTCCACAGCAGCAATCCTTTTTTCTTTTTTCCAGCGGGAACGGTTTTCCGATGGCAGATCGGATTTATGACTGACATCAGTCACAGCATCGGCGCGGAGCCCCTCTATATCATTTCCCTGAAGATCATTTATCAGGACATAATTTTTCTGATTATCATTTCTCCGGGTATCACTTCTCTGAATATCGTTTATACTGGTATCACTTATCTGAATATCCGTCATCTGGCTTTCAAACCGTACTTCGCCGCCGAGAGAAATGATTTCCTCCCGCATATTTTTTACAATATTTTTTAATACATCTGTCCCAAGATGAGGTTTCTGATCGTATAAAATACTTTTCTTTGCGCCGAATTCCACAAAGGTTTTGAGCACATGAGTGTTCCGCCCGTATTTGTCTTTGACAAGGGTATTCAGTTTTCCGTCAGAAAAAGTACCGGCGCCGCCTTCGCCGAACTGTACATTGGAATTGAGGCAAAGCGCTTCCCCGTTCCAGAAAGCTTCCACATCGGCGCTTCTCTGTTCCACATCTTTTCCCCTCTCCAGCAACAGCGGCCGAAACCCTGCCCTTGCCAGCTCTAACCCGCAAAACAGCCCGGCAGGGCCTGTTCCGATGATCACGGGCCGCTTTGTAAGCTGTTTTTTACCTGTAACCTGATAACGAAAAGTGACGGTGTTATCTTTTGTGATATCGCGGTCTCTTTGCAGATTTTTCAGCAGTTTATCCTCCTCCCTGCATTTGGCAAGCAGGGTATAACTGTAGAAGAGACGGGGCTTTTTTCTGGCGTCTACGGACTGCCTTGCGATGTTCCAGTCCAGAATATCGCTCTCCCGGCATTTTAACTTATGACAGAGCGCCGTGAAAAGCTGTTTTTCGGTATGGTCTATAGGGCAGGTGATCTGGTTGATGCGAAGCATGGCTGTTTTGCCTCCTGTTTCTTATTTTCATATCCGAAGCGGGTATTGATTCTTTGCCTATTGTAAATTATCAGACGGACAGCGTCAATATAAAACGTAATGCCTATTACTTTTCGCGGGTCAGGAATGCGCATTTACTGCGCGTTCCGCGGGAACATGATCCAGATCCGGGGCGGCTCCTCCGCAGCAAAACTTTCGATAACGCTCCGAACGTTACTGGATAATAACCTGTTTTCATATCTCTTATTGAACATAAATCTGAAGTAGATTATAATGGAGTCATATGAGATCCGAATGAAAAAGAACAAGGAGATACCATGAATAACACATTTGAAAAAGATATCGATAATTTGCTGAACATACTGGATAGTTTCTGTGAGGCGGGAGAGGGCCGTATGAAGCTGGAGGTTTCGGAGGAACTTTCTTCCGGCGATACAAAACATGCCTACCATCACGGACGCTGTGATATCGGAAGCCCCTGGGCAAAAGGGACGGCTTTTGACGTACTGGAAGATGGCGGATGCTGAAACGACGGAATTTTAAGGATGTGCGGTGTGGAAAATAAGATGTTTCACTGCTGTTTATGCCTGAGTAAAACGAAAGGAATGAGTGATTACTATGAATAAAAGGATCTGGAAACGATTTGCGGCAATTCTTCTGACCGCATGCTTGTTAAGCGGCTGCGGCCTGCCGGAGTTAAAGGATATGTTCCGTATGGAAGAGGATTCCGACAGGTTTCAGGCGGAGGATGACGATACGGGAGAGGAAAACGAGACAGTGGAAAATACATCGGAAGAGATTTCCGGTGAAGTTTTTGTTGCGGCAAAAAGCAGCAGGCCCGCACTGCTGAACAGGGATGCGGTAAAAGAGATTGATACGGCTTCTCCTGCTGTGTTGCCTTATGCGGTGGAGCCTGACCTGAGCAATATCGACAATCTCTGGCAGGTATACTTGAACGACGAAATGGCAGAAAAGCTTGTGAAGAACGGTTTTGTGGTGTCAGGCAATGCCGGCGCGGAATTTTTTGAGCAGTATGAGTGGAACAGGTATTCTCTGGTTCCCAGTTTCGTGACAGTGGATTCCCTGATGCATACCTATCATCTGTATTTCAGTTATCTGATGAAAAATATAGAAAAAGACCATCTTTCGGATGCGCTGGCTGATCTGAGCGCAAAGATGGCGGAAAACAGCGCCGCCCAGTACGAACTGCTGCGCGGCACCGAATGGGAGGATGCGGCAGCCCGGAACGTGGCGTTTTTCACAGTGGGCGCAAAGCTTCTTGATACGGACGTTCCTGACTGCGGTTATGCGGAGGATATGGTTTCACGGGAACTGGATGCCATAAACAGCGCCTCCGGTATCGCGGATTGTGCCATAACCGGGAAAGAGGAAGACTATACCCAGTATATCCCGAGGGGATATTATGAGGGAGACGAGCAGTTGGAGCACTATTTTAAGGCGATGATGTGGTACGGCAGGATCCATTTTGAGCAGAAAGAGGAGGAACTGGATCGAAGCGCCCTGCTGATCACGCTGGCGCTTACGGAGGATGCGGAAAGCTACGGGTTATGGGAAAAGATATATGCGGTCACTTCGTTTTTTGCGGGGGCAAGCGATGATGCCGGTGTCTGTGAATACGCGCCGCTTATGGAAGAAGCCTACGGCGGCAGTATTTCCGTAAAGGATCTGGCAAAAGATCAGGAAGCCTTTGACCGGTTTCGTGCCATGACAGCATCCCTTGTTCCGCCGCAGATCAATTCCGTCCCGATTCAGGACGGCGAAAGCAATGTGATACCGGGATTCCGGTTTATGGGGCAGCGGTTTACGATCGACGCGGCGGTTATGCAGCAGCTGATCTATCAGAATGTAAGTGAAAACGGCGCTGGAGAGCGGCGCATGCTGCCGGATGTACTGGATGTGCCCGCGGCACTCGGCTCCGGTACGGCTCTGCAGATTTTAAACGATCAGGGCGATACGGCATATGGCGGTTATTCGGAACACATGGAAAAGCTGAGAACGGGACTGGCAGCGGCAGATCAAACGTTGTGGACCGCAAGCCTCTATGCGAACTGGTTAAATACGCTCAGGCCGCTGCTCGATGAAAAAGGAGAGGGATATCCCTTCTTTATGCAGAACGAAGAATGGGCGAAAAAGAATCTGGAATGCTTTGCGGGCAGCTTTACGGAATTAAAACATGATACCGTGCTTTATACAAAACAGATAATGGCGGAAATGGGCGGCGGTATGGAGGAAGAGCCCGATGACAGGGGCTATGTGGAACCGGAACCCCTTGTTTACGGAAGATTTAAAAATCTGGCGTCGCTTACGGCTGAAGGATTGAAGGGCTATGGCATGCTGGATTCCGCAGAGGAGGAGAACCTGATGAAATTGTCGGAGATGGCGGAAAAGCTCTTGACGATCGCCAACAAAGAACTTCAGGAAGAAGCACTGTCCGATGAAGAATATGAATTTATCAGAAGTTACGGCGGAAATCTGGAGCATTTCTGGATCGAGGCCGTGAAAAATGATACCGGCGTGGAGGCGGCGCAGGAACTTCCTGCCGCCGTGGTGGTGGATATCGCGACAGACCCGAACGGACAGGTGCTGGAGGCGGCGACAGGCAATCCTTCCGCCATTTATGTGGCGGTGAAGGTGGATGGCAGGGTAAAGATCGCAAAAGGAAGCGTCTATACGTTTTATCAGTTCCCCTGGCCGATGGATGACAGGCTGACCGATTCTAAATGGCGTTACCTGATGGGATATCAGGCGGATGAGAACGGCAACTGGAATTATGACGGGGAACCGCCGGTAAAACAGCCGGAGTGGACGCAGAGTTACCGATACTGATCTGCCTCTTTAAGGACGGCGGCAGGAATAAAAAGTGAATCGTCCGGGAGCCGTGGCTGCTTACGGGCTGTTTCCTTTCAAGCGGCGAAGGGAGCAATAAATGAAGCGCAGGATGCTGCGGCAGGAAAATATGAGATCATGTTTTAAAAGGGCGGTCATCATCATAACGGCGCTTGCGGCAGGCGGCACCGTTTTATACGGCTTGTGGGCAAGGGGTACGTTTCTGCCGGGATGGATCATCTGGGAGGAAAATAATATAACGGATACATCCGGGGATTATACAATCTCTTTAGCGGAGGAAACGGTATATGTCAGGTATCAGGAGACGGAAGTCTGGCAGTCACCAAAAGGGGTGAAGGTTCAGCAGGTATTATCCTGTGATATCGACCGCGACGGCGGGGAGGAGCTGATCCTGCTCTGCTGGAAAAGAGGGCGTTTCGGTAAATATAAGCCATTCTGGATAGAAAAGGATGAAAAAAGCTGGTCTCAGCATATTTTTGTGTACGATTATGCGGAAGATGAGATTCTGCCGCAGTGGATGTCCTCCTATATCGGGCAGGATGTGTCAGAGATGTCATGCGGCGGCGGAAAGGATTCCATGCAGTGGCTTCTGCTGACAGATCCCAAAGGGGAAACAAGCTGCTGGCGATGGGACTCCTGGGGGTTCACAAAGGATGAGGCGGAAGTTTCTTTTGTGGTATTCGGCGATAACCTGATCCATGAACCGATCTACAGATACGGTTTGAATCAGGGCGGAAATTTCGACTTTCTGTTTGAACAGGTGAAGGCTGTCATCGATAAAAGTGACGTTAGTGTCATTAATCAGGAGACGCCCCTTGTCACGGAGTATTCGGAATACGGTGATTATCCAAGATTCGGAACACCCGTTCAGGTGGGGCAGGCCATTGTGGACGCGGGATTTGATGTGGTTACCTGTGCGACCAATCATGCACTTGACAGAGGGGCAAAGGGGATTCATACTACAAAGGAATATTTTACAAAACAGGACGTCTGCTGTCTCGGCATCCAGACCGGGGATGAACCGGAAAGAAAGCCTTACGAGATTATCAAAAGAAATAATATCAGGTTTGCACTGTTTAATTATACCTACGGCACAAACGGGATATCCCTGCCGGAAGGAAATCCTTTTACGGTACATCTGCTGGAAAACGAGGAGCAGATCAGGGCGGATATACAAAACGCCCGCAGGGAAGCGGATATGGCCATTGTTTTTGTCCACTGGGGCACTGAAAACTCCGCGGAGACGGATGCTTTTCAGGAAAGATGGACGGATGTTTTTCTGGACAGTAAAGCGGACGTGATCGTCGGAACCCATCCCCATGTATTGCAGGATTATGAGATGCTTGAGGGGGAGGAGGGGCACAGGATGCTTGTGTTTTACTCGATCGGAAATTTTGTCAGCGCGCAGCCGGAAAAGTCCAGCGTAAAAGGCGGGATGGCGGAATTTGTCATAGCGCCTGCGCCGGGAGGATATGAGATCACCGAATACAGCCTTACGCCTCTGACAATCAGATGGGAGAGCGGCGGGAAGTATACACCGGTCTTTTCCGGGGAGAAATGATGACCGACAAAAGATTGTGTGCATGCGATGGATGATGCATGGGATAATGGCACATGGCGCGGGAAGCAGTAAAATAAAATGAGCCAGGCAGAAGGGAATATATAAATATGGAAAACAAAAGAGCATTTTTAAAAGATAAGCAGAGAATCGTTATCAAGATCGGTTCCTCTTCCTTACAGCATCCCGAGACCGGCGATCTGGATTATACGAAACTGGATGTACTGGTGCGGGAACTGTGCAATCTGCGGAATATGGGAAAGGATGTGGTGCTGGTGACTTCCGGTGCGATCTCTGTCGGGAAAAAGGCAGTGCATATCACGGAGATAGACGGCGAGGACGAGGATCACAACATTGCGGTGAAGCAGGCGTGCGCCGCGGTAGGGCAGGCGAGGCTGATGATGATCTATCAGAAGATCTTTGCGGAATACAATCAGATGACGGCGCAGATACTGATGACTAAAAATACGATCATAGATAATCTGAACCGCTATAATGCCCGGAATACGTTTCGGGAACTTCTGCATATGGGGGTCGTGCCGATCGTAAATGAAAATGATACGGTGGCGACCTATGAAATTGAGATTGGCGATAACGATACGCTCTCTGCCATTGTGGCTGCGCTGATCGATGCGGATCTTCTGATATTACTCTCCGATATCGACGCACCAATCCCGATGCGGAATTTGTGGAGGAGGTGGACTCCCTGGATCAGGAAACCATGCAGATGGGCAAGGCATCCACCGGAAGCAGCAGCGGAACAGGCGGCATGAATACGAAACTGCTGGCGGCAAAGATCGCGACCAAGTCGGGGATTGATATGCTAATCGCCAACAGTAAAGACATTAAAGTGATCCACAGGCTGCTGGCAGGCGCGCAGATCGGGACGCTGTTCCGCAGCGCCGGATATGACGGAAAATTTGATCTGCCGCTGTTTGTGGAGCGGATGCACAGATAGGGGAACCGGCAGTGGAGAAAGAAAATACGGAAAAACCAAACAGAAAAAAAGCGGCATTGAGAAAACATATCCTGCAGGATCGAAATGCCATTTTACCGGTGCAGAGACAGCAGTGGGACCGGCAGATATTCCGGCGCCTTGTTGCATATGACAGGGCGCATCCCTGCAGCGCCTATTTATGCTATGTAAGTTATAAAAGCGAGGTTTCCACGAAAGAATTTATACGCCGGTGTTTAGAGGAGGAAAAGCCCGTTTTTGTGCCGAAGGTTTTGACGGACAGGCATCCTCTGCCGGATGGAAAAGATGAACCTGATAACAGGATGGATAGCGCGCCGCCGGAAATGGAATTTTATCAGATTACTGCATGGGAAGAGTTAAAAAAAGGGTATCAGGGGATCTTGGAACCGGAAGTTCTGCCGGAAAGATCTTTTTTTGAACAGTTCAGAAAACCGGCGCTGTCAAAGCAGATGAAAGCAGTTAACAGGACGGAAGAGAGAGAGGGCACTGTTGCGAAAAACGAAAAAAATATACTCTGTTTTCGTATGCTGCTGCCCGGAGCGGTATTCGATAAAACAGGAAACCGTATCGGCTACGGCGGCGGATTTTATGACAGATGGCTTGCCCGATGGAACGGATTTCAATGCGGCAGTGCGGAACCTGCTGTGATACTGGAAAAGATTGCTCTGGCATATCAGATGCAGATTGTGGATAGAATTCCGGCAGAATTTTTTGACCAAAAAGCAGATTGTATTATTACAGAAGAAAGTGTAATGAATAATATCAGGGAGGAACAGACATGATGCAGGAAACCTTTGACGATAAAACGGCGCCCTTATTGACGCCGGAAGCTGTCTACAGGAAATAAGAAAAAATATGCGACCTATGTGTGGTCACTTTTTCCTGGAAGGTGATCGAATGGGCTCTGGAGCATTTAACTGCGAGCCGGTGGCAGAAATCGGGTGTTGTAACGGAAGTGAGCGTGAGTGGGACATGCAGATAAAATGTTTCTTGCTGGCGCTGGAACTTGCGCTGACATAAAGCTGCCGGCAGGAGGAACGGAAAGAGGAAAAAGAAAAGGGAGAAAAAAGCAATGAATCTGGAATTACTTTGTAAAAATGCCGCCGCTGTAAAATATGAAATGCAGACATTATCCGCCGGACAAAAAAATCAGGTTTTGCTGCAAAGTGCAGAGACGCTGATCGCAGAGCAGGAAAAAATATTGAGCGCCAATAAAAAGGATATGCAGAACGCCGTTGAAAAAGGCATGCCTTTAGGGCTGCAGGACCGGCTCCGGCTAAACGGCGCCCGGATCGAAGGGATGGCGGAGGGATTAAGGCAGATTGCCGGCCTGCCTGATCCTGTGGGAGAAGTGATGGAGCAGTTTGACCGTCCGAACGGGCTGCACATCGAAAAATGCCGTGTGCCCATCGGGGTGATCGGCATTATCTATGAGGCGAGGCCGAACGTAACGGCAGACGCCTTCGGGCTTTGCTTTAAAACCGGTAACGTGGCGATCTTAAAGGGCGGAAGCGATGCTTTTTATTCTAATCAGATGATCGTGGAGGTATTGCGGGGGGTACTGGAAAAGAACGGTATCTCTGCGGACGCCCTGACCATGATAGCAGATACAAGCCGTGAGACTGCGGCAGCTTTCATGAAGATGCACCGGTATGTCAATCTGCTGATCCCGAGGGGCGGTGCAGGCCTGATCCGCAGTGTGGTGGAAAACAGTACGATCCCCGTGATCGAGACAGGAACCGGAAACTGTCATATCTATGTGGATGAGGAGGCGGATCTTGATATGGCGGTTTCGGTGATCGTCAACGCCAAAACCCAGCGGATCGGAGTCTGCAACGCCTGCGAATCTCTGGTGATCCACGAAAAGATAAAGGATGCACTGCTGCCGAGACTGGCGGAAAAGCTGCGGGAGAGCCGGGTGGAGATCAGGGGCGACGAACAGGTCTGCGCCGTTTTGCCGGAGAGTGTTCCCGCCACGGAGGAGGATTACGGGACAGAATATCTGGATTATATCCTGTCGATGAAAACGGTGAGCGGTATAGAAGAGGCGATCTCCCATATCAACCGCTATAATACAGGGCATTCCGAGGCGATCATCACGAAAAATGACGCCCATGCAAAGCAGTTTTTGCGGGAGGTGGATGCCGCCTGCGTCTATGTGAATGCTTCCACAAGGTTTACGGACGGTTTTGAATTCGGTTTCGGAGCGGAGATCGGCATCAGCACCCAGATGCTTCACGCGAGGGGACCGATGGGGCTGAAGGAACTGACAAGCTACAAATATCAGATCTACGGAAACGGGCAGATACGCGGCTGACAGTGGTGCAAAGGAGAGAGAAGAACAGAAAAAACTTTGTGAAAAGTGCCGTTGAAAATTTTGAAGTACAAATTTTGAGGTATCTGTAGAAGGTTTCATATTGGAAGGAAGGGTACTGCAGCTTGAGAGGAAAATAAAATGTCTGGAAATAAAAAATATCCTCTGGAGGATATGGAGGAGAACCGGCGCTATTTTGATGAGATCGCGGATCTGCTTTTGTCCCGGGAGAAGGAGAAAAACGGCTTCGGCACATTGGCGGAAAAGACGATCCATGAGGTGATCAAGGATTTTTACTGTTATGACCACGACTTTCAGGAGCAGAAAAGAGGGCGTTACATAGCGGATATCGCGGTGGGAGACGATATCTGGGAGATTCAGACAGGGGCGTTCCATAAACTGCGCGGAAAACTGGACGCTTTTTTGAAAAAATATCATGTCACCGTGATCTATCCTGTGCCGGTGGAAAAAAAAGTATACTGGCTGGATCAGGAGACCGGCGCCATCACCGGCGGCAGGCGTTCCCCGCGCAAAGGAAACGCCTACGATGTGTTTTGGGAACTGTATAAGATCCGTCCTTATCTCGCGGATCCCAATCTGTCCATTCATGTTTTTCTGATGGATATGGAAGAATATAAACTGTTAAACGGCTGGAGCAGGGATAAAAAAAGGGGCGCTTCCCGCTATGACCGTCTGCCGGGGAAGCTGAGGGATATTGTCCGGCTTGAAACGAAAAAAGACTACAGCTATTTTCTGCCGGACAGCCTGCCGGAAGAATTCACGTCGCTGGATCTGGCTAAATGTGCCCGTATTCCGAGAGATACGGCGCAGACCTGTCTTTTGATCCTGCGTGATCTGGGGGTCGTGGAACTGATCGGA
>Ga0137308_102258_pt1 | contig 13567 bp, 12 predicted proteins | sample Inofrocosms_June_FD_97181 | JGI IMG/M metagenome (GOLD analysis project Ga0137308, IMG submission 97181) | Mouse cecal microbial communities from Vienna, Austria - N-Acetylneuraminic and N-Acetylglucosamine D2O microcosms_June | ecosystem: Host-associated > Mammals > Digestive system > Large...
GCTGTGGCATGGAGGTTAGTGTTTTACTCCCGTTTCAGAAGCATTACATATAGTCAATAGTTTGGGAAGGTTCCTGCCTGAGGGGGATATGGATGAATTTTGAAGAATTAGACGGTAAAATGAGGATATATGAGCAGTCCATAGATCAGTGTATCCTGCCGGATATGTATATGATTGCGCGGCTGGACGGAAGGGGTTTTACCAGTCTCACAAAGGAAATCTGTAAATTCGAAGCGCCTTTTGACGAAAAATTCCGGGATATGATGGTTGAGGCGGTGAAGTCCTTGATGGAATGCGGTTTCCGGATAATTTACGGATTTACGGAAAGTGATGAAATTTCGCTGCTGTTTCATCCGGAGGAAAAATGTTCGGAAGAAAAGTGCGCAAATATAATTCCGTTCTGGCCGGTCAGGCCAGTGCCGCATTTTCCATGCAGCTGGGGCATATGGCGGTATTTGACTGTAGAATGGTTCCGATTCCGTCCCTTGAGAGAGTGCAGGACTATTTTCTTTGGCGGCAGGAGGATGCCCACAGAAACGCATTGAATGCCCATTGCTATTGGATGCTTAGGAAGGAAGGCGTTTCTGTCCAAGAAGCTACCAAGGCTTTGGAAGGCCAATCGGTGGCTTTTAAAAACGAACTCCTTTTTTCAAGGGGAATCAACTTTAACGAATTGCCCCATTGGCAGAAGAGGGGAATCGGTATTGCATGGGAAAATATTTATATAAAAGGATTTAACCCCATGACGGAAAAAGAAGCAGTGACGAAGATGAGAACACAGCGGCAGCATGGACAGGGCGCCGCAAAGTGAACCTGCGGTATTCAGTACCAAATCGTCCAGCTCCGAAATCCCCGTGCCAAAGATATATTGCATCGTCTCCACAAAAAAGGACAGCATTGCACCGGAGAGCACAGCCCATAGAATTCCTGCGATATGCGTTTTGGATTTTGCCATTCTATACTTTACATACATGCCCAAGGGTATAAACCAGATAATATTCCCCACAAACAGATAGACTACACGGCTCCAATTGTGCCTCTGGATCAGCGGAATATATTCTTCAAAAAGTTTTAAGTTTATGACACCGTTTTCGCATAGGCCATGGGAGCCGAAGCTGCTGCGGAATACGGTAATCCTGAAAAGCACACATAAATAGCATATAAACAATATATGTGGCAGCCGCCGTTTCTTTTGCATGATTACACTCCTATAGGTTGGCGTGAAAAGTATTTCTAAGGAAACGCTGATTAAAGCGTTTCCCTAATTGTCTTCGGAAATTTTCGCTCGAAGCAAGGGCTGCTTTGCGGAGAGGCACTAAGTCTCCAAGCAGCTAAAGCAGTTAGAAAAACGCCAAAAACAGACATTTTTCATCATGATTTGAGATTCCGCTGAGCGGAATTGCGGCACGTCGCCGGGAGTTTTTCAAATGCGCTCTATCATATCTTTTTAATGAATTCCTGAATCAATCAAGTAAACTTATATCGGATAATATTTTATGGTCTGAGCATAGCATAGCGGAAGTGTATTGTCAAATTCCATTAACATACATTTGGCTGACCGGTGTTTTCACACTGGTTTTGCGTGGCACACTCAAGAAATAAATGTGAAACCGCAGCACTTTCGGCCAAGAAATTTATTTTCCCATGCCATATACTATGATAAAGGTAGAAAGGGTGAATAGGCGGAATAGGGAATATGAGTGCTTTTTTCCGGCATTTGATGCGGTTTGCGCTAAGATGTCCGCGGCAATCCGGCTGACCGAGAAGGGAAACCATACAGTCCAAACGCCGGGTAAAACGGACAGTGCAGAAATGATAAAGGTATTTCGGGAAGTATACGATGAGCTGTCGGTGCAGAGCCGGGAGTTGGGCATGTATTTTTTATGATGATGCGGTGGGCTGAATGGGCGCATAAAACAGGAATATTGATGGTCTGATTGGGCATTATAAATATAAAGGAAGTGTAAACTTATAAAGAAACCATTAATTGTTAGCACTCACTATTGACGAGTGCTAACAGAAGTGTTATAACGTATTCATAAGGAAGAAAACTTCCGAAACCTATTAACCAAAACGGCGAAAACCGCAGCTATTAAATAGTCTCTAATCTGTATGAGCCGGAACCGGGAACAACGGCTCCGAAGCGGAATCGACGAACCAAACCGGGAACAACGGCCCCGAAGCGGAATCGACGAACCAAACCGGGAACAACGGCCCGAAGCGGAGTCGACGAACCAAACCGGGAACAACGGCCCCGAAGCGGAGTCAAAGTACCGAAACCGGAAGCATACGGAAGTAAAGGGGACAAAAGCAGAATGGAGGAATGACATATGTTAATGCCCAGTATTTTTGGAGAAAATTTGCTTGATGATTTCTTTGGCGATTTAAATGGGGCGGCAAGGAACCAGATGAGATATGCCGCACCGTCCAGCAGTCTTATGAAGACCGATATCAAGGAGACGGAAAATGATTATGAAATCAACATCGATCTCCCCGGCTTCAAAAAAGAAGACGTTCAGGCGGAGCTTAAGGACGGTTATCTTGTCATTACCGCTAAGAACGAAAGCAGCATGGAGGATACAAGCAGCAAGGAATATATCAGAAGGGAAAGATTCTACGGAACCTGCAGCAGAAGCTTTTATGTGGGGAAGGATGTCCAGCAGGAGGATATTTCGGCCAAGTTCGAGAACGGAGTGCTGATCATGAATGTACCCAAGCATGTGGAAAAACCTGTGGAGGAGAAGAAATATATTGCCATTACAGGCTGACAGAGGGTAGAGGTAACCGTTCAGACAGCCCCTCCCGCGAAGTCAAAATCGCGTCCCTATGCGATTTTGCGAGATATGCGGGCAGAGGCAGATGGCCGTGGAACCGGCTTGCCAAAAAGTAGCACGGAAGTTATAATAAAAGCGAAACGCAGTTCTTGTGTTTCGCTTTTATTATGCACACGGACGCCAAGAGGAAGATTGTCGGCAGAAGCAGACGGATGCCCGGCGTTGCGAGTAGTGGAAGAGGGCTCTTCCCTGCTCGATTGCACAGCCCCATGCAGTGGAATATGCCGCTGCTGCGGCGCATGGGGGGCGCCTGATGGAAATCCAGACAAGTAATTAAGCGGAATATAGATGCGGAAGTACACAAAGAAAGGTGAAAGGGCAAATGGCAGAACAATTGAAAGGACAGAGAACAGATTCGGAAAAAAATGGGGTATGGATAGCCCATAGGGCAGACCCTTACGTATACAGGCACACGGACGGAACTTACTATTTTACCGCCACAGTTCCCGCCTATGACTGCATTATCCTTCGCAAGGCCGGGTCTCTGGAGGATTTAAGCGGCGCGGAGGAAACGGTGATCTGGGAAAAACACGGGACGGGCCCCATGGGCGCTCATGTCTGGGCTCCGGAGCTGCATTACCTTCAAGGAAAATGGTATCTGTACTTTGCCGCCGGGGACGCGGAAGATAAATGGCGGATCCGCCCCTATGTGCTGGAATGTCAGGGGCAGGATCCCGTAAGGGACGGCTGGACGGAAAAAGGAATGCTGCAATGCGCGGAGGAGGATGAATTTTCTTTCCGGTCATTTTCCTTGGATGTCACCATATTCGAACACAGGGGGCAGTATTATTGTGTGTGGGCCGAAAAAATCGGTGTGGGCAAAATGATTTCAAATTTGTATATTGCCCGCATGGAATCTCCCGTAAAGCTGGCCACCGTGCAGGTGCTTTTAACCACTCCCGACTACGACTGGGAGAGGAGAGGATTTTGGGTGAACGAGGGGCCTGCGGTGTTGAAGCATAACGGAAAGGTTTACCTGACCTATTCTGCCAGCGACACAGGTGCAAATTATTGTATGGGTATGCTTACTCTGGACGGAAAGGGAGATCCTTTGGATCCGCGCAGCTGGGAAAAAAATCCTGTTCCGGTACTGAAAACGGACGAAAAAAAGGGAATTTACGGACCGGGCCACAACTCTTTTTCCGTGGATGACGAGGGCAATGCGGTAGTTATTTTCCATGCCCGCACCGAAAAAGAAATTGTGGGCGATCCTCTCGATGACCCGAACCGGCATGCTATGTACCGCAAAGTCCTCTGGAAGAAAAACGGAGAACCGTCTTTTCGTGTATGAGAAAAAATATTAAGGATTTTGCTAAAGTATTCGTCCATTCTGTCGATAAATAATACATGAAAGTTACTGCTCATTTTATTCCCCGGCAATGAGGAAACTGGAAGCGGCGGGGTCTTTGCTTAACGGTACAAAGCTGTGTGAGTGGTAATTATCAAATTTCAATAAGCAGGAGACTTGCAGGAAGGAGGAGTTCATATGCGTATTGAAGCGTATACTCAAGTACAGCAGATATACAAGCCGAAGCAGTCTGCGAAGAATCAGCAGGCAGGTGCGGCATCCCATACTTCTGATCAGTTACAGCTCAGCACGGCGGGCAGAGATCTTCAGACAGTAAAGTCTGCGGTAGCTGCTGCTCCCGACGTAAGGGCGGACTTGGTGGCGGACATTAAGGCAAAGGTCAGCAACGGAACTTATCAGGTGGAAACTTCGGCATTTGCCGAGAAACTTTTATCAAAAATCAATGAAATGAGGTAGGAAGTCCCGTGGCTAGCTTAATGGAAACCCTGATTGATGTGTTAGATCGGGAATGTACGGAATATGAGGGACTTCTGGCTCTTTCCCAGAAAAAAACGCCGATTATTGCAAGCGGCAGCTTGGAAGATTTACAAAAAATCACGGATGATGAACAGAATGTGGTAATTCGTATCAATCACTTGGAAAAACAGCGGGTGGAGGCTACGAAGGATATCGCCAATGTGTTGAACAGGGATGTTGACAGTTTAAAGCTTTCCAATCTCATCGAGATGCTGGCAGGCAGGCCGATAGAACAGGGACAGCTGAAGACAGCTCATGACAGGCTGCAGGAAATTGTCCGTAACCTGCAACGCGTTAATGAACAAAATAAAGAATTGCTTACGAATGCATTGGAAATGGTGGAGTTTGAGATGAATCTGCTCCAAGCCATGAAAGCGGCGCCTGAGACAGCCAATTATAACAGGGGCGCGTACACTGCGGGAAACACTATGGGAGTACCCAACAGTGGTTTTGATGCGAAGCAATAATATATATTTTTGAGGTGATTGATATGCCATTGATGGGTAGTTTATATGTAGGTTCATCCGGATTACAGACCAGTCAAAATGCGCTGAATACCACAGCGCATAATCTTTCTAATGTGGACACTCCCGGCTATACCAGACAGCAGGTGCAGTTGTCCGGCAAAAGTTATTTAAAACTTTCTACGAACCCTAAAGCTGTAAACAACAGACAGACAGGTTTAGGCGTCACTTATTCCCGCGTAAAATATGTGAGAGATTATTTTCTGGATCAAACCTACCGTAGGGAATCCGGGCGAAGTATGTTCTATGAGGTGTCCACAGGAGTATTGGAGCAGATAGAGAGCCAGCTGGGAGAAATGAACGGCGAGGCTTTCCAGACTACAATAGAGGACTTCTGGACGTCCATTGAGGAGCTGGCAAAGGATCCTGCAAGTTCCGTTACGCAGGGGCTTTTGGTGCAGCGGGCATCTGAATTTATAGAGAGGGCGGGAGCCGTTTACGACGGGCTTGTCTCCTATCAGGACAATCTGAATGCACAGATCAAGCAGCAGGTTGATAAAATTAATAAATACGGCAGGCAGCTGATTGCTTTAAACGAGAGCATCAGAGCCATTGAAGCCGGCGGCATTGAACACGCAAATGATCTTCAGGATGCCAGAAACAAGATTTTGGATGAACTTTCGCAGCTGGCGAATGTTTCTTATGATTATGACATGTATGGCAGTGTCTGGGTGAAAGTGGAGGGCGTGGATTTTGTAAGAGGCGATATGTGTTATGAAATCGGTTTGGATGTGGATGAGACCACCGGATTTTATACGCCCTTCTGGCCTACCAATGCCAAATATTATACAAAAGCAGACGGAACGAAAGCGTACAATATTGACGGCGCCGAAGTTTTCGACTTAACCCGTCCCATTTCCACGGATTTAAATACCGATATCGGCGGATTGAAGGCAATGCTTCATGCAAGAGGCGATCACAGGGCGGATTACACGGATCTGGACATGAATTCCTGTTCCCAGAGAAAACTTGACGCACTGGGGATTACCAAAGATCAGTACAATAAGAATCCCCAATATTATGGAAAGAAGTATTATGATACCTTTATTTCCGATTCCGTTTTGATGAATATTCAGGGGCAATTTGACCAAATGATTCATAATGTGGCTACAAAGATTAACGGGATTCTTGCTGAGGCGGCAGGCGTAAAGACAGGGGATTTGACCATTGTAAACGAGGACGGAACCACGGAGACACTGAAAGGTGTGAGTTATTGCACGGCAGATCCCAACGGTTATATGAGGGACGGTCAGGGTATCCCTCTCCAATTATTTACCAAGGGGACTACGGCGGGGTACACCAAGGTAACGGGCACCGACGGCAAAGAATATTTCGTCTATAACGAGGAGGAACCGCTCCAGACGGAGTATCTGTACACCGTAAAGAATCTGGAGGTGAATCCTCTGCTGATGCAGGAGCCTGCCAAATTAGGGTTCCGGCTGCCGGACGGATCCGAGGATCAGGCTACGGTTAACGCAATGAAAGCCGCTTTTGAGGAGAAGGCTTATACCTTGAATCCCAATGTAAAAAAGGCGACGACTTTCATAGACTACTATACGGATATGGTTCATCAGGTGGGTAACACCGGTTTTGCATTCAGAGGGATATATGAGAATCAGGAAAGCGCATTGGAGTCCATCGAGAGTTCCCGCCAGCAGGTGGTCGGCGTGTCCTCCGACGAAGAGCTTTCCAATATGATAAAGTTTCAGAATGCATATAACGCTTCCAGCCGTTATATTAACGTAATCAGTGAGATGCTGGAACATATTATCAGCACATTAGGGGTATAAAGCATATACGGCTTTCACATAAATTGCTGAAACGAATGATTGGGTGATCGGGAGGAGAGAGAAGATGCCTTCACAATTCTTTGGACTAAATATTGCATATACGGGGCTGTTGGCAAGTAATGCGGCGTTGAACACAACCAACAACAACATTGCCAACGTACAGACGAACGGCTACAGCAGGCAGGAGGTAAACCAGCAGGCGGCAAGCGCTTTGCGGCTTTTCCAGACCTACGGATGTGCCGGCGCCGGTGTGGAGACCCTTTCCATAGAACGTATCAGGGACGGGTTCTATGATACGAAATATTGGAATAACAATGCCAAGGTAGGAGAGTATAGTATGAAAGAATACTATATGACGCAGATAGAAGCCTACTTTGACGACAACGGTAAGAATGCCGGATTTAAGACGGTTTTTGACCAGTTGATGATCACCGGTATACAGGCACTGTTAAAGGATCCCAACAATGCCACGACGAAGACTCAGTTTGTGGGATATGCAGGGGCGCTGGCAGAGTACTTTAACGGAGTTGCCGGTAATTTGGAGCAGGTTCAGAAGGATGTCAACTCGGAGATTAAGCTGAAAGTGGATGAAATCAATTCCATTGCGGGACAGATTGCCACGTTAAATAAACAGATTAATACCATAGAGCTTACGGGAGTGACGGCAAATGAGCTGCGTGACAGAAGAGAGCTTCTGATAGACCAGCTTTCCGAGATCGTAGATGTAAAGGTTACGGAATATCCCGTTGTAGACCTGAACAATCCCAGCCGTGAGACAGGGGCAAACCGTTATATCGTAAAGATTGCCGGAGGACAGCTTCTGGTGGACGGCAATGAATATAACAGCTTGGAGTGTCAGGCCAGAGAGAAATACAATAAGGTAAACCAGACGGATATTGACGGTCTCTACGATGTATACTGGGAAAACGGCCAGAAATTCAATCTGAACAATCCCGCCATGGGCGGTGCGCTTCAAGGACTGGTGCAGATGAGAGACGGTAACAACGGCGAGAACTTTGTAGGTCAGATTACGGAGACGGGAACGGTCAGAGGACAGGATAATGTAGTACGCGATACCGTCACCATTCAGGTGGGGAAGGCATACCTTCAGGATTTAAACAAATGTAATTTGTCAAACTGCGGCGGAATCATTGATCTGGGCAATCAGGAATTTTACTATGATTCATGGAACTGTACCATCAGCTATGACAATAACGGAGAACCGGTATACTCCTATACCTTCACTCTGTCAGACAGTACGAAGAATGACCAGAGACTCACAAATGACCGTGTGGGTAAGGTGGCTTCTATCGGCAACAGCATTTCCTATCAGGGAATTCCTTATTATATGAAGCAGATGAACGAGTGGGTTCGTACCTTCTCCCAGAAGTTTAACGATATTCTTATGAGCGGTATCGACTCCAACGGTGACAAGGGTTCCATGTTATTTACCGGAAATCATGCATCGGACGGGGGACAGTATCTTTTCCCCGAAGGAGGCAGATATGATTCCTTTACCTATGAGGACTTCCAGAAAAACGGAGCCATGACCATAGACATGAATCAGGACAGCTTCTACTGGCTGACGGCTATGAATTTCAGTATTTATGCACCGGTGGAAAACGATCCCAGACTTCTCGCCAACAGGTATGACGCCGCAGACGGTGTGGAGCAGAATAACCTTCTGGAGGATCTGAAAAAGCTTGCAACGGATAAAGATAAGATGACTTTCCGCGGCTGTTCCGCATCGGAGTTTTTACAGTGTATTCTGTCCGATGTGGCATTGAATGCTTCCAGAGCAAATCTGTTCAGCCAGAGCTTCCGGGACATTGCCAATACGATTGACAGCCAGAGAATTTCCATCTCCGGCGTGGACGAGGATGAAGAGGCGGTTAACTTGGTAAAATATCAGAACGGATATAATCTTGCCTCTAAGATGATTCAGACCTTGACGGAGATTTATGACAAATTGATTCTGGAGACGGGTGTCTAAATGTGAAGGAAATCACTAAGCTCGGAAAGACCTCGCTAAGTGATTTCACGCTCTGCGGAGCAGAGCTTCTTCCCAAACTGCTAAAGCAGTTAGAAGAATCGCCTCAGCGATTCTTACGGATTTGCACCAATTTATAAATTGTTTGTGCCGCCGATGGCGGCAGAACCGGAAGTGCACCGATTCATTGATTGTTTGTGCCGGCGGCGCCGGTATGTCCGAAGGCTGCTTAGGCGGCGGAATGCGAGGAAATATGAGAATTACAAATAAAATTATACAGCGCAATAACTTGTCGAATATTAATACTAATAAGATTTATCAGGATAAACTGAGTACTCAGATGTCCACTCAGAAAAAGATTAACAGGCCCTCCGATGACCCTGTTATAGCCATCAGGGCTTTGCGTTTGAGAAGCAGTGTGACGGAGGTGACACAGTATTACAGCAAAAATATCCCCGATGCGAAAAGCTGGCTCAGTGTGACGGAGGATGCATTAAAAAATCTGTCTCAGATTATCACGAACATGATCAGCCGGTGTACCAAGGGAGCCAACGGCGACCTTAAGACGGAAGACCGACAGATTATTTTGGAAGAGCTGAAGGGGCTGGGGGATGAGATCTACAGCACCGGAGATGCGGACTATGCGGGACGGTATGTGTTTACCGGTTATCGTACCGATACTTCATTAAGCTTCCTGAAAGAGACAACTTTAAAATACTCCATTACGGAACAGTTGGGCAAAGAAGCCATTGATACATTGACTTATGTGGATACGGGAGATTTGCTGGATCTCAACGAGGCCAACTTTGACAGTACCACCATGGCCGGTATTGATGAGACGCAGATTTCTTCCACAGATGTTTATCGTATCCGGCTGGCATACGGCGACTGTGATGCCGTGGATGCCGCAGGTAATCCGGTGGCTCCTACCATCGAATATACTGACGCTGCGGGTAACACCCAGACCATAACCGCTGCCATGAAGCATTCCTATGACGATCCTTATAAAAACGTGGGTGACAATGACGTGATTTACGTGCCGGAGACGGGGGAGCTTCTTTTGGGCAAGAATCAATATGATGTATTGATGCAGGTAAAGGATAACGAGTCCACTACCACGAAGAACGAGGGTGAGATCAGGATCACATACGAGAAGAGCCATTGGAGCAAAGGGGAGCTCCGTCCCCAGCATTATTTTGCGTGTACTTCAACGGATGCGGACGGAAAGGAGATTAACTATAACAGCTCCTATCTGAACGGGGAAGTGGAACATCAGGAGATAGAGTATGATGTAGGATTTAATCAGACCATCCGCGTCAACTCCACTGCCGACGAATGCTTCAAGCACGGCATCGGCAGAGAGGCGGATGACATTGTCAGCGCCATGCAGAATGTACTGAATCTGGAAGCTACCAAGGCCACCTTGGAAAAGCTGGAGAAAGCAAACGAGGGAGATGCCGGTAAGCTTGCCACGATTAAAAAGCAGCTGGATGCGGTAAATAAGGCTCTGACCTATGCGAAACAGAAGGAACAGGCTTTGTTCGAAGGAGGAATCTCGGCTTTCCAGAAATATTTGGACGATTCCAATCTTTGTATTACCAACTGCGGTACACGGAGCAGCAAGCTGTCTCTGATTGAGAACCGTATGCAGAACCAGAAGACATCCTTCGAAACCTTGAAGAGTGAGAATGAGGATGCGGATATTACGGAAGTGGCCATACACTTAAACAGTGCGGAGCTGACCTATGAGGCGGCGCTGATGGCAACCGGAAAAGTAATGCAGACCACATTGTTGAACTTTATTTAAATGAGAGCGGAGAATGTCCGGCTGTGGCAGGCTGCGGATAGGATATAATTGCGAAAATGCAGGCCGGACATTGTCTTTCGCCGCCGAAGCGGCAGAATGAGAGGAAGTATGAAGATCAACACGAGACTTTTTGGAGAAGTTGAGATTTCGGACGACAAGATTATCTGCTTTGAGAATGGTATTATAGGCTTTCCCGAACTGAAACGATTTGCCCTGATTCATGACGAAGAATCGGGAACGGGGGCGGGTATCCGTTTTCTCCAGTCTTTGGACGAAGCGAATTTTGCAATGCCTGTAATAGACCCGCTGATTGTAAAGCCCGATTACAATCCGGAAGTGGACGATGAACTGCTGACGGGTGTGGGACATGTGACGGAGGATAACATTTTGGTTCTGGTAACGGTATCCGTACCCAGCGACCTGACTAAGATGAGCGTGAATCTTCAGGGCCCCTTTGTAATTAATGTGGATACAAATAAGGCATGCCAGATGATTCTCGACAGTAGTGATTATCCTGTGAAGTTCCCTGTCTATGATATTTTACAGGGCGGAAAGGCAGGTGTGTAAGATGCTGGCGTTGTCTCGTAAAAAAAAGGAAGCCATTGTGATCAACAATAATATTGAAATCACAATATTGGAAGTGAAGGGTGATCAAGTAAAGATCGGTATCAATGCGCCCAAGGAAGTACCCATATACCGCAAGGAGGTATATCTCCAGATTCAGGAAGCTAACAGTGAGGCTGTCAGCGCAAAAGGCATGGAAGCGTTAAAAAATTTATTGGGATAGTTCGCAGGGAAGCGCAAAAAAAAGTGCCTCCCTGTAAACTTTTTCGGAGAACTCTCCGATAAAGATTTTAGATACGCCCTTGAGTGCATACGAGCCGGAGAGACAATACAGGGCGGCATAAAACAGTCAATAAAGCATATTCACATGGAGGTGGAAGAAATGGCAATTGAACCAGTATCAAGCATTATGACGGTACAGGCACAGGGAAGTGCGGTACAAAAGCCCAAAGCTCCCGTACAGGTTGAGAAGCCTGAAAGCACGGTCAGCAGCGTACAGGCGGCAGAGCAGGTGGACAGAACGGTGAGTGTTGTGCAGAACGCACAGGAAAAGGGGCAGGCTGACGGCGGAGAGCAGAATAGGGATCAGCAGGCGACCAATGATCAGATCCGCAAGGCAGTGGAGAAATTAAACAAGAGTATGCCTAATTCAGAGGCGGTATTCGGTATCCACGAGAAAACAAACAGAGTTACGATCAAAATAGTAGATCGGGGCACCAAGGAAGTCATTAGAGAGCTTCCTCCCGAGAAGACCTTGGATATGATCGCCAAGGTGTGGGAGCTGGCAGGTATTTTGGTAGATGAGAGGTTATAGGAGGATAAGAGTATGGCACTGAGATTGAGCGGACTGATGTCCGGAATGGATACGGAGAGTATCATTCAACAGCTTGTAGAAGCTAAGAGCAACAAGGTTAAGACAGCGAAGAAAGCACAGACTAAGCTGAGCTGGAAGCAGGACGCGTGGAAAGACCTCAATACGAAATTAAAGAACCTGCAGTCAAAGTTTTTGAGCAGCATGCGTTTTTCCAGTTCCTACAGCAAGAAGGTGACAAAAGTGTCTAATTCCAGCGCGGTCAGTGTGATCACCGGCGAGAGTGCGGTGGACGGCGTTCAGTCATTGGAGATCAACCAGCTGGCTAAGACCGGTTATCTCACCGGCGGTGTGGTATCCACTGCCAGCGGGGAGGGGGCAACCGCACTGACGAAGGTCAGCGATCTGGCCGGAGGATTTACCGCTCCGGGAACCATTAACGTGACCACGGGGAACAAATCGGTGGATATCAATATCACATCGGATACCACCATTTCCGATGTGCTGTCACAGCTCAAAAATGCAGGCTTGAATGCCAGCTTTGACGCAAAATGGCAGAGATTTTCCATCAGCTCAAAAGAGTCCGGCTCCAAGGGCGACTTTAGTATCACTGCTGTGGATGCGGGCGGTGCACAGGCGCTTTCCGCTATGAAGCTTCAAGTGAATCTGAACGACGACAAAGCTACTTTGCAGGAATACCAGAAATATGCCGCATATTATGTGTCAGGCGACAGAGCGGCTACCATTGCCAATATGCAGTCCATGATTGACAAGGATGTGGCATCCAGAACGGAGTCTTACCTGAATCAGTATAAGTCTCTGACATCTTCTTTGAAATCGGCACAGGATACTATTTCTTCCATTCAGACGAAGTATGCAGGCACCACGCTGGATACGGCAGAGAACTACGAGGCACAGCTGAAAGCTAAGAACGATGAAATCGTTGCAATTAATAAGACCCTCAACGAAGATACCGGCATTCTCACCGAGCAGGAGAAGAAGGATCTCCAAGACAAGGTTACGCAGCTGATTGATGAGACAAAGGATCTGGCCACTAAGAAGGCCGATGCGGAGAGCCTTGCTTCCGCACAGAAATCCGAGACCGAGCTTACAAAGCAGATTGCAGACGTAGAGAAGTATGTGGATATTACCGCAACTACCGTTGACGGAGAGACCACCTATACCGCGACTGCAAAGCAGACACTGAAAGACGAAGTGGAGAATCGTTATTACAATAAGGCTGAGATGGCGGCGGATGCCATAGCAAATTACGATCCCACTGACACCTCATCCACAGGCGCTACCAAAGTGTCCGGTCAGGATGCAAAGATTACCTTAAACGGCGCAGTATATGAGAACAGCACAAATGCGTTTGAGATCAACGGTCTGACCTTTACCGCTCTCAATGAGACTAAGCCCGGT
>Ga0137308_102259_pt1 | contig 13563 bp, 9 predicted proteins | sample Inofrocosms_June_FD_97181 | JGI IMG/M metagenome (GOLD analysis project Ga0137308, IMG submission 97181) | Mouse cecal microbial communities from Vienna, Austria - N-Acetylneuraminic and N-Acetylglucosamine D2O microcosms_June | ecosystem: Host-associated > Mammals > Digestive system > Large...
GTTCCTTTGGAGCAGGATTTCTGCCAGCCCGCTCATGCTGATGCCGCCGATTCCGATAAAATGTATGTGGAGCGGGTGGCTGAAGTCTATTTTATACATCATCTATCTCCTTTCTGATTCTGTATGATATGATTAGCCCGCCAAAAGCTCTTATCAATGAAATGGACTTTGGACGCTCTAATTATGATATACATATATGGTTATATTATAACCTTTACAGAGCAAAATGGAAAGACTATTCGGCAGATTCGCCGGAAAAATAACAAGTAATTTGAACATACTTCGAGAATATGTATAAGTTATACAAACGTATAGTGAAAATAGGAAAAAAATGTAGAAAAAGAATTATACATATCGATTAAAAATGTAGAAAAAAAGTGGGTAGAATTTGTAAAAAATGTTCACGAACCAGGAAAAGTATGATATAATCTTTTAAACAGAAAACAATAATAGACAAGAGGTGATTGCATGATGAAAAAGGAAATGATTGCCATGCTCTTAGCAGGGGGACAGGGCAGCAGATTGGGGGTTTTGACAGAGAAGGTAGCAAAGCCCGCTGTTTCTTTTGGCGGCAAATATCGAATCATTGACTTCCCATTAAGCAATTGTATCAATTCAGGTATTGATACGGTTGGAGTGCTGACCCAGTATCAGCCTTTATTGCTGAATACACATATCGGTATTGGCATTCCCTGGGATTTGGATAAAAATGAGGGTGGCGTGACCGTGCTGCCTCCTTATGAAAAAAGTACAAACAGTGAGTGGTATACAGGTACTGCCAATGCCATTTATCAGAATCTGGATTATATGGAGCAGTATAATCCGGACTATGTACTGATTCTCTCCGGGGATCACATTTACAAAATGGATTATGAAGTAATGCTGGATTTTCATAAAGTGAATAAAGCAGATGTGACACTGGCCACTATGCCGGTGCCCATTGAAGAAGCCAGTCGTTTCGGTATTGTGGTGACAGATGATACTAACCGGATTACCCAGTTTGAGGAGAAACCAGAGAAACCCAGCAGCAATCTGGCATCTATGGGAATCTATATTTTCAGCTGGCCGGTGCTTCGGGAAGCTCTTTTAGCGAAAAAGGATCAGAATAACTGCGACTTTGGTATGCACGTTCTGCCATACTGCCATGATAAAAAGCAGCGTCTGTTTGCTTATGAGTATAATGGCTATTGGAAAGACGTGGGGACTCTGGGTTCTTACTGGGAAGCTAATATGGAGCTGATAGATATTATTCCGGAATTTAATCTCTATGAGGAGTTCTGGAGAATCTATACAAAGGGAGATATCATTCCTCCCCAATATATATCAGAAAAGGCCGTGGTGGGCAAATGCCTGATTGGTGAGGGCAGCGAGATATATGGTGAGGTGGAGAATTCTGTGATTGGGCCTAATGTCTACATTGGCGAGGGTGCTGTCGTGAAAGACTCCGTTATCATGAGGAATACCAGAATCGGCCGGAACACAGTTGTGGACAAGTCCATTATTGCTGAGGATGTGTCCATTGGAAACGATGTGGTACTGGGTGAAGGAGAAGAAGTTGAGAATGTGGCGAAACCGAAAGTGTATGCCTTCGGGCTGGTGACCATCGGTGAGCATTCAGTGATACCCAGCGGTGTAAGAATAGGAAAGAACACTGCCATTTCAGGGGAAACCACACTTGAAGATTATCCTGGCAAGGTGCTGCCGGGCGGAGGAGTGATAGCAAAGGATGGTGATAGAGCATGAGGGCGTTAGGACTTATCTTGGCTGGCGGAAGCAATAATAAAATGAGGGAATTATCGAAAAAGAGAGCGATCGCGGCAATGCCGGTTGCCGGCAGTTACCGGAGTATTGATTTTGCTCTGAGCAACATGTCCAATTCCCATATTCAAAGAGTAGCAGTTCTGACACAGTTTAACGCACGTTCTTTGAATGAACACCTCAGTTCTTCAAAGTGGTGGGATTTCGGAAGAAAGCAGGGTGGCCTGTATGTATTTACCCCTATGGTGACCGCTGATAACAGCTGGTGGTACAGAGGCACAGCAGATGCTATGTATCAGAATCTGAATTTCCTTAAGAACAGCCATGAACCTTATGTGGTGATTGCTTCAGGAGACGGCATCTACAAATTGGATTACAATAAAGTTCTGGAATATCATATTGAAAAGCGCGCAGATATTACGGTAGTCTGCACGGATATTGAGGGAGACGATATTAACCGTTTCGGCGTGCTGAAAATGAATGAGGAGTCCAGGATCGAGGAATTTGAGGAAAAACCCATGGTTACTCAATCCCATACCATCTCCACAGGGGTTTATGTGATCCGCAGAAGACAGCTCATCGAAATGCTTGAAAAATGTGCTCAGGAAGACCGGCACGATTTTGTAAAAGATATTTTGATCCGTTATAAAAACCTGAAAAGAATTTATGGGTATAAGATCAAAGATTACTGGAGCAATGTTTCTACAGTTGAGTCTTATTATAGAACAAACATGGATTTTCTGAAGCCGGAAGTAAGAGAGTATTTCTTCCGCACAGGCCCGGAGGTAAAGACAAAGATTGACGATCTGCCGCCGGCAAAATATAACCCCGGAGCAGACGTGAAAAACAGTCTGGTTGCCAGTGGCTGTATTATAAATGGGGTTGTAGAGAATTCCGTTATTTTCAAAAATGTTTTTGTTGGTAATAATTGTGTAATAAAAAATTCAATAATTTTAAATGATGTTTACCTGGGTGATAACACGCATATTGAGAATTGTGTAGTGGAGAGCAGGGACACCATACGGGCGAATTCTTATCATTATGGTGAGGACGGCATCAAAATCGTAGTGGAAAAGAATGAAAGGTATGTAATATAATCCGAAAGGGGAGGAAATTACTGAGAAAGCCAATGTTTTCACGGTAAGGGCCATGCGGCCTGTTACCCGGCAGGATAGCGCATGATGGGAGGTTACTATGAGAATAACAGATGTTAGAGTACGGAAGGTAGCGAAAGAAGGCAAAATGAAAGCGGTGGTGTCTATCACCATCGATGATGAGTTTGTGGTACATGACATTAAAGTAATTGAAGGTGAGAAAGGTTTATTTATTGCAATGCCCAGCCGTAAGGCTGCGGACGGGGAATACCGGGATATCGCCCACCCCATAAACTCGGCAACCCGCGAGAGGATTCAGAACATTATTCTGGAAAAATACGAAGAGGTTATGAATCTTGACACAGACAATGAAACAGCAGATACAGAGATGTAAAAAGACCTTTTGAACGGGTGATCATAGTAATAAATGCCGGCCTTGGCGTCCTCTAAGGCCGGCATTTATTATGTCAGGCGTGTTGTTTACACGCCTGGGCACTGTTATCGTTATTTTCGGAAATCAAATAAATCTTTAATCTCAATTCCTAAAGCGTCAGCGATATCGAATAATTTGTCCAAAGATACGGAAGTTTTTCCGTTGGGAGCTTCGATATTGCTCATATGTGTCCGGCTCACGTCAGTAGCCTCAGCAAGCTGTAATTGGGTTAATCCTTTCAGTTTGCGGTAATATGCAATTGTAAGTCCGAGTTCCCGGTACTGTTTCTTCCTTCTTTCATCCATGACTTTCTGCCTCCTAAATATTTGGTACACTGTTTAGATTTATTTGATTTAACAGCATAGATATTGTAACACAAAATCCGAACAAAAGGAAGGTGGATTTTTATAAACTTAGAAATGGCAAAAAGGATATTTTGGAAAATATTACGGATTTATTACAATTTATTAATAAAAGGTGTTGATTTTTTTTCGAATTATGGTATAATGTGTAACATCAATGATTGATGCGGGGAGAAACGCCTGTATTAGTTGAAGGGAATTTGGCTTTTACCCACATAAATCATACAAATGAGGTGTTATAGATGAATAGAATACATTTGGCAGCCGCGGCAATGGCGGCCGCTGTGCTGGTCACGGGAGGGAGTGTACCAGTGCGGGCGGCGTCCATTCAGCAGCAGATGGAGGCGGTTCAAGGGGAGAAAGCGCAATCGGAAGCTGCATTGGCTGAAACACAGGAGCGGATAGCAGGGCTGGAAAGCCAGAGGGGAGATCTGGAATCGTATCTGGCCCAGTTATCACAGCAGTATGAGGAATTGACCATCAGCCTGGAGGAGTTGACAGTGAAGGCCAAGCAGAAGCAAAAAGAGCTGAAGCTGGTTAAAAAAGAACTGAAAAAAGCCAGGGAGAAAGAAAAGGAGCAGTATGAGAGCATGAAGATACGGATTTCCTATATGTATGAGAAATCCAAGGGGAATCTTCTGACCACACTGCTCTCGGCAGATAGTTTCACAGATTTTCTTACCCGTGCAGATAATTTTGCGCAGATTTCAAAATACGACAGAGAAATGCTAAAGAAATACGAATTGGCAAAGGAAAAAGTACAGGATCAGAAAAAGGCTGTAAAAGTTGAAGAAGAGTCAATTATCCAGCTTCAGAAAGAAAGTGCCAGGAAGCGGCAGGAAGTGGAAAGTATGGAAGTATCTGCCCAGCAGGAAATCTCGCTGTATACCCAGGAAATTGAACGCTCTGAGGGAGAGGCGGCCAGTCTTCTGGAAACGGTGAATCAGCAGTCGGCCCAGCTGACTTCTCTGGCGGCAGAGGCTGAAAAAGAGGCAGAAGCGGCCAGGAAAGCGGCCCAGGAGCAGCTGCTGAGACAGCAGGAGGAGGAAAGACAGGCGGCAGAAGCAGAGCAGTCGAAAGAGGAATCAGTTTCTTCTAAGAATCGGGGAGCATCTGAACAGGTGGATTACGAAGAAGAAACAGAGGATGAAATTTCCAATGAAATACCGGAGGAGACTCCTGCTGCGCAGGAGACGCAGACACCCCAGGTGCAGGAGCCGCAAGAGACGGCCGCGCCGGAGACATCAGAAGAGCCGGAACCTTCACAGCCGGCAGATGCAGATACCGGGACATCCTCTGACGACAGCGCAGGTACATATTTGGGAGAATTTACACTAACTGCGTATTGCAGTTGTTCTATCTGCTGCGGCTCTTGGTCAGGAGGAGGAACGGCCAGCGGTACAACGCCGGCAGCGGGGAGAACGGTGGCAATGGGAGGAATCCCTTTTGGCACAAAATTATTGATCAATGGCAACGTGTATACTGTGGAGGACCGGGGAACCGGTTATGGACATGTGGACATTTACATGGACAGCCACAGCGCGGCACTGCAGTTCGGAAGCCAGAAGGCGTCTGTATATCAGTTGAATTAGCGGATTTAAGTACACGTTTAGATAGATCGGGGAGTAAAATATGGGTATGAGGCCGGAGCTGTTTGGCTCCGGTTTTCTGTATTGTTTCATGCATGGATGGGAGGCTGGATAGATGAAGGGACAGAGAAAAAAACGTTTTTTAGCGTTTATACTTACAGTTGTTTTATTGACAGAGCCAGGCTGGGGGCAGTTATCTGGCATTGTGGATGTATGGGCAAGTGCCGGGAGTTTTCCGGAATCCGGAAATCCTGCCATAGAGGAGGGATATCTGCCGGGTGCCCCGCGGGAGAACAGAGAGGTATCCGGGGATACAATTTCCAGGAATGTTTTATTAGATGAGACACTTTCTGCAGCGGGAATTATGGGGAGCAGTCTATCCGGGAATGGGATGTTTGAGGGCGAGGCATCAGGCGGCGGGGTTTATGACAGCTCTATGTCTGGTAATGAGATTCTGGAAAACGGGGAACCGGCAGATACGGTTTCGGGAGACTTGGTTTCCGGGGATTCTGTATCAGAAGATACCGTCTCAGGCGGGGATGTTCTGCCGGGTCAGGTTTCGGGGGACTCTTTGTCAGATGATGAATTGGGCGGAGAACAGGTATCTGAGAATACAGTGTCGTATAATGGGGCGGCAGGAACAACGGACAGTGCAAAGGCTAAAACTGCTGTCTGCACTGTGGTTTTTGACTCTAATAAAGGGAGCGCAGTGCAGGCACAGCTGGTACAAAAGGGAGCAAGGGCGAAAAAGCCGGCAAATCCTGTCCGTTCCAAATATGTATTCTCCGGCTGGTATCAAGATTCTAAAAAGTATAATTTTACTGATTCGGTGACGAAAAATCTCAGGCTGACGGCAAAATGGAAAAAAGTTTCTGTGGGAAAGAGTCAGATCAAAAAACTGACGAATCCGTCGAAAGGTGTCTTAAAGGTTAAATTAAAGAAAGTCAGCGGGGCAAAGGGCTATCAGGTTCAGGTAAGTACAGATAAAACGTTTAAGACGAAAAAAGAGCTGTATCTTATCGGAGGCACTACGGCATCTATCCGTGACAGGCAGAAAAATAAAACATACTATGTACGTCTGCGGGCTTATAAGCTGGACTCGAAAGGCGGGAAAGTATACGGGAAATTCAACGGAAGAAAATCTCTGAAGATAAAGAAAGGCATTAAGAAGGTAGAGCCGTCAGCTTCTGCGGGAGAGATGAAGTCTGTGGCGCTGACCTCAAAGAAAACCATACAGATAAAGGCAAAAGTTACTGATTATGTGAAAAGTGTTGACAGCTATTATTATCTGTTTCATCTGAATTGTTCGGAGGGGAGCGTGCCAGAAGGCGCCAGGCCGGACGCCAAGATAAAAAAAACTACTAACATTACCCTGAAAACTTCTCTGGATTATAATACTCCATCCAGTAAGCTGCAGTCCAAATTTGTTTTGGCTGTAAAAACTAAGAAGCCGGGAAGTTACACATTGATCAGCACGCCGCAGTTTATCTCAAACCCGGAGAAACTGGCTGATTATAATTATGCATTTCCCAAAGCATCTACCAAAAAGGGGCTGCAGGTGAATCCTGCTTATCTCAATGACGCGGTTGAACTGGGAGTGAAGCATACAGCATATAATATCTGCCTGGATGATTTGATTGCCACACCGGAACAAAAGAACGAAGCGGCTGGCATACCTTTTAGTTATAATGGAACCACATACTGGTTTAACCGGGGGATTGTGGAGGGCATAGACCACACACTGGAGCGTTATCATCAGAACCAGATGATTGTTTCTGCTATTTTGCTGCTCAGGTGGAGGGAGGATATTTCCTATCTGATTCCAAGTGCTGCCAGAGCCCCTGGCCACGGATATTATGCCCTGAATACCAGCGGAGACCGGGCCAGAAATCACTGGGAAGCGGTATTTACATTTTTGGCGCAGAGGTATACACCTAACAGGTGGATATCCAATTGGATACTGGGAAATGAGGTGAATAATTATAAGACTTATCATTACACGGGAAGTACCGCTCTGGCAAATAATGTGAAGCTGTATGTGAATGCCTATCGCCTGGCTTATATTGCAATAAGAAGTGTGTATGGGAAAGCCCGGGTTTATATTTCTCTGGATCAGGTGTGGACTTATCTGGCAGCAGGCTCTCATACGGGGAAACAATTTCTGGAAAAGTTTGCAAATAACTGGAATACATATGGGGATATGGGGGCGTTTCATATTGCGTTTCACCCCTATCCGGCGCCATTGGAGGACCCGGCCTTCTGGACAAATTCCCGGAATCTGGCGGCTGACCATATTAACAGTCCCTGTATCAGTATGCAGAATCTGAAAGTTTTTACGGATTATGTGAGACAGAAGTGGGGCAGCGGCACCCGGATTATTCTGTCAGAGCAGGGATTCACGTCTAAGCGGTATGGGGTGGATGTGCCTCAGCTTCAGGCAGCAGCCATTGCCTATGCGTATTATCTGGCGGAGTTTAATGATTCAGTGGATGCGTTTATTCTTCACAGACATGTGGATCATCAGGCAGAACAGGCAATGGGACTGTATCTGGGGCTGTGGTCAAATGATGGAGATAACTCCAATCCCGCAACGGCTGGGACGAAGAAATATGCGTGGGATGTTTTTCAAAAAATGGATACATCCAAGGGAAAATCGGCCACAAAATTTGCATTGACTTATATCGGGGCCTCCAGCTGGAAATCCATTGTGCCAGGGTATGATGCAGGGAGATTTTAAATCCTCCCAAATGGAATATTAAAACCATTGTTTCATATAATCAAATAATGGTAATTGTATATCCTTCCGGGAGGTTTTAGATGCAGACATATCGACGTTTTGTTTCTTATGTATACCAATACGAGAATGGAAAAAAGGCTGGAAACCGGGGATTCATTAAGGTTGAAGCCAGGGGGAATACATGCAGTATGCAGATATCCCTGAAAGGAATCTGTAAAGATGAAAATGCCAGCTGTACTGTTTACGGGTTTAAGCGGGAAGACGGACTGCTGAAAGGGAGCAGGCTGGCTGAGTGTCCAGTAAGAATGGGTGTTGTACAGGAACTGCTGGTCTTCGCCAGAAATGAGATGGGTGAGGCGAAGTATGGTCTGCAGGAGTTAAGCGGTGTTATCTTTCAGGGGGACGACCAGACCATGTACGGAACTCAGTGGGATGATGACCCTATGAAAATGGAGAATTTTCAGCCGGATGAGAAGAATGAGGCCATGGCAGAGTATGCCAGTGTGCCGGCAGAAGAAGCAGAGAACAGGGAAAGATGGGATGAATCAAAAGATGGTGAGTGGATGATGGTTGGCGCACCGGTCCAGGGGGCAGATTTGGATGAGCCGGGTTCGGGTGCGGAGCTGGATGGACCGGATTCTGAAGAAGCGGTGCGGCAAGAACTGAATGGAGAAAATGAGCCGGAGTCAGTGGCAGATGAAACGGCGTTTATGACAGACGTAAACCCAGAGGAAAATGAGGAGCAGCGGCAGGAAATGCTGTACGAGAGTTCTGAAGAACCTGCAGGGATGTGGGAGAGTGGACTGCCGGTAAACGAAGGCGTGGAAGATGTGGGGGATGAGGCGCTTGAGGAAGTCCCGTTGGCGGCAGAAATGATTTCAGGCGAAGAAACGGATGAGGAGGAGGGAGTTGTAGAAACAAAAAGCATGGATGCGCTGGAGCAGAATGTAAAACTTACGGATGTTCTGGATACAACCATACCTGTTGCAATGCTGCCGGGAGGCGGTGAAGAAAGAGGCGGCCAGGGGGAGATAGAGGCCCCATTGAGGCAGCGGGAAGAAGAGCCGGAGTATGCAATGGAATTTCAGGCGGAAGCAGATAACCAACTGGAACCGGAGCAGGGCTGGGGTCAGCAGACAGATGAGGTATTGCAGCCGGAGGCGGAAATGAACCAAGAGCAGCTGGATACAATATCGGATCCGGAGGCGGCAGTGCAGCCGGTTACAGAACCCAGACAGGAGCTGGAAGCCGCTGCTATATCGGAGCCAGGCCGGAACCAGAGACAAGATCAGCAAAAGGCAGACAGAAGAGAACATATCCCTCCGGTTCAGGCGGCAAAGCGTGGGCCGAAGAAGAATGACCAGGAAAAATACATAAAACCGGAACCTAAAAATTTCTGCCCATTCTCGGATGGTGTGCTGGAGGACTGTCAGAAAATAAAAATTGGTGAGCTGAAGTTTTTGGATTCAAGGGATCAAAATCTGAGAAATAATCGGTTTGTGCAGCATGGGTATCAGATGTTCGGCCATCTGCTGCTGGCCAGAATTGCCCGGAATGGACAGTATATTCTTGGAGTCCCGGGAATGTATCAGCAGCAGGAAAAGTTTATGGCAGATATGTTCGGGTTCCATAATTTTAAATACGCCAAGCGGGGCGGGCCGAAACAGTCTGGTTTTGGATATTGGTACCGTTTAATCTATCCCCCGAAGCTGGACAGAGGGAATGGAAGGCCGAAGCAGCTCTAGAAAATGTTCCATCTCATCTTTTCTGCAGGGGGTAAAGCCAGGGTGTATCACCTGTGCGGAATCCTGATATGCCTGCAGAAAATATTGGGGAGCTCCAGCCAGCCACTGCCCGATTTCTATAAAATCTTCATCAGAGTGTAATTCGCGGACAACAGTGGTCCGGAATTCAAACGGAATAGATCCGGCAAGAAGCCATTGGGCAGACTGCCGGATTTTATCTATGTCCGGATGGGAAACTCCGGTGAGAAGGGGATAGTTCTGGGGCGAGGTTTTGATATCCATAGCGGCGTAATCAATCAGTTTATTCTCGGCCAGCTCTTTCAGAAGTCCGGGGTTGGTGCCGTTGGTGTCAAGTTTTATAGAGTATCCCATAGACTTTATATCTTGGCAGAGGGCGGGAAGCTTTGGAGCTAACGTGGGTTCCCCGCCGCTGATGCATACGCCGTCCAAAAGGTTCCGGCGCTTTTTTAGCGTGTTCAGAATATCCTCCAGGGAACAGGGGGATGGCTGGTCAGGAGAGAGGACCAGTGAAGCGTTGTGGCAGAAAGGACAGCGGAAATTGCAGCCTCCTAAGAAAATTACAGCGGCAATTTTACCGGGATAGTCCAGCAGTGTGGTTTTTGTAAAGCCTTGTATATTCATGGCATATTCCTCCTGTTTTTGATTTACATACAGTTCCTGGATATGCTTTACATTGTAGAATGGCTTTGTTGATTTTACAAGTGCATTTTTGTATAATTATTATTATTTAGGCGGGACAGGTCCGCAGGCGGGTTTTCAGGAAAGGCAGGTCGATTCTATGACGGAAGATGAAAAGTTTATGGCAGAGGCAGTACGGCAGGCGAAAAAGGCGTATGCTCTGGGGGAGGTGCCCATTGGATGTGTGATTATATACGAAGGGAAAATAATTGCCCGTGGTTATAATCGGCGCAATACAGATAAGAATACGTTGGCCCATGCGGAGCTGAATGCAATCCGAAAAGCCAGCCGGAAATTGGGAGACTGGCGTCTGGACGGCTGTACCATGTATGTGACACTGGAGCCCTGCCAGATGTGCGCGGGGGCCATCGTCCAGTCCAGGATTCAGAAAGTGGTGATGGGCTGCAGGAATCCTAAGGCTGGATGCGCCGGGTCTGTTTTGAATCTGCTTCAGATACCGGAATTTAACCATCAGGCGGAAATCAAGGAGGGCGTGCTGGGGGAGCAGTGTTCGGAACTGCTCAAAAACTTCTTCCGGGAACTGCGGAGCGGGAAAGTGAAAAAGAATAATGGAACATTTGGCGGTTGATAAAAAATTCCATTTATTATAAAATTAAGATATCTGAAAAATTAACTGTATTTAGAACAAATGAGGGAAAATGAAAGGGAGGAAAGCTATGAATTATGTATCGGGAGTGTTTAAGCGTTTTGCAGCTTTGGCCATGGCTGTAATGATGCTGGCAGGATTGTGTCCGGGAATCTTGTTAGAGGTACAAGCTGCAAAAGCGGCGAATCAGGATGTCTGTACAGCGGAGAATGAGGTGCTGATGATGGATGATGAGCCTCTTAGAGATGACCAGGATATGGGAAGGGCGGGCACAGGCGTCCAGGAGGGAACCTGCGGGGAAAATGTAACATGGAGATTTATTTCGGAGACTGGAACGCTGGAGATTTCCGGTTCCGGCCCTATGGATGATTATGAATCGGTTGATAAGACGCCATGGTATCCGCTGACGCATACAGACCTTAATAAACCAGTTAAAAAAATTGTTGTGGAAGATGGTGTGACCAAAATTGGATCCGAGGCGTTCCGAGGAGGTACTTTTAATCAGGTATTTATTGGGGACGCAGTCACAGAGATCGGTGATTTTGCATTTTACAGCTGTGCGAGCCTGAAAGCGGTGGACATTCCGGAAAGCGTTGAGAGAATCGGTGTGGGCTCCTTTTACTACTGTGAGAAACTGGAAGAACTTACATTGGGAAATCGGGTAAAGAGCATTGGCACAGGGGCATTTTACTGGACGGCGGTGAGAGAAGTGATTCTTCCGGATAGTCTGACCAGTCTGGGAGAAGAAACTGTGGAGATTGTCAATTTTCCATATCAAGGGGGAGTTTTTTCGAATTGCGTGAATCTTGAGACGCTGAAAATTTCGGCGGGTTTGTCTGACATCAGAGATTTTATGTTCCATAATTGCCGGGCTTTGAAAGAGGTGATAATTCCCAGCGGTGTGAAATCTATTGGGAAGAATGCTTTTTTTAACTGCCGGGCTTTGCAGAAAGCGGATTTGGGTTCTGTTGAGACAATTGGGCTCTATGGGTTCGGACAGACCGCCCTGCAGGAGGTAACGATTCCCGGAACAGTAATCTCATTGGGAGAGGCTGTTTTTTCCGGATGCAGGGAGTTATCTTCTGTCACCCTGGGGGATGGGATTACCTCTCTGGGGCTGGTGCTTTTTGAAAATTGCACCAGCCTGAAAGACATTACCATTCCTGACAGTGTGGTTTCCATTTTCTCGGACACGCAGAAAGACGGCAGAACTATGAGTCCTTTCAGCGGCTGTACAGGTCTGGAAACGGTTAGACTTTCCAAGAATCTGGAAGAAATCCCAGCCAATCTGTTTGCCGGCTGTGTGAGCTTAAATGAGATTCAGATTCCGGAGAAAGTCAGAATCGTGGGCAACAGGGCCTTTTCAGGGTGTACTGGACTTAAAAAAGTGGACTTTATGGGCAGTGCGCCGAAGTTTTCCGTACCGGAAGGCAGCCTGGAAGAAAGCCGGGCTTTTCAAGATGTGGAGGCTGTGGTGCGTTATCCCGGGGACGACACATGGACCCCGGAAGTCCAAAAGAATTACGGCGGAACTCTGCAATGGGAACAAAAACCACCGGAATTGGAACAGAATCTGGAGGTAACACCAGATACAGTGGAGATTACGGTAAATCAAAGTTCAGATCTTACAGTAACGGGCGCCCACGGTGAGATATCCTATCAAAGCAGTAATGAGAAAGTTGCTGTAGTGGGAAGCGGCGGACAAATAACAGGATGTTCTGTGGGAACAGCTCAGATTACTGTGGCAGCGTCAGGCAGCGGCATGTACCTTCCGGCTAGCAGAACGGTAGAAGTTACAGTTGAAAAAGGGGATCAGAATCTGATTGTAAAGCCGGAGAAGCTGGAGCTTACAGTAAATGGAAAAGCATCCCTTACAGTAACCGGGGCTCATGGTGCGGTAAGGTATATAAGCAAGAATACTGACGTGGCCATGGTGAGCAGCCGCGGTGAGGTAGTCGCTTTGTCAGCTGGCACAGCATGGATTACGGTGGAAGCTGCAGGCAGCACTGATTATCATCCAGGCAGCAGTTTTGTAGAAGTAATAGTTACAGATGAAGAAGAGCCTCCCAAACCCATAGAGCCGGAAGAACCAGACCAGCCGGAAAAGCCCACAGAACCGGAAAAACCCACGGAGCCGGACCAGATTGTGGTGCCTGCTGTGGCTGGTATATCGGTGAAAGCATCTTCCTATGATGTCATAAAAATAAACTGGAAGCCTGCTGAGGGTGTGGAAGGATATGTGCTATATCGCTCTCTGAAGAAAAACAGCGGCTATCAAGAAATTGCCAGAATAAAAAAACCTGCCACAGCTGTATATACGGATAAGGGCTTGAAAAATACAATCGTCTGCTATTACAAAATGGCGGCATATCGGGTGTCAGATGGGAAGAATTATGAAGGTCCGCTCTCCAAAGTATACAGTGCAAAACCGAAAAAACTGGCGGCTCCCTCATCCCTGCGGCTGCAGGCAGGTAAAAAGGCCATAACTGTTAAGTTCAAGAAAGTAAAGGATGCAGCAGGATATGAAATTTACCGGGCG
>Ga0137308_102260_pt1 | contig 13545 bp, 10 predicted proteins | sample Inofrocosms_June_FD_97181 | JGI IMG/M metagenome (GOLD analysis project Ga0137308, IMG submission 97181) | Mouse cecal microbial communities from Vienna, Austria - N-Acetylneuraminic and N-Acetylglucosamine D2O microcosms_June | ecosystem: Host-associated > Mammals > Digestive system > Large...
TCTGCAATACCTCCTTTTCTTTTTTGTCACAAGGTAGTTTTACTTCCGCTTCACATCCAAAGGGGATTACAAGACGAATTTTTATTCTGCCATCTTGCTGATATCTCCAGCCACATTCCCACCTGCCGGCCGGAGATTCATATACAGCTTCCAGAAACTTTAAGGCCGGACTGCATACCGGGCGGAAAGTCACTTTTCTGCACCCCGGAACATCCTGCGCAAAGAAAAGGCCAGCCGCATACTTGAATAACCATTCCATCACCGAGCCATAAGCATAATGGTTCATGCTGTTCATATCAATGCCCGTAATCTTTCCTTCATCATCCAGACTGTCCCAACGTTCCCAGACCGTAGTTGCTCCCAGCTTTACTTCATGAAGCCAACCAGGATATTCTTCATTTAAGAGCAACTGATATGCCAACTCATTCATGTCGTTTTGCGATAATACATTACAGAACAGTGGCGTTCCAGTAAAACCTGTCTGTAATTTCCCTCCGCTTTCCCTGATAAGCATTTTCAGTTGTTTTTTTATCAGCTGCACATTTTCTGAAAGGTGATGTTCTAATGTAAGGAGTTGTGCTGTCTGCGTTCTGAAACAACACCTCCCGCTTTCGCTGTAATACTCCCTGCGCACCTGGGCAGACAAATCAGCCGCAAGACATCCATACTCTGCTTCATCTGCCTCTGCACCCAGTACTTTTGCTGCCTTTGCTACAAGCCCCGCACTTACCGCATAGTATACACTGGCAATGAATTCTTCGTCTGTTCCTCCCAACAAAGCCGGTTTATTTCTGATATGCCCATCCAATGCCAACCAGTCTCCAAAGTGAAACACTGTCTCCAGCCATGATCATTTCCATCAACTTTCCGAATATATTCAACCCATGCCTTCATGCTGTCATACTGTTCTTCTAAAATGGAGCAATCGCCATATATCTGATAAAGCTTCCAAGGCATGATACATGCTGCATCCCCCCAAACACTGGAAGTCTCCTTGACATCAAAGGAAGGAACCACATCCGGCACTGCCCCATCAAGCCTTTTCTGCTCTGTCTGGAGATCAAAGAGATACTTTCGATAAAAGGAATAGCTGTCACTTAAATAAAGTGCTGTCGGGAGAAATACCTGAGCATCCCCGGTCCACCCCATGCGTTCGTCTCTCTGTGGACAGTCGGTAGGCACATCAACGAAATTACTTTTCATCCCCCAACGCACATTTGAAACAAACCGATTCAGTAGTTCATGTCCTGTTTCAATGCTTCCCACCTGTTTGACATCACTATAAATCGCCAGCCCTTCTAAATCCCCTATTTGCGGATGCGGGATTCCCTCCACTTTCACATAACGATAACCATAATATGTAAAATGGGGTTTCAGCCAGATTTCCTCTCCTCCTGAAATATACCAATACTCCGACTTGGCGGTTCTCAGGTTTTCATTATAAAAATTGCCTTCCTGCAAAAGTTCACTTGTCTGAATATGAACACTCTCACCCATTGGAACTTTTACCTTCAGCCGGAAGATACCTGCAAACTCCTGTCCCATGTCATAAACCCACTCCCTTGCCGGAGTATGCAGAAGGGAGATTGGTTTTAGATGTTCCTGTACCCTTACCGGAACACTATACCGCTCTGTCAATACTCCCTTAGGCGGTTCACATCTGACAGCAGATTCCAGTGTAAGGTTTGGAAGCGTATCATCTATCTTCTCCCCATCATATATGCTTGAAAAGAGGATATTACTTCTACGCATCGTCCAGCTTTCATCCGTTCCAATTATCTCTTCACTGCCGTCCACGTAGGTCAGTATCACTTCCGCAATCAGTTTCCATGCATTTCCGTAATATCCTTTCTCTTCCCGAGCCCGAAATCCGAATCGCCCCTTGTACCAGCCATTGCCCAAAAGAACTGACAGTGTGCCTTTTTCCCGCAAAATTTCCGTCACATCATAAGTTTGATATTGAACCCATTCGTCATAATTATTACAGTACGGAGTAAGATACTCTTCCCCAATCCTGGTGTGCCTGCCTTCCGCAGGTGCATACCATGCTTCGTAAAGGCCGAGTCCACAGATATATAGTCTAGCTTGGCGAATCTCTCCCCGGGGACAGATTTCTTTTTCAAAAACAGGATGCCGTGGTTCTGTGCTGTCACAACCAATCCACACCGCTTTCCACGTTTCCTCCCGTTTTCCTGTCTCAAACCAGGCTGTTTCGCTTTGTACCTTTTCATTCTTATCTGTGAGAACTGTCACACTCCAAAAGTATCTTGTCCGGGGACGAAGTTCAAAAACTAACTTCCATCCGAGACTATCTGCATCCTTGCAAAATCCGGTATCCAAAATAACATCTTTTTGTTCTTCATCCCCTGATACTACGATTCTGGCAGCTTCCTGCTTTTTTCCTTTAACTCCGCTTACCTTCCATGAAAAAACCACTTTGTCCATAAAATAGCCCATTGGACTTTCCACATGGTTTACCTTCATATCATAAATCAATCCTATTATCCCCATAAGCTTTCCTGCTCACTGCTTTTGCAATTCTTGTTATCCTGCAATATTGACAATATGTAAAAAAGTACCTGCTATGCTTTCTTCAAAAGCTTTAGCCCGATACATTCTGTTTTGCCATTCACCGCACTCCATACCCACTCCACTACCGTTTTTCCCTCAGTCCTCTGCTGCTCCGCTGCCCTTGCAAGACCAATGCAATGCATAGTAAGTCCCTGTTCCACCCAGGTTTCCATCCCTTTTCCGCTGACAGGGGTATCAAAAATATAGATTCCTACATCTGGTATCTTTTCTTTCAACAACCTGCACATTTCTTCAAGATCCCGCTGAAAGCGCTTTCCCGTTTCCCTATCTGTAACAAGCTTTCCGCTGTCCACATAATTCCAGTATTTCGATAATTCAATATCGCGAATAGAACAGGAAAATAATATTTTTACCTTTTCACCATGCTTTTGTTTTAGCGCTACCAGACTGTCCAAGGTAATATTATTGCTATGCAAACGCTGATATATATCCTTTGGAGCTTTCCAGACTTTCTCAGCAGCCTTTCTCCAGTCTCCATACAACATAAAGCAACTGTCAGGATAACAGATTACGTCCTGGCACTTTGGGAAAAGACTCATCACATCATCTGCCAGAAGCGCAGCCCCAAATCCACCTGCACTGAAACCTGTCACTAAAAGTTTTTCTGGTTCATCCCCAATCCACTTCAGCGCTTCCTTCATAACAGCACGATAATTTTTATATCCATGGTGGTGCAGAACAGCATCTTTCCCATCAAGATCCTTGTACAGGAAATCATTTTGCCCCACATGAAAATCCCCTGTATTATAAAGGATACTTATTACACTCCAGTTATGAAAAGGATTCTCTTTCTTTCCTCCTGCAACGCCATGCCCTGTCACAATATCAGCTACAAATTCCGAATCACTGCCATAAAACCTCTGTCCTTCTGATTCCTCGTAAGTACTGGTCGGACGGGCTGCCATATATTCGTCCCAGCTGACACCGCCGCCATGAAACATCACAATCACCTTATTTTCTGTTCCAATCCGTATACTGCCGTGAGTGATATCCCCGTTGGCACTTTTATATCCAGGCAGAGGTATTCTATAGAACTTCCCTTTTTGAGGTTTACTGGGTAATTCCGGGAAACGCATCAGCTTGAGCAGGGAAATCAGCAACCTTGTCTTCATCGGTATTTTTTTCTGTCTATCCATCAATATAACCTCCTCTTTATTTGAGAAAATTTTCTGCTGTAACCTACCCTTTATCATCATTGTTAAAAGGATATATCACCCTTTCATATCCGAAAGGAGAATCCAAAAATGCATTCATTGGATTATTGTCCTTAAAAGCTACAGGATACAGACAATCAGGTGCAATGCCATCTTCTACCCATTGCTTTAACGCAAGAATACCAAGATGCCTGCAATCCTTGGGTGTGGCAGGGAATCCAAACAGAATATCCTGTACTCCCGGCCCGCCGGAAGTATGTCCCATTCCCGGCGCAAGAAACAGGCGGAAAAAAGAATCAACATCGCCCATTTTTTCTTTCACCTGCTTATAGTAGCGTATTGAGCTGGTATAGGGAATTATGGGGTCAGCAGTCCCGTGGATGACCAAAAGCTTTCCTCCCCTGTCACGAAAAGCTGCTAAATCTGTCTGGGTTGCGTTCAGATATTCATCCAGTTCTTCATGTATTTTTTTCGCATCTCTATGAAAATCAAAACTTTTAAAATCAAAATCCGCTCCTAATATCCACCGGAAAATATAGAAATATGACTGTTCAAACCCTGGATGTTCACATCTGTGTGTCAAACCCAAATCGCATGCCTCACTGCCTGGCATCATAACAGGCTCATAAATCCGATTACCTGTTACCGGGTCTGATACGCCGCCATATATTTTCATCAATCCCTCAATTTGGCGGTTCGTCAATCCGGAACCTTCAAAGGCTGCTCTTTCCACCTTGATTTTATCCGGCCGGTACATAAAGCTGTCACCAGGATGACGCTCCCCCATATGGCCATATTTATCCAGAATTATTTTTACAATCTGCTCCTCGTCCTGTTTGGTAAACAAGCCGCCTTCCCCTTTATTCACTGCCAGCCAGTCCCATACAAAACCCATATGCAAGTTCGTCCTGTCATAAGCCGGCGCACCGGCCAGTATCCCATCATAGTCCTCCGGATATCGCTGTGCTTCCGACAACGCCTGCTGTCCTCCTGTGGAAGTCCCGTTGAAATAAGAATGCTTCGGCAAAACACCATAATAGCATTCAATAATTGATTTGGCTGCCAGAGTCATCAGATGTGTGGAACGGTATCCAAAATCCCGCCAAACAGCCTTGTTGCCAATTCCACAGTCTGCTCCTGCGGAAGTTCCCATATCAGTACTTGCCACTGCAAAGCCAAGCTTTAGGGGTCCAACCATTACAAACGGAAGTATCATTCCCGCTGCGCCACCATTTCCTATCCCAAGAAAACTGCCATTCCATGCTGCTATTGGAAGCCAGACCTGAATATGAATATTGCTTCCCTCCTCCGGCTTGCACGTAACATCAACCCTTATATGCTCAGGCACATCTCTGACCGGAATGCCAGGCACAGAGTCCATATCGCCTCCAACTATCATTTCTATATTGTCAATCTCGCCATCTGTGATAGAAGCCTTCTTTAGCCTTTCTTTTATCTCATTTATGTTTGTCATCAATATGTCCTCCCCTTTATCCGTAAAATTACCCGAAAAACCATCAATATTTTCGCCAACCTTCACCATGTTACAAAGAATAGCAAGACTATGCCTCATAATAAAGTTTAACAGATAGTGAACAGATATAATATACTGATATATTACCTCTTATATTGGTTGAATCTTACCTTTTTATATGATATACTGACTATAAAGGAGGCAAAGCGATAACATCATGGAAATATTGGAGTATGAAAAACTGCTGGAACAGCTTCAAAGGCTTACAGAAGAGGAAACCCTGGGACGGGAATACTATGTGCTATACAACCAAAATATGGATTACGCACAATATATATATCTTATAAATAATCCAAACCAAAAAAGCATCAAAGACTTGATGCAACCTAAATCCGTGCTTATCCAAAATCAAATCAGAAAAGAGTACAAAAAATATCATATGGGCGGATTGACAGAAAAAGACTTCTTTCCACCGGACGAAAATATCATCGTTGAACGATTACTTCATTACATTGACATTGCTCCCCATAAACACGAGTTTTGCGAATGCTCTTTTGTGTTTACCGGAAGCTGTATTCATAATGTCAATGGCTTCAATTTCGAGCAACGTACAGGAAACTTTATCTATATCCCCCCCAATGTGACTCATACCCTGTACCCAGTAGACAACAGTGTATGTCTCACAATCAAGGTGCGTACAAATACTTTCCGCAGAATGACCATTCCGGATTTGCTGAGTTTTACCTGTCCTATATCTTTTGAATGTAATAAGGATGATTTTATTTCCAGAATCATCCTATGTATGTATTACCAGCAACAAAATAAGAATCTCTATTTTCGTGAACTCTGCTTTCATCTGTTTCAAACCTTGCTCCTTTATATACTACAAAATCATAGGAATAACTCGACAATTTTGATGCCTCGGGCAAAAAAGAGCAATCAAATTGTTGACATACTTAGCTATATTGCCAATCATTATCAAACTGTCACCGTAAAGGAAATTTCTGCTTTTTTTCACTACAATGAGTCATATTTCAGCCGTATGTTTCGAGAGCAGACAGGCCAGACCTTTTCTAATATCCTAAAACAATACAAGTTGGAAAGGGCTGCTGATCTGCTACAGAGAACATCGCTCCCACTAAACCAGATATGTGATTCTGTGGGATATAAAGATGTCTCTCAATTCATCCACAGTTTTCGGCAGACATACCATATGACACCCGGGCAATATCGGCAACAACAAACATCCCCCAACGACTAATCATTGCCTTATTTTGAGAATTTATAAAAAATTTACTGATTGGAGGCATATCAGTATTATCATCTGACTTTCTTTTTCGGATGACAGGATTTATCCAAAATGATAATGACTGTTGCAATATCAAACTCTTGGTATATAATATGAGGGTGGACTTATGTATAATAATCGCAAATTGAGCCTGTCAATATCATGGAAAACTATCTCTGCCATCCATGGGCAAAAGAATAAGCCTAAAATATTGTAGGAGGTTGAAAAAACATGGCAACACTTTTACTGATTGTAATATACATCTCATTTATCGGACTGGGAATCCCCGATTCCCTTTGGGGGACAGCATGGCCGGCTATTTATACAGACTTCCACCTGCCCATCTCTTTTGCAAGCTTTGTCTCCATCATTATTTCCTCCGGAACCATTATTTCCAGCCTGATAAGCGCTAAAGTAATCAGCCGGTTCGGGACAAACAGGGTTTCGGCTTTCAGCACGGCAATGACCGCCCTTGCACTGCTGGGATTCTCTCTCTCAGACAATTTCTTTTTGTTATGCCTGTGTGCAATCCCTCTGGGACTGGGGGCGGGTGCTATCGACACCGCACTGAACAACTATGTCTCGCTGCACTATTCCGCAACACACATGAGCTTTCTTCATTGCTTTTATGGCATTGGGGTTACTGTCAGCCCGTACATATTATCGCTGGTGATTAACAGCGATGCCGGATGGCGGGGCGGATACCGGATTGCTTTCGGAATACAGCTCTGCATTGCGCTCATCCTGTTTCTTACCCTGTCCATCTGGAAAAAGGCCCATGGCCAGGATACCGATGAGGCAGAGCAGACCACAAAAACACTCCCATTCAGGGAAATCGCCTGTATACCCGGTATCAAACTTATGTGGTGCCTCTTCATCACCTCATGCGCCATTGAATGCTCCTGCGGTGGATGGGGAAGCACCTATCTGGTGGAGTACAAGCACATGGATGCAGTAACAGCGGCAAGAATGGTTATGCTGTATTATTTGGGTATGGCGTTGGGCAGATTTTTATCCGGCATCCTCGCAGCACGTTTAAGCAGCTGGCAAATCATCCGGATTGGACAATGGATTTTAGGGATTGCTCTTGTCATTCTGGTTCTTCCGGTACCTGCTGGTATTTCCGCAGCAAGTCTTTTTATGGTGGGTCTTGGGAACGGTCCCATGTTTCCGAACTTTAATTATCTCACCCCCCAGAATTTCGGGGCAGACATTTCACAATCCGTAATGGGAACACAGATGGCAATGTCCTACATTGGGATTATGCTTGCACCTGCCCTCTGCGGTGTTCTGGGACAATTTATCAACATGGGAATCTTTCCTGTTTATCTTCTTGTTTTTTATGCGGCAATGCTTGCTGCAACAAAAAAAGTGAAAACTGTATTAGGCATACAAAAGAACTAGACGAAACAGCAGCCAAAGTCCTTTCAATAAATGCCTTTATCACATAAAGAATCTGAAAAAATTGGCACAACATTGGCACAGTTTTGCTCTTTCCCCGCAAATCCATATCTGCTATACTTGGTACAGTCAAAATTTTGCAATGCAGCCGTTTCCCATCTAAGGAAGCGGCTGTTTTCATTAGAAAGGTGGTGGTTTTAACCTTGCTTAAGAGAACTTACAGGGCAACCCCTGCTGCCGACAGCCCGCTGTCCCGCTCTGGCAGTAATATAATGGAACCAGCCCGGTTAAAGAAAAAAGCATTTTCCCATGTAAAAACACCCGATATGAAAAAGCTGCTGGAAAACGACAGCGGAGAAGCCAACTACTTCAGCACGGTGGTATTCATCTTCATCACTGTCCTGCTGCTTGCTTTTATCATCGACCTGTTCGGCATCATCTCCACTAAGCAGCAGCTCGACCACTGCGCCGACCAGATGGTGAAGCAGATCCAGCTCTCCGGCGGCACCAATGGGGAGACGGATGCCCTGTTCCAGTACCTCTGCTCCCAGATTAACGGTGCAAATAACATTACCTACACCATTGACGCCTCCTACAAGTCCCCCACCCCGGGCGGCATGAACCAGGCCATCCAGCTAGGCACCCCTTTCTACATCACCATCACAGGAGACGCAAGACTTGGAGGTTTCTGGAACTTCAACCTGGTCAACATCCGGATTGTCTCCAAAGGCGCAGGCGTCAGCGAGCATTACTGGAAGTAAAGGGGAAAGCAGCTATGAAAAGAACACTTCGCGACGAGCGTACAAAACCAAAGACACTCCAAAGCAGACAATGCAGGACAAATCAGAAGCACAGGAAAATGGCCAGCCTGCTCCGCAGCCAAAAGGGCGACATCTCCATCTACACCTGCTTCTTTATCGTAGGCGCAGTGATGCTTGTGTCTTTCCTGCTGCTGTACGCCTCCGTCCGCATCACCTGCATCAACATCCGCAACGGCGCCAAGATGGAGCTGAACAACCTAAGCGCAAGCATCTATGCGGACACTTTCCGTTCCCAGCGGGAGACCAACTTCAGCGAGTACCTGAACACCCTCTACTCCGACAGCAGCTATGTGGCCATGCTGGAAGAGACCGTGACGGACGGGCTGGCGGGCAAAGTTCCCCTCTCCACGGATGACTATGCCATCAGGAACATACGGCTCCGGTTCCGCGTCCTGGGCAGCCGCGTGGAATACACCTTTACCTGCGATGCCGAGTTCTACATCCGGATGTTCGGGCGGCAATACCCCACCGTCACCCGGCACATAGAACTGACCGGGTTCCACAACACAAAATTCTGAAAGAAAATTTTCAGATTCTGTTGAAAAACCGCCCGCAGATTCGTATAGGGTATATAAACAGCAAAAAAGGAGGACATACACCATAAAGAAGAACATCTTCAAGACCAAAGCTTTCCCCACAGCCGCCCTTGCCACAGCATGCATCGGCATCCTCGCCGCCTGCTTCCTTTTCGGCAGGGAGGAAAAGCACGACTTCCAGCCGGAAGAGCCTGCACCCGGCTCCATTGCCCAGGAATGGCAGGAGACCCCCTCCCCCACCACTCCCGTGGAAACCCGAACAACGCCTGACTCCAATGGGAACAGCACAAGCCCTGCCAGTTCCCCTGCCGCCCGGGAACAGGCACAGGACGACATCCTGGAGGCTTACCCAAAAGTGACCGAAGAAACTGACCAGCTGGTGACCATCGACTTCACCCCGGAGACGGAATCACTGCAACCGGAGCCGCCGGAAGCCCCCACAGCCGAAGCGGATGCCACAGACCCGGAACAGCCTCCCTCCTATACACCGGAGGAACTGGAGCCGGAACCCACTGCCCCGCCCGCACAGCCTGATATCCCGGCTGCCGGATCCGTAGGTGAAAACGGTGCCGTATATGACCCCGTATTCGGCTGGGTAGTCCCAAGCACGGTAGAGCAGTCCACCATGGACAGCGCCGGAGACCCGGACAAGATGGTGGGGAACATGTAAGCCTGTGCAAACCTGCCACACATAGCGGAACAAAAACTGAATATCGTGAAACCGGAAGCTGCCTGCCCATGGCAGCTTTCTTTTATGCCCTCAAAAATAATAGAAAAGGAGCGTGATACTATTTGAAACGGTTGACATCCCTTCTCCTCGCCCTTGCCCTGCTCTTCTGCCTCCCCGCCACGGCCCATGCCACCGGGAACGGCAACATGGACGCAGGGGGCGGCGGCATGGGACAGGGCACCTCAGAGAACAAATGGACGCCCGGCAATGACGGCGTGCGCATCACCGTCATCGACACGGAGAGCGGCGCCGCCGTCTCCACCCCCGTGGACTTCTCCAACCAGGCCCAGACCGGCACCGTCCTCCACTTCGGCAAGGTCAGCAAGCTGCAGTACCAGAATGGGGCCAGCCTGCAGCTTCAGGCCGGCGGCTCTTACAGCTGCATCCAGCCCGCCAGCCCCATGCCCACCATAGTCAGCTCCACGGGCAGGAACAGCATCGAGACCATCAAGCGCTACTTCTGCAGCGAGTACGCCTGCATGATGGTGGCAGAGGCTGCCGGGATGGATTACGACACCATGATCTCCGGCAGGTACAAGCTGATGGTGGAGCCCATAGCCTACTTCACCCACAACGGCCAGTACTACTGCATGACCGCCACGGAGGCCGCCCTCTACGACCAGCTCTCCGGAGGGGCGCTGCGCACCACCATGCCCTCCCTGACCCACAAGAACCTGGCCCTCTCCATGTTCCTGGAGGATGACGACTTAGGGATAGGCGCATGGACTGGCAGCACCACCGGGAGGCAGTCCAACACGGACATCATAAACAGCCTGGGCGTAGGCATCATCTGGTTCAGCGACCCGCCTGCCCCGGACGACCCGGGCGGCGGCTCCCCCGGAGGAGGCATCGCCCTGCCGGATTCGGACTACCGGGTGGACACCGATGTCATCACAGCCGTCACCCTGTACACGGACACCGACCTTACCCCGGACAACCCCGCCACCGTGACCTTCCACATCCTGGGGACAGCCTATCAGGTCAACAACATCGTCATCCCAAAAGACGACTGCCAGCTGGTATGGGTCAAATGGCACACACCAGCCACACCCCAGAACGTGAACATTACTGTCACCGTCAACAGGGGGACCCTCTCCAGGGACACCATCACTGCCAGAATTGTCGACTTAAGCGAGCGGGTCCCGCCCGACCCCCTGGCAACGGACACCTGCCCCGGCTACTCCGTACCTCCCCTGCCGTCAACCCCACAGAAGCTCTCCGCCAACTGGGGCGTATGGAGCTGCCGCTGGATCCCCGACTGGCAGTGGCATCCGGACTGGAAATGGCACGAGGACATGCAATGGCATCCCAACATGCAGTGGCATGAGACTGAATGCACGGAAGACTGCCCCAGACGCTGCGAGGGCGGACACGGCGAATGGAGAGACGATGGGGAATGGCGGGACGATGGCCGGTGGGTGGACGAGGGCGAGTGGAAAGATGACGGGGAATGGGAATACAGCTACACCGGCTATTATGCCTCCCTCTCCGGCTCCATGACGCTGCTGCCGGACGACATAGTGCCCACGGCAAACGGCAGGGACATGAAGAGCGGCTACGGCGTGAAGACCGAGGTGCGGGCCTCCCTGTCCACCAATGCAACCTCCGGGCATTACACCACCCCACAGACTGCCCTCTCCACTTTCCCGGAGTTCCAGTACAGGACCTACCTGCGGCTCCTGCAGCGTGTCTCCGGCGGGCACAATGTGAAGTTCACTTTCCGCCCCAATGAATTCTCCACATATGGGCGGAACGTCCATTTCACCCCTGTATGGCTGCCGGACAATACGGATTACCGGATATACACGCAGGTATGGGACACATGGACGCCTGACGGGATGCTGTCGGTGAACGTGAGCGACTACACCACCATCCACCAGTCCGTCTTTGACGACTGGTATACCAACCGTGAGTAGCCATATTGCCGCCGTCATCCGCGCTCACAGCCTGCTGGCCTTCGCCTGCATAGCCGGGTTTGCGGCATACGACCTGCGCACAAGGCGGGTGCCGGACAGGGCGCTGCTGCTCTTTAGCCCCATCGCCCTGGCTGCCCCATTCCTGGATGCGCTGGCCGCCAGCCTGGATACATGTTCATTCATGGCACAGGACAAATCCGGCTACATGAGCATTGCCATAGCTGTGGCCCCAACGGAAGCCGCCGGTATATCCCTTTCCCGGTTCCTGCAGGCGCTCCCCCCATCCCTCCTGTCTTCACTGACAGGGGCTGCAACAGGCTTCTTTATCCTTTTTGCGGCAGCCATGGCATCCCCGGGCGGCTGCGGAGTCGGGGGCGGGGACATCAAGCTGGCGGCAGTCATGGGATTTGCTTACGGCCCCTCCCGCATGACAGCCATCCTGCTAGCGGCTTCAGGGCTCGCTACCTTAGCCGCCCTGATTGTGAACCATAGGAACAAACGTACCAATGCACAGAAAACGCTGTCCCTGCCGTTCGTTCCTTTCCTTGCGGCTGGCAGCCTCCTGGCCACCATTGCTACAATCCTATAACCGAATGGCTGTATGGCGAAAAGCCGCCAGATACGAACCGGCTCCAGATGGAGTTTTTATCCTAATCTGGACAAGCCGGAACCAGAACTTTGCCATTTTGCACAGGATTTCGCTGTTAAGTACCTAATCCGGACAAGCCAGAGCCACAATTCCCCAGAATACACAGGCTTTCGCTGTTAAATGCCCTACAGGCTACCGCCGACAGAAGCCGGACAGGCACCACCGACAAGACCATTAACCATCCAAATACAGAACAGGAGTGATTATAACCATGAAACTGAACAACCGCTTTATCTTCGGCCTGCTGAGCCTCCTGCTGGCAGCCGTCACCGCCTTTGTGGCCCTGCCCGTCATCGCAAGGCAGACCAACGGCAAGACAGAAGTCGTCCGCGTCACCGCCCCCATCCTGAAAGGAGAGACTGTCAATGCGGACAACACCGAGACCGTGGAGGTGGGCAGCTACAACCTCCCCTCCGGCACCGCCCGTTCCCTGGACGATGTAAAAGGGCTCTATGCCACCACAGACCTCTTCCCGGGAGATTACATCCTCCCCGCCAAAGTCAGCCCCGTGCCCATATCCTCCGATACGGCGCTGAACAGCATCCCCTCCGGCAAGGTGGCCATCTCCCTGACCATACAGACCCTTGCCTCCGGCCTGTCCGACAAGCTGCAGCCCGGGGACATCATCCGCATCTACCACTTCCTTGACGTGGCGGTTGAAGTTCCCGAACTGCGCTTCGTAAGAGTCCTCTCCGTGACCGACTCCGGCGGAGTGAACGTGGACAACACAAGGGAGCCGCTGGAAGACGGGGAAAAACAGCAGTCCGCCACCATCACCGTGCTGGCAAGCCCGGAGCAGGCCCGCACCATCACCCTCCTGGAGAATGACGGCATCGCCCATGTTGCCCTGGTCAGCCGGGGAAACGAGAAGATTGCGGAGGAGCTTCTGGCAGAGCAGGAATGCACCCTTCAGGAAATCTATTTCCCGGAGACGCTGCTGCCGGAGGGAGCCCCGCCTACAGAAAGCGATGGCACAGAGACAGG
>Ga0137308_102239_pt1 | contig 13535 bp, 15 predicted proteins | sample Inofrocosms_June_FD_97181 | JGI IMG/M metagenome (GOLD analysis project Ga0137308, IMG submission 97181) | Mouse cecal microbial communities from Vienna, Austria - N-Acetylneuraminic and N-Acetylglucosamine D2O microcosms_June | ecosystem: Host-associated > Mammals > Digestive system > Large...
TTTTGAGAATTTGGCATCGTATACAGGAATTAGACGCGTATGCGGTAGAAATGTAGTGTGAAATAAATGATTAAGAAGATCGACGTTTTTTAGAAATGATTGATGACCGTATTAGCCGTTTAAAATTAGCTATGTATGCCATAGAAGTATGCACAATGAATCACTCTGTCAATACTGTATGGATGCTATGGAAGAATTAGAGATAATGCGCTCGAATATATTAGAATTGGAACCCGAAGATGTATAAAGGAGGTTTAAGAAATGAAAAAACTATTAGACTTAATTGAATCAGAACAGCGACGTTACACCCATGATTATCTTTATGGAAAGGATGAACGCAAAAGGAAAGAGTCATCACAGCGCATTTTAGCGTTAGATATACTGCTTTATAAAGCTGTCGAACTCCAAACCGAAAATCAGTCTAAGTATGATAAACTGCTTAATGGCCTGCACTCTATCATAGCTGATATTAACTCCATGAATAATATTAGCGATTATGTGCAGTTCGACACGGAAGCGTTAATTGAGCGCATATACCATATTGTAACATCCAGTATTGACGAAATCTATTTAATCCGCGACGGGAAGGGGGACAATCATGAAAGTAGATGAAATTTTTGGCAGGAAAAAAGCTAAATGGTTTGAAAAAATAGGATTATTAGACGAATGGGACTTAAGGGGGTTTTCCGACTTTGATTGCGCTGACGACGTTGTACCTTATATGAAAAAAATGTTCATTGATAGTCTTGAATCCCACATTGCCGACCTCGATCTTGACGATTTTATAGAGGCAGTATTGCGCGTTCGCTTATTATGTTTTAAAGATGGTCAAATAAGGAAGGAGTTGATTGACTAATGACCGTACAAACATTCCGAACCCGGCTCAAGCCGCAAAATATAATCATTGCAACCCATTCCAGTAAGGCCGTCTTTATCGCTTCGACCGAAGCGACTGTATTTGACGACTACCCAATTAAAACCATCAAAATGGACAAACATGGCGTTATTAACATCGAGATAAAGGAGAGACCTAATGTCAAAGCGTAAAGTAGGAGAAATCAAAGATTACGGTAAATCACAAGTGTTCCAACGGGCGTATTCGCGCCCGGAACTCCTTGCGCGTCGGCGACAGCTAGCTAAATCAGCGAATAGCCGCATCCTCCGCCTAGAGCGTGCTAAGAGCGATATTACAGGAGAAAGAATGTCAGACGCTCCATGGTTCAATGTCACAAAAAGCTATCTCGATGAGCGCGGAAAACGCCGCTTCTCCGAATCTGCGAAAATGAGCGATTACAGCGATTTTCAACTAAAAATGGAAATCGTAGTCCTCGAGGAGTTCTTAGCAATGAAATCCTCCACGGTATCCGGCTACCGAGCAATCGAAGAACAACGTGTAAATACCTTTACTGAACTCGGCGTACCCGAAGAAATCGCCCGTTCATCAGAATTCTATGATTTCCTGAACAGCGAAACATTTGCAAAAATCGCCGAAGAAAGTGTTACATCCGAGGATATCATTGATATCATCGACCGCGCATCCGACCGCGGTATGTCCCTTGAACAAATTGTGTCACAATTCGAGCGGCACACGCGAAACACGGAAGGAGGGGCAAAAGCGTTATATGAACGTTTTGGTTTGAATATTTTAGACAAGAAAAGGTAGGTTTTGTGAAATGCGTGAATTCCCGTCACTGCGTAGAGACGGTAGTGTAGTACCTTACCCTGCATATCCAGTTGATGAACTGCCATTAAAAAATGTTTCACGTGAAACATTTATAAAAGGTAAGGGCGACGAATCCGTAATATATAGTAACAATATATGCGCTTTTGACATCGAGACGACAACTATATATGACGGCGAACATCATACAGCATTTATGTATATATGGCAATTTTGCATTAATGGAGCCTGTATATATGGCAGAACGTGGGAAGAGTTTGTACGCCTATTAAAAATTTTGGTAGAATATACCGGGGCAAATCTGATTATATATGTACACAATCTCGGATTCGAATTCCAATTTTGTCGTCAAGTATTGCAATCGGCATACGAAGAATTAGAAGTCTTCGCCCCTCAGAAACGCAAGCCTTTAATCGTCCGTACCGAAGACCTAGAATTTCGCTGTTCATGGAAGCTCAGCAACATGACCCTTGACAAGGCCTGTCAAAACGAATACGGATGTGAGTACCTAAAAGCCGTCGGCGACCTCGATTACCGTGTATACCGCGACACCACGACCGAACTATCCGATACAGAATTTGGTTACTGTATGAACGATGTCCTTTGCCTGTACAGCTATATCAAAGCCAAACTATCCAATGACAACGACACGCTTAAAACAATCCCCCTTACATCCACGGGATACGTACGCCGCGATTGCCGTAAAGCGTGTAAAAACAGTAAGCCCTATCAAAAATTGTATTCGCGCCTGCAACTCTCCGTCCCTGTATACACTTTGCTAGCAGAAGCACGCCGTGGCGGAGATACATCGTCTAACCGGTATTTAACCGGCCATATTATATCCGATGTAGACTCTTTTGATGTTAAATCCTCTTACCCGTACCAACTGCTTACGCAAAAATTCCCGATGTCGAGTTTTTACAAATACGGCAATGTTACCGATATGGACGAATTTCTCAATTTAAAAAAAGATTATGCCCTCTTATTCCGCGTTACCTTTACAAACCTTAGAGCACGCCCCGGAACCGTAGATTTATACCTAAGCGTAGACAAGGCTAACGCCTTTGGCGGTAAATACGTCAATTGCAACGGTCGTGTTTATACAGCCGAATCCTGTAATTACACTCTGACAGAAATCGACTGGGAAATTGTATCACAGCTCTACACGTGGGGCAGCATATCAGTCACCGATATGTATTACGCCAAAAAGGACTACCTGCCGGAAGAACTCCGCCTAGTGATACTATCCTACTTCCGCGATAAATGCGAATTAGCATACCAACGCGATAACACCCCGGAAGGAAGCGCTGACTACGAAAACCTATGTTACCTATACGCCAAATCCAAAAATAAACTAAACGGCATCTTCGGTATGATGTATACCGACCCTGTCCGAGATGAAATATCAATTGATGAGGAGGGAATATGGCATGAAAAAAGACCTGATAAAATATCTGATAGCCTTACTGATTATCGCCGAAACCGCAATAATTTTCTTTATTATCCGTGGGGCGTATGGACTACTGCATATGCTAGGCGGCATTTACACAATCTTATACTGCTCATAGGAGAGTCCTCCATTTACTGGGATACCGACAGCGATAAGGCGCAAGTGACTCCAGACATCCTACGCCGCATAGAATCCGCCAACGTCGAAATAAAACGCATATGCGAAGAGCGCGGTGCATACGTAGATATGCCCTACGGCCGGGAATACCTCGGAATCTACGAACACGAAACCGCCAAGGGGACATACCGCCGCTTTAAGACCCTTGGCGCAAAAAAATACGCCTATGAAGATTATACCGGAAAACTACACCTAACCGTTTCCGGCGTAAACAAATCTTTCGGCGCAACCGAACTCGAACGCCTTGAAAACTTCCGTCCCGGGTTTATCTTCCGCCGCGCCGGGGGCAATACGCTCCACTATAATCACGCCCCCTTTGAAAAGACTCTCATCCCCGGCTTAAACTACACCCTCGGAAAACCTATCTTAACCGGGGACAACATAGGCATCGAAGACAGCACATACATGCTCGGAATTACCAGAGAATATGCTGAAATCCTCGGTCAAAAGTACTACGTCAAGAACCGAAAACTACTTGAAATATAACACGAACCATGTTATAATATAATCTCAGGATACATCCTGATAGACAAAATACATATAAAGGAGAACAACATTATGGCAACAGAAGGCAAGAAAATCAAAGTAGCAATACCGGGCTTAGTTAAAAGCAATTACGTAGACAGCGAAAGTAATAAACGTGTAATAAGCGTATGGGTTGACCCCGAATATTCAGAATGGTTTGAGGACTTAATCGCTAGCGAACATCTGGAATTTTCCGGCGATTCATATCCATTAAAAACCGATGTAGAATCCGACTGCCGTTTTATCATATCCCGAAGCAAGTACGAAGTAGCCACGAAAGGGCTTCCACGCGGTTATACTATAGATGACATCGGCAAGGGTTCAGAGGTTTGCCTATACGTCAAACTTGTAGAGGGCGAACAACGTAGGCAGAAATACCTGTCCGCATACTTAATGGGCGTTAATGTCATTAGTTTTGTGGAACGCGAAGACTCTGATATCTTCAATGACGACACCGTTATATCCATGACCCACGCGGCCGACCCGCGCTAAACCACGTCAAACGACGTCAAACAACGTCAACGGCGTTTAACATGGTATCACGTGGTTATTCCGCGGTTAACCGCGTTATAACATAAATCCCATAATCTCCAGAATTCCGTGCGAATTGCCCGCCCTTCGGGCGGGCGCGCGGAAAAAAAGGAAGGTGAGTAGAAATGACGAAAAAGAAGAATAGAACGTTTATCAATGTCGCGGATTACCTACGTCCGGGCATTTTTTATTATGCATTTGTTGGAGGCCGTGGAGGGGGGAAGACTTTCTCCACGTTGGATTATTGTGTGGAAACGGGGAAACCGTTTATCTATATGAGGAGGACTTTGGATGAGTTGATAGAGTGTTGCGACCATCCGACTCACGGGGAGTTGGAGAACCCTTTTAAGGGGTTGAATAAAGAGCGGGAGTGGAATTATGGCCTGCTGAGGACAACGAAAAAGAGTGCGGCTATTTTTGACAGGGTGATTGGTGAGGACGGCAAGATTGAGTATGTGGACGCGCCGATTGGATATGGATTAGCGCTGTCGGCGATTGCTACGATGAGGGGCATTGACCTGTCGGATGCGGAGACTTTGTTTTACGATGAGTTTATCCCGGAAAAGCATGTGAGGAAGATTAAGGCAGAGGGGGAAGCCCTGCTTAATGCCATTGAAACGGTCGCCCGGAATCGGGAAATGATAGGCAGCGAGCCGATGCGGGTTATTATGTGCGCGAATGCGTTTGATATATATAATGAGGTGTTTCGCGAGTTGGGTGTGATTAGTCTTGTGGAGAGGATGATTAACCGGGGACAGACGGTTAGCTATTTTAATGATAGGGGACTGTGTATTGCACTGTTGCCGCATACGGAAGAATTTGTAGAAAAGAAGAAAAAGACTAGCCTGTATCAGCTGACCAAGGGGACACGGTTTTATGATATGGCGTTAATGAATGAATTTGCTTATAACGATTTTTCGCTGATTGGATACCGGAAGATTACGGGAATGCGTCCGGTCGTTGGGTTTGATGGTTGCTACGTGTATGAGACCAAGGGCGATAATCAGTATTATGTGTCCTATTCCCGGTCGCGTTGTCCAGTATATGATACCAGACATGTACAGGATAAGAAGAGTTTTTTTGATAATTACGGTAAGTGGCTGAGGATGGAGTTTATCGACTCTAAGATACAATTTGAAACGTATGAAATTAAGATGAAATTCCTTGACGCGATTGGAATAAAATGATACAATAGAGGTGGCATGATATAGCCGACAGGACAGCGCCCGGAAGGCGTTCGGCAAGGAGTGTCCGCCCTTTTATATCATGCCTTAAAAAAGGAAGTGAAGACTTATGCCTGCTAGTATATATGTAGTAAGCGCAATCGGGGGGAATATGTGGCGTGAGAGCCATGTAAACCCTGCTCTATGGGAAAATCTTACACCGGGCAGTCCGGGTTACGGGCTGTGTCAGTGGACAAATGAGCGGCGGATTGCGCTTTTTCAGTATTTGAATTCAAGGGGTTTGCCGAACTCGGACGGAGACGGGCAATGCGATTATTTGATTGTGGAAAATGACTGGATTGATACGTCGGCAAGTCCGTTGCACTATCCTAATTTGACGGCTTTTTTGAATTCGACTAGTACTGACATTCCCGCGTTGACAGAGACGTTTATGCGTTGTTGGGAACGGCCGGGAGTGCCGGCATTGGAGGAAAGAGTAACGTTTGCGCTGAAAGCGTTTCCTTATATACAACGGCACGGAGATACGGCTGTAGATTGGATTATCGGGAATCGGTATCTGAGCGAAGCCGAAGCACTGAATAATATGTGCCGCGTTTGGCAGAAGCTTGGAAGCGGGACACCAGGGCCGGGACCTGGTCCGGGCGGGTACTTGCGATGGGGTGCGGCTAGAGAGATTTATAGGAGATTATTGATTCATGCATAAGGGGTTTGACGCGCGACCGCCGCCTTGGCGGAGCAGAACAATATTGTAACTTGTAAATTAAGATAAAGCTTTTTTTGATACTTTCACATATGGCGTTTTGTTAGATATAACCTATCCCAAATTCTTTATCAATTTCCCTCGATGCTCCCAGACATAACATTGAGGGTCAGTATAAAGCACCGTCTGTTTGACGGTGCTCTTTTTTTGATGTTTCACGTGAAACATTATATTGCGTTTTTGATAAATGAACGGATGCGGCGTAAGTATTGCTTGTTGGTCTTGAATTCTCTGCCGAGGTATTCCATGGGGTTCCCGTTTTGTGCCTCGTAGAAATACTCGAATGAAACGTAGTTGTATGGATGTTTTTCTGACAGTCTAAAGAGCCTGTCATTTACCTGCCGGAGCGTAGAACCGTTCGGCATGGTGTGGTCGAGTAGTTCATCACCCCACCGAGGGATGTCGATCGGCGGAATGGAGAGAAGCGTTAGTTTACACATTGGGTTCTTTGCTATGATTGCGTCAGATAGAGCCGCTACCTCTTCGGCGATCGTGTCCAGAGGGATGTCCATATCCCACATTTCTAGGTTCGTCATGATTACGTCGGTGTCTGACAAGTCTGCAGCAAGAATGGCGTCCTTGAAACTTTGCTTCCCTTCATCGCTGTGGAGGAGGGATTGACCGGGGAGGGAGATGTATGTGTTGTACATGCTGTCAGAGGCTTCGCTGTATATGTTTTCCCCCATTATGTAACGGGAATTTCCTTCTGCATCTGTGCTGCGTTCTTCTGGTGTAGATGTGACGGTCAGTGCTCTAGTTGATGATACATGTTGATAGTAGTATAATTCTGTCCATTTACTGTTATTTCTAAAGCGTGAAAAAATCCGTCTATCTGAAGATAGTCCTATCTGGTAGGTATCCGCCGTAGCATTATCATGACCTATCGAAAGTAATCCCGCGTAATTTGATATGGGAGCGGAAAAATTGTAATCGCCGAACGCTCCGGCGATGTAGAGCTCGGGATTAGAATTATTAGGTATGCGGTGTAATAATGTATAATTACTAGTTCCGTCATACCATTTTGTCCATGCCCCCGTATAAAAACGAAAATAGTTTTTATTCGATGTAGGAGAAAAATAACGCTGTAATGCAGTAGAATTATTTCCATATGTGAACACAAAACCATTTGATGCTACTGGACGATTATTAGCATTCCTCACATATCCGTATTTATTTAATATAGTAGAAATATTATTTAAGTCCGCACCATCTGAAATAGTTGAATATTTTAAATATGTTGTTAAGTCAATATGATTCGCTTCTACCCACGCGTTCCAATTACTACCGGAAAAACTACGTAAATATATGAAACCTTTGTCAGTAGAAAAGAAAACTTGTATTTTAGCCGCATCGTTAGTTGCTTTCCATGTAAGAAGATAACCATAGCCATTGATAGGTGCATGCTGCATGTTATTGGTGTATAGAAATAGACCCTTGTTATCGGGCAAAGTGTTGAAATCTCCGGTAAATAAGTGTTTATCTGTACTCATTACCGTGCCAGGAGCATTTTGTGTTATTTTCCACGTTGTCCATCCGCTTGCCGTGGAGTAATTGCGCGCATAAACTGTGAAGTTAACTAAATCGTACAGCTGTTGAATGTATGCGGTTTCAGCCCCGTATGTCACAGTAACGCGCTGTACGTTTGATATTGGAGCATTAAGAACATTGAAATTTGATGTAAACGCCGCAATTGAGTTCTGTTTCTGCTGATTTAAGTCGAGGATTTCGTTTTCACCGATGTACTTGAAAGTTTCCAGTCCAATTACCGTTTCTTCTAGTTCTTTCATTTTGTTGATGAGCCAATCGCTGTTATAGTCACCCGCAGCAAAGTACGGGTATTCGTAGTTGTAAGCCATTTTCTACCTCCTTTTAATAAACTTGGGACAGAAATTCGTCTTCGAACATTCCTGCTATGGTTTCATAGATGTCGTATCGGCGTAAATTTAACTCTTCGGTAATCATTGCCTGTGCAGTAGTGACGCCGATGTTTCCATGCATCCGTCCTGTGTGTGTTGTAGTACCTATTTCATGTTGCGCCTCGTTTTGGTAGGTGAAAACGTCACTGTCCTTCTCTCCCGGTTCTGGACGGGATATCGTATGTTCTTCCTTATAGTCCTGCCAATTGGTTACACGAGTGTCATTGCGGTCTTGGAATGTCGTATTTGAGTCTTTAAACTCCCCTTGGTAGGAAAAAATATCGCTTGCGGTCGATGATCTATCGCCGATATCTTGTTGGTTAGGTTCGTACACATTTGAGTTGTATGCACTTACCTTATTTTGGCTCTCGCTTGTTTCGTCTGAGTCATATACGTTTTTGTGTCCGCCTCCCCATTCTTCGGACAGTTTCTCACTACCAGTCTTGTCGAGTGTTTCACGTACTATGCCGCTTTTGCGCAAGGTGTCTTGGTATGAGCCTGTTTTCGTGTTGTTGTTTGTGTGTCCACCAGACATTGTTTTTGTAATGTCGGGGCTATCTGTCCATTCTTCGATTCTGTCGTAATTCTCGACCGGACTGTATTCCGCTTCCAAGGCTTCGAACATACGGGAAAAAGCGTGCTGTTTTCGAGCGAACCAGTTGGTGATATTGCGCTCGAAGCGGTCTGGTACTTGGTGTGAGGGGTAGAGCATACCGCTCTTTTCCATTATTACGTCGATTAAGATGTCCTTATCGCATTGGATTGGTACTACGCAATTATCAAAGAGAGTAGGGCGGTATTGATATAAGCCCCAAAGCGTATATCTCATGATTCTCCCCCCTTATCGCTGTCTGTGATTTCTTGCTGATTCATGCGGTCAATTTCATCATATCGCAAGGTTACTCCCAGGCCTAGGCCGCTGAACCTGTTGATTTCATCCATATCAAACTTTATGTTGTCATAAATGACCGATATAATAGCTTGTGTTTCGTCGTTATTCTCGGTGTATTCGCCTTGTGTGAGCCGTTCCTTTTTCTGTACTGCTACATTGTGTATTCCGATTTCAGTGAGGAACGCTGAAAGAATTGAGCGGCGTGTCTCGAATAATTCCGGTACTATAAAATTGCGTTTGACATCCCCCATGATAGGGTTAAAGTTTTGACCGCGCATTACTTTGTTATTGAGAACCACAAGAGGCTTTCCGGTCGTCGCTTCTTCGTATGCGTGCTTAATGTCCTCGGCTACCTTTTTGTTTGGCGCTTCGGCGTACATGCTGACATTGGAATTCATGTAATTTACGTTGATTGCGCGCTCGCATTGTGCCAACATTTCGGCGTATCTTGTGACAATATCGTCTAAGCCAAAATAGTCGTCCATGGCGTGAATGATTCCGGCATTTACACCTATCATACCATGTTTAGTATCGCGTAAGTGGCTGTTTGTTACCATAATTTGGAGCGGCTGATACTGATAGTCCCATTTTTCTACGCTGTAGGGGTTACATATCCATCCAAATTCGTTGGTATATATGACACCGATTGACCCCCACGGGAAAAGCCAATACCGGAACCAATTTATCGCCCATTCGCGGGGAAGGTTGAACTTGTAGCAACTAAATAACTTGGTATACAACAAGCGTTTATTGTCTGCTACTGAGAGGTTCGCCGTGCCTTTTACTTGCGTAGGACGGATGTTATAATATTCTAAAAACATTTGTTCGTGTAATGTGATTGGATTATTCAATGTAAAAACCTCCGTTCAAATATGCATCAATGCGGCGTTTTACTTCTAGCGACCCTTTAATAATACAAGATGCTCCACTACATTTAACGTAGCCATGATACTTAGATAATAGGTCGGCGTGCATAACCGGGCGGCCTACCTCATTTACTGCCGGGGCAGTACCAGACCGGATGTACTGACTCATTACCAATTGGCCGCCGGTAGACTGTATAGCCGCGATATTCCCGGATGTTCCATTTGTGGAAGGCGTTGGTTGGCATAAATCAGTAGTAACCGACACTGCCTGCCCTAACGCATCCCCCACATTTCCGGTAACTAAACTACCCAGAGCACTGATTGCGTTTCCTGCCGCCGATGCCAAATTAGCAGTAAGCTGTCCGATTTGGACGGGAACTCCTAAATGCCCCGAAAATTGACCTAGCAAAGCAAGCGCTCTGCCACCTGCATTTGGGCGTAAGTATACGGTTATTTCCCCTGTTACAATGTCAATATTGTATGCTGCCCTTAATGACTCAAAGCCCATTTCAATGGGGTTTATATACTGTACGCCGACGCCAGGTATTAACAAGCGGACGGTACTCCAATTTGCGGCATTATCACGGAAATCATTGTATACAACAGGTGGACGGGCTACTGATGAGATGAATCCTTTTGTAATCGTCGTAATGGGAACTGCTGTCACTTTTGTGTCAAACCATCCCACAAACACGTTTTGCGCTGTACCTGAACCGCCCGTAAAAAAAGATATGGAAAACGGAAACCACATGACAGATAGCACATATTGGAAAGGATTGAAAAAAGATTTAACTACTTCATCTGTCAAAATAGAAAAATTGGAATCTGTGAACATTGCCTTTATAAAAAATTCCAAACGATTTGCATCCATAACATATGTAGTAATGCCGTTTCGTGCACTTCCAGTAGCATTATTCCCAATTACTCTGACCAAATATGTGCCATCAACATACCAACCAGGGAATACATCGGACGATGTTTCGTTTATCTGTACATTATTAGCTATTTGCGCAACATACGGGTCGTAAATGTTAACATTATAATTACTGGCAGCGCGCTCAATGTAGAAGGTTTGAGATAGGATATCCCCCTTAAACGTGGCTAGAACGTCCATTTCGCATATTAATTCACAGATTTGATTTGTTCTATATACGGCATTTCTAACAAAATAGTAAAAGCCGCTCCATGCGCAATAGTTTATAGGCAAGATATCAGCTTCAATTGCCCCACTTATCAAAAAAGTGGGGTCGTATACGGAACAATCATTTTTAAGCTTAACATCTAAAACCGTATCAGCGGCATGGAGCGGTTGAGCGGTACTCTTTTCCCGCTTTACAAAATTTGCCCATACTTGTAATTGCATTTAGTCCTCCTTAGGCGCGTCCATCTTATCTAGCAGCCGCTCAAGCAAAGAATTGTTTTTATTCATCGTCTCGGTAAAAACGTCGATTTTTTTAACCTGATACCATGCCAAAAATGCACAACATGCAATAGGGAAGCCGTAATTTCCAATTAGAGTATTAATTATTTCTGCTGTCATCTTATCACTTCGCTTTCCGTGTGGATGCGGTTCTAACAGATGAGACAGCGCCGTCATCACTCATAATAAAGAGCACCGCATTTTCAGTGTAGTCGACATAGCTGTTAAATCTCCAATGGTAGTACATATTGTAATAACCGCCGGCAGAATTCATCGGAGTTGTGGAGGCATAGTCAAATTGCGGCATAATTCCAATAGCGTCACGGTCGAAGATTGCACCTACGACAAATGGGAGGTTTACTACATTGCCGTTTTTACTTTCTCCCGTTGCAACGTCTAAAATATTAGGTGTCGCATTAATTGCTTCCGGATGTTTTTGCGACTGCCAATAATTCACCGTCTCGAAATTATCGCCGAGTTCCAAGTAAATCGGATTAAAAATTTCGGAAAATACTGTTGCTTCGGCCTTAGTAAACATAGGACCGTACATAATCATTTTCTGCATGGACTTTGGAGTATGTCTCAAGATAGTGCCTTTACCAGTAAGCTGTGCATGATTAAGAGCCGACATATCTGTCAAACGGTCAGATGTAATTTTAATTGACGATACAAAATGTTGCATGAATCGGGTCAAATCCTGTGATAAAATCTGCTCACGTGTCAGCGTTGTACCATGCTCAGCGTTAAAAGTAGCAGTTAAATCAACCACGGAAAGTCCCATATCTACCATACCGGCGAAGAAGTTAATAAGCGTAAGGCGAGCTTTTTGTTCGTTAGCTATCTCAACTTCGTTGAAAAATTCGACCATAACCCCGTCTATGAACTGCATAAATTCCGCTTCGGAATGGAATGCTAACGATAACTGATCCCGGAATCTTGTGATATGCTTCTGGAGCGTTTTGGTGCCGTAGAAGTTAAGCTGTAAGGCTTTTGGAGCGCGAATCGTGTACATATCGACGGATTGTCCGTCGGCAAGCTGAGTAGGTGCTAAGTTGGTATTCCAATCTTGTGTCTGTTCTAATTCGCCTGCAAGATAGGTAATTTTGCGGAACTGTGCTCCCCACCTCTGCTGTCCTACGCGCAATGTCTCAAGCTTGCCCCGGTATGGGCGGATGGAGAAAATTGTACGTGAAATTACGGTAGAAATCGCGTTTAATGTGTTCTCGACCCCCGTTCTTAGGAGGGTTTCTCCTACGGCCGTGAAGGAACTGGTGTCTACGACCGTAAGGTCTTTGCGTCCGGTAGCCTGTTCAGCGATTTCGTTTACAAGCTGATAGACGTCCTGTGGTATTAATGTATTTGCCATGTAAATACTCCCCTTTTTTTATTAATTATTTATTTGACGCCGGATTTGGCGTGTTGCCGTCCTTTGGAGCGTCAAACATCGACATTAATCTATCAGATAGGATGTCTGTCGATGTGCGGGCAGGAGGAATATCCATGCCCGACTGCTGAGCATTGATACGCTGGATAATAGCAAGCATATCAGACTCGGACGGACTAGGTGCAGGCTGTACCGGCTGTACCGGCTGTACCGGCTGTACCGGCTGTACCGGCTGTACCTGCTGTGCCTGCTGTACCGGCTGTACCGGCTGTACCGGCTGTACCGGCTGTACCGGCTGTGCCGGCTGTGCCGGCTGTGCCGGCTGTGCCGGCTGTGCCGGCTGTGCCTGCTGTACTGACAATAAGCTTGCAATATCACTCTTACTAAATCCTGCCTGTGTCAATGCAATGATTTCATTAATTGTCATTATGCTTCCCCCTTTACTACTGTAATCATTAAAGTCGAGCGTTCAATGGAAAACTGCTCAATTTCGTATTCCTCAAATTCAGATACTTTCAATCGCTTCCCGAATCCGTCATACAGTCTATTGCCGTCAATATCGTCAACAGTTACACGGTTAATATAGTACCCTTTTTTCCAAAATTCCTTAAATTTCATGTTTTAATCTCCTTTACTATGTAGTATTTTCGTCTTTATTATAACAAAAAAAAGCCATTATTGCAATAACTTATATCATTGATTTGTAATATACAAGATAGTTATCCCGTCGGCCATTGTGACCGAGAAAT
>Ga0137308_102261_pt1 | contig 13535 bp, 10 predicted proteins | sample Inofrocosms_June_FD_97181 | JGI IMG/M metagenome (GOLD analysis project Ga0137308, IMG submission 97181) | Mouse cecal microbial communities from Vienna, Austria - N-Acetylneuraminic and N-Acetylglucosamine D2O microcosms_June | ecosystem: Host-associated > Mammals > Digestive system > Large...
GGCGTATGGGCACCTCTAAGGTTGAGATTTTCTTAGCTTCCCCGGTAACAGCCGCAGCCTGTGCAGTAGCCGGGAGGATTGTAACACCCTAGAATAGCAACTATGGAGGCTGACACAAGATGCAAAAAGTCATGATTGTAGAAGATGACCCGGTAATTCGTGAAGAATTGACGCTTCTTTTAAAAAACGAAGGATATTTTCCACTGGCAGTCACCGATTTTACAACGATTAAAGAACAGGCAACAAAGTTAAAACCGGATTTGATACTTCTTGATATCAATCTGCCTGGACAGGATGGCTTTTCGGTCTGTGCCAGCCTTCAGATGTCAGGTGGTGCGCCGATTATCTTTGTCACAAGCAGGGATACTGCTCTGGATGAAATCAAGGCGTTAAGTCTTGGCGCAGATGATTATATCACCAAACCTTATACTATTCCCGTTCTGCTGGCGCGGATGAAAGCGGTTCTTCGAAGAAGTGAAAAGAAGACTCAGACATCTGATATATTAGAAGCAAAAGGGCTTACACTTTATCTGACAAAAGGTATGGTATCTTCTGCTACTAAAAGCACCGTGTTGACACGCAATGAACTACAGATTTTAGCTTGTCTGATGGAGCACGCTGGTGAGATTGTCTCCCGTGCTGATTTAATCGAAACTCTCTGGGACCGTCAAATCTATATCGACGATAACACTTTAAGCGTCAATGTCACCAGACTTCGTACAAAGCTTGCCGACCTTGACTTACCAGACCTGATTAAGACCCGCCGGGGAATGGGGTATCAACTATGACTTTTTCAGAATTTTTCTCTGACCGTCTGAGATATATTATCTTTCAGGCGGTTTTTGTAATGATAAGTGCATTATTTCTGTTGCTAACAGGTACACAGACTGGTATTGTGCTACTGCTTTTTCTTATCTGGCTTTTATTGTTTCTCCTGATACAGACGATGGATTTTTTAAGATGCCGTGCAAAGCTTCTAGAGCTTGCAAGCATCTTAGATGGCCTGGATAAAAAATATCTTTTTACCGAATGTATCCCAAAAGGCCGAACTATATATGAACGAAAGTTTACAGAACTCTTTCGCCAAGCGGGAATGTCAATGATTGGCGCGGTCTCCGATGCCGAAGCAGCCAAGCGGGAATACCGGGAGTATGTGGAGAGCTTTGTACATGAAATCAAAACTCCGATTACTGCTGCCAATCTTATCTGTCGAATGACAGATGCCGATACCAGACGAAAGCTTATGCAAGAATTGTCACAGATAGAAGCTCAGATAGAGCGCGTTCTATTCTATGCACGCGCAGAACATCCTGAGAAGGATTTTCTTATTAGCCAGCATAGCCTTTCTGAGCTTGTGGCACAGGCTATCAGCCAGCATAGGACACTTCTGATACAGAGCAATGTGCGTGTAGAGACCAAAGATTTAGAACAGATGGTATTTACAGACAGCAAATGGACCGTATTTATGCTAGGCCAACTTTTACAAAATGCTGCCCGTTATCGAAGCACGCATCCTGTGATTTGTATATCTGCCAGGCAATTAAAAGGACAAGTGGAACTAACCGTAAAGGACAATGGCATCGGTATCCCCTCCCACGAACTTTCGCGGGTCTTTGAGCGGGGCTTTACCGGCAGCAATGGACGCGCTCTAGGCGGCTCTACAGGCATTGGACTGTACCTGTGCAGAAAAATCTCCAGTCTTCTGGAAATCAACCTGCAAATCAATTCTACAGAAGATGTTGGAACCTCTCTAACCCTTACTTTCTGGACCAGAGAAAACCTTACAAAAATGTAAGAAATATCAATAGGACTTCGATAGGAGAATCTTTGCTTTTGGTGTATGATTAACACTATCAGAAAAGGAGGCGACCCTATGTTACAAGTCAAAAACATTGAAAAATACTATGGAAATAAAAATCAAGTCACCAAGGCTCTAGACCGTGTAAGCTTTGACGTTGCAGCTGGAGAATTTATCGCAATTATGGGAGCATCAGGAAGTGGTAAGACAACGCTTCTAAACTGTATCTCCACAATTGATACCATAAGCGCCGGAAGTATTCTGTTAGATGGTGTGGATATCTCTGGCCTCTCCGACCGAAAACTGGCTAAATTTCGCAGAGAACGGCTTGGCTTTGTCTTTCAGGATTTTAACCTGCTAGATACTTTGACCATCGAAGAAAATATTGGTCTGACCCTCTCTCTCAACCATCAAAATCCCAAAAACGTACAAAAACAAGTGGAGAAGATTGCACATACTCTTGGCATCACAGAAATCTTAAAAAAATTTCCCTATCAGGTCTCAGGCGGTCAAAAACAGCGTGCTGCCTGCGCCCGTGCAATGGTGGCCAAACAGTCCCTGTTGCTGGCGGATGAACCAACAGGTGCGCTTGACTCCAAGGCTTCCAAAAACCTGCTAGAAATCATGACACAGATGAATCAAAAGATGAAGGCAACCATTCTTATGGTGACACATGACGCCTACAGTGCAAGTTATGCCAGTCGTGTGCTGTTTCTAAAGGATGGACGACTCTTTAATGAGCTACTAAAAGGAACTCGTCCCCGTCCGACTTTTTATCATGAGATTTTAGATGTTTTAGCCGTGTTAGGAGGTGACATCAGTGACGTTATCTAAATTGTCTTTTAGAAATGCCAAACGCCAGACGGGAGATTATCTTATCTATTTTACCACGATTGTGCTTGCAGCAGCGCTTCTCTATGCATTTAATGGACTTACCTTCTCTTCTGAGCTTTTAACACTCTCCAAATTTATGGAAACGCTTCCTATGATGATTGTATTTGCAAGTATTGTCGTCGTATGTATCTTTGGCTGGTTAGTCTCCTATGCCACTGGCTTTATGCTCTCTCGCCGCAGCCGGGAATTGGGTACTTATCTTTTGATTGGATTAGAAAAAAAAGAAGTAGCCCATCTGTTTTTCCTGGAAAATCTTATGGTAGGCGGTTTTGCCTTTCTACTTGGCCTTTTGCTTGGAAACTTTCTCTACCAGGTACTGCGCGCTATTTTGCTTGCTCTCTTTTCATGTCCTTATCATTTTACCCTTGCCTTCTCTTTAAAAGCAGCCGGACTTACCTTTACCTATTTTACTTTTATTTATCTTTTAGCCCTTTTTAAAAGCCGGTGGCACATCCACAAAATGAAGATATATGACCTTATCTATTTTGACAGACAAAATGAACATGTGATAGTCAAAAACAGCAAGTCGCGGCAGAGGCTCTTTACCTTCTCTATTATATTGGGTATTGTTGGCACAATACTTCTTCTTATGGAAAATGCGCTTATTGGAATCTTAGGAGCTGGATGTATTATTCTCTTTTTATATATCTTCTTCCTCACTTTTGCTTCTGGCGTACCAGCCTTTTTTGACAGACAGCCTTTTCGGAAATACCAAAAGCAAAATCTGCTTATCTATCGCACCCTTACCGCCAAGCTAGGTACTATGGGGATTGTGATGGCAACGATTGCTCTACTTTTTACTGCCACCTTAATCTCTCAGGGCACCGGTCTGATATTTTGGGGAATTTTTAATGCGCGCTCAGCAGACAAGTATTGTTTTGACCTCTATGCTGACTCTGAGAGACCAGAGGGAATTCCTTCCGAATATCTGGACTATATTGAGCAGAATATCTCTGTAGAGCAATCCCTGCTCTATTGCATCTACCAGAGAGAGAGCAATGAATTTATTACCTATCTGCAAAAAAATGCTGACTATTATCCTTACAATCAAAAAGATATGGTTATTCGTTACAGCGACTATCAGGCGCTTCGCTCTATCGCTGGCTACCCAAATGTCACATTAGAGTCTGGAGAGTACCTTATCCACTGCCAACGCTATCTAAAAAATACACTAAAAAATCACCAGCCTGTTATCCACTTTGGAGAGACCACCCTCTCTTCTGCTGGCATCCACACGGAACCCTTTATGCAGAATAACTATACAACAGGCAATGGCCATGGATTTCTCTTAGTCGTTCCAGATGATGCAGTAAGCGCGCTTGCTCCCCATCACTTCTCCTACGCTGCCAACACCACAGCTCCTGTAACAGAAGAACAATACGAAGCCCTTGATACTATCCGCAACAGAGTATGTGAAAATATTGACGAACTCTACGACAGCCTTCACACCGAAGCCAACGAAAAGGCCACTGTAGCTTCGATGACTGCTATCAGTATCTTTCCCTTGTACTTCTTAGCCTTTGCGCTTACCATGACGGCTGCCACCATCCTTACTATCCAGCAGCTTGCCGAGTGCAGACATTACCAGACCCAATATAAGCTTCTCCAAAAACTAGGTATGGACCGGCGCGAGATGGCCAAAACCCTGCGCACCCAATTTTCCATCTATTACACCTTACCTGCCGTTCCACCCCTTTTTATCAGCATCCCTTTCCTTTTGCACACTGCCAATGCCACCGAGCCGGGCATTATGGTAGGAGCCTTTAGCCCTGCTATGATTATTCTAAATACACTTTTATTATTTTTCTTTATTTATGCTATCTATATCTTGATGGCTTATACAACCTTAAAGCGGAATGTACTTCCTGAAAATTTATAACTTTTTAAGGTCTGTTATAAAATATTTTTTGGTGAAGGTTTGCATTTTATGAGTAATGTAAAGGACGCTAGGGCGGGAAGGCAGTAGGTATCGGAGCCAACGTACAGCCCGACATGGCCTGGCAGATGTTCCTGCAAGACCCATTGGACGCCATCGGCACTTAGCGAGCGCAAGCGGTTACGCGCAGTCGCGAGCTTAGTACCGCTATAGGCGTTCATTAAGCGCGAGCGGGGTCTGGAAGGAAGCATCTACCAGGTCATGGCGAGCGTCCTTTACTTCAAAAAAATTCACCCTCAAATAAAAAAACAGGCCCCTGGAAACATTTCCAGAAGCCCAATCTCTAATAATTCTCCCTATACAATTCCTTCAACTGCGGATACAACTTTATATAGGTCTGATACCTTTTCTGATATATCTCATTGTCCTCTTTTCTGCTGACAAATCTTCGATAAATGGTTTTCTTCACTCTTTTTTGTGCATCCTCCGCATCCCGAAAGACTCCAACACCCATCCCCGCCAAAAGGGCTGCGCCTATGGGTGCCATATCGTTGACATCTAACACCGATATGTCCTTCCCTGTCACATCCGCTTTAATCTGTGACCATACTGCACTTTTAGCGCCACCGCCTACTGCACAGAATTCCGTAATCTTTCTGCCTGTCACTTCCTCTGCAAGCTTACAAAGCTGCAAAAGCCCATATGCTGCCCCCTCTAAGACTGCCCGGATAAAGTCATCTCGTTTACTCTGTAATGACATTCCAAAAAACACTCCCCGCGCATAGGAATCCCACACGGGACTTCTCTCCCCTTGCATATACGGAAGAAACACAATCCCATGTGCCCCTGGCACTGAGTGAAGCGCTGCTGTCTCAGTCATCAAATCATATGCATTACTGTGGAACGCCTCGGCTGCCGCCTTGATATCCGTACAAAAACAATCCTTCATCCACCGAAGCGATGCCCCTGTATGCGACAGCGCCCCCTGATAGATCCAGGCATCATCAATCACATGACAGCGGTTAATAAACCCCGGATGAAACTTTGGCTCTGTCACACATACCGTCAGTACGTTTGTTGTTCCCACGGATTCGCAGACATCCCCATGATGAATCACCCCGGTTGCAAGCGAAGCACAGGCGGTATCTCCGCCTCCAATCACCACCGGAGTCCCCTTTGGAAGCCCTGTCTCTATCAGTTCCTCACAAAGCAGCTCTCCCACCACCTCATATGATTTTATAAGTGGTGGAAGTTTCTCCATCTCAATCCCAATTCCTTCGCACAACTTTTCCGACCACTGATAGCCACCTGTTGTCTCAAACAGTGTTGTATACGAAGCATTTGAGTAATCCATTGCAAATTTTCCAGTCATCCGAACTGCCAAAAGCGTATTGACATGGCCAAAGCAGTAGATTTTCTGATAGATATCCGGGCAGTGCCGTTTTACCCACAGCATGGAGGTGCCGGACATGGCTCCGGCCATTACATGATTCGCCGTGATGGCAAACAGCTCCTCTTCCCCTATCTTTTCCTTAATCTGTTCTGCCTCAGCCATGCTCCGCTGGTCCGAATAGAGAATCGGATTTATCAGTACAAGGCCATCTCTGTCAAAAGCCGTAAGCCCCGGACACAGGCAGGAAATCCCAATTCCCACAACCAAAGAAAGAGAAACTTTTTTAGAAATCTCCCGGACACAGCCAAGGACTGCCCTCCACATATCCTCCGCATCCATCTGCTGATACCCCGGCCCATCTTGTATCAATCGATATGTTTTTGCAGCGTTCCCAACTAAATTTCCATCCATATCAATCAGAGCCACCTTCACACTTGAAGTCCCAATGTCAATTCCCAGCAAATGTTTTGTACCCAACCAAATCTCCTCTCTTTCTTATGCCCCATATCCTCTAGACTTTAGACAGGCACTCTAAAATGCATCATAATTCTTATCATTCTCAAGCTGTACCAAAAGTTCTTTTGCCTCTTTCACACTATACCCTTCGTGAATAATATAACGAAGTGCAATCACAAGCGCTGTCACATCCTTATAGTCCCACACAAATCTTCCCATTGTCACGCCGCCTACGCCGCAATCCATCGCTTCTCTTGTCATCACCAGATAATCATCTAATGTCTTACAAGCATCTCCGCCCTGAATCACCACGCGAAATGTCGAAGGTACACAAGAGACCACCTTTGCCATCGAATCCGGGTCCCCTGTATAGGTTGTCTTTACAATATCCATCCCAAGCTCACAAGCACTTCTCACACAATAAGCAATATTTTCCCAGGCAGCCCTCTTATCTATCGGCACACTCTCTCCCTTTGGATACACATGCCCAATCAGTGGCATTCCTTTTGCCATGCACTCCTCCGAGAACTTTCCAATCGCCTCAAACTGTTCTCCCTGAAAATCCCCAAGTGTCATAGCTCCCATCGATATCGCATCTGCTCCCATTCGAATCGCCTCATCCACACTGCCAAAAATCGTATCCCTTGTAGGCGCCACCGGTGAATAATTCGAAGCTTTCAAAAGAATCGACACTTTCCCTGCATGCTGCCACATACAATGCTCTGCAATTCCCTTTGTCATAGTCATCGCATCTGGTCTTCCCAAAATAATCTTATCTATCGTATCCTGAATACTATGAAGTCCCGTCATCGGCGCAATTCCTCTCGAAATCGCATGGTCCACCGTAATCGCCATCATCTTATTACTCTTCTTGTTCACCAGTCTGCTCATGCGGACCTCTTTCCCTAACATTGCCATAACCTATCTCTCCTTTATTATTAATTATTAATCTCTTAAAATATCCCTTTCCTCCCCCTCAACCCAGGCTTAGCCGCAAGGCGAACCCAGGCGGGGAGCACAAAACAGCGTGTATACATTGGAGCGGACAGTGTGCCGGATTTGTACGCCACAGGCGGACACCTGTGTCCAAATGGGGCGAACAAATCTGGTGCAATGTCCGATACACTGCATACATGCGTTTGTTCTCCCCGCTTAGGTCCGCCTTGCGGCCAAGCCGTCGCTGTCGCCATTATCTAAGGCTCAATCATAATCTTAAGTCCTGCTCCACTCTTATTCATCTCATACGCCTCCACAAATTCATCCAGCTTATACGTATGTGTCGCAATCTCATCCAGATTAATCTTCCCCGTCTTTACCATCTCTGCCGCTGCCAGATAATCACTCCTCTTATACGCCGTAGACCCACACACATTTAATTCATTATAGTGAATTGTATTTGCACTAATCACCGATTCTCCAGTCCCCGCAAATCCCGCAAACAGACAAACCGTCCCGCCTTTCTTGCAGAGTTCCAGATTCTGCTGCACAATCGAGGGCACTCCAATCGCCACAATCACAACATCCACGCCAAGTCCAAGCGTCTCCTCCATCACAATCTTCTTCAAGTCCTCTTTCGTCGGATCCACAATCACATCCGCTCCCAGAATCTCTGCTTTTTTTCTACGAAACTCATTCGGCTCACTGACAATTACCTTACTGGCGCCTGCAATCTTTGACAGCTGAATATGCATAAGCCCAATCGGCCCGGCTCCCACCACAAGAACGGTATCATTAAACCCGGTCCCTGCATTGTAAAGCCCTCTGATACAACAAGCCAAAGGCTCAATCAACGCCCCCGCGGTAAAAGACACATGTTCTGGAAGCTTTACCACATTTCCGGCTTTTATACAGCTCGCAGGAATCCTGATATACTCCTCAAAGCCTCCATCATACTGATACCCAATCGCCGTCCGATTCATACACGCATTTTCCCGCCCGCTTAGACAGCTTGCACAAGACCCACAAGGAATCACATTGGCAATCGAGACCTTCTCTCCCACCTGATAGCCTTTGACATCCTTTCCAACTTCTTCAATCAATCCGCACATCTCATGCCCAATCACGGACGGATAGCGCACATCCTTTGTTTTCTTTCCCTCTAGAATCCGAATATCCGTCCCACAGATAGCCGCCTTTACCATCTTAAGCAGAATCTCATCATCTCCAATTATCGGTCTGTCAATCATCTTAGGCCCAAACTGATTTGCTCCTTCTAAAACTACCGCTTTCATTTTCATTGTAAAACTTTCCCTTCTTCCTAACCTCTATTTTGCCTTCTTCTGAAACAGACTCAAAAGCAGATTTTGCAGTGTATCCAGATACGTCGCCAAAATAATAATCAAACCAATCGCAATAAACTGATAAAAGGTATCCATACCAATCACAATCAATCCAATCTTTAAAGCCGATATGGTAAATGCACCTAACACTGTTCCAAGAATTGAGCCTTTTCCTCCAGCCAGGCTTGTACCGCCCACTGCTGCTGCAGCAATCGCCATCGTCTCAAAACCATCACCAGCCGTTGGCTCACCGGTTCCAAGCCTTGCAAGCGTCACCATACCAGCCATCGCTGCGCCAATCGAGCACATCATATACGCAATCATCTTATAGCGCTCCACATTGATACCCGACATCCGCGCTGCATCCTCATTCGAGCCAATCGCATAGATATATACACCCGCACGCTTCTTCACCAGTATCACTGCAAATACAACTGCCAGTATCAGAAGATAAATCATATTCATACGAACCCCGCGCACAATCTGAAACTGAAATGCATTCCGATAAGCTCCCTGAATATTTAAAACCGGCTGTCCGCCACTGACCACATAGGCAATCCCTCTAAAAATCTGATTTGTACCAAGCGTTGCAATAAATGGCTGCAGCTTCATCCTTGTCACCAAGAATCCATTGATAGAGCCAATAAAAGCCCCCACCAAAAGCCCTACAAGCACCGTAAGCACCACCGGAACGCCTGAAGCGGACAATTTTGCACAAGTCACAATTACGACCGCCATCGTCGACCCTACCGACAAGTCAATCCCGCCTGTAATAATCGCCACGGTAATTCCACAAGCCAAAAATCCATTGACCACACCCTGGTTGATAATATCAATCAAGTTATCATACTGAAAATACCTTGGACTTAACACCGAAAAGACAGCAATAATCAAAAGCAGGGCAAATAATGTTGTAATGGAACGTTGTAATTTCTTCATCTCTTCTCCTCCATTGCATGAGACAAAATCCCAACCTCACTAAACTCACTGCGCTTAGTCAAAGTTGCACTCATGCGTCCCTCTCTCATCACAATAATCTGGTCACTCATACCAATCACCTCTGGAAGCTCTGAGGAGACCATAATAATACCCTTTCCCTGTGCCACAAATTCTTCCATCAACTTATAAATCTCCGCCTTTGCACCCACATCCACACCCTTTGTCGGTTCATCAAAGATTAAAAGCCTGGCATTTGTGGCCAGCCACTTTGCAATAATCACCTTCTGCTGGTTTCCACCAGACAGATCAAGTGTTCGATGCTCAGGATTTCGGATATTTAATTTGACCGATTCTGCATATGCATCAAAGTTTTCCTTCATTGCCTTCTCATCTAGAAGTCCTAGAGGCTTCCTGCCAAATTTCCCCATACTGGGAATATTGACATTTCTATTGTTAGACATCGAAGGAATAAATCCCTCCCGCTTTCTGTCCTCCGAGATTAAACCAATCCCATGCCTCATCGCATCTTCCGTCGAATGAATCTCAATCTTCTGTCCATCCAGATAAAGCTCTCCCGAATATAATGGGTCCACACCAAAGATTGCCCGCATCACCTCCGTACGCCTAGCACCCACAAGCCCTGCAAATCCCACAATCTCTCCCTTATGTACCTGAAAAGAAATATCCCGAAATGTAAGCCCTGTCAGATTTTTTGCCTCAAAGACTACCTGACTCTTGTCTGCACAGAGCGGATTTAGCCGCTGCGCATAACTCGACACATCCCGCCCTACCATCAGATGAATCAAATCCTCCTTGGTAATCTCCTCTATCTCTTTCGTATCAATACAACAGCCATCCCGTAAAATTGTCACCCTGTCACAAATCTCAAACAACTCATCCAACTTATGACTAATAAAAATAATCGTAATTCCCTTCTCCTTAAGCCCCCTGATAATCTCATATAATTTCTCAATCTCCGGCACCGAAAGCGCCGACGTAGGCTCATCAAAAGAAATAATATTCGCATTAAAATACAAGGACTTGGCAATCGCCATCATCTGCAAATCTCCAACCCCAAGCCCCACATCCGAATCCTTGCTTCGAATTGAGCACCCAAGCTCCTCCAAAATCCGGTCACATTTCTCATACACATCCTTATAGTCCAAAAACCCATATTTGGACATCTCAAATCCCAGTGCAATATTCTGACCAACCGTCAGATTCTCCACCACCTGCACCTCCTGGTGCACCTTAATCACTCCCTGCATAATCGCATCATATGTAGAATGAAACCTAGATTCCTTCCCATCCACATACACACTTCCCGACGTCGCCTGATACACCCCATGCAAAATATTCAAAAGCGTAGACTTTCCAGCCCCATTCTCCCCCAATATTGCATGCACCTCACCCTTTCGAATCGAAAACGAAATATCCGACAACGCCACCACTCCAGGAAATTTTTTCCTCACATGCTCAAACCGAATATAATCCTTCTCCAAACAATTCACTCCTCTCTCTTTATCTCCCTATCTCTCATCCTCCTTTACGATAAGTAGCCCTACATATCGTAAAGCTCAGGAGCTGTCGTAAAGCAGGTGGATGGGGGCTGGTAAAATAGTGCTGTGTGAATTGGAGCGGACAGTCAGGTTATTTTGTCCGCCGTAGACGGACACTCACTGTCCGTGTAAGGCGGACAAAATGGCCTGAGTGTCTGATACATTTCATGCAGACATTTTACCAGCCCCCGTCCGCCTGCTTTACGACAGCTCCGTCACTATTATTTGCAAATCTCTACTCAATCGTAGGATCCGTCCACCCAATAAGTTCGGCATCATCGGTATCAATGTTCTTCGCATCTACAGCCATCGACGGCGTCCACACCACCTTTGGCATCGTCTGCCCAAGCATCACTCTTGTTGTCACCTCACTCGCCATCATTCCTTCATAATAAGGGAACATCGAAATCGTAGCTGACAGTTCATTATTGTGAATCGACTCATACGCTTCATCGGTACCATCTGCGCCAATCACATAGATATCTTCATTTAATTTTAAATTGGCTTCTTTAATTGCCTCCACTGCTCCAAGCGCCATTACATCATTATTGCAGAAGATAATCTTTAAATCATCGTATGTCTTTAAAAATGTTGCACATACATCTTTTGCCTTGTCTCTATCCCAGTCTGCATTCTGCTGGTCCACAACCTCAATCTCAGAATTCAGCGCTGCAAGCTTCTCCACAAAACCATTGGTACGATTTTTCACCACATCTGTACCAGCAAGTCCCATAATAATTGCTGCTTTTCCAGAGCCTACGTTGTCATTGGCCCACTCTGCTGCCTGCTCCCCCTCTGCGTAAGAATTAGGCCCCACAAACATATCTGCGCCGTTAAATTCATTGTTGACCGCAATCGTCGGAATTCCATCCTCATGTGCAACTTCTACACCTTCTGTACAGTTTGAAGTTGAAATCGGAGAAATCATAATCACATTTGCCCCGCTGCGAATCTGGTCTTTCATCACCGCAAGCTGTCCTTCGGTATCTGCCTCATTTAGTGCAGACTGCACATCAATCGTCACACCACTTAGACCATTTGCATTTTCAAATGCAATCATATCTTTATAGCCATCTCTAAGCGCTGTCCAGTACACATTGTCCTCTGTACGGATATTTCCTGCAATCGAAAATGAAGCATCACTTGCCGGAATCGCTCCAAGATTGTTTCTCATCTCCTCAAATGTCCAGGTCTCTGTAATCGCCAATGGGTCAAACGGACTGTTGGTATCCCCCCATCCATCTGCAAACTGTGCAATCGCTCCAGTAGTAGCCTCACTCTCTCCTTCTTTCGAAGCATCCGAAGTCGTATCCTCTGCTTCTGCTTGCGTCGTAGCTTCCTCTGTATTTGCACTACTTGCCGCCGAATCACCAGAACCGCCGCCACATGCACTTAAAGATGCTGCCATAGACACTGCTACCAATACCGCCAATACCTTTTTGTTTTTCATTTTCTTATCCTCCTTTTAGTATTATGTGAACTAATTAATAGTAACCCCTGATTACACCGGCACTCTTCTAAGTGCCCTGGCTGGATTTTCCTGATTGAGTATCCGTATCATCTCCTCTGTAAAGCCAAACTCCAAAAGCAGTGGTATAAACTGTGTCAAAATATAATCCATTCCCACATTCCCACCATAGGATTTTAGTCTGTCCACGGTCGGGTCTGTAGACAGTAGTATCTGCCTAAGATGTCCTCTGTCCACCATATGCTGCAGAAGCTTTACTTCCGAAATATTATTGTGATACTCAAACAACGTAATCGTATCATATTCTAGATAGACGCCGGTATCTGCAATCGCTTCATGAATTCCATAGTCCTCTACCTGCCGGTCCACATGGCAGATTAAGATTCTCTCTGTTGCAAGTCCAAGCTCTGACAGAAGCCGAATTGCATCCAGTGCTCCCTTCCCATACTCTGTATGCAACATCAACGAAGCCCCGCCAGCCACTGCAGCCCTTCCAGCTGCCCGAAGAAGCACCTCTGTTCTTTTACATACTCCTTCTTCTGTAAGCATTGCCTTTACAAGTCCTGCCCGAATCCCTGTCTGATGCTCTGGCACTTCATAATGTCCGCCTTGATACATCCCATCTACAAGCTCCGAAGTAAAAAGCCTTGTAAGCTCCTCTTCGTCCATGGTCCAAATCCAGTGGCTCTTCTGATAAAAGCTTGGAATATGATACCCTGTTGTTGCAATAATCTGTACGCCGCTCACCCTAGAAGCCGTCCGAAGTGCCAGTGCGTCTCTTCCTGTTGCCAATGGATTTGCATCCACAAGCGTTTGCCCACCGGCTTCTCTATAAAGTTTCAGTTCCCGTATGGAAGCCTCCAGATTGCAAAG
>Ga0137308_102262_pt1 | contig 13535 bp, 14 predicted proteins | sample Inofrocosms_June_FD_97181 | JGI IMG/M metagenome (GOLD analysis project Ga0137308, IMG submission 97181) | Mouse cecal microbial communities from Vienna, Austria - N-Acetylneuraminic and N-Acetylglucosamine D2O microcosms_June | ecosystem: Host-associated > Mammals > Digestive system > Large...
GAAGAAATAAAAATAAGTAGGAGGTTTTTATGAATCCAGCATCAATTATGAAGATTATGGGGGCGAAGAATCGTTTTACGGAAAATCATCCCAAATTTGTTTCTTTTTTAAATATGGTCTGGGGAAAAGGCATAGAAGAAGGGACAATCATAGAGATTCGCGTGACAAGACCAGGAGAAGATATGATGATGTCTAATATTAAGGTACAACAGTCAGACTTAGAGCTTTTAAGAGAGCTTAGAGAGTTAGTGAAGTAGTTCTTTGGGATGATGAAGGAAGTATAAAGATTTTTGTATGGATTTTATGGTTTGTTTACGGATTTCCCATATTTTGGACACATTTTTCTGCTATAGTTAGATGCATAGAAGTCCTACCGAAGTTTTTTATTTTTAATTAGGAAAGGTGGAAGGCTTTGGGGGCCTGAAATGGGGGCGGCGATTCGTCAGCGCGCAATCGGATGCCGTACCTCGACTAACAACAACAGCGTTCAAAACAGCAGTAAGATGCAGATTTGAACGCTTTTTCTTATGGAATGGATGGAGGAGAGTATGAAAAGATGGATGATAGTTTGTCTGATAATGGTAATGGCTTTTGTGGTGGCATGTGGTGATAAGAAGGAAGAAGAACTTGTGGAAGATATCGAATTAGAAGGGGGGATGGAGGAGGAAAGGACTGATAAGGAAGAAGATATAAAGCCAGATGAGCAGACAGAAGACTCAAACAGTGAGAAGACTCAGACAGAGAGCGAACAGGAGAAGGAGTCTGTAGAAGAGGATAGTGGGGTGGAGGTTGTGCCAGAGGCGATATCGGAAGAGGCTGTGTCAGAGATGGTCTATACGACTTCCCGCGTCAATGTGCGTACAGCGCCAAATACAGATGCAGAAATCTATCAGGTGCTAGGTATGCGTCAGGAGGTAGAGCGCCTTCTAGATGATGGCGAATGGAGCACAGTGGTTATTGATGGTGGTACCTATTATATCGTGAGTGAATATCTAAAGGTAAAGCCTGAGAGAGCAGCCGAAGGAAGTACGCAGGATGGGACAGGCTATCTGGTCGTGATTGATGCCGGGCATCAGCAAAAGGGAAATTCAGAAAAAGAGCCGATTGGGCCGGGAGCAGCGGAGTCTAAGGCAAAGGTGGCAGGAGGAACACATGGGGCAACGTCTGGCTTAAAAGAATATGAGCTGACTTTGCAGGTAGCACAGAAATTAGAGGCCATCTTGACAGAGCGCGGCTATGAAGTCATGATGGTTCGCACTTCTCATGATGTTAATATCAGTAACGCAGAACGTGCAGCAGTGGCAAATGAAGCAAATGCAGATGCATTTATCAGGATTCATGCCAATGGTTCGGAGGATACAAGTGTAAATGGTGCAATGACCATCTGTCAGACCGCGCAGAATCCCTATAATGGCGAATTATACGAGGAAAGCCGTGCTCTTTCAGACTGTGTATTGGATGCCTTTGTGGAGCAAACAGGAGCGAAGAAACAAAGGGTGTGGGAGACTGATACCATGAGCGGCATCAACTGGGCGACGGTTCCGACCACGATTATCGAGATGGGATATATGACCAATCCGGCAGAAGACCAGAATATGGCATCAGAGGATTATCAATATCTGATGGCAGAAGGAATGGCAGAAGGGATTGGAAGATATTTGGGAGTAGAGTAATAAAAGGGCTGTCACATCTGCGACAGCCCTTCTACTTCCCTTGTTGCACATTTGGCAAAATTCTCAATTCAAAAAATATATAAGAAGTTTTGGTACTTATATCTATTTTAATATAAGAATCTATGGAAATGTTCAAATTAGAGTTTTGTTACATTTGTAGCCTGTGGTCCTTTTGCACCATTTACGACTTCAAACTCAACTGCCTGACCTTCCTCAAGGGATTTAAAACCTTCCATGTTCAGGCCGGAGTAATGGACAAATACATCATTGCCCTCTTCATCAGAGATGAAGCCGTATCCTTTCTGGTTGTTGAACCATTTTACTGTACCTTTGTTCATTGGGGTACCTCCTTCTATATATGCATGCATATTATCGCATGGACTAAGCCTATCATAGATTGAGAAGCGTGTCAAATAAAATCGACTGACAAAGCAAGAGAAAAATCGACCAGCATGAAATAAATGCTTAATTCATAGATTAAATAATAATAGCTTAGGGGCAGAAAAGAATCGTGCGTCGTATTTTATTAGTCAATATTTGCATCCTTTTGGTATTTGCCAGCATCTCCTATTGGTCTACGCAGAAGAACCATATCGAAGCTGCCATGGCAGAAAGTACCGCAGAGAAAAAAGAGTCTACGCAGCAGACAGAGGAAAGTAAGCCAAAGGAGGAAGAGAAAAAAGAGATAGAAGAACCCAAAGAATATATTAAATGGGTGGACTTTGGGGTATCTAAATTCGCAATGACAGAGGCATATGAGTATGACAAAGATACTTATGGAACAGAGTTGCATCTAAGCTGGATTGACCTTTTGGCCTGGAGTGCTGCCCATACGGGAGGGAACTTTGAAAATGACAGAACCGTGTTAAATTGTATGCAAGAGTTAGAGGAGCAGATTGGGCAAGGAGAGACCCTTGCAAAGCTTACAAAGGATTTGGAATATTTTTCCTATTACCAGGAGGCGTACACGGCCGTTTTAGGCGGTATGGTGGGAGAATATGAGATAGAAGTGCCTGTAGAAGGGGAAGAAGGCCGTAAGCAGTGGGAGAAGCGCTACGGCCTAAAGGCGTTTAGCCCGATTGCCAAAGGCTTTCCCTATAGTGACTATGATGACTTTGGGGCGTCGAGAAGTTATGGATACAAACGTAACCATCTAGGACACGATATGCTTGGGCAAGTGGGAACTCCTATAGTTGCGGTGGAGTCTGGCTATATCGAGGCACTGGGGTGGAACCAGTACGGGGGATGGAGAATCGGTGTCCGAAGCTTTGATAAGAAGCGGTACTATTATTATGCGCATCTAAGACAGGGCTTTCCATATCAACCGGAATTAAAAGAAGGCTCCGTGGTACTTGCAGGAGATGTGATTGGGTATATGGGACACACTGGTTACAGCACAACAGAGGATACCAACAATATCGACCAGACACATCTGCATTTTGGGATGGAGATTATCTTTGATGAGTCGCAGAAGGATGGAAATAATCAGATATGGATTGACTGTTATCAGATTGCGAATTTTCTCTATCGCAACCAGTCAGAGGCGGCAAGGGACGACGAGACGAAGGAGTGGAGAAGAATCTATCTGATGAAAGACCCAAGTGCAGAAGCTTATGAGCGGAGCGCGGATTATTCGATGTATCCGTGATTTTACATTTGGGAAAAATGGTGGTACACTGAGAAAAAAGATACGAGGTGAGAGAAAATGCTTGGGGAATGTCATGCGCATATGATTATGGATGGAATCAATTATAAGGCAGCGGTGGCGCTTCACAAAGATGGTGTGTGTGAGCAGGCAGTGAGGCAGCATCTAAGAGAATGTCAGAAGGCGGGCGTCTTGTTTGTGCGGGATGGCGGAGATGCAAAAAAGGTGTCGAAGCTTGCGAAAGAATTGGCGCCGGAGTATGGGATTACTTATCGAACACCAGTTTTTGCAATACATAAAAGAGGACACTATGGGGGGATAGTGGGGCATTATTTTGAGAATTTTAGAGAGTATCAAGAGTTAATTGTTCGGGCAAAAGATGAGGGAGCCGATTTTATTAAGATTATGGTCAGCGGGATACTGGATTTTGGGCGTGCAGGAGTGCTGACAGAAGATGGACTTTTAAGAGAAGAGATACGAGATATGATTGCAGCGGCGCATGACGCAGGGATGGCAGTGATGGCGCACTGTAATGGGGACAAAACATGCTGCTGGACGTTAGAGGCGGGGGTGGACAGCCTGGAGCATGGGTATTTTATGGAGGATGAGACGCTTGCGCTTTTGGCAGAGCAGAAGATACCATGGATGCCTACGATTGCTCCGGTAGGGAATCTTCTGGGGTGTGGGAGATTTCCCGATGAGGAGGTAAGGAAGAACCTGAAGGGACAGATGGAACGTGTGAGAAAGGCGGCAGAACAAGGCGCGAATGTGGGACTTGGAAGCGATGCAGGCGCTTATCTGGTGCCGCATGGGAAGGGGACGAAGGATGAGAAGGAGTATTTGATAAAGGCAGGGGTGACAGAAAAAATGATGGAGAGTGTGGAGCAGATGATTCGGGAGAGGTTTCAAAGGAGATAGTAGAATATAAGGGATGCCAGGATAAGAAGGAATCTACGGCCTTTTTATCCTGGCGTTCTTTATATTTGAGAAAATTTTCTCAAATCGTCAGGATTTTAACAAAGTTATCAAATCAGAGAATTGCTGAATCGTATAGTCAGGAGCTTCTACAGAAGCAAAGCCATATGTGGCATGGCAAAAAGGAATCCCGGCTTCTTTGGAGGCAGCCTGGTCACCTGGGATGTCACCTATGTAGAGCGGAGCGTTTAGATGGTTGCGCTCGATGATAAGCTTGATATTGGGACCTTTGCCTAAGCCCGTATTGCCAGGACATTCAAAGTCCGTGATATAGGGAGTAAGGGCAGTCTTTTCCAGAAATAGCTCAATATAGCCAGCTTGACAGTTGCTTACAATAAAGAGGGGATAACTTTGGCTTAGAGTCTTGATAGTATCCGCAACACCGGGATAGAGAAGGTCTTCTGTCGATGCTGATAAGAACTTATGTTCTTGTTCGCAGCAGTCATCGATAAGAGCATAGCGCTCGTCTTCGCTTAGATAAGGGAAGACCATATCGGCGATGGTGGTCATAGGGTGGCCAAAGAGTTTGGTAAGCTTTTCAGCGGTGAAGCGATAGGTGATATTAGGTCTTGTAAGAAGGGCTTCGTTCCATGCCTTTGCTACAATAGGAGTAGAATTCCATAAGGTGCCATCAATATCTAGAATTAAACTGTCTGGTTTCATAGGAATGTTTCCTTTCTTTTATAAGTTTTTCTTAATTTTATTGGAAATGGGAGGGAAAATCAAGGTGTTGTGGTAAAATAGATAAATATGGTATACTATTAAAAAATGTGATTGCTTAAATGGGAGAGACAGATGCCAGAACAGATTGTAAAACCACTGCTTTCGTGGTATGATGGACATGCGCGTGTGCTGCCCTGGAGAGAGAATCGAAGTCCATATCGGATTTGGGTGTCAGAGATTATGTTGCAGCAGACAAGAGTGGAAGCAGTAAAGCCTTTTTTTGAAAGGTTTATAGAGGCACTGCCACATGTAGAGGCGTTGGCATATTGTGCAGAAGATAAGCTTTTAAAGCTTTGGGAGGGACTTGGGTATTATAACCGGGTTCGAAATATGCAGCGGGCAGCACTTGTGCTTATGGAGGAGTATCAGGGCGCTTTTCCAACAGATTATCAGAAGCTTTTGGCACTTCCGGGAATTGGACATTATACGGCGGGAGCGATAGGCTCGATTGCTTTTGGGCTTTGTGTACCGGCGGTAGATGGAAATGTGCTTCGGGTGCTTTCTAGGGTGGAAGCAAGTGATGAAGACATCTTAAAGCAGTCCGTAAAGACAAAGGTAGAACAGAAGCTTCAAAAGGTGATGCCGCCTAAGCGGGCAGGGGATTTTAACCAGGCGCTGATGGAGCTTGGGGCTACTGTCTGTGTTCCCAATGGCAAGGCAAGATGTGATAAGTGTCCACTTGCTTTTTGCTGTCTGGCGCTTCAGAGAGGCATTGTGGATGAGCTTCCCAAAAAGAAAGCAAAAAAAGAGCGAAGACTGGAAAAGAGAACTGTGCTTGTACTTCGGGAAGGGGAGCGGGTGGCGATACAGAAGCGACCAAAGAAAGGACTTTTGGCAGGACTCTATGAGCTTCCCAATCTTGAGGGGCATCTGAAAGAGGCAGAAGTGCTAGCACAGGTAAAGGACTGGGGATTTTCACCAATTCGAATACAGCCTTTAACGGAGGCAAAACATATCTTTAGCCATGTAAAATGGCAGATGACAGGATATGCGGTGAGTTTGGAGGAGATGGATAACATGGACTCTAAAAAAGAGGGCATGTTTTTCATAGATGCAAAGGAGACAGAGGAAAAATATCCGATTCCGGCTGCCTTTGCCACCTATGCACGATATATGGATATTGTGCTTGGACAGGAAAAATATGAAGAAAGGTAAGAGAGAATGTTTGACAGTGTGATAATCGGAGCTGGCGTCGCTGGATGTGTGGCGGCGAGAGAGTTAGCAGAAGCAGGAAGAGAGGTGCTCGTACTTGAGCAGAGAGAGCATATCGGGGGAAATTGCTATGATGAGTTAGATGAGCATGGAATTTTGATTCATAAATACGGGCCTCATATCTTCCATACAAGAGAGCCAAGAGCCTATGACTATCTCTCCCGTTTTACCAAATGGTATGCATTTGGACATGAGGTAGTGGCCAATGTGCATGGAACGCTGATTCCGGTGCCCTTTAACTTAAATACCCTTCATATGGTGTATGATAAAGAAAAGGCGGATGAGTTGGAGAAAAAGCTTATTGAAGCCTTTGGAATGGAGAGCAGGGTGCCGATTCTAAAGCTTCGGCAGCACAGTGACCCGGATATTCGCCAGATTGCAGACTATGTATATGAAAATATTTTCCTTCACTATACGATGAAGCAGTGGGGACAGACACCAGAGGAGATTGACCCGGCAGTGACAGAGCGGGTGCCGGTTTTGATATCCTATGACAACCGGTATTTCCAGGAGCCATATCAGGGAATGCCACTGGATGGTTATACACCGATGTTTAAGGCAATGCTTGACCATCCAGGGATTAGGGTTATGACTGGAGTGGATGCCAGAACAAGACTGTCTTTTGAGGGAGAACAGGTGTTCTTTGATGGAAAGGCTTTTGAAGGAGAAGTTATCTATACAGGGCCACTAGATGAGTTGTTTGACTGCCGTTTTGGAAGACTTCCTTATCGCTCGCTTCATTTTGATTTTGAATATCTAGAGCAGGAGGATTATCAGGGGCATAGTGTGGTAAACTATACCGTAAGTGAAGATTTTACCCGTATTACGGAATTCAAATATCTGACCGGTCAGAAGGCGCCTGGAACAACGATTGTGCGGGAATATCCATTTGCCTATACAGGTGCAAAAGGAGAGATTCCGTATTATTCGATTGCCAATGAAGAAAATCAGAAACTGTATGAAAGATACAAAGAGCTTCTTGACAAGATTCCCAATGTCTACGTATTGGGACGCCTGGCAGAATATAAATATTATAACATTGATGCGATGGTATTAAGGGCTTTGATGTTGACAGACAGACTAAAGAAAAGCTGACAAACTTTAAGCTTTATGGCCGGGGAAAGTGGTTAGAGGAAAACTGACAGGATGAAAAAAGAGGTGCATCATGAAATTATTATCAATAGCAGTACCATGCTACAATTCGGAAGACTATATGAGACATTGTATTGAGACACTGCTTCCGGGCGGTGAGGATGTGGAGATTATTATTGTGGATGATGGCTCTACCAAGGACAGGACTGCCGAGATTGCAGATGAATATGCAGCGAAATATCCAGGGATTGTAAAGGCTGTGCACCAGGAGAACGGAGGCCATGGAGAGGCCGTCAATACAGGGCTTAGAAATGCGACAGGGCTGTATTTTAAGGTGGTGGACAGTGATGACTGGTTAGATACGGAGAGCTATCAAAAGGTGCTTGCAAAGCTTGCCGAGCTGGTACATGAGGGCGAGACCGTAGATATGATGATATGCAACTATGTCTATGAGAAGCAAGGGGCAAAGCGCAAAAAGAGCATCCGCTATACATCAGCATTTCCACAGGACAAAGTATTTACCTGGAGTGATGTCAGGCATTTTCGCTTGGGACAGTATATCTTGATGCATTCGGTTATCTATCGTACAAGGATGCTTAAGAACTGTGATTTGGAGCTTCCAAAACATACGTTCTATGTAGATAATATCTTTGTCTATTATCCACTGCCGTATGTCAAGACGCTCTACTATATGGATATTGATTTATATCGGTATTTTATTGGAAGGTCAGACCAGTCAGTGAATGAACAAGTGATGATTGGACGAGTGGACCAGCAGATTAAGGTCAATAAGATTATGATTGACCAGTATGATATGAAGAGTATTCAGAACCCAAAACTTCGCAAATATATGATAAGTTATCTGGATATTATGATGACAGTTTCTTCGATTATGCTGATTCGCTCCGGGACGCCAGAGAGTCTGCAAAAGAAAAAAGACCTATGGCAATACCTTAAGAAAAGGGATGCAGGTCTTTTTTACAGATTATATTTCGGCATCTTTGGCCGTGCGATGAACCTTCCTGGTAAAAGCGGGAGACAGGTCTCGGTGATTGCCTACAAGCTTGCCAATAAAGTGATGGGCTTTAACTAGAGAATCCGATTCATAGACAAGTTGGTTCATACAAGCTCCAAGCGCGATACCAAGGATAACATCTACACAGGAGTGCTGTTTTAAAAACATGGTGGACAGGATGATGGATACGCACAGGATTTGCGAACATCTGACTGTCCATTTTTTGTAGCGCGATTCTGGCAGATGCAAAACGGCCATATGTGCTGCAATAGAATTAAATACATGGATACTTGGCAAGATATTGGTTGAGGTATCAGCCATATATAAGAAGCATACCATGCGGATAAAGATATTATCCCGTTCAAACTCGGTGGGACGCAGAAGATGTCCATTGGGATAGAAGGTGGACACAATCAGGAACAGCGTCATTCCCGTGTACAGGAAGATAATATAACGGTAAAAGTCTTTCTGGTCTTTTAGAAAGAGCCAGACAAAGACGGCTGCAATATAGATAAACCATAGAAAATATGGAATGATAAAATATTCACAAAATGGAATCACATCATCAAGCGGAAAATGAATAACGTGATATGGCAGTTTTGAGCGATTCTCTAACCAGACAAACCAGGAAATATAGATTACAAAATAGAGAATCGTCCAGGCATGCGGATAGTCTTTTAAAAATGCCTTGTACTTTTTCATGATAGCTTCCTCCAAAAAGATACCTTAAATCTTTGCTTATGATAGCATATGTAATTCTTGAAAACAATAGCAGAAAAAACAAAGAATTCTTAAGAAAGTCTGAAAATATGGGCGGGGTGACAAAGGAATATAAGATGAACGATAAAATATTGATTGTAGAAGATGATAAGGGAATTGTGAAACATTTAACAGAACTTCTGATAGAGGAAGGGTATGCGGTGGAGGCAGTGGGGACAAAACAGGAGGCGCTTTTAAAAGCAGAAACCGGGGGATTTTCGTTAGTGCTTATTGATTTGACACTGCCAGATGGAAATGGGTATACCGTATGTACGGTGTTTCGGCAACAGAAGATTCCGGTGATTTTTTTAACAGCGGCGGACGATGAAGCAAGTGTGGTGACGGGCTTTCAGTTAGGCGCAGAAGATTATGTCACAAAACCGTTTCGGGCGGGAGAGCTTTTGTGCAGGATTCGTCTGGCGCTTCACAGGGAGAAAAAGGATTCCTTCTTGCTTAGGCTTTTGGATGTGGAGATTGATATTTTAAAGGGAACGGTGAAGAAGAAAGGAGAGGAACTCTTTTTAACGGCGCTTGAGTATCGGTTGCTTTTAGTCTTTGCAGGGCATCCCAAAGAGGTACTGACAAGAGAGCGACTGTTGGATGAGATATGGGATGCAGCAGGAGAATATGTAAATGATAATACATTGACCGTCTATATCAAGAGATTACGGGAAAAATTAGAAAAAGACCCAACAAAGCCGCAGTTGATACAGACTGTGCGGGGCATTGGGTATCGGGCAGGTGAAGCGGATGAGATTACTAAGTAATCCAGAGTGGAAGGAATTTTTAAAAGGATATGGAGTTATCACATTGTTATGGATAGTGGGAGGTTTTTTAAAAGGACCTGATACAGGGATATATGTGATGGGAGTCTGTGGGCTTTTGCTTGTATTTTTTTGGCATTATACTAAAAAGCGCCATAAAGCATTAAGCGCGTTAAGTGTGCGGCTAAATGAAATATTGCATGGAGAAGAACATCTGGATTTTGTGCCAGATGAAGAAGGAGAACTTTCGGTGCTCTCCGGGGAAATCTACAAGCTGACCATACAGCTTCGAGAGCAAGCAGAGCTTTTACAGAAGGAGAAGAGCTATCTAAAGGATGCACTTGCAGATATTTCACATCAGATAAAGACACCGCTTACCACACTTCGATTGATATTTGCAAGAGAAAGGGAGGCAGATTGCAGACAGGAAGCCAAAAATCTGCTGAGTCGGATAGAGTGGCTTTTAGAGGTGCTTTTAAAGACTGCAAAACTGGAATCAGGAACGATAAATTTTTCACAAAGTAAGATTTCGGTCAAGGAGCTGTTTAGAAAGGTCTTAGAGCCGTTGGAGATTTTAATGGAGCTTCGCGGCGTGAAGTTAGTGCTTCCTAGAGAAGATGCTTTCTATACAGGGGACTTTTACTGGTCAGTGGAAGCTTTTGGGAATCTTTTAAAAAATTGCCTAGAACATACCAAAGAAGGAGAAGAGATTGTGGTGTCTACAGAAGAAAATCCATGGTATACCATGATTGTGATACAAGATAGTGGAACCGGATTTAGCGAGACGGATGTACCACATCTTTTTGAGCGTTTTTATCAAGGGAAAAATGTGACAACTTCAGGTGTTGGTATTGGGCTCTCTCTTGCAAAACAGATTATACAGAGACAAAATGGGACGATACAAGCGTTCAATCAACCAGAAGGAGGGGCAGAATTTCAGATTCGTATCTATAAAAGTTATCCAATGTGACAGAATTGTCACAGGAAAGTCATGTGGACAAAGAGAAAAGGTGCTAAGATAGTTCCATATCATAACAAGAGAAAAAAGGAGAATGATATGGAGATTTTAAGAGTGGAACATCTGTATAAAACTTATGGAAAAGGTGAAAATCAGGTATGTGCATTAGATGATGTATCCTTTACCGTGGAAAAGGGAGAGTTTGTGGCAGTGGTGGGACAGTCAGGCTCTGGAAAATCAACACTTTTGCATCTGCTTGGCGGTGTGGATACGCCTACTTCTGGTCATATCTATCTTGATGGAAAAGACATCTATCAAAAAAGTCGTAAAGAGCTTGCCATCTTTCGAAGAAGACAGGTGGGATTAATCTATCAGTTCTATAACCTGATTCCAGTTCTGACCGTAGAAGAAAATATGGCGCTGCCAATGCGCCTGGATGGACAGCCAGTAAATTCGGCGTATTTTCAGGAGCTTTTAAAGATTCTAAAGTTAGAAGATCGAAAGAACTACTATCCACATCAGCTATCCGGCGGCCAGCAGCAGCGGGCGGCGATTGGAAGGGCACTTCTCTATACGCCGGCTTTGATTTTGGCAGATGAGCCAACGGGGAATCTCGACAGCCAGAATAGCCAGGAGATTGTAGAACTTTTTAAATTTTCTAATCGAAAATATAAACAGACGTTTATAATTATTACACACGATGAGCAGATTGCGCTACAGGCAGACCGGATGATTCGTATAGAAGATGGAAAGATTGTCAAGGAGCAGCGACTAAACAGACAGGAGGAAGTGTAAGATGTGGCGTATCTATTCTAGAAACTACCTGAAAAAGAATCGAACATCTAGCCTGTTTTTATTTCTGACGCTTTTTGTTTCTTCTTTTTTTATTTCTTTTTTAACTACCTTTTTTTATAATCTGTGGACCGATGAGCAGGTGCGCTCACAAGCAGAAGGACGCGTCTGGCAGCCTACAATTTTAACGGGCATCTATGGCGTATTGCTCTTAGGCATCTGCAGCGCGCTGCTAATCTTAATCTATCATGCATTTGAGATGACAAAAGAAGGAAGACTGCACCAATTTGGAATTTTACAGAGCATAGGAGCCACACCCAGACAGCTCTATATGGCACTGATGCAGGAGGCTTTTGCATTAGCTGTCGTCTCTTTCTTGCCAGCACTGCCACTTGGCATCGGAGTGGCTTTTCTTATTATCTGGTATATGGGTAAATGGAACCAAAAGCTTCAGATGGAAGTTGTGGTACAGTTTGTCTATTCGCCAGGCTTGCTTTTTCTGACAGCTGGTCTTTGCCTTGTGACCGTATGGCTTGCTGCACACAGGACTGCTAGGCGCCTAAGCCGTATTGGCGTCTTAGAAGCAATCAAGGGAAGGCCAGAAGAGATGCGCTGGAAGATAAGAAAAAGACAATTCTTTCGCTCTTTATCCAGTGTCGAGTGGGAGGTAGCCTTTCGTTCTCTGTATGCCAGAAAGCGGGCATTTACTACAGCGTCAATATCCATTACCCTGTCTTTTCTGGTGCTGAGTCTGTTCTTAAATTTCTGGGCAATCTCAAAAGCAAGCACACGGCAGACGTATTTTGAACGTTATCAGGATGTGTGGGATGTGATGCTTCAGATAGAAGGACAGACGATAGAATCCGAATTGCTGCAAAGAATTTGTAAACTGGATGGAGTAAAAGAAGGCGTTGGCTTTTTCTTAAAAAGCGAAGAAGAAAAAACACGGCTTATTTTAGATAACGATACGTATCAGGCATGGAAGCAGGAAAAAAGCGGGGAGCTGCCAAGACTTCGGGTAAGTTATGAGGATTATTCCAATCTAGAAGTAATATCATTAGAAGAAAATGACTCCCAAAGTGAAGAGAACTATCAGATTTTCTATCAGATACGCGCTGTGTCCGAAGATAAGATATCCAAGATAGAGACAGAAATACAAAATCTGATGCAGGGCCGTTTGGATTACCGTCTCGAAAATCGCCAGCGTGAATGGGAGGATGAACAGAAGATTCGAAGAGGCTATGAATGGTTTATGGAAGGCATCTGTGCGCTTTTTGCCTGTATTGGTATTGCCAATATTTTTGCCAATACACTAGGCAGCATCAGACTTCGGCAAAAGGAGTTTGCACGTTATCAATCTATGGGTTTTTCACCAGACAGTCTGAAGAAAATCCTGGCTTTGGAAGCACTGATACTGGCAGGTCGTCCGGTAATTATCTGTCTTCCGTTTAATGTGCTTTTTGTGGCGTGGGCACTGTCGATTAGCCCGCCTACCTTTTTGGACTATCTAAAAGTAATGCCTATACTGCCACTAGGGCTTTTTATAGGTGCCATCTTAGCTTTCACAGCATTTGCCTGTTATCTGGCAGGACGGCAGATTTTGCGCGCAGATATTGTGGAAAGCTTAAGAGATGACACCTTATATTAGAAATACTTATAGATTTTGTTCTTTTAGATATTCTTCTAATGCGTCCTTCCAGTCTTTTGGTTCCTCCATCCCGGAGATACGCAGCATCAGGTTATCAAGTACCGAATAGCGTGGTCTTGTACCGGATTCATCTACAAAGGGCTCCACATGAAGATGGTCTGTATGGCCTGTAAGCTCTAAGATGGCTTTTGCATATTCATAACGACTGCAAGAGCCTTTACAGACTGCATGATAGGTGCCATAGGCATCACTTTTGATAAAGCCTATGATAACTTTGGC
>Ga0137308_102265_pt1 | contig 13503 bp, 9 predicted proteins | sample Inofrocosms_June_FD_97181 | JGI IMG/M metagenome (GOLD analysis project Ga0137308, IMG submission 97181) | Mouse cecal microbial communities from Vienna, Austria - N-Acetylneuraminic and N-Acetylglucosamine D2O microcosms_June | ecosystem: Host-associated > Mammals > Digestive system > Large...
GTTATTTCGTTATTACAGCATCATATTTATTTTGGCCTGGTGGCTCAGCTGGTTAGAGCGCCGCCCTGTCACGGCGGAGGTCGTGGGTTCGAATCCCATCCGGGTCGTTTTTTCAATTTATATTACACGAAAGTGTAATGATTCAGGGGTCTTAGCTCAGCTGGGAGAGCATCTGCCTTACAAGCAGAGGGTCATAGGTTCGAGCCCTATAGGCCCCATTTGATATATACTTTAGAAACAAGTGACATAACTTATGCCGCAGTGGCGGAACTGGCAGACGCACAGGACTTAAAATCCTGCGGGACTAATCTCCCGTACCGGTTCGATTCCGGTCTGCGGCACTGAAAAAGCCTCGTTTTTCGAGGCTTTTTTACGTTATTTAGAGGGGACCTTGAATATCATATATCTCTGTGATAAAATTAGGAAGGATTCTAAAAATACAAAAAGAAAGAGGAAATCATTTGAATATACAGGAAATAAAACGCCGCCTATACACTCTGGCAGTTGCAGGTGTCAATATTTTGATGCAGGAAATACTGATGGATAGAATGTGGCGGCAATATTATAACCCTTATATCAGAATACCCTTCTGGACAAGAGGGCACTGGTATATTATGACATTGTATGTTGTGGTACTTATGTTTTTTACCCATATATACGGTGGTTTGAAGATCGGGTATTTAAAGCAATTTGATGTGATGCTTTCACAGATCGTAGCTATCGTCTGCGCTAATGTGGTTTTTTATGTTGAGGTAGTATTGCTGGCCTACAAATTTCTGCCGATTACGCCTATTATGGTTGTAACCGGGATCAATATTTGCATGGCCTTGCTATTGACTAAGTTTGCCATGATAGCATATGGAAAACTTTTTCCTCCCCATAAGATTCTTCTTATTTATGGAAGAGAAAAGGAGCAGGAGGCCAGAAACAAGATAGAAGAGCGGCGTGATAAGTTTTTGGTTTTGGAAGGGGTCAATGCAGAGACAGAACTTAAAAAGGTGCAGGAAAAACTTCTTTCCTGCGATACGGTTATGCTGTGGGATGTTCCTAACTTTATTAGGAATACTATTTTGAAAGAATGTTACGGCCGAAGGATCCGGATCTATACCATGCCCAGTATTTCGGATATTTTGCTGTCCGGGTCAGAGATCATGCATTTTTTCGACACGCCGTTATTTCTGATTCGCAGCAATGCTCTTACGGTGGATCAGATGATAGTAAAGCGTGTCATAGATATCGTTGTGGCAGTTTTCGTGCTTTTAGTGATATGGCCTGTCATGATAGTCACAGCGGTATTGATCAAATTTTATGATGGAGGGCCGGTTTTATATAAGCAGGTCAGATGCAGCCTGTTTGGAAAGACGTTTCCTATCTATAAATTTCGAAGTATGAAAGTAGACGCGGAAAAGGATGGTATAGCCCGGTTAGCGCAAAAGAGCGATGACCGCATAACTCCTGTAGGCAGAGTTATCAGAAAGTTAAGGATTGACGAACTTCCTCAGCTGTTTAATGTAATAAAAGGAGATATGTCTTTTGTAGGTCCAAGGCCAGAAAGGCCGGAGATCATTGAAGCGTATAAAGAAGATCTGCCGGAATTTCCATATCGCATGAAGGTGAAAGCAGGTTTAACAGGGTATGCGCAGATTTATGGAAAATATAATACGGTTCCATATGACAAATTGAAGCTGGATTTGTATTATGTTGAACACTATTCTCTGTGGCTGGATTTAAAACTGTTTTTGCTGACAATTAAGATTGTGCTTACCCCGGAAAGCACGGAGGGAGTTTGATTCCATGTTGATCAGTATTATAATGCCGGCTTATAATGCGGAAAAAACCATTAGGCAGGCTATACATTCTGTTATAGCCCAGACATACCGGCAGTGGGAATTGCTGGTTGTTAATGACCAGTCAACTGATAATACAAAAAATATAGTTTTGGATCTGGCAGAGTTAGATAAAAGAATTCGTTATATAGAGAATAGCAGAAATTTAGGGGTTTCAGAGACGCGCAATCGAGGGGTATCTCTGGCACAGGGCCAGTGGATCGCGTTTTTGGACAGTGATGATATGTGGGAACAGGAAAAATTAGAGATACAAACAGATTTCCTTAAGAAGTCAGGCACCAGGTTTACTTTTACCGGATCTGCCTTTATGGACCAGGAGGGCAACCGTCTTGATTACTGTCTGAATGTTCCCTCCAAAGTTTCTTTCCGTCAGCTTCTGAAACAAAATGTGATATCCTGCTCATCCACTTTGATCGAAAAGAACTTATTGGAAAAGTACCCTATGGCATCCGGAAACATGCATGAAGATTATGCGACCTGGCTGAACGTGTTAAAACATGAACATATTGATGCCTGCGGGATTGACAAACCGCTGCTGATTTACCGTGTGAGCACGGGGTCCAAGTCCGGCGATAAAGGCAAGGCGGCGTTGATGCACTGGAGAGTGTACCGCCATATTGGACTCCCGATCCTGCCTGCCATGTACTATTTTTTGTTTTATATGGTCAGAAATTTAAAAAAATATGGTAAAATATGGAAAGAATTGAGAAAATAAGGTGATGGATTAGAGGAATAGGACCTTCTCTTTGCTATGATAGGCCTATCAAATAGCAAAGGAGAAGGAACCATGACAAAAGAAAACAAATTTTCCCAACTATGTAACCAATGGACAGAGTCTGTCCGTTATCAGGTAAAGCCCTCCACTTATGGAGTATATCTTACCATGATTGAAAAGCATATTTTGCCGGATTTAGGCAAAATACAGGTATCTGAATTGACTAACAGGATGTTGGAACAGTATTTTAAGGATAAACAGAGTCAGGATCTATCCTGGAATACCCTGCGGCTTATTGTGTTTTTGCTTAAGGCGATCCTTCAACTGGGAGAAGACGCAGGGATTCAGCCAGCCGAACGACTCCATTATCACATTCCTAAATATAAGAAGTCCTCTACACGGATGATCGAGCATGATCACACAGAGAGGTTGCTGCATTATCTGGAAGATTCCGATAAAATTTTTGATATGGGGCTGCTTATATCAATTTGTACAGGGATCCGCGTAGGAGAGTTGTGCGGACTTCAATGGGGAGATGTAAACTGGGGCGGAGGAACGATCCGCATCAACCGCACGGTCTCCAGAATCCGAAATCCGGAGACCGACAACCGGTCAAAAAATGAACATTATCCGAAAAAGGAGCATCCATCAAGAACAATTGTATATGTAGGCACCCCAAAAACGGGGACTTCAATCCGGGAAATACCACTTCCGGATTTTCTTATTTTAAAGATGTTAAGATACAGGAGAGATGAAACCTGTTTCATTTTAACAGGGACGGTTAAGTGTATGGAACCCCGAGGGGTTCAGCGAAGATTTAAAAATCTGTTGAGGAGACGCAGTATCCCGGAGATTAATATCCACGCTTTGAGACACGCATTTGCTTCCAGATGGATTGAAAACGGATTTGACAGCAAAGCATTATCGGAGATCTTAGGTCACTCGTCAGTAAAGATCACCATGGATATCTATGTCCATAGCAATATGGAACAGAAGAAGTTATATATGAACCGAATGGTCTGACTACAGACCGATTAACAGAGTAGGAGCGAAAGAGCGGCCTGTGAACCGTAATATAACAGGAAAAATAAGGTTTAAAAATAATGAAAAAATAGTGTATTATTAAAACGAACTATGGTATAATTATCAACATGGCTTTTGGCGTCCTATTTGGCTGTAAACGCTGCGGCTTTGGAGAGAGGACTGATATACAGCCCAAAATTTTAGGATAAGGCCAGATAAGAAAATAGGAAGGAGAGAAGGTCATGGAATATAATGATACATATGAACGGGAGATAGATTTAAAAGAACTGATGTTTGCCGTTCTACGTAAATGGAGGATCGTCTTGCTTTTTGCGTTGGCGCTGGCGGTGCTGTTTGGCGGATATAAGGCGGCAGGTGTATATAAGAGTAACCGTACAGAGGTGGAAGATGACCACGCCGAGGAAGTGGAAGCTTATAATGAGAGTATGGAATCATATGAAAGGGAGATTGAGAACCTGACCCGGGATATTGCCAGTCAGGAAGAGTATATGGAGAAATCTATCTTGATGAATATGAGTCCATATGATGTATGGGAAGCGAAGGCAGAGATTTTTATTAAGGCAGATGAACGGACCGCGGATCAGGGTAATGATCTTACGACAACCATAATGAGAGCCTATCAGGCAGCTCTGACCAGCAGTGAGCTTCTGTCGGAGATTGCCAAGGAGATGGGGGTGGATCGCCGTTACATTCAGGAACTGGTGACCATAACCATGGGGCGCGACAGCTATTATGGGGATGATGAGTTATTTAATGTAAACGGAGGCGGCTTTATAATCCGCAACAGACAGAATGATTTTCTGACTGTACAGGTGAGATATAAGGATGAGGAGAAAGCAAAGGAACTTTTAGAGAGTTTTGTTGAGGGAGGGAAAAAGTTCCAGAATCAGATCAAGTCCAGTATTGGACCTCATACTATAAGTGAAGTAAACAGCAGCGTAAGCTCACGGATTGATTTTACATTGGCCGATCAGCAGAATAATGAACGTGCACGGTTGGAAAGACTGCGGGAAAGTCTCAAAACAAGGACAGATGAAATGGAAAATCTCAAAAGTCCTGAAGAGTCGGCGGTGTCATCTCCTGTATCAACAGGGATCAAATACGGAGTTATCGGCGGAGTCCTTGGAGCCTTTGCGGTGGTATTTTTTATCTGTATCGGATTTGTCATGAGCGATAAGGTATACTCGGCAAAGGAGTTAAAATATCGTTTTAAGGTTAAGATATTAGGTACATTATCAACCGGAGAGAAGAATAAAAGCAAGATTGATGCGATGATCCGTCAGCTTGAGGGCAGAACCTGCGGTGCGGACAGGGAGCATGAGCTGGGGCTGATCACTGCGAATATCCGTAATCATATGGATGGGATGCATTCTTTGCTGGTAATAGGCACTGCGCAGGAAGAAGTGATCAATGGGATAGCATCAGAATTGGCAGAAAGGCTGTCCGAAATTAAAGTAGTATTTGGCGGGAATATCCTCCATAATGCGGAAGGGCTGCTGAAATTGCCGGAGTGCGATGGGGCTGTATTGGTAGAGGCGTGCAAAGACTCCCTGTATAGTGCGGTGGAATTGGAGATTGAGAGAATTTGTGATCTTCAGAAAACCGTTGTGGGCTGTGTTGTGTATGAATAGAAAGTGATGTATTTATGAAAGTTTTTGCATATGAAAGTTTTTGCCCAAAAAATACTTGACAAAATTGTAGTAATCAGGTAAAATAATATCTGTTGCAGAGATAATAATTTCTGTGGACAAGATACGTGTGCGTAGCTCAGCTGGATAGAGCACTTGGCTACGGACCAAGGTGTCGGGAGTTCGAATCTTCTCGCGCACGTTAAAGAGCATAACAAAAGAGAGTATTTATCGAAAGATAGATACTCTTTTTTGTTTGGTAGTGAAGTTCTTAGAAAATTTGGGGAATTGCGTGTAAGGATTTTGGTGAAAATAAGGTTGGTGCATGGAATATCAGGCTGAAACCTTTGTCTTTGAAAAGGAAGTGACCGTGTTTGGAGAAGGAAAAGAATATAAACGAAAAAATCTATGAATTTGAATCTCTGGTATACCAGGCAGGCGATACCGGCGGGGCGTATGTTATCTTCCCCTATAATATTCGGGAGGAATTTGGGCGGGGGCGGGTGAAAGTCAGCGCCACCTTTGACGGCGAGCCTTATGACGGAAGCATTGTGAACATGGGAGTCAAAGGTGAGGACGGAGGCGTCTGCTATATTATCGGGCTGCGGAAAGATATCCGCGGGAAGATCGGGAAACAGCCGGGAGATACGGTTTTTGTGACCGTCAAGGAAAGATTAGAGGAGGGATCAGGGATGTGGACATGTCCTCAGTGCGGACGTGAGTTTAAAAATAAGAATCAGGGCCATTATTGCGGCAAGGCGCCGGAGAGTATTGATGCGTATATTGCCGCCCAGCCGGAGGAAATACAAAAGTATCTGAAACAAGTAAGGGATGCGGTCCGTGAGGCGATACCGGAGACAGAAGAAAAGATCTCGTGGAGTATGCCTACATTTTGGAAGAAACGCAATATTATCCAGTTTGCGGCATTTAAAAAACATATCGGAATATATCCCGGGCCGGAGGCTGTGGAGGAGTTTGGAGCGCGGCTAAAGGGCTATAAGACCAGCAAGGGGACCATACAGCTTCCTTATGACAAGGAGCTGCCTCTGGACATGATCAGGGATATTGCCAAGTGGTGCTATGAGAAAGGTGGGACACAGTAAAGATTGCTGTACTAGGCTTTCTTCGGAAGAGACGGCAATAAAGATAGTGCAGCGATGCACTATTTTCCCGCCGCCACTACCACGGCTCCGACAACGATGACCACAGCCCCCAAAACCATCGTAACAGTCAGGGCCTGGTTTAAAAACACGACGCAAAAAAGCATGCCCCAAAATGTATACGTCACATTCAGCGACATTCCCACAGCGCACCCTACGGCGGCATTGGCCCCATACCAGGCCAAAAAGGACATGGCGGCGGCCAGTCCGGAAGCCATGAGCCACAGGGCAGGGACTCCGGCATAAAGCGTTTCCCACAGCAGCTTCCCCGCTCCCAGGGCCGGGACGATTAGGGACAGGATAACTATGCCGGAGACCAGGTCCCGGATATTTACCGCCAGATCGGGATCAAGCTGTGAACCGCCGTAGCTGGCGATGACGCCCTCCAGTCCCCAGCTGATGGCTGCGGCAAAGGCGCAGATGATGCCTAAGGTAAAGTGGGGACTTCCCTCTGGCTTTGTCCAGTTGATGATGACAGCTCCGGCAACACACAGGATCATCCCTGCAGCCGTCCTTTTCCCGGGCCGCTGTTTTAAGAAGATCCAGCCAAATAAAGTTCCGAACAGGCTGCAGGTAGCCGTGACAGGAATGGCATAAGCTCCCGCCATGGACAGTCCTGCCAGATAAGCCCCGTTTGCCATAGGACCTCCTAAAAGGCTTCCAAGGACGATCATCCTGCCGGGAAATGTAAAGATGCTCTTCCACACCTTTTTTAACTGCCCTTTCTTCATATTATAAAGAGAAAGCCAGATACCCGCAAATAAGTCATTGAGCCCTGCGCATACATAAGGGGCGGCCAAAAATCCGGCAGCGCCTGCCAGCGGACTGTAATTTCCGGCGATCAGAGCCAGAGTTGTATAGAGTCCGTATGCAAAACCAGAGAATAATCCCTTGTATACGCCTGTCCTGCGGTCATTCTCATTTGAAGGCATATCTTGATCCCTACCTTTCTTATAGCTTCTAAGTATCAGTTTCTTTAGTATACCATAAATATAGAAAAAAGAATACTTACAGAATAAATTATAAAATTGCATTAATTTTCCTTCCCGTTGACAAACTTTTTGTTCAATGATACAATAAACTTTACACTTTTATTAGAATATAGTTGGAGATGCCTATGAAGAAAACCAATAGTTTAAAACACTGGAAACGATATGTTATCGCGATTTTATGTATGGTATTGTCGGCTTCGTACCTGACTTACGCTGCTGTGGGAGAACGGCCGGAGAGGCTTTCATCTGTCACCTATGTGTCGGATGCGTGGGTCATCAATTTCTGGAATACGGAGACCGATCATCTGGAGCAGGATCTGGCTCAGATTGCGGCGGACGGTTTTAACAGCATTATCCTTGCGGTGCCGTGGCGGGAGTTTCAGCCGTGTACAAGCCCGATCCAGTACAGCGAATACGCGTTCAACAAGCTGAACCGCATCATGAACGCGGCCAGGGATCAGGGCCTGTGGGTGGTTTTAAGAGTTGGCTATACCTGGGATCAATGCCAGGGCGAAGCGCCTCAGACCCGGTATCAGAAGCTTCTCGGAGATGAAGCGATGAAAGCCGCGTGGCTGGAATATGTAAAGACCCTCTATTATACCGTGTCGCCCTATGAGAATTTTTACGGAGGATTTATTACATGGGAGGATTTTTGGAACTACGTGGAAGATGCTCCCGGTCAGTTCGCCTTAAAGCAGTCCGGCATCAATGAGGCGAAGCGGATCGGCTTTCAGGCATATCTGGAGAGCCGCTATACCATAGAAGAAGTGAATCGGTATTTTGCGCCGGACAAGACATTCCAGAGCTTTGACCAGGTCAGTATCCCGAAGAAAGACAGCCCGGCATATAAGCTGTTTTTTGAGTTCTATGATGAGTTTTTAAATGGTTTATTGAAAGAGACCCAACAGGTATTCCCCAATCTGTCCATGGAGGTGCGGCTGGATATAGATCCGGTAAACGGACTGGACGGGGAACTGGTGGGAGCGGGCCATCACCAGACCTTTGGATGCGGCGATTCCACCTACACATCCCTGATGTACAGCGTTTCCATGGGACAGCCATTTGACCGTCTGCTGACAGCGGCGGAAGCCGTGTCCATGATGGAACAGCAGCTGAATGTGGTAAAAGCTTACAACGGAGGAAAGCCTATTTACATTGACCAGCTTCTCTATATGGACATGACACCTGGGTTTGAGCATAACGCCCGGCTTTTGGAGGAGGAGAGAAATCCGTTCCTCACCTCCATTTCCGGCATTCTGCGCAATTATACCAACGGATACGCGGTGTGGACCTACAGAAACTATGCCAACAACGGCGTTTTTAACAGCCAGTTTGCCCTTGGAGGCCAGGGCTGGGAATCCAGCCGGGTAAAATTTGTGGAGTATAACGGCAGCAACCAGGCGCTGATCCAGAGCAACGGAACCCTTTCCCAGGATGTGGGAAGCCGGATCTCTTCCAAGCAGCTGTTTGAAAACCACGTGCGGTTTACCGCGTACAGTGAACGGCCGGCTAAAATATCCGTAACCCTTGGGAGCAAGACAAAGGAAGTGGTGGTAGACGGGGAAAAGCAGTTTGACTTAAATTTCGGGCGTTTTGAGTATGATAAGGTGCGGTTTCGCGCCGGCGCCAATGTGTATGTGGACAACATCTCCGTGTACAATTTTGTACAGGACGGTCAGATCTACGATCTGGACGGCCAGGAACTGCCCTGCGCGGCGGGGATACGCGCACTGAACCAGATGCTCAAAGAGTGAGCCTAACGATAAAAGAAATGCCAGGAAACCCTCATGATCCGGGGAACCTGGCATTTTTTTTGTAAAAAACAGAACTTTGGTTATGATAAAAGTCACAGTTGAAGAATAAGACAGAATGTTTTATAATCAATGAAGTGTCTGGATACCCATAACGTGGAAGATGAGCAGGCAGGAGAGGAGACAGCAGGTTCGTGTTTAGAAAAACATTGGAACGGATCTCGGATTTTGTGATCGGGGCAGTCATAGTCTGGGGCAGTATTGTTTATCTTGCCGGGTGCGGCGCGGCCCCCAAAGACGCCATGCCGCAGTCCGGAGCTGCGGATCAGGACGGAAGTAAAAGCGGATATTCTGTAAATGCTGTTAATTTTGACCGCAGCCTGGATGATTATGAACCCCAAAAGAATACATATAATTTTTACTTTACCTATAAAACAGTCCATCCCTGGTGGGATGCGGTTGCCCTTGGGATGGAGGACGCGGCGAGGCAGTATGAAGAAAAAGGGATCATCATCAATTATGAGTACCTTGCCCCCGATAAAGTTTCGGCCCAAAATCAGATCCACCGGCTTTTGGAGGCTTCCCGGCGGGATTTTGATGTCATCGGCGTGGACGTGGCGGATGTGGAGATCGTCACGCCTGTGATCAACCAGATCATGGCAGACGGAGAAAAAGTTATGACATTTTCAAGCTCCGACTCTGCCAAGGAGGACGGGTGCAGGAGGATCGCCTATGTGGGCAATACCCATAACTATCAGGACGGCGCAGAGCTTACCCAGGCTCTCTGCGAAAAGCTTGGATACAGCGGGAAGGTGGCTGTCCTGGTGGGGAATAAGGGGGCCCCATGCCACGAGGACAGAGCCCTTGGAGTTAAGGACGTGATCTCCCGGTATCCGGATATGAAGATTGTGGAGGTGGCGTATGATGAAGATTCCGTGGATAAGGCATATGCGTTTACCCAGGAGTTTCTTGCGCGCCATAAGGACCTTGGAGGGATCATCTGCTGCAATATGAGCAATCCCGTAGGCGCGGCCAGAGCGGTTATAGAAGCCGGACGGGAAAAAGAGGTAGCCATTGTGGGGATGGACCATGATCAGGAGGCGCTTAGGTATCTAAAAGACGGCATTATCTATGCCCTGGGTATCCAGGATTGCTATTCCATCGGATTTGATACGGTCCAGGTGGCGGTCAAGATTGCGGACGGCCTTTTGCCGGGAGAATACTACCCCGAGAAGACGGAAGAAAAGACGACGATCATTTATCAGGACGAAGCTGCGGCTATACTTCAGACCCTGTATGGCGAGATTGATTAGAATGGCAGGACAGAACATGGAACAAGAGCAGAAACAAGATATTAATAAAAAGCAGAAAAAGCAGACTGTGGCATTTGCTGTGTGGGGCGGCGCGCTGATTGCGGCGATCTTACTGATCACTACGATCTGGGTCACAAGCAGCGCCAGGAAAGGCACAAAGGAGGCGGTAAGCAGGGTCAGCGAATTTTATCTGGAGGAGATGGCCGGCCGGCGGGCCAGAGTGGTGGCGGAGGAGCTGAACAATTACTTTGACCATATGAAAAACGCCGTCAACCTTTTGGATGAATCGGATCTAAACTCCCAGGAGGCGCTGCGGGAGTTTTTAGGAAAGGTAAAAGCTCTCTACGGCGTGGATAAATTTGCCATGGTAGATGAACATGACATTGTTTACACGGAACACAGCACCGTGTCGGGACTTAGCCGATACGGTTTTCTTGCGGAGGAACTGACAGAGCCGGTCATCAGCACCTTGAACCTTTACGGTGCGAAAAAGCAGGTGATCCTGGCCATGCCTGTAAAGGGTATTTCCTTTCAGGATTCCAGGATCTCCGTGTGTTTCCTCCAGCTTAACATTGGCGAGATGTTAAGCTCTCTGACTCTCCAGGGCAATAACAATGAGACGTACTGCAGTCTGTATTACCGCAATGGGGAGAGTCTGACCGACAGCGACGATCTTTTTCAGACACTTGCAAACGCCCGCATAGACGACGGGGCCAGCTTTGAGCAGCTGAAACAGAATTTTGCCAATGGCCAAAAGGGGCAGATATCGTTTAACTCTCAGGGGAGCCAGCAGGAGCTTTGCTATATGCCGGTGGAGGGAACCAACTGGATGCTGACCTTTCTGATCCGGGATAATGTGATCAGCAGCCAGATCAGCTCTATCAGTTCCGGGATGATGCGGCGCAGCGTTATCCAGATCACCATCACCGTGGCTGCCATGCTGGGGGTGTTTTTGGCGTTTAACTACCAGTCCAGAAAAAATTCCAAAGATCTCTTAGCGCAGGAAAAAGCGGATGGGGACAGAATAAGGGCGGCTTATGTTCAGATCGAGAAAGAGCGCAGCGCCATGGATAACATCCATGCCGCCATGGGATCGGGCATCTGGAGCATGGAGTTTAATAAAAACGCGGAACTTGTCTCCTGCAGCTGGTCCGATGATTTCCGCAGGATGTTAGGTTACGAAAGCGAGGCGGATTTTCCCAACAAACTGGAATCCTGGTCCCGGCTGTTACATAAAAAAGACAAGGAACGAGTGCTGAACGAGTACTGGGAAACCGTAAGGGACTTTACAGGTGAAAAAACGTATAATGTAGAATACCAGCTGCTGACAAAAGACGCAGGCTGGAGGTGGTTCCATGCTGCCGGCCGGCTGTCCAGGCGGGAAGACGGTTCCCCCATTACCTTTGTGGGACTTTTCGTGGATATTGAAGAGGAAAGGCGGTTAAAGGAACAGCTCCAAAAGCAGAAAGTTGACCTTCAGGACGCCCTTGCGGCTGCCCAGCATGCCAATCGGGCAAAAACAACATTCCTTAACAACATGTCCCATGACATCAGGACCCCGATGAACGCCATTATCGGATTTACCTCCCTTGCGGCAACCCATATGGATAACCCGGAGCAGGTCCGGGATTACCTTTCAAAGATCACTACATCCAGCAATCACCTGTTAAGCCTTATTAACGATGTGCTGGATATGAGCCGCATTGAAAGCGGAAAAGTAAAGATTGAGGAAAAAGAAACCTCTCTGCCGGAGGTGATGCACGACTTAAAGACCATTATCCAGGCAGATATCGCTTCCAAGCAGCTGGAGTTCTACATCGATACGGCGGATGTGGTAAATGAACATATTTTATGTGACAAGTTAAGGCTGAACCAGGTCCTTTTAAATCTGCTGAGCAATGCCATGAAATTTACAAAACCCGGCGGTATTGTCAGCGTCCGTGTTTTGCAAAAGGGGAGTACGCCGGAGGGGTGGGCTTTTTATGAGTTTCAGGTAAAGGATACGGGCATCGGTATGAGCAAAGAGTTTCTGGAGCATGTTTTCGAGCCCTTTGAGCGGGAGAGGACCAGCACGGTCAGCGGGATCCAGGGAACGGGGCTTGGGATGGCGATCACCAAAAATATCGTGGATATGATGGGCGGCACCATTACCGCCGCCAGCCAGGAGGGGAAGGGGACTACCTTTACGGTGACCCTGCGGTTTCGGATCTGTTCCGGGCCTGTAAGGCAGGATGTGATCCCGGAACTAAAGGGCTTAAGAGCGCTGGTGGTTGATGATGATTTTAATACCTGTTCCAGTGTCACCAAGATGCTGTCCACCATAGGCATGCGGCCGGATTGGACGACTTCCGGCAAGGAAGCCGTGCTCAGGGTCAAACTTGCAGGCGAGCAGAATGACGAGTACGCGGCCTACATCATAGACTGGCTGATGCCGGATATGAACGGCATTGAGGTAGTCAGACGCATCCGGGGGATCATCGGAGTGGAGACGCCGATTATCATACTGACTGCCTACGATTGGTCTGACATTGAGGAGGAGGCAAGGAAGGCGGGCGTAACGGCGTTCTGTTCCAAACCCATATTTTTGTCGGAGCTTCGGGAGATCTTGGAGTCGCCGTTTACGCGGGGAGACAAAAAGAACGAGCCTCAAAAGAGGGAGCTCTCTTTTAGGGATAAAAAGATACTTCTGGTGGAGGACAATGAACTGAACCAGGAGATCGCCGTGGAGATTCTTAAAGAGGCGGGGCTTACGGCGGATGTGGCTGACGACGGGGCAGCGGCGGTTGAAAAGATGAAGGCGGCAGAACCGGGGCAGTATGATCTGGTCCTGATGGATATCCAGATGCCCATCCTCAATGGGTATGAGGCTACCAGACAGATCAGGGGATTGGGGAGAGAAGGAATTTCCCAGATACCCATCATTGCCATGACGGCCAATGCGTTTGAGGAGGACAAAAAGGCGGCATTGGATGCCGGGATGAACGGGCATATAGCCAAACCCATTGATGTGGCGCGGCTGATGGAGATGCTGGAGGAAGTATTAGATCCTTAAG
>Ga0137308_102267_pt1 | contig 13492 bp, 16 predicted proteins | sample Inofrocosms_June_FD_97181 | JGI IMG/M metagenome (GOLD analysis project Ga0137308, IMG submission 97181) | Mouse cecal microbial communities from Vienna, Austria - N-Acetylneuraminic and N-Acetylglucosamine D2O microcosms_June | ecosystem: Host-associated > Mammals > Digestive system > Large...
TGTTTCTGGCAGCGAAAGAGAGCAGTGGTACGAGCAGAAAAAAGAAAGAAACAAGATGTGGGAAAATATAGATACTAAGGCGTTAAATAATTTTACTTGTTATATTGCGGAGGATATATACGAAACAGCAACTCAAAACGAGTTGCTGTTGATGTTATTTACTTTCGTGGCAGCTTCGGGTATAGAACCAACTCAAAATTATCATACGGACCATTTCTTGGTGACGGCTTCTCTTTGGTGTAGTCGATATGTTCAATCACGTCTTTAAGCATATCGTTTTTCGATTGAGCGTCAGGAAGCTCACTATACACATCAAGTAGATGCTTAACTTTTGGGATTATATTTATGCGGCTGGCTGCACGTTCCTCATCGTCTGAAAGTGTTCTTGACAACTCTTTAATTTCCGCTTTGGTTTCATTCATACGTTCGGTGAGGAAGCGGTTACGTTCCAAGAACATATCGGTATCATATATTCCCTGTTCAAGCAAATTGTGAATATTTTCAAACTGCTTCGTAAGCGTTTCAAGTTCTTTTTGAGCTTTTGAAATTGCCTTTCTCTTAGATGACATTTGAAGCTCTTCGTTATACAGAGCATCACTTTCCCAGTTTAGTTGATAACTGTCAAGCCATTTTTGAAGCGATTGGAGAACACGTTCTTCAACCACCGAATATTTTGACATAACGTTCTTGCATAATTTGTTCGGGCATAATATGTTATCCGCTTTAAGTCCTCGAAGCACCATAGCTCGCCCACACTTTCCGCAACGAAGAACCCCCGCTAAAGGATTTCTTAACTCAGCTCTTCTGTGAACCGGCGCTGTTTCGTGGCTTTTCATAATATCCTGTGCCTTGTAAAAAGTTTCTTCATCAACTATTGCTTTGTGAAGTCCGTTCACAATAATCTGTTCCTCTGGCGGTGAAGCAATGCGTTCCAGTGAAATAATTCCATCTTTCAGACGTTTTTTTGTTTTTGATGTATTCCACCGAACCTTTCCGATGTATAGAGGATTTCCTAAAATATTTCTTATGGAGCTTTCTGCCCAATATGGTGCTGTTTGAGGAGGCGGTATTTTGGCTTTGTCAAGTATGCTCCCGATTGCCCCACAACCTACAGGGCGAAAAGAACCGTCAGGCTGCTCTTTACCCTCGGTGTATAACTTGAATATAAGCCTCACAATATCAGCTTCTTCTTTGATTGGCTCTAATGTCCACCCCTTATCGTTTTGAACGTGAACACGTTTATATCCATACGGTTTTCTTCCACAGGTATACTTTCCCTCTTTCGTAGACGATGCGCGTCCCCTTTGTAAGCGTCGGTTTATTGTTTTGTATTCTCTGCGGCTCATAAATAATCCAAACTCAAAATATTCCTCATCGTATTCATTGTTTGGGTCGTAGATTTTCATCGGAGTGATGATAAGAGTTTCTGAATATTTGAATGTTTGAGCCATAATTCCCTGGTCTATTGTATCTCCCCTGGCTAAACGCTCAACTTCCATAACAATTACTCCCTCCCAAAGACCCTCTTCAACCTCTTGAAGAAGCTGCTGCATCACTGGACGTGCTGCTATGGTTTCTCCCGAAACTATTTCTCGATAGATTTGAGTAACGTTATAATTACGTTTTTTTGCAAGTTCAAGCAAAATTTTTTCGTGCCTCGCAAGTGTTTCCCCTTCGCCGTGGGCTTCCGCTTCCATATCGGCACGGGATTTACGCAAATATAGGCAATAACTGATAATACGCACCTCCTTTCCTGAATGATGATTTAATCATTGCCTCCAAAATCAACGTGTATTACATTGCCGTCTTTTCCGATAATTCGCGGTTTCCTTTTTGAGTAATTCCCATATCCGATTGCAACAGTCTGTCGAGTAAAATTGATACTTCGTTCTTAAAATTGCTTTGCTCCGTCATAAGATTGGAAAGAAAAAGCGGATCGTTGTGACTGCTTTCCTCAATTACATTCCGTATTGATGCTCTGCTTTTTTGAATAAGTTCAAAAAGCTCCGCATAAATCACAAGTCTTTCCTGCTTCTGTTTTTTCATATCACGGGACATAGTCAGGTAGAAGCTGTCAAAGGCAGCGGCAACAGTAGCTTTGATATTTGCGGGAAGCTGTTCAAAAGTATTTGCGAAACTTTGAGTGTCGTTTACAAATACAGCGTCATTGTGAGTTCTTGCAGGTGAGATGCCGAGCAAATAGTCGGTGGTGACATCAAAAAAATTCGCAAGGGCGCAGAGCGTTTCAAAATTCGGCTCTTTTCCCTCGGTTTCATACCCTGAAAGAGTTGAACGCTGTAAGTGCGTTGCTTTTGCCAGTTCGGCTTGCGTTAAGCCACGCTCTTTACGTAGAGCGATTAAACGGTTAGAAAAAGATTGCATAATAAATACCTCCATAAAACATATTCTATCACTTTTTGCCCCTGTTAGCAACACTTTTCCCTGAATAACGTCAAAATAATAAAAAATAAAATTTTTTCAAGAAAAAGTATTGACTTTTGCCCCACAAAGGGATATAATACTAATATCAAATTCCCAAAAGGGGAAATACGAAAGGAGCTGATACAATGAGAACAAAACTTGTATCCTTGCGGAAAGCAATGGGACTATCGCAAAAAACGGCGGCGGACAAGCTTCAACTTTCCCGTAGTCATTACAGTCAGATTGAAAGCGGTGACAAAACACCGTCATTAGAAGTTGCTCTGCGCATCAAGCAAACTTTTAATTATTCAAATGACGATATTTTTTTAAACGTTCTTGCCCCAGATAAGGGATAAATTCAGGGATAACTGCTAATAATTTTCCCTTTGCGAAGCATTTAGCGTCCGACAATAAGATTTTAACACGGAAAGAGGCAAAAATAAATGGCAAGACAAGTAACAAAAGCAGTGACTAATCGGTATTGTCAAGCACGTTTAGAGGCTGCAAAGTGCAATGACAGACTTGCATCAAGAGCAAGCGCCTCCGAAGTGCTTGGGTGCGTATCGGAAGACTGCCTTAAAAAATACGAGCTTGGCATTACGAAACCGCCAAACGATGTAATTGCAATTATGGCAGATGCTTATAATGCGCCTGAACTGATACTTTGGTACTGTTCTAACGAATGTCCGCTCGGAAAGAATTGCAGAGAAATTCCAGATATGCCGCCCGAACGGGCGTATGTAAGGCTTGTGAATACGCTGGATAATCTGAAAAACTCAATGAAAGAGCTTGCGGAAATACTTGATGACGGCGTTATCGGACAAAGCGAAGCCGAAACCGCATTACAACTGCTGGACGATTTTTTGGAAGCACGCCGCAGAATGGACGAAATACTTACGATACTTGAAAAAATGCAAAATTAAGAAAAGGAGTGAAAAAATGACCGTTCAGCCACATATTGTGCTTGATTTTAATATAGGCAACACTCGCATACGATTTGCCGACAATTATTGTGCAAACAGAACAGAGGAAGAGATAAAAATAATTTTGCGGGACATAGCAAGAAAAGCTCAGCGCAGTTTGTCGGCAAAAGCGGTTAGAGAAAAAGATGAATAAAATAAAAGAAAAAATGCAGCTTGCGGCTGCACTTGTGTTCCTATTGGTGTTCGGGTGGGTGATGATTTACAGCCTAATCGGCAAAGCGGCAAATATGCCCGATGAAGAATTTTCACCAATGTTTACAACAGAAGATGCTGAAATAAAGGCTACATCTGCAAGTATAGAGCAAACCGCCAAAGAAACATTGCCGTGCGTCAGCACTGAAACAACAAAACAGGAGAAATCCGAAAGTCGTTACATCTATTACAACATTCCTCTTGATGACGATTTTCAAGAATACATACAGGACATTTGCGAGAAATACGATTTTGACCGATACGATGTAGTCATTGCCTTGATAGAAGAAGAAAGCCTATATACCGAAAAAATAATCAGCACTACCAACGATTACGGATATATGCAGATTAACATATGCAATCACGAATGGCTTTCGGAGAAACTGGAAATCAACGATTTTCTTAACGGCAAACAAAACGTACTTGCGGGGACTTATCTTTTGAGCGAACTCTACAAAAAATACGGCGATATAGAGCTTGCACTAATGGCTTACGGCTGTGGAGAGAAGGGAGCGGCGGAATTATGGGAACAAGGGATTTACAAAACGAAGCAATCACAAACTGTACTGGAAATAGCAAAAAAATTGACGCTAAAACAGCTTTAAAGAAACGCAAGCTGAAAAGAAATGTAATGATACTGGCAGTCTTTGTATTTGAAATAAGCATTGCTCTTGCTATAACAGCAGTGTTTGGAGCTGTTATTATTCCGATAGCGTATGTTGAGCGTGGATATTACGCTGTCGGAGGCGAGTGGCTGCTGCTTTCACTGATAGCATATTTATCATACGCATTGGTACACGAAAGAGTGTTCAATATTATCAAAAATCGAAAAGGAGGCAAAAGGTATGGACGATATAAAGGCACTTGCGGAAAAATATCTGGGAGTGCCGATTACACAGGAAGTCTTTGCGGAAAAGCTGGAAACAGTATCACAAAAGCTTCAACGAATTATCAGCAGAGAGGGGGACAATAACGGAGCAAGATTAAATCCCGATTATAAAGCACAACTGATAGCGGAAGCGATCAGTTGCGACAACTTTGCTTATCGGTGCGTCAAGCATTTTGAGGACAAAAAAAGAGCTGCCCTAAATAGGACAACCCTTAACGCCAACCTCATTATAGCACAAACGCAGTGAATTGTCAAGAAAAAATAGCTATTTGGAGGTTAAAATGACAAATGAATTAAGTACGGGAAATCACGGGAACGCTTTAACGATTACCGAACAGTTTCCCGAAGGAAAATACAATCTCCTTGTGCCGATTAAAACGGTTGCGGAGATAGCGGAAATTCATAAACCTGTGATGAACGTAGTGTACATCAGCACAAACGAGGCTGACAAGGAGGTTTATTTACAGGAAAAGCCCAATGGCTGGGCGTTGACAAAAAAAGCTCTTACCAAACTGATGAAAGCGGCTGGCATAAGAATTGTTAAGAGTGTGCCAATGCTCCCGACAAAATGCGAAAAATGCGCCGCTGTCAATCGTGACATAGGAAGACCTGTAAATTGCGGGTCTTGCCCAAATAAAGACGTAAAACATCAAGTTACTATTTCAATGCCGCAGCTCACTGGCGAGAATGTAGAGGTTGTAGCATCAAAAGAAATACTCTACGATGACGTTACAGAAAGAATGAGCCAGGCGCAAAAAGGCGAGTTTTCTAAATTTCGCAGCGAGATGTGCGAAACAAAGGCATTAAACAGAGCTTTGCGAATTGCTATGCAAATTAAGGCTACATACTCAAAGGCGGAGCTTGCAAAACCTTTTGTAGTAGCGTATCTTGTGCCTAATTTGAACAATGAAGCGGTGAGAAACGAGGCAGTACGCAGCTTTTTCGGAGCAGCAAAAGAATTGTACGGCAGCACCGAAAGTGCGGAAAAAGCGCAGCACATTATTGATGCCGACAGAGAGCTTGAGCAGGAAAATGATACAGGATATGAGCCGCCTGCCCAGCCTGAATATATTCCCGAAACAGTGCAGCAGCAAAATTTTATTGAAGAAACTGCACCTGATTATGACCCGACAATCTGCTCCGAATGCGGAGCAAAATGCAGCAATGCCGTAGTAAAATACAGCCAGGAACAGTTTGGCAGAACATTATGTATGCCTTGCCAAAGAAAAACACAAGTAAATTGAGGAGGAACGGACGATGATTAAAATTTTACACACAGGAGATTGGCACATTGGACAGTTTAACGGTCCTGTTATCAACGGCGAAAACGCCAGATTTCTGGACATATGCAAGTGTCTTGATACGCTTGTAGAGGAAGCTGTAAAAAACCAACCCGATTTTATTGTAATTGCCGGTGACGTGTTTCATCAGGCGAGGGTGTGGAGTGACAGAGGATTGAAAGAAAGCCAGACCGCAATCGGCTACATACGCAAACTTGAAATGGTTGCCCCCGTTATTGTTGTGAGAGGAACGCCAAATCACGACAGCAGCGAACAGTTTAATATGCTGGAAACAGCGTTCAAGGGTGATGACAGTGTGCTTATATGTACGAAACCCGAAGTATTTCGTGTTTTCAGTCATCACGGAAAAACAATCACCATTGCAACGTTACCTGGCTTTGATAGGGGATATTTCAGAGCCAATACCCCTGGACTTGATAAAGCCAAAGAAAACGAGATTTTTACCCAGCATATTGATACGTTGATTAAGGGACTGAAAGCTCAATGCAATAACGATATTCCGTCTGTATTGGTTACGCATTACACGGTTGAGGGAGCAAATATGGAAAGCGGACAAACGGCGTTTTTCTCCCAGTTTGAACCTTGCGTTTATCTCCCGACATTACAGGCGGCAGATTTTGATTTAAGTCTGTTCGGGCATATTCACAAGCCGCAGCAGCTGACAGACTGCAAAAACGCTTTTTATTGCGGTGCTGTTTCCGCATTGAATTTCAATGATGAGGGACAAAAGAGAGGATTTTATATCCACGAGTTGGACGAAGTCTCAAAAACGCTTAACAGCACATTTATTGAACTTCCGACAAGGGAATTTGTAACGCTTCACCTGAATGATGGCGATATAAGGGATTTCAACGAAAAAGGCAATGTGTTGATATTAAAGGGTTTTAAGGATAAAATTTGCAGGGTGTTATATAATTGCACAGATGAGCATAACAAGGCGTTTAACAAGACACTTTTAGAGCAGCAGCTTTATGATGACGGTGCGTTCTGGGTACAGGAAATAACACCGCAGAAGATTGAAATAACGGTAAATCGCACTGCTTTAAAAGAAGACGATACTCCCGAAGATAACTTAAAAACATATCTTGACGAAAACGGTATTACTGGCGTTGACGCAGGGCGCATAGCTGAATTGGCAGCTCCGATCATATCGGAAGCACTCGAAAAGAGCTTAACGCTGAAAACAACGGGAGCGTTCGTGCCTGTTGAAATTGATGTCAAAAATTATCGTAACTATCGTGAAGAAAAATTCAGCTTTGACGGTATTCGTTTCTGCACAATCAACGGAGAAAACGGCGCTGGTAAATCTTCTTTGTTTATGGACGCTATGTGCGATGCCTTGTTTGAGGAAACGAGAGAGGGCGATATATCGGGTTGGATAAGCAATGCCGAAGACGCAAGAAGCGGCAGCATCAAATTCACTTTCAAAATGGGTGAAGCAACTTACCGTGTTACCCGTACCAGAATGAAGTCGGGAAAGGCTACACTTAACCTTGCGGAGCTGGTCGAGGGAGAATGGTCTGACCGAAGCTGTGAAAAGATGAAAGATACACAGCAGGAAATCTTGAACACTATCGGAATGGACAGCTTGACGCTGAAAGCAACTGCATTGATTATGCAAGACCAGTACGGATTATTCCTTACTGCCGATAAAGATGCCCGTATGACTATTTTGGGCAACATTCTCGGACTTGGCGCTTATGACGATATGTATTCCAGAGCGTTCAACAGAGCCACAGATGCCAACCGTGAAATACGCTCTTTGAAAGACAAAACCGCTGTTTTGCTGGACGGAGTTAAGGAAGATAAAGATATATCCGTTGATATTTACACGGCGCAGTCCGCTCTTGACAGTCTGAAAGAGGCAAAGAAAGCTGCCGATGAAAGAATGGCGAGTATGCAATTAGCCTTATCCGTAATGGGAGAGGCGGCAAGCCGAATAGTTAGCCTAAACTCAAAGATTGCATCTGAAAAAGCAAAAAAAGCCACAGCAGAGGCGAATATTACAACGCAGCAAGGAATTGTAATGGCAGCGGACAGAATTTTGAATAGACGGTTGGAAATCGAACAGGGCGTTTCGGAGTATAAAAACGAGCTGGAACACGAAAAGGACTTGCTTTCCGCTAAAACAAAATTTGAAGCTGTTTGCGAAAAGGTTAATTCCGTAAAGTCCGAATTTGGTAAGGCGATCGCTTTAAAAGCTGACATAAACAAAAAGCGTGAACAAGTGGTTGCTACCAAATTAAACCCCGCAACCCAATTGTTAAGCGAGGAAACTGTTATTGAAGAAAATCACAGGAAGTACGAGACGGCAAAAATTCAACTGTCAGAGTTAGAAATAGTCCGTGCGGAATATGAAGCGGCAAACGCAAAGGTGGTTGAAGCTAAGACAAAATTGGATATAGCACACAAGGACGGAGAAGCGGGAATAAAAGAACGCAATATTAAAATTAACGCCTTGCGCCGCAGAGCTGAACTTCTTGAAACAAACAACTGCCCTTATGCTTCCGAGGTACAGTGTTCATTTCTGAAAGATGCACTTGAAGCCAGAGAACAGATTGTTGAAGCGGTAAGAGAGTTGGAGCAGTATCAGGATAATGCAGTTATTGCCGTAGAAGCGGCTGAAAAGGCTCTCTTTAAAGCGAAAGAAGCAGTGCCTAATAATTATATTCCCGAAAATGAAAAATCCTTAAAAAGCCTCCTGCTTGATTTAGAGGCGGAAGAAAGAAAGTACAATAAATTGTCTGTTGCCCGTGAACAGCTGAAAAATGCCGAAGAGCTGATAGCCGATTACGGTAAACAGCTTTCAGAGTATGACCGACAGTTTGACAAGCTATCGAATGAGCTTACGCAAGTCGAAGCCGAAAGAGACGCTTTGTGCGACGATATGAAAACCTATAACACGGTTGTTGAACGCATAAAAAGTCTTGCGGCTTATGCTGATGAGGAAAAGCAGCTTCCTGTTGCAGTAGAGCAGAAACGCACAGCTCTTGCCCGTATTGAAGAATTACGCCAAACCATAACTGAATACGATTGTTCCATTGATGAAATGGAAAAGGAAAGAACCGAATTGCAGCCTAAAACAATGGGAAGTGAAATTCTCGCAAAACAGTGTAGCGAGGCAAGTGCAGAAGCGAATAGGATTGATAACGAAATTCAGGAGGCTAACCGCAAAATCGGCTTACTTGAAAGAATGAGAGCAGAAGCAAAAGCCAAACGTGAACAGGCGGCAGAGCTGATTGAAAGAATAAACGCAAAATCACAGGAGGCGGCAGACCTTGAAATACTGAAACAGGCGTTTTCACAGGACGGCATACCTCACAATATTGTTCGTAGCATTATTCCTATCCTTGAAGCTACTGCTACAAACATTCTCGGACAGATGAGCGGCGGCAAAATGTCGGTAGAGTTTGTAATGGAAAAGACTTTAAAATCCAACAGCAAAAAAGAAGTCACAGCACTGGATATTATCATCAATGATTGTCTTACGGGCAGACTTCCGTATATGAGCCGAAGCGGAGGGGAACGTGTTAAATCAGCTCTTGCGGTTATCCTTGCACTTGCGGAGATAAAAAGCACAAAAGCAGGCGTACAGCTTGGTTTCCTGTTCATAGATGAGCCTCCGTTCCTTGACAGTCAGGGTATGTCAGCTTACTGTGACGCTTTGGAAGCTATTCAGAGCAGATACGCAAATCTAAAAGTTATGGCTATAACTCACGACCCAGAGATGAAAAGCCGTTTTCCGCAGAGTGTGGATATTGTCAAAACAGCAGACGGAAGTAAGGTTATTTATTCGTAATTTGTCGGGGATTTTCGGTGCGAAAATGCTCGGAAATCCGCAAATTTATATTAGGAGGTGGAAGTGTGGGAAGAATGAGAAAACAAACAGCAGACTTTTTTCCGCATTTTACATACAAAGGCAGGACACTGACTGTGCTTGAAAGCAAGTGGGGTTGCGATGGGTATACATTCTGGTTTAAGCTGTTGGAGCTGCTTTGCGTGAGCGATGGACACTGTTACGATTGCTCTAAGCCTACTAATATGAGTTACCTTGCGATTACAGCAATGGTGAGCGAAGAAACAGCTCTTAAAATTCTTAACTTACTCGCTGATATGGGAAAGATTGATACGGAGTTGTGGAACAGGGAAAAAAGAATTTGGTGTCAGTCTTTAGTAGACCGTCTCTCTCCCTTATACGCCAAGAGGACAACCACCGTTCCCAAAAAGCCTGTGACTAATGAAGAGGTGCGGGAAGTTTCGCCAGAGCCGCCAGAACAACCCAGTTTGCCGCAGACCAAGCCTGAAAAGAAAGATATTAAGAAGAAGGAAAAACCGCCTAAATCGACTGCTGCTAAGCCTCCTGAACCGCAAAAAACCAAGTATGCCGAATTTGTAAGTATGACAGCGGAAGAACATCAAAAACTGATAGATAAATACGGTGCTGAACGCACGGAATTATTTATCAAAAAACTTGACAATGCAAAAGGAGCGAAAGGCTATAAATACAAGAGCGATTACAGAGCTATCCTGAATTGGGTAGTCGGCGAAGTTGAAAGAGAGCTGCAAAAGAAAGGAGGCAACGCAAATGGCAGACCTTACCCAGATAGGAACGATGCTGAACCGTCCAGCACATTCACGCCCTCAGGCGGTTTCCGAGGAAACAGCACATAACTCTAATAAGGTTATGAGCGAAGCGGAGGCAATAGAAAAGGGGTTGACTGTAAGAAAAAAACAGCCGCCAGACGAACATTGCGAGTTTTGCGGGAAGCCGTTGCGCTATGAAGGACTTAATGTAGCAGGTGTTGTATTTTGGTGTCACTATGCCGAACGTTGCGATTGTGAACAGGCAAAAAATAAGTGGGCGGAATACGATGCAGAGCAGGAACGCTTAAAACGAGAAAAAGAGCAGCAGGAATACTACCAAATGCAGCAAGCACGCATAAATAGATTACTCGGAGCAAGCGGGATAGGAAAACGGTTTCAGAAAAGAATGTTTAGTACATTTGTAACAAACACTCCCGCAAGAGAAAAAGCGTATCAAATCGCAAAAAAATATGCCGATAATTTTGCGCTGCATATGCAGGACGGCACTGGATTGTATATAGAGGGTACAAACGGTACAGGCAAAACACATCTTGCGGCAGCGATCGCTATGCAGATTATGACAGAGCAAAAAATTCCCTGCATATGTAAAACAGCAGGAGACTTGCTGCTGGATATAAAATCGGCTTTTGATATTGAAAATATAAATGAAAAGCGGATATTACAGGTTTACAAAGACGTTTCTTTGCTGATAATAGATGACCTCGGAAAAGAACAGTGTACCGATTGGAGCATCAGCACCTTGTATTCCATAATGAATGACCGATACGAAAATATGCTGCCGACAATAATCACCACAAACTACAACAGTGAAGATTTGGCACGTGCTTTAACGCCGAAAGGCTATGACAATTACAAGGCTAAAGCGATAATAAGCCGCTTGAAAGAAGTTTCAAAAGTTTTAACAATGGCGTGGGAAGACGCACGCACAACACTAATTTAGGAGGAACGGACGATGATTGATTTAACAGTAAAGGAGCTTAACAAAGACCTTGTACAGCAAGCAAACTTTAATAGTATGAGCGGTACAAGAGGAAAGCAAAGCGAACGTGAGTATTACGTGTACGCAAACAAGATTTTGAACTGGAAAATAAGCGATGAGAAGAAAAGAAATTTACTTGATAGGCTGTATGACAAGTGGTCGGAAATACTCCGACACGAAGCACAGCACGTATCTGTTATGGTTGCTGGACCTGCAAGATACAACGCTAAGAAGTTAGACCACGGCGATAAAATCTTGGAGTTGTCCCACGGCTTCTGTAAATGGTTTGATGACCTGGAACGTCAGCTCGAACAATACAGTAATCGTGTAGACGATGTTCAAAGGCTTATTGAAATGGCTGAATTTGCGGACAGCAGAGACGAATTAAGACCAGACAACGACCTAATGGAGCTTGCTGTTATAGCTCCCGATAAGTTTTTGGAATTGTTTGAGAGGTATTAGCCTAAATACAAGTGGAGAAAGAACAGCAATCTGTACAAGCTGTATGAGGCGGCAAAGAGCGGGAAACTCGTAGCTAACACACGAGAAACGTTCTTTGAGGACGGCAACTTTACTGCATTTCGTTATAAAGACAGAGCTTTTATTAAATTTGTTATGCGACCCAAACGGCAGTTAATCGTTGCACTTAAGAGCCGTGGTTGGTGGTGGAACAGTTATGAGAGTGCGTGGAGTACCTACCTTGACAAAGTGGACGAAGAATGGGTGTCGGGCATTAGCACTCAATACGAAAAATACATTTAGGAGGCAGCGGGTAATGGATACTGCTAAAATAAACGAATTTGACGGAACGGAGGATTTGGCGTTTGCAATCTGCATTTTAAATAAGCGTAGAAGAGACTTATTGAATAATTTTCCTCTTGTAATGAAGATTGTATCGGCAATTCGCACCATAGTAGACATAAAGACTTCAATAGAAGAAACGGAGAATGTCACTGACCTTTCGGATTGTGATGATGATGTAAAAGCACAAATACTTGAAAATGCAAAAAAACTGGACGAAAGGCAGAAGCATACTATTCAAGAAGCTGATGCCAATACGGATATGCAGTGCAAACACGGTAGGTGGGTTGATGAATATGACGGTTTGCCGTTTTGTTCGGTATGTGATTACAACGGATACGGGCATATTATGTCACCATATTGTCCCAATTGCGGCGCAAAAATGGATTTGGAGGTTAAAAATGATAAAGATTAACGGCAAAAAAGGAATTATGGATATAACAGGAAATGAAAGCGAATTGACCGCAGAATTTTCAATTGCTATCTATTATTTCTCGGAAGCATTCGCAAAAGAGAAAGGTATACCGTCAAATGTAACTGTCGCTCATATTATGAACCAGATAAACGCAAATCTGCAAAAGAAATTTGCTCTCACAAAAGGCATACAAGGCGGTGAGCAAAAATGAGCGGCTGCCGATACAGATTGCAACGGAAAAAGCCTTGGGCGATGCCGAATATACTTGGAAATCATTCTTTCCCCGTTCATACATACCGTTGGGTAGATATAGCAGCTTCCGACAGCAGAGAAGCTCTTGAAGAAATAAGACCCAAGGGTGACGATTATCGCATTGAGGATACTCGGCAATATGAGAATTTGGATAAGGAGCGTTTATGAAAGATTTAACTGAACAGCCTGAAATATTTGAGGTAAAAGCAACCCGCTGTAAACGCTGCGGAGGAATACTTCTCTCGCAATTCGGATTAAAGAACGGAATGGGTCACGTTTGCAAGAAAAAAGCAGAGGAGGAAGCGGCGGCGATTTTGGATAAAAATCAGCTTACATTGTTTGAAAATAAGGAGGCTAAAAATGGCTAAATATATTGATGTAGAGGAAGCGTTGGACGAGGGAACGCCACTACTTCGCGATAGGCGGTGAGTGGCTGCTGATAATTGCGATAGCGGCGGGGGCGTGGGTTCTCAGCGGATACATAATCAAAGGAGTTACGAAAAATGGATAAGAAAATAAAAATCACTTACACCGTTTGCGGAATGGACTTTACTGCGGAAACAAGCAATATTTCGGAGGCTTATGAGTACCTTAAGGCAATCGTCAAGAAGGAAAACATAAATTTTCCCGATCGGGAAGGAACGCTTTCGGAAT
>Ga0137308_102269_pt1 | contig 13483 bp, 8 predicted proteins | sample Inofrocosms_June_FD_97181 | JGI IMG/M metagenome (GOLD analysis project Ga0137308, IMG submission 97181) | Mouse cecal microbial communities from Vienna, Austria - N-Acetylneuraminic and N-Acetylglucosamine D2O microcosms_June | ecosystem: Host-associated > Mammals > Digestive system > Large...
TACAGTAAGAAAATAAAGAGTCCAGTAGCTGAGAGTCCCACTAATACCCATAACAGATAGTTGGTATGAAGACTTGGGCCAAGGAAATTTGAAGCTGCTACTGCTTCATCCTCAATCTCCTCATATGGCACCCGGTAACCCCGCACCAGCAAACGATGACTATTGACGCCATATGGCGTACAAGTTAGAAGTGTCACCAAATCCCGTCCATCCTCTGCTGCGAGTGCTGTCGTATCCTCTGGCTCTACGACAGATATCTGGTCTACCTTATAACAGAGCACGTCATCTAAGACATATATCAAAAAGCAGTCCCCTTCAACTAGGCGGTCCAGGTCTGTAAAGAGTGCTGCACTTGGCAGCCCACGATGAGCAGAGATTACCGCATGTGTACCTTCCCCTCCTACGGGAAGAGAACTTCCTTCCAGATGACCGGCTGCTGTCTGAAGAACCTCCTCACTTGTGGTATGGAAAATAGGAATTTTAATATGAATTTTAGGTACTTCTATATATCCCATCATTCCGTCACCTGTCAGATTTAGACAAGACATATAGGTCTCATCTGCCCCCTCTGAATGTTTTGCATGGGCAAAAGAGTCTGGAAGAATATATGGCTTTAATGCCTCATTATAACCAACTGCCTGGCTTTTCTCCATTGTATAGTCAATCGCCCCTGCCGCAGTCTGCTCTGCAACGGCTGCATCATATGTAGAGATTAATTTACTCTGTCGATAATTATTCCATTCATTGGATACTAATGGATACAGCAATAAGGACAAACCGGCTAAAAACAAGATTGGAAATATTAGTATTTTATAATTTTTCTTCATCCGGGCTCTCCTTGTTGTTGTAGAATTCAATCACTTTTTTCAAAAATACCCTCCCCTCATCTCTGGCGGCTGTATTCTAAACAGCCGCACAAATGATGGGATTGGATTATTTTGTTTGCTTTGTTGTGTTTTTAACAAATACCAGGAACGGACGTCGCCGCCCTGGTATTTATCTTATGTAAACTTTACATCTAATGGTACGCTATATTATTTTGCAGATTTTCTGCGAGTTGCAAAGTACAGACCTGCTGCGATAATCATAATTGCACATCCGCCAACTGTGAAGATAGTTGTACCGATACCACCGGTGGATGGAAGGGCACTTAGCTTGGTATTTGGAATACTGTCTGCCTCCTCGCCATCTGGGTCAATTAGAGTTGCCGCTGTTCCTGCACCTGGATTGCTAGTTGTAATTTCACTAGTTTCTACTTTCGTTTTATCATATACAACGTATGCAGGTAATAAAGAAATCCCATCTGGCATGTTTTCGATTCCCATATTATCTACATCATCATCTACTGCTGCTCCATTGTATTCATCCAATGCATAGAACACATCATCTGATGTATTCTCTGTATTTTTTGTGTCAATCCAGCCAATCTGTGTTTCATTCTTAGCTTCAGATATATTTGTTGTATATTTCCATTCTCTATTTGATGTAGTAATCGTTGATGTTGCAGTTTTCCACTCAGCTTTAATAGAATATATTTTGTCATTTAAAGTATAACCCGTCGGAGCAACTAACTCCTTAATATAGTAAGTTCCTGCACCCACCTTACTGGAAACTGCATAACCCTCTTTATTCGTCTTTACGACATCAATCAAATTCTCACAGTTAGCATCTGAATAAATACCAAATACGGCATCCGCAAGTTTCTCTGCATCGTTTCCTTCACCTGTCTTTAGAAAAGCAAGCTGATAAGTATATACAATTTCTTTATCTTCCTTTTTGCTAACACCTGGAGTTGATCCATTCGGTTCTGGAGTATCTGGACCTGGCACAAATGTTTCACCAGTATTTGGCTCATGTGAGTAATACATTCTGGCATCATTAGGGTTGCCATCTCCACCAACTATCGCCTTATCATTAAGTACAGCCTGATATTTTATAATTGGCGTATAAATATGTTGTTCTGTTTGAAGCATCATCGAATCCACATCATCTTCAACAGTAGTATTTGTATTGTATAACAATGCATCATAAGAAAAGTTAAGATAGAAACCATTCTTTCCTTCTGTTGCTTTAGCAATCTCTATGGATTCTCCTTCTCTCTCTGTTGTAAAAGAAAGTGTTCCATCATCATTTTTAGTTACTGTTATTGCTTTAGTTGTATCCTCTTTAAAATTAATCTTTAATGATTCAAAGACAAATGTCAGGCCCTCAGACATTGTATCAGCAAAGAAAAAAGTTTTATTTTTTGCATTTTCTGGATAGCTTGGCATAGTTGGTGTAATCTGATATGTTATTACATCACCTACAGAAGCAGTTTCTTTATCACCATCTGAAGTTGTTCCATCAACAATCTCTTTATCAACATTGGGGGTTGTTTTCTTTGCAACTGCACTAGAACCATATATATATCCATCTGTAATATTTACATTTCCAGACTCCAACATACCTTGTGCATTATAAGATACAGTCAATAATACCGGATTATAAATAGAGCCATCCGTTGCTTCAGAAATAATTGCAAGATAAGCGCCTGAATTCAATTCTTTGCTTTTATAAGTTCCTGTTATTCCAGTTTGTCTATCTGCTTCTAAAACGCTTGCTCCATTTAATATGCTCCGATGAATTTCATTAATTTCTCCCGATGTTGGCTGTTCAGACAATTCATCGATTCCTTCTACATATTCATATTTAATCAAGCCTTTTCCGCTATCTCCATACACACCTTTTGCAATCTGATACAATGTAACAGTCGCACCACCTGATATGCCCTCGATACTAACAGTTGCAGTATCATCTTTACTTGCAACCCCCTTCTCTACTTGATTTGCAGATACTGTTACTGACATTCCCAGTACCATCACCATTGCTAATAACATGGCTAACACTTTTTTCATTTTTTTCATGTCTTTTTCCTTTCTTTTAATCCCTTTCTAGATTTGTCTGTATTACTTTTCGTTTTCTTGTTTTATTCATAGATCAGCGGTTCAGGAAGCCGCCAAACCGTTCATCACCTCCCTTATCGTGTTGCGGATAGTGGAGGTCATCCGACCTCCGCCCTGCCTTTTCTCCGATACAGAATTCCAAATGCTGCCATCATCAGAATTGTTCCTGCTACTGCATATGGTTCTGCTCCCATGCCGCCAGTGGACGGCAATTCATAAAAAATCTGGTTAGTAATCACAAACGGGTCTTTGCTATTTCCTGCATGGTCATTTCCGTCTATGGTCACTTTATATTCCATCGTATCCCTGTCTAGATGAATCTCTACAGGAATTGGTGTTGGGTTAAGATTGTAACCTGTAGGAGCTTTCGTCTCTATCAGGCGATAGGTTCCCTCTGTTAGGTCTCGGAAAGAGAGGATACCATTTTCATCAGTTCCATTTTGAGCCACCATCTCCCATGTTTCTTCTGTCAGTTCTGTACTTCCATCTGTATCTGCTGACTGCAGTTTCTCCAGCTTAAACTCTGCTCCACTTAGAACTTTATCCGTCTCGCTTGCATCTACCTTCTTTACCACAAACCCTGCAAATGGAATTTGTGCTCTTACATAATTGGACTCTAGGTTGTTTCCTGAAAATGTGCCTACACAATAGCCAAAACTGTTGGTTGATATCAAATAAGTGGCTGTGCCGCTTTCTCTGTCTGTGCTCTGCTGCTTTTCATGAAGAATCTCATAGGAATCACTCTCCAATATATCTGTCACCTTTGATGGAATAACAAATTCTGCCCGTCCCTTTGGCGGAATGATTGTTCCTTCGTCGGCGACAATCTTAAAGGCTGTGATTTGCTTCAGTGTATCCTCATCCACATTTTTTTCCTCCAGCCACTCAACATCCGAATCAGGATTGACCGGTGATGTCGCTAACGTACTTCCCAAAATATCCTGCATAGAATGTTGATAGACCTTCTCTGAAGTTGTGTAATATACCTTATATCCCTCTATAGGTCCAATCTTATCCGAAAGTTGTACCGTATATTCAGAACCACGCTCACCACTGTTGCTGATATTTTTGTCGCCAATCCTTGGAAGAACATCATAGACCAACAATTGGTTATGAGCCTGGTCAGCCGCATTAACTACGGATAATTTATAGCGGAACACATCTCCCACACCTAAAAATAAATCCTTTGTCCGCCATAATTCTTTGTCGGCAGGTGCTATGAATTTCTCTGCATAGATTCCTGCTGGCGCCTTAATCGTACAGCCAGCTTTTGCTAGTCGAATCAGCTCCTCTTTATCGCCGTCTCCATCCAGATCATAGATATCCGCTCCCGAAGATTGGGTTGTTACATTTTCAAAATCATCCGACAGTAACCATGCTTCATTCGTAAATAGTCCTACCCGGGCATCCATTGGCACTTCTGTCTTAAGGGTCAATATACACACACCCTTTTCACCATCTGATGCATCCAGTACCTTCTTCACCTCATTTGTGTTCAGATACAGGATAACTGCTGTACGGCCTGTGTTTTTATAGTTTTCTATAACCTTACTTTCTCTTACAAAGTTTCCGCCTACACCATAAGAGACTTTCCATTCACCGTTCTCATCCTTTGGCAACTGAAAAGGTTCTGGCAGCAGGTCAATGATACGCATATCTTTATAGTCTTTTCCATCCGCCAATGAGCCTTTAACACTAATCATCCAATATTTATCCTTTGTTCCAAGTTCCACACTTTCTCCCAGAATTTCCTTGGAGATACCTATATTTTCATTCGTATCAATCAGGCTGAACTGGTTTCCGCTTACTATGGTATAATTGGTATTTTGTACGTTGTACTCTACCATGGCTCCATTATGATAGACATTCTCGGGGCTGTCCTTACCCGCATTAATATAGTGCCGTTTATCTGGCTCCCGGAAAGTAGTATACACGCCGATATGAATCTTTTTTCCCAGTTCTAGTACATAATCCTCCTTCATATAAATAATGAACTCTTTGTATTCCTTATTCTCCTCTAACACTAGCTCCTGGTAATGACCCCATCCATACTCATATTTCGGATTGCTAAATTGGTCTGCAGTATAAAAATCTTTCACACCATCATATGTGATAGCCTTTATATATTCGATGCGACTTTTTGCCTGATAGTCAACTTTATTCTCTGTCTCCAACCGCAACGTCCGAATTTTCAGCCTTGTATCCAATTCGTAATCCTTTAATATGATATTGCTTAATGGTTCAGTGCTTTCTTCGTTTTCAAAATTGATTCCCCATCGATAAAGACCCTTGCGCATAGTTTGCGTATCCATAATCACATTCGCAGAATTGTATTTAGAAAAGCCTGCACCTGTCGGTTGGCTCGTCAGAGTAAAAATCAAATCATCATTCAAAACATCGTTCTTTTCTCCCTCAGACGGATTATGCGGATGGCAGTCCGCCTTTGCTGTATTTTTCAAATCCTTTTTTAAGAAATTGTCACCTGCTTTTTCATCAATGACACAGCCAGGAAATTGAAGTTTCAGTTCTGTCTCTTGAATCCTCTTTTGCAGATCAACAGCAGCTCTCCAGTGCCTGCCATCTTCATCTGGTTGCGCAGGAACCAAACAGGATTTTTCAGTTTCGATAACTTTAGATACTTCTGTTTTATCCTCACTAAGCTCCCATCCCGGATTGACACTTGCATCAAAAACTGCTATGGCCATTTCCGTTTTAGGATTACCGTTCTCATCATATACTATTTTTCCTTCAGTATCTGTAACATATTTTTTATATGTAGGAAGTATATCTGTCAGAGTTACTTTATCATACTCCCTGTAAAAACACCCATCTGTACCAGTTATTGGGTCTCCGCCCATTTTATACCAGAAGCTCACATATCCATTGTCAACTATCATACCGTTTTCATCAACAGATGCCGAAACTCTGGTATAATCCTGTGCCATACTGTCATACTGATTAGTGTTCACGTATTTTACGAATCTTGGAAGCTCATACTTAGGCTTGTAAATATTCTCCTTTGTATCATCCGTAACTTCTCCACAAGAAATTGTTGCATAAATCTTCAGATCATAATCCGCCGGTACAATTCCGCCCAGAAATCTCATATCAAATTCATACTGCATCTGTCCGGTTTGCCTATAGTGTGGAAATGTAACACTGATATTATAATAGTCACCATCTTCTATTACCTCGGAGAATTCATGCTCTATACTTTGAGGAATCTTTACAAATTTAAGACTATTTTTGTCAATATATTGTCTAGGGATATGAAGCGTTACCTTTAGGTCTTCTAGCGCCATATCTCCCTCTATATCTCGCGTATACAAGTCAAAATAGCCGACCAATTCATAGTGTGGACTCTGCACTTGTGCATCCAGCTCATCATGATGCTTTTTCTCCTGCCCATACCGCAGCTCTAACACCATCTTGCCATTCGCGCTCCCATCTATGGGAATACTAGCCGCGAAGTCTGGAATATCATCTGTTTTGTCTTCTTCCTCCATCGTATCCGCCTGCAGCCACTCATATTGCAATAGCTTCTCTACATTGGTCACTGCTGCTTTCTGCTTTTCGCTCAGTGCTTCATAAGCCTCTCTGGCTGCGGACACCTGTTCTAGAAGTTCTAGATAGTATGTCTTATATTCGTCCTGATTTTCTGCTTCTTCTAATGCTGCAAATCTTGCAGTTACTTCTTCCTGGGTTGGCAGAGCCTCAATAAGTGCAATAACTGCATCTACCTGCGCCTGTTCTTCTTCTGACAGTCTGTCTTTGTAGACTTTTTCCATCTCTGAGATTTTCAGGTATTCTGCAATCTCGCTGTCATCTACAGCATAAGTATTTTCTTTTACTGCATTGTCGCTGTTGCCCTCGATGACTTTAAGTTCTGTTTCTCCTTCGGTCTCGCCTTCTTCATAAGAGGAGACAATACCAATTCGCATCTCTTTGTTGTCATCTTCCTTGCTCTCGAAGAAAATCAAATCACCAGGTACCGGAAGATAGTCTTCTGGCGCTGTTAGATACTCTTGATTCTTTTCATCTGCTTCTACAAATGTTTTATACCATTCATCGGTATCTATCTTATCCGGGAACAGTTCTTCATCGGGCAATCCGGCATAATGGATACAGAAATTGACAAATGCTGCATCCCAGTCTGCATAGGCATCCCCGGCAAAGTCTCCATAGCGGCTGTAGCCTTTATGGCTTCCGTCTTCTGCCACCTGATAATTATCCAGGCTCTCCTGATAGTCAAGCTGCATCTTAGCAGCTGTCACCAAATCTTCTCCCCAAGCATCTGTCCATTCTACATCTGCATATTGTGCATCCCAGTCAGAAGCATCTTCTACATCTGCATTATGGTCAATCAGGCAATCATCCGTATGCGTATGTTCTTCAAGCTCACAAACCATCCGACGCTCATAGCAATCATCCGTATGTGTATGTTCGATAGGCTCGCTCTCTCCTTCTGGCTTAACCTCAGAAACCGAAGTATCTGAACCATTGTCTTCAGGAACAGTTGTTTCTGAAGATTCTGATTCCTCTTCTACCGTCTCAATGGTATAGCAGTCGTCGCTATGAGTATGGCCTTCCCTTTCTTCCTGCTCACACTTTAGGACAGATTCCATCTTATAGCAGTCATCATTATGCTGATGCCCTTCCCTTTCTTCCTGCTCACATTTTAAAGCAGATTCTGTCTTATAACAGCTGTCATCGTGTTGATGCCCTTCACTTTCTTCCTGGTCACAGGTCAGTATGTTCTCGGATGTATAACAACTGTCATCGTGTGTATGTTCTTCATTTTCTTCCTGGTCACAATTCAGAGTGCTTTCAGTCTCATAACAACTGTCACCGTGCTGGTGACCTTCGCTTTCTTCCTGCGCACAGTCTAAGGTAGAACTTTCCTCATAACAGCTATCGCCATGCTGATGTCCTTCACCTTCTTCCTGTGTACAGTCTAGGACGGATTTTTCTTCATAACAGTCATCCGTATGTTGATGACCTTCCTGTTCTTTCTGACCACAGGTTAATATCTCTTTAGTAGTTACAGCCTTTTCTTCTGGTTTAATATCGGTCTCTAATTTGGTATTTTCCTCTGGCTCGGAAGCGGAAGTAACATCCGATGTAGTATTTTCTTCTGATTCGGAGACCGTATCTGAAATAACACTATTCTCTGACGAAATCTCTGTGTCTTCACCATATCCGCAAATAAGTACATCTTGATAACACTCGTTGCTATGCTGATGTTCTTCTAAGCCGCATTTTGTGTCGCCTGTCATTGCGCTTCCATATCGTGTCAGTCCGTTTGTAACTGTTCCTACCACAAGTGTTACTAAGAGCACAACAGCAATACTGACCTTTCTGCGCCTTTTCTGCTGCTTTTTTAGTTCATTTAAGTATTCTTTCATAAGTTTTTGCATCTTCTCACCTTCCTAATGCATCATTCCTATACGAGTTAGGGGCCACACTCTACATGCTACTTTTCCGGCAATCTGGCTGCGTTCCACACATCCAATTACCCTTATTCGGCTGTCTAGAGACACTTCTCTATTATCACCTAATACAAAAATCATTCCTTCTGGAACCTGGTATGGAAAATCTAATTCACATTTTCCAATTCCCTTTTTCCCTATATATGGTTCATCAAGTATCTCACCATTAATGCATACATTACCTTCTTTATCAATCTCTATAGAATCTCCTGCGCTCCCTATGGCACGCTTTAGAAGTACTTTCCCTCCATAGTAAAACCCCACTATATCGCCTTTCTCAATCTCCTTTGTCTGATAGAGTAAGACAATCTCTCCGTCTTCAAGCGTTGGTGCCATACTGATGCCGTTGACCTGAAGCAGTAAAAAAAATCTAGTTAAAAGCAAAGCAGTTATTGCTGCCGCCACAGCAAGGATTCCAGCCACCTGGAAAAAGGTTCTTCGAAACTCATATCTGGACTCTTCTTTGGCCAGCTCCATCCTTAAAATCTCTAAAGATGGCGTTTTTAGTTTCTTTTCATCCATGAATCAATTTCCTTTGGTTATCTTGCACCCATCCATATTTATGAGTTTTTTTTCTCTCCTCTGGGTTCACAGGTACAACAGTAGGTGTTTTAGATTCTGTCACACTTGGTTTGCACACAGCTATTCGTTTGGCATCTGCCATTTTTTTCACATTCATTAGATATTGGTCTGCTGCCTCTTGTGCCGCTTCAAAAATACCATTTAAGCGAAGGGCTGCCTCAGCGATAGAACCAGCTTCTTCTAATTCTATTTTTTTAGTCATCTTCAATTCTTCTATCATGCTTTCAAGCTCTGCAATCCTCGCATCCTTTTGATTCAGCTTTTCATCTTTTTTATTTAATTTGTCTTTCAAGCGCTCATATCCTGCTTCTAGTTCTGTCAGTTGCGCATTTGCCTGGTCCGCTTCTAGTTGCAATCTTTCTGTCTCTTCACATTGTGCAACTAACATCTGAAGTAAATCCCGACGTTTTAACCTGCGCAATTCTTTCTCTGCCATATAACCCCTTCTTTCTTAAAAGATGCAGTTTTTATCCTTCTATCCAACTCTGCGTCTCTTTTTCCATTGTGCCATCTATCAATTTCAAAAGTTCCAATGCACTTCGAAAATGCACGGTCTTATTCTTCTCTGCCCAAGTCACTTGCCCCTGCCAGGTGGCATTTTGACGATATTCTATCTTCACTATAAAGGTTGCTTTTTCTCCATAATTCTGCTCGAACGTTTCCTGTCTTGTCACGGCCACCCGTTCTCCTCTTCTACCCGGACGTCTCTCATGCCGATGCATGAATGTGGGACTGCTATCGTAAAAACTCCGTTCTTTTACAGAGCACTGTGGATAATTCAGCCAGTCACAAGACCTCTCCAAAATCTCCAAAAGCCCAACTGCATCCTGAAAATCCATACTGCCTTCTTTATATCTGATATATACTCTTCCACTCCAGTTATGAGCCACCATCTGGTCAAAGCAGATTCTCACAACCCCTGCCACTGCTGGACTGACATAATTGTCTCTCATAAGTGACCTCTCCTGTTTTAATCTTATTTTACCCCTCCCCCCGTTAAAGAAGGCATTAAAGGACAGGGGCTTTTATGCAAAACTTTTACGTTTTTAATGTTTTTTCTAAAAATAGGCATAAAAAAAGAGCTGCCTATTTGATATGACAGCTCTTATACTATTCTCTTTTTTCATATTTAATGATTTCTTTTTCACAAGGTTCATCTTACACATTTGCAATCGAAGCCGTCCGGTAACTTACTTCAATCTTCCGGCTGCTCTCCTTCTTTCGAAAGCAAGCATCAATCCTCCCAATCGTAATCGAACATTCCTCTTTGCGAATTCCTAATAAAATTACCAGAAATTGACTCATATTATAACGAGTATAGACATCTCCCTGCCGAAGTGCCTCCCGAATCGCTTCTGATAGCCGCTCAGATATCTCTCTTAGGCGTTCTTCATCCTCTATTACCTGTCGCTTCTCATCGGTAATTGTACATACCAGAAGATACACAGACTCTCCTGAACGCTCCATAATTCGCACCAACATCCGATAGGTATCTACAAAGCTTGGATATGAACAATAATATGCACCCGTTCGTTCCTCTTTCTCCTTAAGTCTCTCCTGAATCTCCTGAAAATCTCCGGTTCCCAGACTGATATGGTCACTCATCCGGCGAAAATATTCCAGCATCCGTTTGGGTGGTGCCATAGACAACTCGTCAAAATACATCGCAGCTGTCTTCTCATATAGTGCCATTGCTTCTTTTGACCTTCCAAGTGCCACCAAGCAGTCCATCTGCCATACTTGCCACTCATCAAAAGGATACATCTCCGCTGCCCGGATACACAGAGGCAGCATTTCTTCATATTCTTCCTGCTCTTTCATCAAATGGCAGAGTTCTTCCATACTCTCAAAATACAGTCTCTGGTAATCTGCCTCTGCTACAACAACCCAGTCTTCTCCACACAACGCTGGCAGAAAATACCCCTTATACAACTGACAAGCTTCTTTCAAAAGTTCTGCCCGCTTTGTACCTTCTTGCGCCTTGGCCTTTTCTAATAATTCCCGAAACAGAAGCGCATCTACTTGCACAGGAAAAGAACAGGCAAAACGATAATGCTGATTATTGGTGTAGATATAAGGCTCTTCTGGTAATTGTGTATTTTTTAACATTTTCCGCAGATTGTGCGTTGTTACGCGCAAATTGCCTGAGAGGTCTCCTACGGGTTCTCTTTCAAATAAATGTTTCATTAATTTCTGTCTAGGAATCCCTTTCTCTCCGGCGTACAACAGAATCTGTAACAGGTGCATGGTTCTTGAGGTCTGTATCTTACTGACTTCAACCAATTCGCCTCCATAGAACATGGCAAATTCCCCTAGCATCCGAACTTCCAGACATTTTTCCCCATCTATCATGTTACTTTTCTCCCTTTTGGCACCACATATTCTGCTCTTATCAGCTCTGTTTACATCGCCATGCCTTTATTTGCCTTCTTTTATACTACTTATAATCAAAAATTACTTTATTATGTAATTTATAGTGATTATATCATAATACATTGACAAATCTCAAGAAAACTTGTATCTTTGCTATAAAAAAGCAGCACATTATCATTTTCTCATATGTGTTTTCTTTTTATGTCATCTTCTATAACATACTTTCGGGGATAAAAGCTTGTATTCTATTACTCCTTTACAAGTGCTGTCTTTGCATCTTTCCATGTTCTGCCGTTTGCTTCTCCGGCTTCATCTAAGAGCCTGAGAAGCTCTAACGCACTCCGAAAGCTTACGGTCTTATTCTCTTCTGCCCAGGTCACTTGTCCCTGCCAGGTCTCTTTTTGGCGAAATTGGATGTGTACTAAAAAGGTCCCTCTCTCTGTCTGTCTCTCTTTCATCTAGTCTCTATCCTTTCTTTTCTTCAAACCAGGAAGTCTCCTGTTTGGCTTCTGTTGTCTCCACTGCACTTGCAATCAGCTTGATCATTTCCCAGATAGAACGAAAATACAAGGTCTTATCCTGCTCCATCCAGGTAATTCTGCCTTGCCAGCTGCTATTTTGGCGATGCTGTACCCGAATGATAAAACTTCCTAAATCTCCATGTTGGCTTAATAATTCTTCATCTTTCATGATTTTTATTCTCTCCTGTCTCAAATAGTTCCTTGACGACTTTGTAAAAAAAGAACGTGTATTGGTCGTGGGGTAGGGAAACTTAAGCCCATCATACAACTGTTCCATACAGAACAAGACCTCATCTATATTGGAAAATGGCAGCATTTCCCGACTGTATGCATGGTAAAGCCGTCCCACAATCTCCCTGTTTTCTGACAAATTGTCCACACACAATACCACTCCATTTGGTACCCCCAGATACCATTGTGATTTTTCCATATCCTAAGTCCTTTTTCTAAGAGAGTTTTTTCCCTCTGTCTGGAGAACAGATAACACTGTTTACATAATACTGTATCTCTGTTCGCCGTCTCCTTGCTGCAAAGTGGGTATTGATTCGCTCCTGAATAATCTGACAGTCCTCTAACACCGTGTTGACCAGCAGTACCAGATATTGCCCATTGCCATAGCGACATAGTGCATCGCTTCTTCTGACAGAAGTTAGAATCGCTTCTCCTAGATACTCTGTCAGTTCTTCTAATACCAGCTCATCTTCAATCACCTTTCCTCTGCCATCCATCACCATACAAAGCATCAGATAGACTGACTGCCCACCACGTCCCATCATCCGTTCTACCATATGGTAGATGCCCTGAAAGACCGGATAAGAACACAGATATCCTCCTGCATTTTCGTGATTCTCTTCCGAAAGCCTCTTTTGTATATCATTTAGCGCACCTCTTTGATGCTCTAACTGTGTGCCTAACTTATGTACCAATTCCATCATTTGTCTCGATGGCCGAAGTCCCTGTTCCTGAAAATATAACTCCACAGTGTCATCATAAAATTTTCTGGCATCCGCATAGCGCTTCATCGACACCAGCGCCTCCATCGTCACCGTCTCCCAATCTGACATAGGACTTATCTTTGCTGCATAGAGTCCTAATGCTTCCATCTCTCCGTAATTCTCACTCGCTCTTAAAAGCCACACTGCCTTATCCATACAGGCACAGAACATCCCCCGATACTTCTTCGCCTCCTGCGCCACCCAGAGAATCCCGGCATGTGCCGGCAGAAATTCCCCCTTGTAGCAATAGCACGCATCCAGATAACGTTTTAGTCTCCCTTTTAAGTCCTGTGTCTCTTCTGCCTCTAGATAAAGTCGTTCAAATTCTCTGGCATCCTCCACCACCGGCACTTCGTCTGTCCAATAGTACACACCATCTTTTTGTACAATATAATTTGCCTCCGGCAACCCCGCATTCCTCAGCTTTTTCTTTGCATTATAGATAACGCTTCGTGTCGCATGGTGAATATCCCCAATATCCCGGTTCTCAAACAAGACTGCTTCTAACCGGTCTCTACTCACCCCGTCTACTCTCTCATGCAGCAAAATCTGCATCAGATACACAAACTGCGATTCTCTGG
>Ga0137308_102270_pt1 | contig 13476 bp, 11 predicted proteins | sample Inofrocosms_June_FD_97181 | JGI IMG/M metagenome (GOLD analysis project Ga0137308, IMG submission 97181) | Mouse cecal microbial communities from Vienna, Austria - N-Acetylneuraminic and N-Acetylglucosamine D2O microcosms_June | ecosystem: Host-associated > Mammals > Digestive system > Large...
TTGAGCAGCCTGTTTCGCGCCATTGCGTTATTAAAATTTCTAGACAATGCCACCGCGTTGCCGTCGAAATTTTGCCTAGTGTACTGACACGTTCATATTCAGGAAAATCTCCCTGCCTGTTTTCCTGATAGAGCTACTCGCCAAGCATCAACGCAGCCACCGCTACGCCTATGTTTGTGGAGCAGCACTCTCAGAAAAATATTCTGCGGAGACTGTAAAAGGCGGATGGAACGGAATAATTTTCCGAACGATAGGATAAGAGGATTTATGAAGAAGATCAGACATGCTAAAATAATCGAAACGATTCAGAAACATGATGTGGAGACACAGGAGGAACTGGCAAATTATCTGCGGGATGCGGGACTTACAGTGACTCAGGCAACGGTTTCCAGAGATATCAGAGAATTACAGCTTTCTAAAATTCCTACAGGAAACGGCAGATTAAAATATATTGTTTTAAAGCAGGACGACAGTCACATGGGCGATAAGTACATCCGTGTACTTAGTGACGGTATGCTTTCCATGGATATGGCGCAGAATATTTTAGTTTGTAAGACCGTGTCCGGTATGGCTATGGCGGTGGCAGCAGCTTTGGATGCCTTAAAATTTCCGGAGATTGTGGGCTGCATTGCCGGAGACGATACTATATTTGTGGCGGTGAGAACTACCGGTGAGACACAGGTGCTAATGGATAAAATCCATAAAATATTGGATAAGTAGGGCATAGATCAGCGGAGAAGGTACGTAAGGAGAGGAATATGTTACAAAGTTTACATGTCAAAAATCTGGCGCTGATGGAAGAGACGGAGGTAGAATTCGGTGAGGGGCTGAATATTCTCACCGGTGAGACAGGAGCGGGAAAATCTTTGCTGATCGGCTCCGTAAATTTGGCTCTCGGCGGAAAATTTGACAGGGAAATGCTTCGCAAGGGAGCGGACAGCGCTCTTGTGGAGCTTGTTTTTGTTTCCCAAAGCGAGAAGGTGAAAGAAAAGCTTTCTCAGCTGGAGCTGGAAGCCCAAGAGGACGGCACGGTGATTATCAGCCGTAAGATGCAGGTGGGAAAGAGCGTCTGTAAGATTAACGGTGAGACGGTGACGGCAAAGCAGGTAAAAGAGCTTGCGGAAGTATTGATTGATATCCACGGGCAGCATGAACACCAATCTCTGCTTCATAAGAAAAAGCATATGGAGATTTTGGATGCTTATTGCGGCGGTGAATTTCTGTCTGCCGCAGAGGCTGTGGAAGAAGCTTACAGAGAGTGTAGCCGGCTGCGGAGAGAATTGTCGGAAGAGGCCATGGACGAGGAGACCAAGGAAAAAGAGAGGTCTCTGGCCGAGTTTGAATATAAGGAAATCGAGCAGGCTAAGCTTGCTGCCGGTGAGGATGAAGAGCTGGAGAGGCGCTACCGCCTGATGGCAAACGGCAGGAAAATCACGGAGAGTCTTGCGGAAAGTTATCAATATACGGGAAACGACAGCGGCGAGGGAGCAGGAAGTTCCCTGAGCAGAGCTCTGAGGGCACTGCGGAATGTGTCCGCCTATGATAAACGTCTGGGAGAATTGGAGGGACAGCTGTCAGAAATCGATAATCTGCTGGCTGACTATAACCGCGATGTGGCGGAATATATGAGTGACTGTGAGTTTGACGAGGAAGAGTTCGCCGAGGTGGAAGAGCGGCTGAACACCGTAAATCATCTGAAAGGAAAATACGGAAATACCATAGAAGAGGTGATTGTATACGGTGAGGAGAGACAGCGGATGCTGGAGAAACTGGCCGATTATGACGACTATATGCAGAAATTAGGTCAGAAGCTTGACAAAGCGGAAAAAAAGCTGCAAAAAGCTTGTAAAAAGCTTTCCGCTATACGCTGCCAAAACGCCGCGGTGCTGACGGAAAAGCTGAAAGAGGCTCTGGTACAGCTGAACTTCCTGACGGTGGCTTTTGAGGTGGCCGTCCGGCCGGAACAGGCGATTACTGCGAAGGGCTATGATGATGTGGAATTTCTGATTTCCACCAATCCGGGAGAAAGTCTGAAGCCTCTGGCACAGGTGGCAAGCGGGGGTGAACTGTCCCGGGTGATGCTGGCCATAAAAACGGTGCTTGCGGGAAGAGACGACATCGATACATTAATTTTCGATGAGATTGATGCCGGAATCAGCGGAAGGACGGCATGGCGGGGGTCGGAGCAGCTGGACACGGTGGCAAAGACCCATCAAGTCCTCTGCATCACCCATCTGCCTCAGATTGCGGCTATGGCGGACACACATTTTGTCATTGAAAAGAGCAGTACAAAGGATCATACAATCACCGATATCCATACGTTGGAGGAAGAAGAGTCTCTTGGCGAGCTGGCCAGACTGCTGGGCAGCGATGAGCGGACGGAGGCGGCTCTGTCCAACGCAAGGGAGATGAGGGCACAGGCCATGGAACATAAGCGGGAACGATAGTAGTCCGAATTGCTGTGAAAGGTAACACAATGACGTTACTGTTCACTTCGTTCACAGCAACCTATGCACAGAAATCGCAAAACAGCGATTTCGCGCATGTCTGTCTCGGGTTTATCACGCAGAAACAGCGTGAAAACACCTCGCGGCGACAGAGAGTGAACAGTAACACAATGACACAAAATGCATAAGTTTTATAAATATTTGCATGGACTTTGGAAAAAATTTCTATTATACTGTATTTAGAGCACAGCTGTATAAAGGTTTTAGGGAAAAACACAAAAATTTATTGGAAATACTTACCCTTGTATGCTATAATGTAAGTGCTTTCATAAAAAGGTAACACTCAATATCGGTCTAATCCCTAAAACAGCAAGGAACCGGATATTGAAGAAAGAGAGGCGTGTAAGGTGGAACTTAGAACAGCAGTATCACCAAGAGATGTGAAACATTATACCACGGAGCGTCTGCGGGAGGAGTTTCTGATTCAGAATCTCTTTGTCCCCGGCGAGATTAAGCTGGTATACAGCCACATTGACAGAATCATTACGGGTGCGGCAGTGCCTGTCCAGCCCATCACCCTGACCGCAGGGGACGAGCTTCGTGCAGAATATTTCTGCCAGAGGAGAGAGCTTGGCGTGATCAATATCGGAGGAGCCGGAACTATTACCGTTGACGGTAAGGTATATAAAGTCGGCTTTAAAGAGGCAATGTACATTGGAATGGGATCCAGAGATATCGTTTTTGCAAGTGACAATGCTTCCGAACCCGCAAAATTTTATCTGAATTCCGCCCCGGCACACAGAACCTGCCCTACCGTGCTGATTAAGCCGGAAGGCGCTGCGGAGGAAGGCGTAGTCATTGTCAAGGACGAGAACAAGGTGGAACTCGGTTCTCTGGAGGATGCAAACCACAGGGTAATCTGTAAGTACATTCTTCCCGGACAGGTTGAAAGCTGTCAGCTGGAGATGGGTATGACAAAGCTTGAACCCGGCAGTGTATGGAATACCATGCCATGCCACACCCACGACAGACGTATGGAGGTGTATCTCTATTTCGAGATGCCCGAGGACGCTTTCGTTATGCACTATATGGGCGAACCTGACGAGACGCGCCATATTGTTATGAGAAATGAAGAGGCTGTGATTTCCCCCAGCTGGTCCATCCATTCCGGCTGCGGTTCCAGAGCCTACACTTTTATATGGGGTATGGTCGGAGAAAATCAGGATTTTGACGATATGGACGGCGTAGCCATGAAGGATCTTATGTAGTTAAAAATAAAGATAAAGGAGAGGTAGAAATGGCAAACAATTATGTAAACAACTTTTCACTGGAAGGCAAGGTGGCTCTGGTAACGGGCGCTTCCTACGGTATCGGTTTCGCAATTGCATCCGCTTATGCTGAGGCCGGTGCAACCATCGTTTTCAACGATATTAAGCAGGAATTGGTGGACAAGGGTCTGGCAGCATACGCAGAGAAAGGCATTAAGGCTCACGGATATGTCTGCGACGTTACCAATGAAGAGGCTGTAAACGCTATGGTAGCTCAGATCGAGAAGGAAGTGGGCGTGATCGATATTCTGGTGAACAACGCAGGTATCATCAAGAGAATTCCCATGACCGAGATGACCGCAGAGCAGTTCAGACAGGTTGTTGATGTAGATCTGAACGCGCCTTTTATCGTATCTAAGGCAGTGATTCCTTCCATGATTAAGAAGGGCCACGGTAAAATTATAAACATCTGCTCTATGATGTCCGAGCTTGGCCGCGAGACCGTATCCGCTTATGCGGCTGCAAAGGGCGGTCTGAAGATGCTGACCAGAAATATCTGTTCCGAGTACGGCCAGTACAACATTCAGTGTAACGGCCTTGGCCCCGGTTATATCGAGACACCTCAGACGGCTCCTCTCCGCGAGAAGCAGCCTGACGGAAGCAGACATCCTTTCGATCAGTTTATCTGTGCTAAGACTCCCGCTAACAGATGGCTGAAGGCTGAGGAGCTGGCAGGTCCTGCCGTATTCCTCGCTTCGGAAGCATCCAATGCGGTGAACGGACATATCCTTTACGTTGACGGCGGTATCCTTGCCTACATCGGCAAACAGCCGGAATAGTCGAACATCACAAAGCCGAGCCGGCCGCGTGTCAGCCGCCATGCTTGCATGGGCGGCTGGCATGAGGACGATTCGGCGCGTGAAACGCCCTTGCAATACGGAGTGTTGCAAGGTGTGGTGTGAGTAAGTGCCGAGCCGCCATGCTTGCATGGGCGGCTGGCATGAGGACGATTCGGCGCGTGAAACGCCCTTGCAATACGGAGTGTTGCAAGGTGTGGTGTGAGTAAATGCCGAGCCGCCATGCTTGCATGGGCGGCTGGCATGAGGACGATTCGGCGCGTAAGTATTATATTTAGGAGGCTTTTCCATGAAAATTGCTTTGATTAATGAAAACAGTCAGGCAGCAAAAAATGAGATGATTTGTGCAACCTTGAAAAAGGTGGTTGAACCCATGGGTCATGAAGTGTTTAATTACGGTATGTGCGGCGCGGAGGATCCCAATTCCCTGACATATGTACAGAACGGTATTCTGGCGGCTGTCCTGCTGAATTCCGGTGCGGCTGATTATGTGATTACAGGTTGCGGCACCGGTGAGGGCGCAATGCTTGCCTGCAATTCTTTCCCTAAGGTTTTATGCGGACATATTGAGTCTCCTCTGGATGCTTATCTGTTTTCACAGGTAAACGACGGTAACTGTGTGGCTCTTCCTTTTGCCGAGAACTTCGGCTGGGGAGGCGAGCTGAACCTTCAATATACTTTTGAAAAGCTGTTCTGCGCTCCCGGCGGCGGTGGATATCCCCCTGAGAGAGTGGAACCCGAACAGCGCAATAAAAAGATTTTGGATAAGGTGAAAGAAGTGACCCATACTGATATGGTGACAATCCTTAAGAATCTGGATCAGGAGCTGGTGAAAGGAGCGCTTTCCGGAGCAAAGTTCCAAGAGTATTTCTTTGCAAACTGCAAGTGCGATAAGATCGCGGCAGCCGTAAAGGAGATCCTTGCTTAATACATTGTCATGAAAACAGTATATAAGCGATTGATGATGAGTTTGTATCGGAGTGTTTCGCGTAAAACGCTTCGGAATGGAGGTAAAAATGGACGCAGTATTAGAACAAATCAGTAAAATCGGTATTGTTCCCGTTGTGAAAATTGACAGAGAAGAGGATGCGCTTCCTCTGGCAAAAGCTCTGTGCGCAGGCGGACTTCCCTGTGCAGAGGTAACTTTCCGTACCAGTGCGGCAGCAGGCGCAATTAAAATCATGACAGAGAACTTCCCCGATATGTGCGTGGGTGCAGGTACTGTCTTGAATGCGGAGCAGGTAGATGCGGCAGTGGAAGCAGGCGCAAAGTTTATCGTGAGCCCCGGTTTAAATCCCAAGACGGTTAAGTATTGTATTGAAAAGGGCGTGCCTGTTACTCCCGGTACTTCCAGCCCTTCCGATATTGAGCAGGCGATTGAGCTTGGTCTTGAAGTGGTAAAATTCTTCCCCGCAGAGCAGTCCGGCGGTCTGGCTAAGATTAAGGCTATGGCAGCTCCTTATGTGAATATGAAGTTTATGCCCACCGGCGGCGTAAATGCTAAGAATCTTACCTCTTATCTGGACTTCCCCAAGATTATTGCATGCGGCGGCTCATGGATGGTTCCCGGCGATTTAATAAATGCGGGCGAGTGGGATAAGATTGAGCAGCTTACCAGAGAAGCGGTTCAGACAATGCTCGGCTTTGAACTGGCGCATGTCGGTATCAACGGCACCAGCGAAGAAGAAGCCGTTAAGATTGCCAACCGTTTCGGATTTATCTTCGGTATGCCTGCTAAGGTCGGCAACAGTTCCGTATTTGCAGGAAGCGCCGTAGAAGTATACAAGACTCCTTATCTGGGAGAGCACGGCCATATTGCCGTAAAGACGAACTATATCGACAGAGCAGTGAATTATCTGAGCACTGTTTTGGGCGTGGAAATTGCAGAGGATACTGCCAAGAGAGATGCTAAAGGCAACTTAAAGGCTGTTTATCTGAAGGAAGAATTCGGCGGATTTGCGGTACACCTTGTGCAGAAATAAGCGTGAAGGAAATCACTAAGCTCGGAAAGACCTCGCTAAGTGATTTCACGCTCTGCGGTGCAGAGCTTCTCCCCAAACTGCTAAAGCAGTTGGAAGAACGCAAGAGCAGCGTTCTTCCGGCCTTGCACCAATTCATAAATTGTTTGTGCCGACTGCGTCGGCATGGGGCTAAGGGTGAACGGAATGAAGTTTTTGTCTGTGCCGCATTGGGGGCATGGCAAAGGGAAAGCATTGGGTATTTTAGTCACTATTTTATAGGAGAAAGGAATTATTAAAATGGCAAAAGTTATTACAATGGGTGAGATTATGCTGAGACTGTCCACCCCTAACAACGAGAAATTTATTCAGGCGGATGAGTTTGATGTATGTTACGGCGGCGGTGAGGCTAATGTAGCTGTATCTTTGGCTAATTACGGACATGATGCAGAGTTTGTAACGGCAGTTCCCGATAATGAGATCGGTGAATGTGCAGTGGCTGCTCTCAGAAAGTACAATGTGGGCACGAAGAATATCGCTAAATGCGGCGAGAGACTGGGTATCTATTATTTGGAGAGCGGATCTTCCATGAGACCCTCCAAGGTTGTATATGACAGAGCGCATTCTTCCATTTCTACGGCAACCGCAGCAGACTTTGACTTTGACGCAATTTTTGAAGGCGCAGACTGGTTCCACTTTACCGGTATTACTCCTGCCGTATCTGACAGTGCGGCTGTATTGACAGAGGAAGCATTAAAGGCAGCAAAGAAGCATGGTGTAAAGGTTTCCGTAGACTTGAATTTCCGTAAGAAGCTGTGGTCTTCCGAGAAGGCACAGAAGGTTATGAAGAATCTGATGCAGTACGTTGACGTATGTATCGGTAACGAAGAGGATGCAGAACTGGTACTCGGTTACAAGCCCGGTAAGACAGATGTAACGAGCGGTGATCTGGAACTGGCAGGTTACAAGTCCATTTTTGAGCAGATGGTGGCAGATTATAACTTTGAGTATTGCATTTCTTCCTTGCGCGTAAGCCATTCCGCTTCCGATAACGGCTGGTCTGCATGTATCTATTCCAGAGATACCAAGGAATTCTATCACTCAAAAGAGTACAGCATCCATCCCATTGTTGACCGTGTGGGCGGCGGTGATTCCTTTGCAGGCGGCGTAATCTGCGGTATGCTTGACGGCAAGGACTTTAAGGCGGCTCTGGAGTACGGTGTGGCAGCTTCTGCTTTGAAGCACACCATTCCCGGTGACTTTAATCTGGTATCCAGAAAAGAAGTTGAGACTTTGGCAGGCGGCGATGCGTCCGGCAGAGTGCAGAGATAGTAACAGACATAAAAAATTGCGGCTTTAGGGCAGCGCTTATAAGACGGTATCGTAATTGTTTTCGGAAACGGTGTAGCTTGCGGGCTATGCCGTTTCCGTGTTTGGAAAAAGACAGGCAAAAGCAATCGCTTTATGCCTGTCTTTCTTTATACCCTGTATAGAGCTGCCCGTCTGTCAGGTTGTCGGTTCATACCATACCGTTTTTGAGCGGCAGCCTTTTGTCAGAGACTTTTATGTCCTTTATTACTGCTTATCTGCGGAGAAGTAAACAAAGAATACATCGCCGGTGGTATCGTCATCGAACATCTCAAGGTAAGAAATAGAGAAATCCTTGTTGCCTGCAGGAACTTCAAATACCAAAAGGCCGTTAATGCTCTTGCCGATTCCCAATTCGTACTCACCGGGCAGCATCTGATCATTCAATACATCGTTGAGATCGTAGGTGATGGGGAATCCGTATGCATCATCCGCATCATCATTCCATTGGATCTGGAAGTCAGTATCAAACATGGGAAGAGTGGAAGTAGCGGTATTCTTAATGGTAACGTCTGCTACCAGAATCTCGTTTCCTGCCTGAGGGGTATGTCCCTCATACTCGTCACAGAGATAAGCGCTGTTCACAGTGTAGTCAAAGAAGTAGGTATGCATGGTGTCACCCAGACGTCCTTCTGCATTACCGTTCTCGTCAGGGTAACCTGCACTGGTTGATGAACTGGAAGGAGTAGCAGCGGAAGAGCTTGCAGCACTGCTGGAAGGGGTGGTAGAACTTGCTGTTGAACCAGAGGTCCCGTTAAGAGTGCCATTGCTGCCACAGCCGGTCAGAACAGCTGCCGTTACTACAGTTGCTAAAAAAAGTGAAGCAAATTTTTTCATATCGATCCTCCGTATAAAAATTAATTATAGATATCACAAAGGCTATGTTATCACATTTCTTTAAATTTTACAATTCTTTTTATGAGAAAAGTCTATAGAATCTGCATGTTACTGTTCACTCGCTGTCGCCGCGAGGTGTTTTCACGCGGTTTCTGCGTGATAAACCCGAGACAGACATGCGCGAAATCGCTGTTTTGCGATTTCTGTGCATAGGTTGCCGTGAACGGAGTGAACAGCAGCATCTGCATAAAATGTGGAATAATATGCATTTGAGCCGGAATATTAATAATTTCTTAGGATACAATTAGTACATCATTATGATACATAACAAGTTTACTATGTATAATGAATCGTGAATCTGTTGGAGATTCGCTTCGTAAAGAAAGCGGTGTGGAAAGCTAATTGAGAACATCATAATTCAGTAAAAGCAGGAGGTTTATGAAATGGTAAAAGAATGGAGAACAAAGTGGAAAAGGAGACTGGCATTGCTTGCCGGGGTGCTGGTACTCGCCGGAAGCATGTCGGGCTGCGGACGGCAAGGGGCTTCCGGAGGAAGCGGTAATGGCGGCAACGGAAATGACGATATGGCGGTAAAGGGCGCTTATCTGGAGAAAGAGGTGTCTCTGGCAGGGATACCGGAAAATGCTGCAGTCAAGCAAATCTGTACCGTGGAGGAACAAGTACATCTTTTAACTGTGAACGAGGTAGGAGAAGGGCTTAAGCTGCAGGAGTGGGCGCTTCAAGAGGACGCTTTTGTAGAAGTTACGAAGCCATGGCTGGCAGATTTTATAATACCCGCCGAATCATATATGGATATTCAGCTATTTCAGGACGGTAATGGAATACAATACCTGTACTTTCAGACAATAGACAGCGAGCTTGAGACTTATCGGGGAAATCTCTGGCGGGGGGACGGCAGTGAAGCAAAAGATATCACACCGGAAAAGTGGTCTGTGATTAATGAAGATTACGGCAGGTACGAATTTATAAACGGAATTACGGCATTGAAAAACGGTACTTTGGTGGTACAATCCTCTCTCTCTGCAGACAGGATAAACGGCGAAGACGGAAGTGTGCTGGACAGTGTACCTCTTACCCAGTATGGGGAAGACTTGATTACAGACGGTGAAAACGTATATCTCTTTTCCATGAATATGTCCGGCACAATCGAAGGGGTGGAAAAGTGGACAGGGGGAAGTATTAAGGATGCGGTTACTCTTCCCTTTGGCCAGAATTCTTCCTATAGCGTAAAGCTCTGTGCTTTGCCTGACGGCACGTTGATTTCGGCAGACACGGATGGGATTTTTCAGTGTGAGGCGGGCTCGGAGGATTGGAAGAAGTTAATTTCCGGTCTGGAAACCAGTTTTTCTCTTTCGGGTATCTGGTGTACGGGACTGACTGCATTGCAGGATGGCAGGATATATGCGCTTTTTAATCAGGAAGACGGCACATCCAAGCTGATGGTATATGAGTATGACCCTGAGGCGGTGCCCGTGGTGAGTACGATTCTGAAGCTCTATGCAGTGGAGGAGAGCAGCCTTCTGCAGAATGCGGCTGCTCTGTATCACAGGGAGCATCCGGACATATTGATAGAAGTCCAGTATGCTTATTCTGCCGAGGATAAATATTCCCGGGAGGGTTTGGACTATAATACGGTACAGCAGCAGATTAATACTATGCTCATGGGAAGTGAGGCGCCGGATATTCTTGTACTGGATCATTTAAATAAGGAATCTTATGTGGATAAAGGGCTGCTTTTAGACTTGTCGGATATTATTGCCCCCATGGAGGCAAACGGCGAGGTGCTTTCCAATATTACGGGATTTTACCGTAATGAAGAAGGCAAACAGTATATAGTGCCTATGCAGTTTGGTTTTTCCTTTGCTTTGGGAAGGGATATATCTGCTGAGGATATGGTTTCTATGCAGACGCTGGCAGCTTTTCTCGGCAGCAGAAGCGAGAGCTACATGGGTCCCAGAACGGCGGCGGAGCTGGTGGATCTCTTTTATCCCTATTTCTGTGAAAATATGGTGGAGAACAAAGAGCTGAATCGGGAGGTTCTCACGCAATACCTAGAAGCGTTAAAACAGATTGCCGATAACAGCGGTATGATTGAACAACGGGATAAAAATGAACGAGGATACAATATGTGGGAGCTGGCTTATCGCGCAAAATTTGCCATAGAAGCCAGTGACGGGTTTAACGGGAGCATGTTCCCCTTGTCCATGGCGAATTATATCAAGGGAGACTTTACGGCATTTGAGAATGTCTTTATCCCCCATGTGGAAATGGGTGTATCGGCTAAGAGTGAATATCAGGATATTGCAAAGGACTTTATAGCCTTCTGCTTGTCCGAGGAGGTTCAGGGCAGAGATTATTACATTGGATTCCCCATAAATACAGGAAGTCTGGAAACCCTTGCAAAGTTTGACCGTTCCGAGTATGCGGCATGTACTTCGATAGAAATCGGCGAAGGGGCGGAAGAACTGTTTGATATTGACGCCTACCCCGAGGAGACGGCACAGAAGCTGGTGGAGTTATGTAAAGGGTTGGATCGTCCGTATACGGAAGATGCAAAGATTAGAGAAGTATTGATTGATACATTGCCATTATATCTGCAAGGTACGCAGTCTCTGGAGGAAACGATAGAGAAGATCGAAGGCGGGCTGAAAATGTATTTGGCGGAATAGTGTGGGAAGATAACATTACACAATCCTGACTGGAGTGCCCGCTGAAGCGGGTACTCCAAACTACTAAAACAGTTAGAAAAATGCTTGGAAACATCCGGAGAACAAGAACCATAACTTTTTCTGTTCCAAATACTTTTCAAAACTCTTGAAAAAAAGAATTGACATTTTATAAAACAAATGCTATTATGTTTCTTGTGCAGTGCTGATAAAGCATATGCGGAAGTGTCGGAACTGGCAGACGAGCAAGACTAAGGATCTTGTGGCAGCAATGCCGTGTGGGTTCAAGTCCCATCTTCCGCAGTGGTTAAAAGTGTGGGGAAACCTTGATTATATTGAGGTTTCCCTATTTTTATTGTTAAAATTATTGGTTACAGTTGGTTACACTTTGCAATAAGTTTATCCGAGTGCCCTTTCAAAAGCATCTGTCCTTTTATCCCATGAGACAGTTGAATAATTATAAAACTTTGCTGTTGTGGAAAAATCTTCATGCCCTGTAAACTTTCTGATTTCTTCATTTGTCAGTTGACCCGACTCTATCATCTTTGAGATAAGGGTTTTCTGATACTATGGTTGCCTTTCTGCATGGTGTCAATCTGCCTGTTTATCCATTCGATAGTTTGCATTTTATCATATTAAAGAGATAGTGCAATAAAAAAACTGCACTACCTCTGTAAAGATTTGCATAATCTAAATAATCTATATTTTAGAGTGGTGCAGGAATAGCAAATTTCTCTCTTAAAATATCAAAACCTTTGACATTTTGCAGTTGTGTATAAGAAATCCATTCCACAGAAGAATCTATTTCAACAGGCGGTTTTGTATTAGCGGAACCTTTCATATCTGCAAGGCAGTTTAGTGATTTTATTATCTAATAAGTTTAACATTTGCTATATAACTTCTATCCTATTTGCTTACAATATAAATGCTTCTTTTCAGCTGTAAAAGCCACGGTAAAATGATTGAATCCCATAGAAACGATTTTTGCTGTGCGATAGGATTGCCTATCATTGTCAGTAAGCGTTTTGAAAGAGTGGAGACTACCCTCGTTGGATTTCCAGACAAAGCTGATAAGCAATCCCTGTTCGATATTGCCTTGCTTATTGACGCTGTAAGATATGGCTAAATCGAAATACGTATTTTTCCATAGATGCCGCCTAAATAGAAGTGCGGAGGAAACACACCCCTATTCCGAGATTAAAATAAACAACTGCTGCCATACACTTGTTTTTCTATGGAAGAGTGGTGTTTAAAATATTTTTAATTCTGTATTTCATTTTAAATTCGGGGATTTGTCCGCACCGATTGGTGAGCGGTGTGAATTTTAAACCTTTAAAGTTTTGAAATATGCCATTCAGAAAATCTATTATCTTACCGTTTTAGTATGTATAATCACGTTGCCTTGTAAGAATGCTTTCCCAATCACGTTCCTCTCTCAACACCCTTAAGACATGGATTTCTTTTTCGGATTCTATGATAATGTAAAAAATAATAGACGGAGGAAATGGGTTTTTGTAAATAGAATATCCACGATAACATAGATATGTCTTTCCCAAAATGCTGCCTAATATTTCAAGTTTATCCAAATGTTCCTTTACCTCTTCCTGAAAGCGGTCAGCCCTTGCTAGCCCAAACTGCGCTTCTATATAATCTGCAATTTCGGCTATATCATAAACAGCTTCCCACGTTACGATAACTTTATACTTCTGCATTTCTCCGCCTGTTCCTTAATTCAGTAATTTTAACAAAAGCTTCTGTTAAAGGCAATTCTCTTCCGGCTTCCATATCGTCAATGCCTCGGTCAAGCATTTTAAGCATTTTTTCGTAATTGATTGTTTCGTTCACTTTTTCATCTTGTAATGCATATGCCATAAACTCACCTGCTTTCTTCTTGCCATTGATACTTCTTAATTTAAGATACCATAGTTCCATCTATGAATCAAGTTTTTCTCATTTCTATTCTGTCAAAACCAGTGTTTTTTATCCATGTGCAAAATTTTTAAAATGTCCTTTACTTTTCTCGCAAGATTAGAGATAATTAAAGGGTCAAGAAG
>Ga0137308_102272_pt1 | contig 13454 bp, 10 predicted proteins | sample Inofrocosms_June_FD_97181 | JGI IMG/M metagenome (GOLD analysis project Ga0137308, IMG submission 97181) | Mouse cecal microbial communities from Vienna, Austria - N-Acetylneuraminic and N-Acetylglucosamine D2O microcosms_June | ecosystem: Host-associated > Mammals > Digestive system > Large...
TTCCTCTGTTTTCTCTCTTCCAAAGCCGCTTCCTTCGGGAACTGCTCCTTCTGTATTAATCCTTCCTGCACAGGCTCTTCCTGTACACGCCTCCGACGTACCGGTTCTGTCGGTTTCCGTTCTTCCTGCAGCGCTTCCTCCCGGACTCCTTCCCGTCTGACCGGCTCTCTCAGCTTTCTTTCTTCCCGAAGCGCTTCCCTTCGAACCTGCGCTTCCTCCGCCGCATCTTTTTGTATCTGCTCTATACGCATCGGCTCTATCTGAATCCGTTCCGGGCGAACCTGCTCCTGCTCTGCCGCCGCATATTCAGCGGCCGCATCTCTCTCGTCAGCCTGCTCTGCCTCCTGCGCATCCTCATATCCGAAATTTTCCCTTAAATACGCTCTCCAGTCAAATACCGCCTCAACCGCTTTTATGGCAACCTCCACCATACCTTCATCCGGCTCCTTTGTGGTAAGGCCCTGCAGCCAGAGTCCCGGCGCCGATATCATCCTGACCAGCCAGTTATCGGATCTTCCCGCGAGGCGGATGATCTCATAAGCGATCCCGGCGATCACGGGAATCAGCAGAATCCTGATCAGCACCTTCAGCGCCATATTATCAACCCGTATAAAGAAAAACAATACCACACTGATCAGCATCACAAACAGCAAAAAGCTGGTTCCGCAGCGTCTGTGCTGCTTGGAGCTTCTCATTACGTTTTCTACAGTCAGTTCTCTTCCTTTTTCAATACAGTTGATGCATTTATGCTCCGCCCCGTGGTACATATATACCCTTCGGATATCCTTCATCAGCGAGATCAGAAGGACATAGGCCACAAAGATCAGGATACGGATGACGCCTTCAATGATTGCCAGAAGAGACTCATTTCTGACAAACCGCTCCAGATAACTGGAAATAAAATAGGGCAGCACCATAAAAATGCCCACCGCAAAGACTACTGCCACTATCGTTGTCAGCATCATCAGAATACTTTCCGCTTTATCCTTAAACACCTTATTCAGCATCTTGTCGGCTGCGCTTTCCTGTGTCCCCTCCTCTTCCGCATAGAAAGCGGCGGAATGATTCAGGCATTTCGTGCCCAGTCTCAGGGAATCCGCAAAAGAAAAGACACCGCGGATAAAAGGAAGCTTTGTCAGTTTACTTCCCCCCAAAAAACCGGTATATTCCCCGATCTCCACATCGATCTCCCCGTCCGGCTTTCTCACCGCAACAGAATAACGGGTATTATTTTTCATCATAATCCCTTCCAGGACCGCCTGACCGCCGATACCGGAATAACATTTTTTCTTTCTGGCCATGGATATACTCCCATCAAAAAAATAATGAGTTTCACTCATATTACAAGATTCGCTTCTCAATCTCGAAAATTCCGGGCACTTTCCCGCGGAATAAACAGAAATAAACAAAAGAAGGTTGAGGACAACCTTTCCCCAACCCCTTCTTAATCATCTTATTTTGCAGCCATACCGTATTTCTTATTGAACTTATCAATACGTCCGTCTGCTCTGGCGCTCTTCTGCTGACCAGTGTAGAATGAATGACATTTGGAACAAACTTCAACGTGGATCTCCGGTTTTGTGGAGCCTGTCACGAATGTATTGCCGCAGTTACATGTCACAGTTGCCTGATAGTAGGCAGGATGCAGTCCTTCTTTCATTTCTCTCACCTCTCTATTTTCATTTGCGATTATTTTTCTCTAATACAAAACTGCCCGCTTCTCAGCGACAGCTTATTCATTATAACATAGCGTCTTCATCTGCGCAAGTGCTAATTTTCGGAATTTTCCGGAAACCAGATTTCTTGAATCATGTTCTCGCGAAACGCATAGTAAATGCGCATTCCCGACCCGTGAAAAGTAACAATTTCTTTATTTCCTCCATGTCCCGTGACGGCTTCCGTTTCCATATTTCTATAGAATAACCGTTCATCCTCCGGCTTTACTGCCGTTCTATATAAACTTCATCTTCCGCACCATATTGACAAACTCTCCGTTCGTCTTCGTCCTTGCAAACAGATCCAGTATCTTATCCACCGCTTCATCCGCTTTCATACCGTTCAACGCTTTACGCAGAATATTAATGATCTCCTGTTCATCCGGCGTCAGCAGCAAATCTTCCCTTCTTGTGCTGGACTTCGGAATATCCACGGCAGGGAACACCCTCTTTTCGGAAAGCTTCCGGTCAAGGACCATCTCCATATTACCGGTTCCCTTAAACTCCTCATAGATCACATCGTCCATCTTGGAACCTGTTTCCACAAGGGCAGTCGCCAGAATCGTCAGACTTCCGCCGCCTCTCATATTCCTCGCCGCACCGAAAAACCGCTTCGGCATATGGAGCGCAGCCGGATCAAGACCGCCGGAAAGTGTTCTTCCTGAAGGCGGTACCGTCAGGTTATACGCTCTTGTCAGACGGGTGATGGAGTCCAGCAAAATGCAGACATCCTGTTTATGTTCCACCAGTCTCTTTGCGCGTTCGATCACCATCTCGGCCACACGTTTATGATGCTCAGGCAGCTCGTCAAATGTGGAGTATATCACTTCCACATTGGGACCTTCGATCGCCTCCTTAAAATCCGTCACCTCTTCCGGCCTCTCATCGATCAGCAGGATGATAAGATGCACGTCCGGGCTTGTCTTCTTCAGAGATCTCGCCACTTCCTTCAGCAGCGTTGTTTTACCTGCCTTCGGCGGCGAAACGATCATACCACGCTGGCCTTTTCCCACAGGGCTGATCAGATCCATGATACGCATCGCCATAGACGCACCGGGCGTCTCAAGGCGCAGGCGCTCGTTCGGAAAGATCGGCGTCATATCTTCGAAATTTGTCCGGCGCTGGGCGATCTCCGGCGGGAAACCGTTGATCTTCCTGACATACAATAATGCGCTGAACTTTTCGCTCTGTGTCTTTATCCTTGTATTTCCCTCTATGATATCTCCGGTCTTCAAATTAAACCGGCGTATCTGGCTGGGTGCGACATAAACATCGTTTTCACCGGGCAGATAATTTTCACAGCGGATAAATCCGTAGCCGTCCGGCATTACCTCCAAAATACCGTTTGCCTTAATACCGCTGTCCAGCTCTGACGGAAATTTCTCCTTTTCTCCTTCCGGGGCGCTGCCGGGTATAATGGACTTTGCCTCCACTACCTTTCCCTTCTCCTCATCTTTTTTGTCCTCTGCAAGCATGGCCTCGATCAGATCCGCCTTCTTCAGCCCTGAAACGCGAATCCCTCTTACCTTCGCAATTTCCTTCAGCTCATTCAATGCAAGAGATTCATACTTTTCTCTCATATCACTCATGTTATTCAGTTTTTTCTCCTTTCCTGTCTGCTCTTTACACTATCAGATATTGTCCCTCAGGTTTCATTTTACATTTCGTTACTATATTTTGGATTAGTTTCAGGATATTGAATCGCATTCAGATACCTTACGGCCTGCCGACCGACACCAAGATATGATAAAGATTACTCTTTTCAATACGCCCATTATACAGTACAAATGCGGAAGTGCCAACCTTTTTTTTAATTTTATAAAAATTTTATAATTATATATTTCTGTTTATTATGGAGAAAGGGCTTGCCAAATTTTTTCAAAGTATATATCATAATTACGGAACTTAACACAATAACCCCCGCACCGGGTACCCGTCTGCGGAAATATTACGAAATCTGCCAAAAAGGAGCTGCCTGTATGACGATAAACGAAAAAGCATTGACACTTCATGAAACATGGAACGGAAAACTGGAAACTGTTTCCAAAACCCCGGTAAAATCAAGGGAGGATCTTTCCCTTGCATACACCCCGGGCGTTGCGGAACCCTGTAAAGTGATCGCCGAAAACAGGGACGCCGCATACACCTATACCTGGAAAGCCAACACTGTCGCTGTTGTTTCCGACGGTTCCGCGGTTCTGGGACTTGGCAATATCGGCCCTTACGCGGCGATGCCCGTGATGGAGGGAAAAGCCGTCCTGTTTAAAGAATTCGGCGGCGTCAATGCCGTTCCCATCTGTCTCGACACACAGGATACCGAGGAGATCATCAAAACCGTCACCTATCTTGCCCCGGGATTCGGCGGCATCAATCTGGAGGATATCTCGGCGCCGAGATGTTTTGAAATCGAGGAACGCCTGAAACAGACGCTGGACATTCCCGTTTTCCACGATGACCAGCACGGCACCGCCATTGTTGTGTTAGCCGGTGTGATCAACGCGTTAAAAGTTGTGAAAAAAGAAGCTGCCGACTGCAGGGTTGTGGTAAACGGCGCCGGCAGTGCAGGCGTTGCCATCACAAAACTTCTTTTAACCTATGGTTTTTGCCAGGTTGTCATGTGCGATAAATCAGGTATTTTATCCAAAACCTCCGAAGGCCTCAACTGGATGCAGCAGAAGATGGTCGAGCTCACAAACCCCCGTCAGGAAACCGGTACCCTGGCTGATGCCATGAAAGGCGCGGATATTTTTGTAGGCGTTTCCGCCCCGAATATCGTAACACCTGATATGGTAAATTCCATGAACGCCGATGCCATCCTCTTTGCCATGGCAAATCCTGTCCCGGAGATCATGCCGGATGCAGCAAAAGCCGCCGGCGCAAGGGTAGTCGGCACAGGCCGTTCCGATTTCCCGAATCAGGTGAACAATGTGATAGCCTTCCCCGGCATCTTTAAAGGCGCTCTGGAAGGACGCGCAAAGCAGATCACCGAGGAGATGAAGCTGGCAGCCGCAAAAGCGATCGCTTCCCTTGTCCCCGGAGAGAACCTGAGCGAAGACTATATTCTGCCCGAAGCCTTTGATCCTACTGTTGTGGAAGTTGTGGCGCAGGCAGTCAAAGATCATATCCGGTAATAAACGCTCCCTTACCGGCATTGCGCTTTTGATGTGCGTTATCCTCAGGTATATCTCACATCAAAAGCCGCGGAAAGAAACAGGTAGGTCATTCATATGCTGCAGGAACCACTGACACTTTATAAGCTGATCCTTTTATATTTATTGAAAAGGGCCGGCCTGCCCCTGTCCAAAACAAGAGTCCGTGACTTTATTCTGGAAAAAGGGTATACAAATTATATCATATTAAATCAGGCTATCGGTGAACTCCTGGATGCCGGTATGATCACGGAACAGCTGATCAACGAACGTTCCCACTTTTCCCTGACGGAAGAAGGCGCTCAGACGCTCGCCTTTTTTCAGGGAAATATCAGCGACATCACAAAAGAAGAGATCAACACCTATTTAAGGGAAAACAAACTCGAATTGATCAGCGAGCTTTCCGTCACCGCAAATTATGACAGATCCTCCACCGGAGAATTCGAGGCACATCTTCTCGCAAAGGAAAAAGGGATCCCGCTGGTGGAGATCACTTTGTCTGTGCCGGCGGAAGAAACCGCTGCTTCCATCTGCAGGAACTGGCGGGAGAAAAATGAAGAGATCTATCAGATGTTAGTAGAACGGCTGTTTTCGTAGGGCGGACGCCGGGAAGGGAATAAAATTCCCCGACGCTTTTTAAGGGGCGCCTTGAACATTTTGTTTCCATCCCGGCTGATCCTTAAAATGATCAACTATTCTATGCGCTTTTCTTTTGCGGCCTCTTTCAGCCATTTCATATGTTCTTTTATTTTCACTTCGTATCCGTTTCCCCCTGGTCTGAAAAATTCTTTTCCGGTCAGTTCATAGGGCAGATACTGCTGCTGTACATAATGATTCGGAAAGTCGTGGGCATACTGATAGCCGATCCCCCTGCCGAGCTGTTTGGCCCCTTTATAGTGGGAATCCTGCAGATGCGCCGGCACTGCCAGATTTCCTGTCCGCTGTACCTCCTCCGTCGCGTCAAATACCGCCATACAGGAAGCGTTGCTCTTCGGCGCCGTAGCCACATAGACTGCCGCCTCGGATAAGATGATCCTCGCCTCCGGCATCCCCACTCTTTCCACTGCCAGCGATGCACTGACCGCCACGGTCAAAGCATTGGGATCTGCCATGCCCACATCCTCCGAGGCGCATATCATAATACGCCTTGCAATAAATTTGATATCCTCGCCGGACTCCAGCATCCTTGCCAGATAGTATACCGCCGCATCCGGATCGGAACCGCGCATGCTCTTGATAAAAGCGGAGATCACATCGTAATGGTTATCGCCGGTCTTATCATAACGCATGTTACGCTTCTGAATACACTCCTTCGCCACTTCCAGCGTCAGATGGATCTTCCCGTCTTCACTGCGGTTTGTTGTCAGAACACCCAGTTCCACCGCATTCAGCGCTTTTCTTGCATCCCCGTCGGAAAGATCCGCCAGAAACTGCAGAGCATCCTCCTCTATCACCGCATCGTAAGCGCCCATGCCCCGTTCCGTATCTTTTACCGCCCGCAGGATCAGCACTTTGATATCCTCCGCCTCGAGAGGCTTCAACTCAAAAATGATGGAGCGGGAAATAAGAGCCCCGTTTACTTCAAAATAAGGATTTTCTGTTGTCGCCCCGATCAAAATGATCGTACCGTCCTCCACAAAGGGAAGCAGGTAATCCTGCTGCCCCTTATTAAAACGATGAATCTCGTCAATAAAAAGGATCGTCCGCTTTCCGAACATGCCCAGATCATCCTTCGCCTTCTCCACCACGGCTTCCATATCCTTTTTCCCCGCCACGGTGGCGTTGATCTGGGTAAATTCCGAACTGGTGGTTCCCGCGATGACCTTCGCCAGCGTCGTCTTCCCGGTTCCGGGCGGGCCGTAAAAGATAACGGAGCTGATCTTATCTGCTGAAATGGCGCGATAAAGCAGCGTATCTTTCCCTATGATATGTTGTTGTCCCACTACCTCATCCAATGTGCGCGGACGCAGACGGGCGGCCAGGGGGGATTCCTTTTTCATAGCTCCCTGCCGCATATATTCAAATAAATCCATGAACTTCTCCTTCTTCTGTTTTCACAACGCCTGCGGGATATTATCCTTTACACTTTTATCCATGGCAATACCGCCTGCAGGCAGTCGTTTCATAGGCCGGGATATCTGCAATATTTCCCCGGGGCTCCTAAAACGCCGATATCCGCCGTTACATGCATGCTACATCGCTCCCAGCAGTCCCTCCAGCCCCTGTTCCCGGAAGATATCCTTGTAGTAACCGATCTCGTCCTGTATCAGCTCATCGATGACACGCATGCCGAGTACTTCCACCGGTGCCTTATCATCCGTAAGAAGCTCTCCCGTGCTTTCATAGGGTATCAGATTGTCCTCCACCCGTTCCATCATAACTGTCAGCTCTTCCTGACTCAAGTGTTTTCTGTTTTCTGACAGCAATGTCAGTATATTATCATTCTCGGAGGCAAATAATTCCCGGTTGGTCGCCCCTTTTACATCCACTGTATAAACATTCGGAAAGATGCTGGCGATCGTATCCGCAAGGCAGACATTGATACCGCCCTCCCCATCGGATTTCATATTCATATTAACGACCATCACGCCGTTTTCTTTCAAATGGTCTCTGACCAGCGTAAAAAATTCCACAGAAGACATCTGAAACGGAATCGTGATATCCTGATAGGCATCCACCATGATCACATCATATTTTTTATCAATAGTCTGCAGATAAGCCCTGCCGTCATAAGTCGTCACCTGCACTTCCTCCGGCAGATCAAAATAGGTTCCCGCCAGATCGGTGATCTTCTGGTCTATCTCCACGCCTTCCACCGTTATCCCGTCAAAATATTCCATGCACTGATGAGCATAGGTCCCTGTTCCCATCCCCAGGATCAGCACCTCCGTCTGATTTTTTTTCAACGTATCCGCCATCAGGGGCGCCGCCAGCGCATAATCATAATACATGCCGGTAAGCCCGTCCTCTTTCATTTTAATGGACTGCACCCCGAATAACACGTTTGTGGATAATATCACACTTCTGTCATCTTCTTTCACCTGCAGATAATTATAAATGGACTCGCCTTCATAGGCAAGATTGCTCTCCCAGAAGGCAAAACTGCCGGAATGGCCCAACACACTGCATAGTACAAAAAGTATGCCTGATACCACACAGGCTTTTACCGCCGTCTTTTTATTGATAAAATACAATAATCCGAGAAGAAGCAGAATCCCCGAAAAGATCAGAAAAGTAACGGACGTTCCCACCGCCGGAATCGTTACAAAGGTCGGCAGAAAGGTACCGATGATACTGCCGATGGTATTGCAGGCCCCCAGCGTTCCGACGGTTTTTCCGCTCTCATCCAGTGAACCGATCGTATATTTCACCAGTGACGGCGTTACCGTTCCCAGCAGAAACAGCGGGAACACAAAGATCAGCATACAGGCAAAAAATGCCGCCAGTATCAGAAAATTTGTGCTGATGGTCAGGATCAATACTCCCGATATCCCCAGAATAATATATTTTCCCGCCACCGGAATCGCCGCGATCCAGACCGCCGCAATCAAAAGCCTTTTATACAGCCTGTCCGGATCAGGATTTTTATCAGCGCTTCTGCCGCCGTAAATATTGCCCAGCGCCATAGCGATCATGATCGTTCCGATAATGATCGTCCACACGATCTGGGAGGAACTGAAATAAGGTGCCAGCAGACGGCTTGCCCCCAGTTCCACCGCCATCACCGCCATGCCTGCAAAAAATTCCGTAGCGTATAAATAATATTTGTTATTTAATATATCTTTTTTCATTCCTGCGCCTTTCTGTTCATCACTTCATGGTGATCTTCTTCCCCCCCGGTTTCATATATCCTCCGGATATCCTAAACTTATCCGTAATCTTCTCGCCATCCTATCCAGTATACAGGAAATCCGCTGTTTCCTCAATGCCGAATATAAACTTTTCCCGCAGCTATCCCCGCATCCTGCAGCCGCACCGCGATCCGCAGCATTCTCTGATCCAGAAGATGGTACATGCTTTTCCTCGTCCAGCAGATTCCCTGCACATAGTCCCGCTGCGCCGTATCCAGTGCCTGCAGCATCTCTTCCCTTTTATCCGGACCGAAATCGCAGACCAGATAGATATCTTTTTCCGCCGCTCTATGCTCCGATTCTGCCGGCAGTTTTATCCCGCCTTCCCCGTTATGATATAATAGAAGAAACTTTGAAAAGTCTATCACTCTCCATTTTTTTATGACTGCGCCGGCTCTCCTGCCCGCCGTTCCTTCCTGCTCCGCCTCTTCTGAAACAACTACCTTTCGGAAACTCGGCTTGCCATACCTGTCATATTCCCGCACATATTCCGTTTTTTCCGTTTTTTTATAGCTGTCAGGCGGTTCTTTTAACAAAACCGCGCAATCCAGCAGATATTTTGTAAAAGCCTCCCGTACCTTTTCATAGGGCATCGGAAAACTCATGGCATCCGCGATCTGCCGTGCCGTATATCCCCGATCCGCCAGATGCCGGATCGCCCCGCCTCCCGCTTCCTCAAATATAAAATTGTATAATGCGTCACGAAAATAATTTTCCACTTTTCTTTTTTCCTGAATTGTGTTATGATGATTATGTTATCAAAACAGATTCTATGGAAGCATAGCTCAGCCGGGATGAGCGTTCGCCTCACACGCGAAAGGTCAGGAGTTCGAGCCTCCTTGCTTCCATTTTTCTTTTTAAAATTTTGTTGAAGTTTCCTATATTTTTCCAAACACCCTTTCTGCTACCTAACTCCGTTCAATTCCTGATACAAATTTTTTGCATAAGAATCTGTCATTCCACTGATAAAGTCTGTAACCATCAGAAATCTCAAATATAAATTAAATGCTGTATCTTCTTTTTTGGCATGAAAATAATCCTCACGCAGATTTTCCGGAATCAGGCCACACAATTTCTTCTCTTTTTGAGACTGCTTATATCCTGTGATCATTATTCCCAACTGCCGAGCTATCGTAGATACTTCCATAGAATGAGTCAGACGTGTTCTCACAAAGTCACTTTTATCCAAAGGAAATACCTGCGTTTTATCCTGCAGCCTGCGGAATGCCGAACTGGAAACGATTGCTTTATAATCCTTTTCCAGATCGCTGATCGGATATTTACTGAATTCTTCCGGTTCTTCTTCTCTTGTCACCTGAGGTTTGAGATGACAACAATGTTTTCCACTCCATTTTTATCCTACGTACTTTTATTATTTTCAAATATTTCCTATATAACAGTATAACAGATAGTACTCAATCCAACAATTCGTATTTGCTGCTCCTGTTACTCAAACAATATCTCCTCCACCGTCACAAATTCAAAACCTCTTTCCTTCAATATGTCAATAGAGGCAAGCGCCGCGTCCACGCTGCTCTGATAGCAGTCATGCAGCAGAATGGTACTGTTCTCCTTCGCTTTATCCACAATGGCTTTTGTCACTTTATCGGCATTTCCGGTGCACCAGTCATTTGGGTCAACGTTCCACAGCACCGGAAACATGTTCAGTTCCTCCTCCAGTTTTTTGTCCCAGGTTCCGTAGGGCGGCCGTACATACTGCACCTCCTGCCCTGTTATCTCGCTGATCGCCTGATTGGTCAATATCAGTTCCTCCCGGAACTTTTCCCGGTTGCTGCTCCGCAGTTGGATATGTGTATAGGTATGGTTCCCTATGATATGCCCTTCTTCCTGCATCCGCTCTATGATATCAGGATAATCTTTCACTTTTTCTCCCAGTACAAAAAAGGTTGCCTTAACATCCCTCTCTTTTAAGCCGTCCAGCAGTTTTTCCGTGTAGACCGGATGGGGGCCATCATCAAAAGTGATCGCAATCTTTTTCTCCTGCAGTTCTTCTTCCTGCTGTTCCTGCTCCTTTCCGCCTTTCATCTTCTTTGTCCACTCATTGACACTGCTGTCAGCTTCTTCACTCCATGCGGCGATCTTTTCAGCCGATATACTTTTATACCCAAAAATCAGAAGCAGCACCAGTACTGCTTCCAACATAAGAACCATCCACTCCCGTCCCGTGAAACCTTTCATTCCATACTCCCGATTTTTCCTGTCATCACATTTTATGTTTGAAATATCGCAAAATGACATAAAAAGAAGCGCCGAAGCGCTTCTTTCACACAAACTGATTTTTCTCCGCATCATAATGATAATTTACCGCCGCAAGTTTTTCCGTGATCTCCTCCCCGGAAATATCCATATCCTCACACAGCGCTTCCAGAGAACTATAATAATCTCTCAGTTTCAGATTAATAAAACTCAATAACATGATTGGATCTGATGGTATCATAGGTACTTCCTCCCGCTTCTGTTCCCGTTTATATCGTTGACAGGCATATCACCCGCTTTACAATCACCGTTTCATTTTTAGCAGCTATCGGCTTCATTTTCCTGCCGGTTTCATCGTCAGCAGACACCGGACTCACGCCCCGCCGCTTTCACCCCGGCAGGTACCGGACTCACGCCCCGCCGCTTTCACCCCCGGCAGGTACCGGACTCACGCCCTGCCGCTTTCATCCTCACCAGACACCGGACTCACGCCCCGCCGTCAGTTCCCCGTCCTTCAGTTCAATGCGGATCACATCCTTCTCATGTACCTCGCCCGACAGGATCAGTTTCGCCGACAGCGTCTCCACATATTTCTGGATATACCGCTTCAGCGGCCTTGCACCATAAACCGGATCGTAAGCCTGCTCTATGATATAATCCTTCGCCTCCTCTGACAGGGCAATGCTAAGTTCCTTATCCGCAAGCCTCCTGTTCAGATCATTGATGATCAACGCAATGATGCCGCTGATATTTTCCTTCGTCAACGGCTTAAATAGGATCTGTTCGTCCAGACGGTTCAGAAATTCCGGTCTGAAACGGGCTCTCAGTTCCTCCATCACAGCCTTTTCGCTCTCTCTGCTGATACTGCCGTCCTCCTGAATGCCTTCCAGCAGGTAAGACGCACCGATATTGGAGGTCATGATCAAAATCGTGTTTTTAAAGTCCACTGTCCGCCCCTGAGAGTCCGTGATCCGCCCGTCATCCAGTACCTGCAGTAATACATTGAACACATCGGGGTGTGCTTTCTCTATCTCATCAAACAATACAACGGAATACGGCTTTCTCCTGACTGCTTCGGTCAACTGTCCGCCCTCTTCATATCCCACATATCCGGGAGGCGCTCCGATCAGTCTGGATACGGAATATTTCTCCATATATTCACTCATATCGATCCGCACCATATTGTTTTCATCATCAAACAGACATGCCGCCAGAGATTTCGCAAGTTCCGTCTTCCCGACGCCGGTAGGGCCAAGGAACAGGAAGGAGCCGATCGGTTTTGACGGATCTTTGATGCCCGCTTTGGAACGGATGATCGCCTCTGTCACTTTGGTGACACCTTCGTCCTGCCCGATGACACGCCTGTGCAATTCCTCATCCAGATGCAGTGTCTTGTTCCGCTCACTCTCTGTCAGTTTTGCCACCGGGATACCGGTCCAGCGCGAAATGATCCGGGCGATTTCCTCTTCCGTCACCTTTTCATGCACCAGTGACAGATCCTTGTTTTTCACCGCCTCCTCCTCGATCTCCAGTTGACGTTTCAGGGTGGGCAGTTTGGAATACTGCAGTTCTCCCGCCTTTTCATAATCGCCCTCTCTCTGGGCAATCTCGATCCGGCCGCTGACAGCCTCTATCTCTTCCCGCAGCTTCGACAGCTTCTCCACGGAATTCTTCTCGTTGTCCCACTGTGCTTTCCGCTTATCCAGTTCCGCCTTTTCCTCCGCCAGTTCCCTCTGCAGGTTTGCCAGCCGTTCCTTACTCAGATTATCATCTTCTTTTTTCAGCGCCGCCTCCTCGATCTCCATCTGCATCACATGCCTGTTCAGTTCATCCAACTCCGTCGGCATGGAATCCAGTTCCGTTTTGATCAGCGCACAGGCTTCATCCACCAGATCGATCGCCTTATCCGGTAAAAACCGGTCGGAAATATAACGGTTTGACAAAGTTGCCGCCGTTACCAGCGCCGTGTCTAAAATCTTTACTCCATGATATACCTCGTATCTATCCTTTAAGCCCCGGAGAATCGAAATCGTATCTTCCACCGTCGGCTCTTCCACCAGCACCGGCTGGAAACGCCGCTCCAACGCCGCGTCCTTCTCCACATACTGCCTGTACTCGTTCAATGTCGTTGCGCCGATACAGTGAAGCTCTCCCCTCGCCAGCATGGGCTTCAGCATATTTCCCGCATCCAGCGCACCGTCCGTCTTGCCCGCGCCTACAATGGTATGCAGTTCGTCGATAAACAGAATGATCTGCCCGTCAGATTTTTTCACATCCTCCAGCACCGCCTTCAGACGTTCTTCAAACTCGCCCCGGTACTTGGCGCCTGCCACCAGCGCTCCCATATCCAACGCAAAGATCTTCTTATCTTTCAGCCCCTGAGGCACATCGCCTCTGACAATACGCTGCGCCAGCCCTTCCACCACCGCGGTCTTCCCGACGCCGGGTTCCCCGATCAGAACCGGATTGTTTTTGCTCTTTCTGGACAAAATCCGGATCACGTTCCTGATCTCGTTGTCTCT